>Ga0208243_1000131_pt1 | contig 62962 bp, 67 predicted proteins | sample Subbio2Aug_QV12A_FD_184826 | JGI IMG/M metagenome (GOLD analysis project Ga0208243, IMG submission 184826) | Serpentinite rock and fluid subsurface biosphere microbial communities from McLaughlin Reserve, California, USA - CR12Aug_QV12A (SPAdes) | ecosystem: Environmental > Terrestrial > Deep... | reverse complement strand
CTCCACCGCGGAAAGCCTTCCGAACGAGGATTCCGTGCTGGTCGAGTTCGACGAGGGCAACCTTTTCGCGCTGGACCGCTTCCCGGGTTCGGACGCCGTGGAGCGCGGACCGCGGGCGAACGTGGGGATCAGCTGGACCCGCCACGATCCGCAGGGCTGGTCGATGGGTGTCACACTGGGCCGGGTGTTCCGCGAGGCGGATCTTGGCCAGTTCGGCCCCGGCTCCGGCCTGGCGGGAGCGACGTCGGACTGGCTGGCGGGGGCGACCTTCACGCTGTCGGACAGCGTGGCGCTGACGGGCCGGCTCGTGCTGGACGACGGGCTGAGCCTCACCAAGGCCGAGGCCCGCCTCACCCTCAGCACACCGAAGACGGCGTTCAGCTCGTCGATGATCTGGGCTGTTGCGGACCCACTGGAGAACCGGCCCGAGCCGATCCAGGAGATCACCTTCGACGCGCGCCGGAAGATCAACCCCAACTGGACCGCAAAGGTCTCGGGCCGCTACGATTTCGAGGGCGACCAGGGCACGCTTGCCGGCCTGGGTCTGGAGTTCCTGAACGAATGCGTGCGGTTTGATGTTTCCCTCTCGCGTCGCTTCACGTCATCCACTAGTGTGACGCCGACGACGGATTTCGGCCTGTCGCTGGACCTGGTGGGCTTCGGCAGCGGGATAACCGGGGGTCCGGCACGGACCTGCAGGCAATAGGCAAGGGCGGGCCAAAGACCCGCGGCATGAGGAAGAGCGACGGAAACGATGCGATTTTCGGTTCTGAAACGGCAGGTTGCCGCAATGGCGATGGGGGCGGTGCTGGCCGGCCCGGTGACGATGGCGCCGGTGCTGGCGCAGGACCTGTTCGCCCCACGCGTCTATGTGAATGATCGCGCCGTCACCGAGTACGAAGTGCAGCAGCGCGCCCTTTTCCTGCGGGTGCTGCGCGCGCCGGGCAACCCCGAGGAAGAGGCGCTGAAGGCGCTGATCGAGGACCGGCTGCGCCAGACCGAGGCGGAGCGTCTGGGCCTCGAGCTGACCGAGAAGGAGTTGACCGACGGTCTGGCTGAATTCGCAGGCCGCGCCAACCTGTCCACCGAGCAGTTCGTGGGCGAGCTTGCCAAGGCCGGGATCGCGCCGGAGACCTTCCGCGACTTCGTCTCGGCCGGCCTCTTGTGGCGCCAGGTGGTGCGGGCGAAGTTCCTGGGCCAGGTGCCGATCAGCGAGGCGGACGTGGACAAGGCGCTTGAGGCCTCGGCCCGTCCAAAGGCGCTGCAGGTGCTGGCGAGCGAACTGGTGATCCCCGCGCCGCAGGGCGAGGAAGAGGCCGCGATGGCCCAGGCGCAGGAGCTGTCGGACAGCCTGTCGGGCGAAGGTGCCTTTGCCGACGCGGCGCGGCGCTTTTCCGCGGCACCGACGGCGGGTGCGGGCGGGCGGCTGGACTGGCTGCCCCTGTCGAACCTGCCCCCGGCCATCGGGCAGAAGATCCTCGCGCTGGACACGGGCGAGGTTTCGGACCCCGTGGCGGTGCCGGGTGCGGTGGTCCTGTTCCTTTTGCGCGACGTGGCCGAGGATACTTCGGCCGAGCCGATCTCGGTCGCGGTCGAATGGGTGGAGCTTCTGGTCCCCGACGATGCGGCCGAGATCGCGCGGATCCGGGCGGCGGCAGATGATTGCGACATGCTGCAGGCCGAGGCGGATGGCCAGACAGACCGCGTGACGCTGACCAAGGCGGGGATGGGCGAGATCCCGGGCGACGTGGCGCTTGAACTGGCGAAGCTTGACCCGAACGAGATCTCGACTGCCCTGACGCGGGGCGGGCTGCGGCGGATGCTGATGCTTTGTGGCCGCGAGGCGGTGCTGGACCCCGCGCCGACCCGCGACCAGGTGCGCGAGCAGGTGATCAACCAGAAGCTGGAAGGGCTGGCCGAGGGCTACCTGGAAGAGCTGCGCGCGGCCGCGATCATCCGCGAGCCGTGAGCGCGCCGGTCCTTCTGACCTGCGGCGACCCGTCCGGGATCGGACCGGAGATCGCGGCCAAGGCCTGGGCGGCGGGGGAGCGCTTCGTCTGGATCGGCGATCCGCGGCATCTGCTCGCGGGGACTGCCTGGCGCGAAGTGTCAGAGGGCGAGGTCCCGGGCGACGGTGCGCTGGCGGTGCTGCGGCAGGAGTTCGCGGGATCTGCGGTTCCGGGGAAGCCCGACCCGGCCAATGCGGCAGGCGTGGTGGCGGCGATCGAGCGAGCGGTGCGGCTGGTCGAGGCGGGCAAGGGCTCGGCGGTTTGCACGGCACCCATCAACAAGAAGGCGCTGAAGGACGGGGCGGGCTTCGCCTTTCCCGGCCATACCGAGTTCCTGGCGCATCTGGCAGGGGTCGGGCGGGTGGTCATGATGCTCGCCTGCCCCGCGCTGCGGGTGGTGCCGGCGACGATCCACATCGCACTGGCCGAGGTGCCGGAGGCGCTGACGGAAGGATTGCTGGAAGAGACGATCCGCATCACGCGTGATGGGCTGATCCGGGATTTCGGGATCGCCGCGCCGCGCATCGCGGTGGCGGGGCTGAACCCGCATGCGGGCGAAGGCGGGGCGATGGGCTGGGAGGAAGAGCGGATGATGCGGCCTCTGGTGGCCCGGCTGAAGGCAGAGGGGCTGGACGTCTCGGGCCCCTGGCCCGCGGACACGATGTTCCATGCGGGCGCGCGGAAGGGCTATGACGCCGCGGTCTGCGCCTATCACGACCAGGCGCTGATCCCGATCAAGACCATCGACTTCGCGGGCGGGGTGAACGTGACGCTGGGACTGCCGTTCGTGCGGACCTCGCCCGACCACGGGACCGCCTATGACATCGCGGGTCGGGGCGTCGCGGATCCGACAAGCCTGATCGCCGCGCTGCGGATGGCGCGCGAGATGGGGGCGGCGCGCGGGGTGTGAGACGGCGGATGCCTCCGGCGGGGATATTTTGGCAAAGATGAAAGGCTGAGCTTGGGCACGATCGACGGCTTGCCGCCCCTGCGCGAGGTGATCCGGGCGCATGAGCTGGTGGCGAAGAAGCAACTGGGGCAGAACTTCCTCTTGGACCTGAACCTGACCGCCAAGATCGCGCGGGCGGCGGGGGATCTGAGCGGGGTCGACGTGCTGGAGGTGGGTCCCGGTCCTGGCGGCCTGACGCGCGGGCTTCTGGCCGAGGGCGCGCGGCGTGTGGTGGCGGTCGAAAAGGATGCGCGCGCCCTGCCTGCGCTGGCGGAAATCGCGGCGCATTATCCGCGACGGCTGGAGGTCCTGCACGGCGACGCGCTGGAGCTGGACCTTGCCGCGCATCTGGCCCCCACGTTCAAGATCGTCGCCAACCTGCCCTATAACGTGGGCACCGAGCTGCTGATCCGCTGGCTGACGCCCGAGGCCTGGCCGCCGCTCTGGTCATCGTTGACGTTGATGTTCCAGAAGGAAGTCGCAGAGCGCATTGTTGCGAAACCGAGAACGGAACACTATGGCCGTCTCGCCCTTCTGGCCCAGTATCGCTGTGACGCGCGGATCGTGATGAGCCTGCCGCCGGAAGCCTTCACCCCAGCCCCAAAGGTTCATTCGGCGGTGGTACAGCTCACCGCCCTGCCCCAGCCGCGTTTTCCGTGCGACTTCAAGCTGTTGCAGCGCATAACTGCGATGGCCTTCAACCAGCGTCGCAAGATGCTTCGCGCCAGCCTGAAGGGTCTGCGGCCGGATATCGAGGCGGTGCTGGAGGACGTTGGCATACCGCCCACGGCACGGGCCGAGGAGATCGGCCTGGAAGCCTTCTGCGCCTTGGCCCGCGCGGTGGCATAGGGCATGAATCTTCTGCCGGGATTCGGGGCCTAGCGCGTCGCGGCCAGCGCCTTGCGGTAGGTGTCGAGGTATTCGGCGGTGTAGGCCTTGTAGTCGAAATCGAGCTGCGAGTGGATTTCCTGGACCATGGACCACATCGTCTCGCGCAGGGCGGCGGCGGCCTTCATTGCCCGGTAGCGGCGCCAGAGATCGGCGTCGGGTGCCTGGCCAAAATAGGCGCCGAGCAGCCAGTCCTCCTGCGCGTTGTCCAGACCGATGTTGGCCGCCATTCCCCCGAGGTCGAAAAGCGGCGAGCCCCAGCCGGCATAGTCCCAGTCGATCAGCCACATCCGCTTGCCGTCATGCAGGAAGTTGCCGGGCAGAAGGTCATTGTGGCCGAAGACCATGTCGATCCGGCCCACGGCGCGTTCCAGGTCCTCGGCCTCGGACAACAGACCGGAGAGGGCCGGTCGGTGGCGCGAGTTTCCGTCCTCAAGCGTGTTCGCGTAATCGCGCACCACCTGGAAGACCCAGAAGGTGAGCGCCGGCCCGCGCAGGTGACGGGGAATGTCGCGATGGGCATGCATGACCAAGGCAAGCGCCTGTTCGAGCAGGTCCTGATCGCGCAGGTCCTGGGCGGTCATTGTGCGGCCTTCGACGAAATCGATGACCAGCGCCCCCGGTTCGTGATGGATCACGGCGGGTGACACGCCGGCGGCATGGGCGGCACGGCTTGCGGCCAGTTCGTTGAAGCGCATGATCTGGTGAACCGGGATGTCGTCGCCGATCCGCACCACGGCGCGCCGGTTCGCGTCGGTCACCAGGACATTCAGGTTGGTGATCCCGCCGCCAAGCGGGGTGGCCGTCGCTTCACCCTGCCAGATCGGCAGGGACAGCGCCCGCGTCAGGGGGTCGAGACGATCATGCATGTCACCTCCGCGCCGCAAGGATGCGGTGGACCTGCGGGCCAGTCTGGCAAGGGACCGCACCGCCGCCACCGTCACCAGATAAGAGGGCGCGCACACCGCGCCGCTTGTCGGCAGAATGCGTACGGCCGGGCGGCCTGTCAAAGCCAATCGACGTGGTTCAGTTGGCGCGTTGCGGATCGACGCATTGCCAGAGCGCCCGACCCAGCATCTCGATCCGGATCGGCTTGGCGACGACGGCGGCGAAGCCGTGGCCGAGGTATTCGTCAACCTGGTGAGTCATCACGTTCGCGGTCACGGCAATGGCCCGCGGCTCGGGGCGGCCAAGATCCCTTGCGAGCGCGGTCAGGGCTTCCAGCGTGTCGAGCCCGTCCATACCCGGCATGGCGATGTCGAGAAGAACGGCGTCGTAGCTGCCGCGCTGGAAACTGTTCAGCGCCTCGGCACCGTCGGCAACGATCACCGTCTCGACCCCGAGCGCCTGCAACATGCTTTGCAGGATGATCCGGTTCGTGGCGTTGTCTTCGGCCGCGAGCACCTTCATGGGCGGCAGGCGCAGGACGTTGCTGTCCGGGTCCTTCCGCGCGCCGTCGGAGAGAGCGGGGATCTTCAGCGTGACGCGTGCGGTGACGCCCTGCCCCTCCACCGAGGACAGCGAAACGTCGCCGCCCATCAGCCGGGCCAGCCGGCGGACGATGGGCAGGCCAAGCCCCGTGCCGACATGGCTGCGGCGCGATCCGCCCATGCCTTGGGTGAATTCCTCGAAGGCGCGGGCGATCTCGGCGGGCGACATGCCGATGCCGGTGTCCTGCACCTCGATGGTGATGGCCTCGGCCGACGAGCAGTCGATGGCCACGCGGACCTGGCCCTGGTCGGTGAACTTCAGCGCGTTGCCCATCAGGTTGTGCAGGATCTGGATCAGGCGCATCTCGTCGCCAAGGCGGACCTCGCCATCGGGGCCGCCGGAGCAGCGGATGACCAGTTTGACCCCCTTCTCGATGGCCGAGATCTGGTGGAGCGCGGCGACGCGGAACAGGATGTCCGGCAGGCGGATGGGACGCGGATCGAGAACCAGGCGCCCGGCCTCGATCTTGGCAAGGTCGAGGATGTCGTTGATGACGCCGAGAAGATGCTCGCCCGAATCGCGGATGACCCGGACCATCGCCTGTTCCGTCGGGTCGGACAGCCGCGCGGCGAGAACCGTCGCCATCCCGAGAACGCCGTTGAGCGGGGTGCGTATCTCGTGGCTCATCGCGGCGAGGAAATCGGACTTGGCGCGGCTTGCGGTTTCGGCGGCGGTCATCGCCGCGCGGAGCCGGTCCTGGTTCTGAACCTCGTCGGTGATGTCGGTGAAGGTGCAGACGACGGCAGCCTCGGTCCCGGCGGCCGAGAGGCGGGCGGAGGTGGCGGCCACCACGCGGCGCTCGCCGGACGGCCAGTGCAGGTCATGGCGCAGCTCGTGCATGCCGGGTTCGCCGGCAAGTGCCCGTGCCACCGGCAGCTCGCCCGGCGGCACCCGGTTGCCATCAAGATCGACGGGGTCGGCCGGACCGAGAAGCGACATGACCTGGCTGCCTGGGCTGACCTTGCGGCCAAGGACGCGTTCGGCCGCGGCATTGGAGAACACCACGGCGCCCCGTTCGTCGACGACGACGATTCCGGAGACCGAGGCTTCCATCACGCGGGCGAGCGTGTCGCGTTCGCGGGCAAGAGCAAATTCCAGCGCCTTCGCGGCCGAGATGTCGAGATTGATGCCGCTGGTCTTCACCGGACGGCCGCTCTCGTCCCATTCCGAGACCTGGGCGCGGGTGAGGACCCACACCCAGTGGCCGTCGCGGTGGCGCAGCCGGACTTCGTGTTCGACCTGCCACTGGCCGGCCTCGAAGGCCTCGCGCTCGTGGGTGACGAGGCCTTCCATGTCATCGGGATGCAGCATGTCGAGCCAGCGCTGCAGGGAAATCGGGTTCAGTTCGACCGCACGGTAGCCCAGGATCTCGGCCCAGCGGTCGCTCACCTGCGTGATGCCGCTGCGCATGTCGTGTTCCCAGGTGCCGACCTTGGTGCCATCGATCACATGTTCCAGCCGCTGTTCGGCCTCGGCCTGCACCGAGACGTCAAGCGTGATGCCCGAGATGCGACGGGGGCTACCGTCGGCCCAGCGGGCGGCGACATGGCCGCGGGTCAGGAGCCAAACCCATTTGCCGCTCTTGTGGCGGACACGGCAGCGCAGGGAGAAGGTTTCGAGGCCGGAGAGGAAGAGATCGCGCTGCGCTTCGACGACCGCCATCCGGTCCTCGGGATGGACGAGGTCGATGAGGTCAGCCACCGTGGGTGCGGCGGCCAGCCCGAGCATCGTCGCCCAGTTGTCGTTGATCGTGGTGAAGCCGTGGTCCGAAGCCCAGTCCCAGACCGCGATGCCGCCGCCTTCCACGACCTGCTGGAGCCGCCGGTCGGCCAGCCGGCGCGCGGTGACGTCCTCGTACAGCCCAACCGTCTCGCGTTCCGGGGTGGCCCGTTCGCGGACCCAGATCAGCCGGCCGTCGGCCAGTTCGTCCTCGTTGTCCCAGACTTCGGTCAGGGGGCGGTCGAGGCGGCGCTGGAGGTTCGCGTCGTCACGTTCGCCCTCGGCGCCGAAGACGCCATTGGCGATGGCCGCGCGCAACAGGTCGTCGTAGAGCGCGCCCTCGCGGATCTGGTCGGCGATGCGGGAGAAGACGCGGACGTAGGGTGTGTTCCACAGGACCAGACGGTCCTCGGCGTCAAAGATGGCGAAGCCGTCGTCCAGCGCCTCGATGGCGGCAAGGAAGCGGGCACGCGTCGCTTCAAGCGCATCGCGTCCCGCCTGCAGCGCGGCCTCCTTCGCGCGGATTTCCATGATGTTCTCGATCAGCGACCAGACCAGCCTGCGGCCGTTCGGGTCGACGCTGACGAAGCAGCGGACCACGGCGGGAAAGGCATGGCCGGCCTTGCAGCGGAATATGGCTTCCACCGGGCCGTAGGTCTGGGCGTTGCGCAAGGCCGCCCGGGCCCCCTGGATCAGCCATTCGCCGTCATGGGGCAGGATCTGCTTCACCTGGAGGTTGATACCGGCCTGCGGTTCAAGCCCGAAGACATCCTTGAACGCGCGGTTCACGTCGATGATCTCGCCGGTGTCGAAGTCGTTCACCAGGATCGGATGCGGGCACATCTCGAAGAAGGCGGTGAACTGGCCCTCGCGGAACGAGGTCATTTCGCTGGAACGGTCGGAGGCAGCGATATCGCGGATCACGACGATCAGATTGGCGGCCTGAGACTGCGAGGGCAGACCCATCCGGGCGACCGAAACCTCGTAACGGTGCGGCGTCACGAGGGTGGAGACCCCAACCCGGCGCGTCAGGGCCGTGGTGTCGGCGGGCGGGGCGGCAAGAATCTCGGTCATCAGCTGCGCCAGCGGCAGGGGCAGTATCTGCGCGACATGGCGGCCGATCCCGGCGTGGACCAGCCCGGAGAGCCAGGGGAGCTTGTCGCTGTGGCAGGCGATGATCTCGCCCGTGGGGGCGATCTCGATCACCAGATCCGGAAGCGCATTCAGCGTGGCGGCGAGATGCGCCCGAGAGTCCGCCTCGGCCTGGGCCGCCTCGACCCGCAGGAGGACAGAAGATATCGCGCGGCCGATCGAGGTCAGCAGAAAGACTGCCTCATCCTTCCAGGTCCGGTCGGCGCGGTTGCAGTCGAAACCGATGACCCCGAACAGCCGTTCGCCGTCGCAAAGGGGCAACATCAGGGTGGACTGCACGCCGATGTCGTCCAGGAACTGGCGCTCGGGAGAGCCGGCGGGCAGCTCGGACCGGTCCAGCACGGCAACCGTCCTGCCTTCCTTGAAGGCCTGGTGCCAGACAGGACGCACCACCTGCGGCACGCCCTGCATCACCGGCTTCAAGGGCCTTACCCCGGGTGCGACCCATTCGTTCGTGTTGCGATAGCCGGTCCCTGCGGCATAGGAAAAAAGGAAGGTGCGGGCAAAACCATAGCTTTCCCCCAGCGTGGTAAGAACCTCATCGATCCGGTGGTCGACGGTTTCGGGCGTCACGTCGAGGAGACGATTCATGAGCTCGACCACGCGGAGCTCTACCCGCGCAGGTTGTGCATTTATCGGATCAGGCTGGCCTGCGTGTCCCATCCACCCTCACTTCAACAGCCGGAATTATCTGCGAGAAGCGCCACTGCCGCAACCCCGTCTGTCCGGAGGGCCGGCGAGGCCGGACTTATCCCCACAACCCAAGAGGAGTGCGCCGAAGGCCGGGAAAGACGGCCCCGGTATCAACAAGCTGCATGTGCCCTGCCAGAAGCTCGGCCAGGACATCACGGTAGTCGGTAACGACCGCAAGGTCCGCTCCTTCCTCAAGCGCCTCGTTCGCAAGTCCGGGCCAACGACCGACCATGCGCCCGCCACGCGCCTGGGGGCCCAGGACCATCATCACGTTGCCTCGGCCGTGGTCCGTCCCGCCCCCGGTGTTGGATCGCAGGCGGCGGCCGAATTCGCTCATCACCACGACCGAGACGTCCTGCTGCAAGGGCCCGAGGTCGCGCCAGAATGCCATGAGTGCCTGCGACAGCCCGCCGACCAGGCCGGCGAAGGCCCCGGCCTGGTTCACGTGGGTGTCCCAGCCCGGCACATCCACGGTGGCCACGCGGAGGCCCATCTCTTCCTTGATCGACTGGGCGACGGTCAGCAGGGGTGCGCTGACCGGGTTGTCCCCGGGGTAGGCGACCGCAGGCTCGTAGGCGCGAAGGCTTGCATCGGCAGCGGACCAGAACCGGCCCTTCACAAGGTCGGAGAGGCCGAGCAGGTCCTGCACCGGACGGTCAAGGGGACCGTGCGTACCGAAGCCCGATTGCAGGCGCGCGCGCAGAAGGTCGGACAGCCAGTGATCTGGCGCCACCACAAGATCGGCCAGCGTATCGGCGACGGCGGCGTCGGACCCCAGAAGACTTGCGGGTCGCATCGCACCCACGGCGAGCGCGGGCATGGGCCCGCCTGGAGCCGCGGCCTGCAACCAGCGGCCGATCCAGCCGGATGGGTCCCCGGGCGGGATATTCGCGCCAAAGAGCCCGCGTTCGATCCGGGCCTCGGCATCGAAATGGCTACGGGTCGCTTCGGGAAGCCCCGCGGCATGGACAAGCGACAGGTCGCCCGCTTCGTAGAGATCGGCCAGTGGCGCGGCAGCCGGGTGGAAGCGGAAGTCGACATCCGCGATGTCATGCCGGATCGCGCGACCGGCACCATCCCCGTCGCGGAGCACGCGCAAGGCTTCGGGACGCGCGGCGATGAAGTTCGCGTCGGAGGCCGGAGCGACCAGCGCCAGCCCGTCCGCGCCGCCGCGCAGGAAGATCACCACCAGGATCGGGTCACGAGCCATGAAACCACCTAACGCAACAGGAACTCCGGCGTGAGTGCCGCAAAGGCGATCGCCGTCTGGGCCAGGCCCTGGCGATCCTCGACCGAGAAATCGCGGGCGGCGGTTGCCGCCTCGAAGCCGAAGGCCTGCCCAAGATCGGCGGCGATGGCACGGCCCTGGCCCGGTGCCAGCGCCTCGGCGTGCCGCGCCGCGAAATCCCCGGCCGTCTCGCCGTCTGACGCCAGGCCGGACAGGTCCGCAGTCGCGCCGTCGAACCAGTCCTGCAATCCGTTCAGCGCAAGATCGACATAGCGGTTCAGCGTGCTGGCCCCGGTCCAGGCCGCCAGTCGGTCGGGATGCCCCGTGGGCGGACCATATTCATGCTGCTGCCAGCCAGCCCGGGCGAGTGGCCACTGAAAACCGTTTTCGCGCGATTGCACCTCGGCCCCCGCTGCGCGGTAGACCGCAGCGAGAAACTCGAAAGGCCGGCGCAGTTTGGCGGGTGGCGCAGCGAAATCGGGGGACAGGACGAGGACGCGCAGGACCTGGGCGATCTGGTCGGGGTCGTCCTTCGCTGCAAGGAAGGTCGCTGCCATACGGTCCACGAGGGCCGGATCCGGGTCGTCCGACAGAAGCCGCCGGGCGATCTTCGTGCAGACAAAGCTGGCAGTGCCCGGATGGGAGGAGAGCATGTCCAGCACCTCTTCCCCGTCCTCCATCGGGCCCCGGTTGGGCGGAAACTCGCGGCCGAGGACGCGCTTCTGGTAGGGGTCGTGCCAGCGCGCGACATAGTGGAAACGGCCTGTCAGGGGGGCCGCTTCGCCCTCGGAAAGCCAGCGGCCGTCGCCCATGCTCCACCCGGTGAAAGCGCGGGCGACCTCGTAGACGTCGAGGTCGAGGTAGCCCTCGGCCAGCCCCGCCGCGGCCCCCGGGACCTGCCGCCAGTCGCTGTGGCGGTCGTTGAGGTAGTTTTCCGCGCCGAGCGTGTGAAGCTCCAGAAGCTCGCGGGCATAGTTCTCGTTCGCGGGGCTGGCGATGCTGTCGGCGTTGTTCAGGTAGTAGAGCATCGCGGGCGAGCGCGCGACCTCGCCCAGAAGGGTGCGGAAATTGCCGAAGGAATGGGTTCGCATCAGCGCGTCGTGGCTGGCGAAGAAGGCGGCGGTGTATTCGTCCTTCAGCGCGTTGACGTTGAAATGGTCGTGCCAGAACTGGGCCATCACCTCGCGGAGCTGCGCCTCGGCATGGACGGCGCGGATGAGCGAGGCGGCGATGACCTCCGTCGCGGGGCGGACGCGCTCGCTGTAGTCCATCCCGCGGCCCGGGGTCCAGTCGATGAGCGGCAAGAGCGTCGCGGGATCGGCGTCAAGCGCCGAAAGGGGGCGGAACTCGTCGGTGGCGGGCCAGCTTGCACCGTCCTCGTCCTTCCCGGACGGATAGGCGATGCGGAGCCGTGCCCGGGCAAGGCGGTCCTCAAGCTCGGGGTCGGAGACCGGCAGGGAAAGCTGGCGATCAAGCCAGCCTTCGGGACCGAGGGCGAGGAAGGACTGGAGATCCCGGGCCGTGGCGCCGAAGGTCAGGCGGTTGAGCCAGAGCCGCGCCTCGCGACCGTCGGCGGCCTGGGCCGGTGCCAGCGGCGGAAGGCTCGTGGCCGCGACGACCGCAAGGAGGCGGGTATGGAACATGCGCCGCGTGATCATGGCCGGCCCCTCCCTTCGCGGGTGAAGAGTGCCACGGCGGACCCGTTGCGCAAACGATACCGCACGGGTCCAAGCGGAAGCCCGCCGGAGCTAGAGGCCGGACAGCACCGCCACCAGCGCCAGCGCGGCGGGCAATGCCTGGACATAGATGATGCGCCGCCCGACCGTCACGGCCCCGTAAAGCCCGGCCACCACCACGCAGGCCAGCGTGAAATGCGCGAGCCCCTCTCCCGCGCCCGGCAGGCCCTGGATGAGGGACAGGATCAGCCCGGCCGCCAGGAAGCCGTTGTAGAGCCCCTGGTTGGCCGCAAGCACCTTGGTCGCGGCGGCGAACTCGGGCGTGGTGCGAAAGATCGCCCGGACGCGGGGCGTCTCCCACAGGAACATCTCCATGACGGGATCCCGACATGGATCAGGGCCACCAAAGCCACCAGCACCAATCCGATCATGCGGCGGGCATCCGGGTTTCGGCCATCTCGGCGTACCAGCTGGAGCCGAAGGGGATCGCGCTGTCATCGAAGTTGTAGGCGGGATGGTGGACCATCGCGGTGTCGCCGTTGCCGAGGAAGATATAGGCGCCGGGGCGTTCGTTCAGCATGAAGCTGAAATCCTCGGCCCCCATCAGGGGCGCGGTGTCGGTATCGACATGGCCCGAGACCTTGCGCGCGACCTCGGCGGCGAAATCGGTGTTTTCGGGCGTGTTGACCGTAACCGGGTAGCCGCGCTGGTAATGGACCTCGGCCCGGGCGCCAAGCGCGAGCGCGGTGCCCTCAACCACCTGGCCGATGCGGGCTTCCACGAAATCCTGCACCTTGGGGTCCATCGTGCGGACGGTGCCCTTCATCTTCACGACCTGCGGAATGACGTTGTGCGCGGTCGAGTCGGTTTCGACCGTACAGACGCTGACCACGACCTGTTTCAGCGGGTCGACATTCCGGCTGGCGATGGTCTGGAGCGCCACGATGATATGGGCCGAGACGACGGTGGTATCCACACAGTCGTGCGGCTTGGCGGCATGACCGCCCTTCCCGGTCACCACGATCTCGAATTGGTCGGCCGCCGCCATCATCGCGCCGGGGCGGATGGCGAAATGACCGACGGGGATGCCGGGCATGTTGTGCATCCCGTAGACCTCCTGCACGTTCCAGCGCTGAAGCATCCCGTCCTTCACCATCTCGCGCCCACCGCCGCCACCTTCTTCTGCGGGCTGGAAGATGCAGACGACGGTACCGTCGAAGTTCCGCGTCTCGGCCAGGTATCTGGCAGCACCAAGGAGCATGGCGGTGTGCCCGTCATGGCCGCAGGCGTGCATCTTCCCCGGCACGGTCGACGCATAGGGGAGCCCGGTCTGTTCCCTGATGGGCAGCGCGTCCATATCGGCGCGAAGGCCGATCACCCGCCCCTTGCTGTCCGTCCGACCCTTGATCACCGCAACGACGCCGGTGCGGCCGATGCCTTCCACGACCTCGTCGCAGCCGAAGGACCGGCAAAGCTCGGCTACTTTCGCGGCGGTGCGGTGGACGTCGAAGAGAAGTTCGGGGTGCTGGTGGAAATCGCGGCGCCAGGCGGTGATCTCGGGCAGAAGCTCGGCGAAACGGTTCTTGGGCGGCATGGGTTCTCTCCTTTGTCACAGCGTGGACCTGTTGCCGGAAAACGGCAAGCCCGGAGGTTCGGGGTCAGGAAAACCGGAACGTGATCAATGACCTGTTGCCGATGTCGCACGTTTTCGCCATATCGTCGCAAAATCGACATGAACCCGGCTTGTTGCGGTCAGACACCCGCGCAATATGGGAAAAAGAGCCAGGAAACGGAGCAGTCACATGGCCACGAAACCCAGCCAGCCCCAGCAGGGCGGCACAACGCAACAAGCCCCCCAGCAGCAGGGCCAGCAGGCGGGCGGTTCGACCCAGCAGGCCGGGCAGCCGATCTTCCGGGACTGGGCCTCGATCTGAGCCCCCTCACCCGTTGACAAGACACCGTTGACAACACAGGGGCCAGCCGCGAGGCTGGCCCTGTTTTGTTCTCAAAGCCCCCTGCCCCATGCCAAGCCCCGTCTCCTCGATCCCGAACCTGGGACCCGCTTCGGAAGAGGCTTTTGCCCGCGCCGGCATCACCACGGCCGAGGAGATCCGCGAGATGGGCGCGGATGAGGCATACCGGCGACTTCTGGAAAGCGGTTCGCGCCCGCATTTCATCGGGTACTACGTCCTTGTCATGGGCCTTCAGGGTCGGCCCTGGAACGACTGCAAGGGCGAAGAGAAGAAGTCGCTGCGCAAGCGTTTCGATGCACTGTGTTTAGGCTTCAACCGTTCGGACGCAAAGCTGCGAGCCGACCTTGAGCAGACGCTCAGTTTTCTGGGCGTGATTGAATCGCGCTAATCAGGCAGGATATTGGCCATTGTTGAAAAAGGCCCAATTCGTCTTTGCCATCAGGGCCTGACGCGCATCCAAATTCCATCGATCCGCACAATTGCCGGACTTCCACAATGAAATCGGATATAGGTCAATCCGGTTGCCTGCGCGAGATCGGGATTGAACCGCCCCCGCAGATCATTGGCCTTCACGAATGTCGTGGCGACATGGGCATCCGGGCAGATTTCTTGCCCAGGCGACAATAGCATGTCCTGCGACGGCCGCCCTGGCCCGAATGCATTGGCCGGAATTCGGAGCGGAAGCGCACTCGGCTGCTTGCGCAGGAAGTCCTGGTCGAGATGGATGCGGTCGACCACCTCGACCCTAGCACTGGCGCCCGAGTAGGTCCTCAGATCATCCCGTACGCGCAGCGCCTCGATCGGCAACTCGCCGAATGTCGTGGAAACGCGGGCTTTTCCAAGCAGACCGGGCAGATACCACGCAAGCCGCGGTTCGGCACTGTCCTTGTCGTCGGTGCGGGCAAACCCCGTCAGGGCTTCCTTGATCCTGCGAAACCTGTCGAACTCGATAACCGATCCTGCTGAGGACATGGTGGCTCATCCTAAAATTATGGATTACGCCGGAAACAATGGCGCGGAATTGTACAGAAAATGAACCAAGCAGGCTCTGCGCCCCATCGCTGAGCCTTTCAAATGATTAGCATTTATATTCGGGTTGTTTAACCTGTCGATTTGGACAGGTCCTATGCAGCGATCCGAGAACAGTGGTCAATCAAGGCGCCGATTGGCGGGCGACCTACCCCAAGATGCAACTGCAGGTTGGATGGGTGACATAGGGGCCGTGAGTCGATTCTGTCTGCTATTCCAAGGCAACGAATCTGCTGGCACCAGCTTTCCGGTTTCGGGCGCAAAACTGTCCATGTGCTGCCCTTCTCCTGCCCGAGTTGGAGTGCATCACCAATCTCATGCGCGGTCGAGATGTCCCCTCATCTGCCTCGCACGTGCGATCATTGTGCTGTTTGCATCGACCCGGAACGACGGGTCATCCTGCCGCCCGGCACTTCCCCAAGGTCAGCCGGGCGGCAGGAGATCGCTACCTTCAACGAAGGCGCAAGCGGATGCTTTGGTGATGGACGTGGTGCCCCCAGAGGGACTTGAACCCCCGACCCTCTGATTACAAATCAGATGCTCTACCAGCTGAGCTATAGGGGCCACGCGTTCCAGATACCCCCGCAGAACGGTCGGTGCAAGGGTTCAGTCCTGTCGGCGCGCGACAACGACCACGGCAAGAAGCCCGACCGCCATGACCAGAAGCGCGGCAGGAGCGGCTTCGGACAGGCGCTCGAGGCTGGCCAGTTCGAAGACGCGGGTGGACAGCGTGTTGTAGTTGAACGGGCGCAGAAGCAGCGTGGCGGGCAGTTCCTTCACGCAGTCGACGAAGACCACCAGGAGCGCCGTCAGAACCGACCCGCGCATGAGCGGCATGTAGACCGAACGGAGCGTACCGGAGGCCGAGCGGCCAAGCGACCGCGCTGCCATCGAGAGCGAGGGTGAGACCCGGCCGAAGGCTGCATCCACCGCCCCCTGTGCGATGCCGAAGAAGCGCACCACATAGGCAAGGCCAAGGGCGAAGGCCGTGCCGGTGATCATCAGTCCGGGATCCCAGCCGGTGAGCGCCAGCACCCCGTCTGCCAGCCGGTGGTCCAGCGCCGCAAGCGGGAGAAGCAGGCCAAGCGCCAGCACCGCGCCCGGTGCGGCATAGCCGATGAGCGTCAGCGGCAGAAGCCATTGCGCCCCGCTGGAGCCCTTCATCCTCAGCGCATAGACCAGGAAGATCGCCGCCCCGACCGTGGCCAGTGCCGCCAGCCCGCCGACGACAAGCGTATTCGCCAGCGCCTCGAGAAGGCCGGGGGCAAGCCAGCCCTCGGGTGCGGAGGCGGAATGGACCAGCATCACGCCGACGGGAAGAAGGAAGCCGCCGGCGAAGGGGATGAGGCACAGGATGGTCGCGTACCAGCGCTTGCGGCCGGCGATCTCGGCCGGTTCGTGCGGCTGGGCGCTGCGCCCGAGCCGGTGGAAGCGCGCCCCGCCCCGTCCCGCCCGTTCAAGGCCGACCAGAAGCAGGATCAGCAGCAGGATCACCCCAGCGATCTGCGCCGCCCCGCCGGCATTGCCGCCGTTGAGCCAGGTGGAGAAGACCCCGGTGGTCAGGGTCTGCACCCCGAAATGGAGGACGGTCCCGTAGTCCGCCACCGTTTCCATCAGAGCCAGGGCCACGCCTGCGGCGATGGCAGGACGGGCGAGCGGCCAGCCGATCCTGAGGAACATGCCCCAGGGGCCACAGCCAAGCGCCCGGGCGACCTCGTAGGCGCGGCCGGACTGTTCGCGGTAGGCGGAGCGGGCCAGAAGATAGACGTAAGGATAGAGCGCAAAGGAAAGGACGAGGATCGCCATCGGCAGCGACCGTGTCTCGGGAAACCAGTAGTCGCGCGCCGATGTCCAGCCGAAAGTGGCGCGCAATGCTGACTGGAGCGGTCCGGCGTAGTCCAGGACGTCGACCAGTGCGTAGGCCCCGACATAGGCCGGGATCGCGAGCGGAAAGAGCAGCGCGTGGGACAGCCAGTCGCGGCCGGGAAAGCGGTACTGGCTGACCAGCCAGGCCGCCCCCGTCCCCATCGCGGCAGTCAGGACGGCCACCCCGGCCATCAGAAGAACGGTTGTCGTCAGGTAGCGCGGCAGCACAGTCGCCATCAGATGCGGCCAGATGTTCTCGGTCGGATTGAAGGCGATCCAGGCGATCGACAGGATCGGCGCCAGCACGATCACGGCGATCAATGTCGCTCCGATCGTCCAGGGATCGGGGCGGAACCGGGGCCTGCCGGCAAGTTGAGTGAAACGGTCGGACATGCTTGGTCCCGGTTACAGGAAACCGGTTTAACTGTCCAGAAAAGCCCGTATAGTCGCGCCGTCGGGCCAGGGGATGCCCGAACCGAGATCGGGCCTGATGCGCATCGTCTATCACCTGGGTGTCCATTGTACGGACGAGGATCGGCTGATCCGCTGCCTACTGAAGAACCGCGCGACGCTTGCCGAAGAGGGCATTGCGGTCCCCTCCCCCACCCGCTACCGGACGCTCTTGCGTGACGTGGCCAAACAGCTGCGCGGTGCCCGGGCGTCCGAAGAATCTGCGGCAATGGTCATGGATCAGATCATCGACGACCCCTCGGCCGAGCGGGTGGTCCTGTCCTGGACGAGCTTCCTGAACTTCCCGGCCTTCGCGGTCGGCAACGTGCTATACGGCGAGGGTGGCGAAAGACTTTACGGTTTCACCCAGATCTTCCCCGGTGCCGAAGCAGAGTTCCACCTTGCGATCCGCAATCCGGCCACCTTCCTGCCCGAGCTTCGGAGGCTGGTGATGAACAAGGGACATGGCGATGTCCTGCAGGATGTGGATCCGACGGGACTGCGCTGGTCCGATACGGTGCACACGATCAAGGAGGCCAACCCGGGCGTTCCGCTGACGGTCTGGTGCGATGAGGATGCTCCTCTGATCTGGCCCGAGTTGCTGCAGGCGATTTCGGGCCATGGGGTCGAAACCCAGCTTGAGGACGACGAGGAGCTGCTGTCCGATCTGATGACCGAGGCGGGTCTTCTGCGCTACCGGACCTACTGCCGCGAGCACCCGCCGCAGACCGTTTCGCAGCGGCGGCGTATCGTCACGGCGTTCCTGGAAAAGTTCGGGCATCCGGAAAAGCTGACCGCCGAAGTCGATGTCCCGGGCTGGTCCGGGGCTCTGGTGGACAAGCTGACGCAGTCCTACCTGCGGGACGTGGACCGCATCGCCCGGATCCCGGGGGTTCGGGTAATCGAACCCTGATCAGCTCATCCCGAGGGCGGCCTTGTAGACCTCGAGCACCGCTTCTTCCTCGGCCAGTTCATCGGGCTTGCGCTTGCGCATCGCGATGACCTTCCGCATGACCTTGGTGTCATAGCCCCGGCCCTTGGCCTCGGCCATCAGCTCTTTCTGCTGCTCGGTCACGTCCTTCTTTTCAGATTCCAGCTGCTCGTAGCGTTCGATGAACTGGCGAAGCTCGTCAGCAGTGACGGCATAGGGATCGGTCGCGTCGGGCATGGTGGTCCTTTGGGCTGGCGGTGATCCCGGGTTCCTACCCTGCCCATGCCTTCGGGTTCAAGCCGGATCGGCTGAGCGCGGCCACTCCTTGCGTGGATGCCGCGGACGGGCTAGCAGAGCGCGAGCGATGGGAGGGCGGACGATGCAGGCATTGATCTGGGCGGGGGCGGCCTTGACCGTCGCTGGGCTTGCGGGCCTTGGCTACTGCATCCTGCGCGCCACCCGGGCGAAACGGTCCGGGCTTGACGACACGGCGATGCGGGCCGAGTTGCAGAAGGTCGTCACGATCAACCTCGCGGCCGTGGGCCTTTCGGCCCTGGGCCTTGCGGCGGTGGTTGCGGGAATCCTGCTCGGCTGACCTGCCCCTGGCGGGCGGCTACACCGGCATGTTGTCGAAGCCTTCCTCGACTTCCGCGTCGGTGCGCGGTGTGCTTTCATCACCGGGCATCATCGCGGCAAGCGCGCGCATTTCGGCGAGCAGGAGTTCAAGTCCCTGCTGCTGGAGTTCAATGCCGGCGGCCAGAAGCTCGGCCTCGTCGTGGATCAGGTCGGCGGGTTTGCGGGCGGTCATGTCGCACAGCTCCTGCAGAGAGGGGTCCAGGGAAGAAGGTCAAGACGTGCCTCGGCGATGGTGTCGCCGCAGCGGACGCAGCTGCCATAGCTGCCATCCCTGATCCGGTCCAGCGCGGCACGGATCTGGGTGATCTCGGTCTTGCCAGCATTGCCGGTCGCTTCCAGCACCTCGTCGCCTTCCCTTTCGGTCGCGAGGTCTTCCCAGTCGCGGTTCTGGTGCGAATCAAGCTCTTCCTCGATCGCCTCAAGCCGGGCGCCCAGCTCGACGAGTCGCTTTTCCAGCGCGGCCTTGCGAGTGGCAAGCGGTGTGGTCAGATTGGCCTGCATCGGGTCCTCCTCTAATCCTTGAAGCGTAGGACGCCGCGGGGAGAACTGCCTTGACTCAAGTCAACGGCTTTGCGCTTTCCGCCCAAGCTGGCTATGGTCGCCGCGATTTCGTTCTGCGCCCTGCCGCCCGATGGAGAGACTGATGGATATCCGCGCGATCACCCCCGACTATGCCGTCTCGCCACAGATCGAGCCCGGGGACCTGCCCGCGATCAAGGCGGCCGGTTATGTGACGGTGATCGACAATCGCCCGGACGGCGAGATCCCGCCGCACCTGCACATGTCGGCGATGCGTGCTGCGGCCGAGGCACTTGGGCTGACCTTCGTGGCGAACCCGGTGGTCGGCGGTGCGCTGACGATGGACAACGTGACGGCGCAGGGTGCGGCCATCGCGGCCTCGTCCGGTCCGGTCTTCGCCTATTGCGCCAGCGGCAACCGGTCGTCGATCGTCTGGGCGCTTTCCCAGGCGGGCAAGCGTCCGGCTGACGAGCTGATCGGCCTGCCAGCCCGGTTTGGCTACCAGCTCGAGCACCTGCGCCCGCAGATCGAGGCGCTTTCCCGCGGTTGAGCTAGCCTGCGGCGCGCATCTCGGGCGGGGGCGGCTCGGCGACGGGGATGGCCTTCGCCGCAAGGGTCATCCCGCTGCGGGTGGCGGCAGCCTCGTTCAGTTTCAGGGCGCGCATTCCCCGGTTCTGGCCAAGCCTTGCAAGCGCGACACGCTGGCCATCGATGGTTTCCAGCGAAATTTCGTTCAGCGCCGCCGTTTGCAGAACGAGGGTCTCGCCCACTGTCAGCGTCATGATCTGGCGGAGCGGCAGGGTCAGCCGCGCGACCACCGCGTCGAGCCTGCAGTCGGCCTGCATCACCTGGGCTGACAGCGCAGCCGTGAAATGCGGCGCCTCTGCCTTCACCTCACCCTCTGGGATCATGGGCACCTCGCCCCGGCCTGTGGCAGGAAGGACCAGAAGCACCCGCCCCAGACGCCCCTCGGTCCCAAGCGCGACTTCCGCCGAAAGGACGCGGTAGGCCTCCTCTTCAAGCAGAAGGCCGAGGGGGCGTGCATCTTCCAGGTAGCTGGCGTAGCGAAACCCGCCGGCCCAGCTGAAGTCGGCCTCTTCGGCAAGGGTTTCGTCCAGGCCGACCAGGGCCCGGTCGATCACCCCGGCGACCATCGCGGCGTCGATCCGGCTGGCCTTGCGCGGTGGCGGCGCCTGCGGACCGAGTCGCCCGAGCGTCTGTTTCTCGATCAGCGAGGCGGTGACGATCGGGGCAAGCATGATGACGCCAAGCCCGCCGCCCGGCCCGTCCAGAAGCGCAATCAGCGCAAGGTCCGGCACCTGTTCGAAAATCTCGGCCAGGCTTTGCCGGGCAACGACGAGACTGCGGAATTCGAGGTCGAGCCCCATCGCGTCACGCGCCGCCCGCGCAAGCGCCAGCCGCCAGCCCCGGTCGGCGCCGGGGGCCCCTTCCGCCTGGGTCGGGCGGGCACGGTCGATCTTGCGGCGGATCACGTCGGTCATGGCGGTCCCTCGGCCGCCACCCTAGCCCGCGCTTCCCTTAAAAACGGTTAACCGCGACCAGGCTCAGGCCGCCTGCGACCGCTCGAGCCGCAGGGGCACGGTGACGCGGAACGCCGCGCCCCCCTGTCCCGGCAGATAGGCGACAGAACCGCCGAGGTTGGTCATGATCTCGCGGCAGATCGCAAGGCCCAGTCCGGCGCCGCCGGCGCGATTGGCGTCGGTCAGGCGCGCGAACTTCTCGAAGATCAGGCTCTGGCTGTCCTTGGGGATGCCCTTGCCGTTGTCGATGAAGTCCACCGTCACCCGCCCGGCGCGCTGCCGCACGACGATCCGAAGCTCTGGGCGCGTCGCGTCGCAATACTTGCGGGCATTCGAGATCAGGTTGATGAACACCTGGGTCAGGCGGTCCGCGTCGGTCTTGAGATAGATCGCCTCGGACGGCAGGTCGCGGACCACGAGGAACTCGCGGTCGGGCCTGGTCTGTCGGGCAGCGGTCAGGGCGGTGTCGATCATGCCCTGCAGGCTGGCCAGGCCGAGGGACAACTGCACCGAGCCGTTTTCCAGGACCGAGAGGTCCAGAAGGTCGTCAAGAAGCCGAGTCAGCCGCTTTGCCTCGTCATGGATGATCCGGCCATAGCGCGTAACCGCGTCGGGCGGCAGGTCGCCCTCGGTAAGGATCTCGGAGAAGGCGCGGATCGACGTCATCGGGGTCCGCAGTTCATGGCTGATCTGGCTGAGGAAGGCGTCCTTCTGCAGCGAAAGCTGGGTCAGCTTCTCGTTGGCTTCGCGCAGGGCACCGGCGGTGCGGGTGAGCTCTGCCTCGCGCGCTTCAAGCTGGGCGGAGTATTCCAGGATCTGCGCCGATTCCGAGGCCACGGCCATCAGGTCCTCGACCGTCACCGTGGCGCGGCCGACAAGCTGGCTGATCATCGCGTGGGCCGTCGCCGCGCCGACCGAGCCGGACAGGCGCGCTTCAAGCTGATCGAGGAAGGCCGGGGTGGGGTCGGGCAGGAACCCTTCCTTGCCCTGCGAACGCGCCGCGGACTGGAACAGGGAGAGGGCAGTCTCCTCGCCCAGGATGCGCTGCGCCATCCCCAGCAGCGCCTCGGGCTCTGCCCGGCCCCGCGCCCAGCGTTGGGGACCGACCGCACCCTCGAACACGTTCACGAAGGCCGCCCCCTGGAGGCGTTCGACAGGCCCCGGGAAAGTCAGGAGCGAGCCAAGACAGAAGGCGAGCACGTTCAGCGCCATCGACCAGAAGAGCGCGTGGATGATCGGGTCCATCGCCTCGGTCCCGAAAAGCGCATGGGGCCGCAGCCAGGACAAGCCGAAAAGCCCTTCGGTGAAGATCGCCTGCGACAGGGCGGCGTCGGGTCCGAAGGACGGCAGGAACGAGGTATAGGCCCAGATGACCAGGCCGGTCACAAGCCCCAGCATCGCGCCCGTCCGGGTCGCGCCGCGCCAGAAGATGCCGCCGATCAGCGCGGGCAGCACCTGTGCGACCCCGAGGAAAGCGATCAGCCCGATGGCGGCAAGCGCTGCCGACCCGCCCGAGACGTGGTAGTAGCCGTATCCAAGCGCCAGGACCGTGGCGATGGCCAGCCGCCGTGCCTTCAGGACAACCGAGCGGAGGTCGTCTTCGGCTGCAGCCCCCGGACGCAGACGCAGCCAGAGCGGAATGACCACGTGGTTGGAGATCATCGTCGCAAGCGCGATGGATTCAACAATCACCATCGAGGTGGCGGAGGAGAATCCGCCGAGGAAGGCCAGCATGGCAAGCCCCGCCTGCCCCTCGGCCAGGGGAAGCGTCAGCACGAACATGTCGGGGTTCGCGCCTGCGGGCATCCGTTCCAGACCCACCACCGCGATGGGCACGATGAACAGGCTCATCGCCATGAGATAGAGCGGAAAGGCCCAGCTCGCGATTGCCAGGTGGCCCTCATCCTCGTTCTCGACCACCATGACCTGGAACATGCGGGGAAGCGTGATGACAGCGGCGGCCGAGAGGAAGATCAACCCCGTCCACCTTCCCGGCTGCACCTGCCAGGCCGCAAGATCCGCAGCGTCGATCCGGGCGATCACATCCGCCACGCCTCCCGCGATCCCCCAGACAACGAAGCTGCCGACCGCCAGAAGCGCCACCAGCTTGACCACTGCCTCGACCGCGATTGCGGTGACGATCCCGTGGTGCTGTTCGCGTGCATCAAGGTTTCGGGTGCCGAACAGGATGGTGAAGAACGCAAGCCCCACCGCCACCCATATCGCGGTCTGGTCGGGGTCCATCGGGCGCGATCCGTCCGGCGCGGCACTGGCGAAGACGCCGAAGGACAGGACGACGGACTGGAGCTGGAGCGCGATGTAGGGTGTCGCCGCCACGACGGCAATCACCGTCACGATGACACCCAGCATGTTCGACTTGCCATAGCGCGACGAGATCAGGTCGGCCAGCGATGTGACATGGTGTTGCCGCCCGATCCGCACCAGCTTGCGAAGAAGCCACCACCAGCCCACGAAGACGAGCGTGGGCCCGAAGTAGATCGTAAGGAACTCCAGCCCCGAGCGCGCGGCATAGCCCACCGCGCCGTAGAAGGTCCAGGCCGTGCAGTAGATCGAAAGGGACAACGTGTAGACAAGCGGCGAGCGCAGCCAGCCGAGCCGTCCCCGCGACGCACGCCTTTCGACCAGGAAGGCGACGGCAAAGAGGAAGACCACGTAAAGCAGGCAGGAGAGGACAAGAAGGTTGAACGGCACCTCAGTCCTCCTCGTCGGACGTGCCGGCCCCTCCGCGCAGCCCGGGCGCAAAGGCCGCCGCCAGACCGATCAGCACCAGCCACACGAGGAAGAAGTAGATGACGTCGCCAGAGGTCAGCGACATCCGGGCATCCGGCGCCCACAAGAGCGGCAGTAGCAGGAGAAACGCCCCCGCGACCGGCAAAAGCCGCGCTGCGTCGCGCAGACGCCGCCTCCGATAGGGTGCGCGTGCCAGGAAGAGTGGACCCTTTGGCCGTTTCATCTGTTGTCGGCGCCCCGCCCCAGCATCGCGCGAACTTCGGACACGATCTCGGCGTTCGAGAAGGGCTTCGTCATGAAACGGTCGGCCCCGGCCTGTTCGGCCATCTCGCGGTCGCGGCCGCGGGCGGTGAGCATCATGACCGGCAGGTCACGGCTTTCGGGATCGGCGCGGACAGCGGTCAGGATTTCAAGGCCCGACATTCCGGGAAGCATGTGGTCAAGGATCACAAGGTCCGGCGGGTCCTGACGCAGCATTGCAAGCGCCGCCACGCCTTCGGCGGCATGGCTGACCCGCAAGCCGTCGCGGGTCAGAAGGAACCGGATCGCCTCGGCGATGTTCGGTTCGTCCTCGATGAGAAGGACATGCTGAGCCAATGGTTCCCCCCGGACGGTCTGCAGCCGCCCTGCCACCACTATCGGCAGAAGCGGCGCGCCTGTCAAAGCCTAGCGACGGTTCGGGAAGGTTCAGCCGAGCCCTTCGGCAGCAAGGATCGAGGGCTCCCGCCGCGCCGGACAGTCGCCCCGGGCGCAGACCCGGCAGCTTGACCCGACGAGGAGTGCCGGTCCGGGCCCGTCGTCCGGCAGGATCAGCATGGCTGCCTCGCGCAATTCGGGGCCTCGCAGACCCTGTGGATGACGGGTCTCGGCCCAGGCCATGACGCGGTGGCTGCGGTCACTTTGGCCCGCCAACTGCACCCGGGCCTCGAACGGCTGCAGCGGGTGACCAAGGGCTGTGTAAAGCGGCCAGAGTGGGCAGGCCGAACCGAAGCGCGGCAACGGAAACCCCGTCGCGGGCTTTCGGAATGTGAGGGTGCCCGATCCGTCGCAGACGACCAGCCCGGCAGCCAGGCCGGGAATTCCCGCAAGCCGCCGCATCACCACCAGGGGCGAGACACCGAAGCGGTCGGCAAGGACAAATGGGTCCGGGCCAAGCTCGGCAAGCCCGGCCTGGAACAGGGTCTCAGGCAGGATCGCCGCATCCTCGCGCGCGCGGTCAACATGGGCGCGGGCCAGGCTGCGTGCGGCGGTCGACACAAGGCTGCCGATCTCGTCCTCCAGTCCGGTCGCCAGAAGCCCATCCGGAATCGACCAGGACCGCCCGCGGAGCCAGTCCTCCACCTCTTCCTGTGGGGCGGCGATCCCCTGCTCCTCGATCCCCTGTCCTGCATCCAGGAACCCCACCAGCGCCTCGGCCCCGGCGGCCAGACGCTCGCTGTCCTGGTGCAGGTTCCGGTGGAACCTCTGCGCCCAGTCCGGGTCCAGATCCGGCGTTTCGGCCAGGATCGCGGCAGTCGCGCGGACGGCCGATAGCGAAGAGAGAAGTTCGTGAAGCGACTGCGACAGGTGAGGGTCGTGCGTCATCCGGTCGTTCAGGGCCTCGACCGCGCGTTCGAGCGCCCTTCCCCGTGTATCCAGTGCCGACAAGAGCGTGGCCCAGCCCGGGAACCGGTCGACAAAATCCTCGACGCGGTCCACCTCGGGTCCAGCCCCGCCCCGCGCTGCCGCGGCACGCAGGTCTTCGACCAGCGCCGCATCCTTGCCCTCGGCCAGCGCGGTGCGGTCGATCTGCAGCGCATCTGCAAGCCGCTCCATCACTTCGGGCGTGACCTTGCGGCGGTTGTGCTCGATGAGGTTGAGATAGGAGGCCGAGATCCCGGCCCGACCCGCCACTTCGGCCTGTCGCATCCCGGCGGCAAGGCGGCGGTCGCGCAGCTTGGTCCCGGTCAAGGCAGAAAGCGGCATCGGACCCTCCTGCCGCCAGTTTACAGAACTTGTAAAGGTTTACAAATGCGAACGGCGGCGCAGCGTGGCGCGGCCCCTTTCTTCCCCCAGTCTCGGTATCAGAACTTCATGCCGGCGCGCAGCGTGACGGTCGACACGTCCGGTTCGATCTCGCGGAGCGCGGCATTTGCGTCGTTCTGCGTCTTGCGGCCCGGGAACTCGCCGCCGATCGTGAACGCATCGTTGATCTGGCAATCATGTCCGACGCCCAGAGATGCCGCTGCCATCGGATGTCCCGCTGGATAGGAAGGCGCGGTTGGTTCTGGACGCCGCAGACTATCCCCGGACCGGCCGCCGCTGTTGTTCTCGCCCGAATGGAAGGCAGTCTCTGCGACCTAGATCAGGTTGTTCCGCTGAAGGTTGTATCCCGCGAACAGCCCGTAGACCGCGCCTCTGTCCAGGGTGTCCGTGCCTGATACCAAGGGCACTCCGACCTCGCCTGAACCCGAGCCTGCGCTGATGCTGAGACAGGCGCCGTTCCAGTCCTGGGCAAACATCATGGCAATGGTAGCGAGAGTTGTTTTTACTTTTCACTCGTCGATGAACCTACCTCCAACCATCTGGAACACAGTGCGAATCGGCTTGAACAGCTTGCGGTGATCCGGCGGGAAACCCACAGGGGCACGTCGCGAAAATGCAATGAGGGTGCCGCCTTTGCGGGCGACACCCCCCTTTCTGGACAGCAGCTTTGCAGCTTACTGGGCCAACGCCTTGTCGGTGATCATGCTGGTCCAGGCCCCTTCCGGCGCCTTGGTGATCACCGGGTCGGACCCGCCCGACAGAAGCGAGGCCACAGTCCGTTCGGCCGCAGCGACGTCCAGCGCGCCGTTCGAACCCGCTGTCAGCTTGGCAACCTCACCCATCATCCGCTTCTGGTGGTTTTCGGTCTGCGCGCCGGTCTGGTCGTTCTCGAGCACGATCATCGCCGCCTCATCGGCATTCTCCTCGGCGTACTTCCAGCCCTTCATCGAGGCGCGGACGAACTTGACCATCGTCTCCTGGAAGGCCGGGTCGGCCAGGCGGTCTTCGAGGACATAAAGCCCGTCCTCCAGCGTCGCCACACCCTGGTCCTCGTACTTGAAGGTCACCAGCTGGTCCTCGGTGATCCCGGCGTCGATGACCTGCCAGTATTCGTTGTAGGTCATGGTCGAGATGCAGGCCGCCTGCTTCTGCAGCAGCGGATCGACGTTGAAGCCCTGCTTCAGGACCGTCACCCCACCAGGCGAGCCGTCGGTCTTGAGGCCAAGCTGCGACATCCAGGACAGGAAGGGGTATTCGTTGCCGAAGAACCAGACGCCCAGCGTCTTGTCCGCGAAATCGGCCGGCGAGGTGATGCCGGTTTCCTTCAGGCAGGTCAGCATCATGCCGGACGAGGCGAAGGGCTGGGCGATGTTGACCAGAGGCAGGCCCTTCTCGCGTGCCGCGAGAGCTGCCGGCATCCATTCGACGATCACGTCGGCCCCGCCGCCCGCGATCACCTGGGTCGGCGCGATGTCCGGGCCGCCCGGCAGGATGGTGACGTTCAGGCCCTCTTCCTCATAGAAGCCCTTGGCCTGGGCGACGTAGTAGCCGGCGAACTGGGCCTGGGTCACCCATTTCAGTTGCAGCTTCACATCCTCGGCGCTGGCGCTGGTCGCCATCGCCGCAAGGAAAGCAGCGGTAATCAGTTTCTTCATCGTCTTTTCTCCCGTGTTGGACCCTCGCGGGTCTTGTTAATGCCGTTGCGATGGATGCCAGAAAGTCACCCAGCGTTCGATCAGCGTGATCAGCCCGTAGAAGACCGATCCCGCCAGGGCCGCGACCGCAATCGTGGCCCAAACCATGTCCAGGCCAAGCCGCCCCACCTCGGTCGAGATGCGGAAGCCCATGCCATAGATCGGACTGCCGAAAAACTCGGCAACGATGGCCCCGATCAGGGCCAGAGTCGATGCAATTTTCAGCCCGTTGAAGATGAAGGGCATCGCGGCGGGGAGCCGCAGCTTGAGAAGGTTTTGCAGGTATGAGGCCCCCCAGGTCGCCATCAGGTCGCGCTGCATCCGCTCGCTGGCCTGCAGGCCCGCCACGATGTTCACCAGCATCGGGAAGAACACCATCACGACCACGACCGCCGCCTTGGACTGCCAGTCGAAGCCGAACCACATCACCAGGATGGGCGCGAGGCCGACGATGGGCAGGGCCGCGACGAAGTTGCCGATGGGCAGCAGGCCGCGTTGCAGGAAGGGCGAGCGGTCGATGGCGATGGCCGTCAGGAAGGCCGCGCCTGCGCCGATCAGGAAACCGGGGATCGCGCCTTTCAGGATTGTCTGCGCGAAGTCCTGCCACAGCGTCGGCAGTTCAACTGCGATTTTCGCGGCAATGACGCTTGGCGCAGGCAGGATGACCGGCGCTACCCCAAGGCCGCGCACCAGCCCCTCCCACAGGACCAGAACCGTCGCCCCGAAGATCAGCGGCACCAGCGCGCGGCCGGGTCCGGATTTCGACAGGCCGCTCCCGGCAAGCCAGACGTTGAGCGCCCAGGCCGCGAGCCAAAAGCCGATGGCGAGCCAGAGCGCGGTCATGCCGGAGCTCCCATCCGCTTGCGGGCCAGCCGTTCGACAAGGCCCACGACCAGGATCAGAAGCCCCGCGAGAATCGCCGCCGCGAAAAGCGCCGCCCACATGATCAGGGGTTCACCGAACTGCGACCCGATCAGCATCCGCGCGCCCAGCCCCTCGATGGCGCCGGTGGGAAGCTCGCCCACGATGGTCCCAACCAGGCTGGCTGCGACGGCGACTTTCAGCGAGGCAAAGAAATAGGGCATCGACGCGGGAAGCCGCAGCTTCAGGAAGGTCGCGGTCTCGCTCGCGCCGTAGGTCCTGAGGAGGTCAAGCTGCATCTGGTCGGGACTTCGCAGCCCTTTCACCATGCTGACAAGGATCGGGAAGAAGGACAGGTAGGCCGCAATGATCGCCTTGGGGACATCCCTCCCCTCCAGCCCCAGCTGACTGGACAGCGTGATGATCATCGGCGCCAGCGCCACGATCGGGATGGTCTGGCTGATGATCGCCCAGGGCATCACCGACATGTCCATCACACGGAACCGGACGATGGCCATTGCCAGCAGCACCCCGGTGATGATGCCCAGCCCGAAGCCCATCATCGTGCCCTTGAAGGTCACATAGGCGTGGTACACGAGACTGCGCTTCGAGGTCACGGCCTGACCGAACAGGCCTTTCCACAGCTCGGCCCCCACCTGATGCGGCGGCGGCAGCAACGGGCGGTCCTGGTTCATCGTCTGCGGGATCACCTCGCCCCAGGTCACCGTGGTCCCGGCCCGTTCGGCCTGGTCGAAGACCCAGGTGGCATTCATCCAGACGGCGGCGGCGTACCAGATCGCGATGATCCCGGCGAGCACGGTCAGGACGGGAAGCGCGCGGCTCATGCCTTGCCCCCCGTCGGCCAGGCGATCATAGCGACCGCCACTACACCGAGCGCCATGCCTGCCGTCTGCAGTCCCGTGGGACGCTCGCCGAAGATGAAGATCGCCATGACGCTGATTGCGACCAGCTGGAAGACGGACGACAGCGCAATGGCGAGGCCCAGCCCGCTGGCCTTCATGACCTGCACCATGATCCAGTTGCCCACGCAGAACATTGCCAGCGCCCCGATCAGGATCGGAAGCTGACCCTTGGTCGCATAGACCTTGAGCACCGAGTTGGCGGCAACGAAGACCGCGGTGGCGGCCGAAAGCCAGACGAAGGTCATCACAGTCATGACGCACCTCCGGTCATGTCGCTGCCCGCCCTATTCGTCATGATGACCGGCCCGGAGGCCATCGCGGACCCGATGCGCTATCTCGATGAACTCCCGGCTGTCGCGGATGTCGAGGGGCCGCTCCTTCGGCAACGGCGAGTCGATCACGTCGGTGATCCGCCCCGGACGCGGCGACATGACGACGATCTTGGTCGAGAGATACACCGCCTCGGGGATGGAATGGGTCACGAAACCGATGGTCTTTCCGGTGCGGGCCCAGAGCTTCAGGACCTCTTCGTTCAGCCGGTCGCGAACGATCTCGTCCAGCGCACCGAAGGGCTCGTCCATCAGGAGGATATCCGCGTCGAAGGCCAGGGCGCGGGCGATGCTGGCGCGCTGCTGCATCCCGCCGGACAGCTGCCAGGGAAACTTCTTGCCAAAGCCCTTCAGCTCCACCAGGTCAAGCACGCGTTCGGTCCGGTCCTCCTGCTCTGCCTTGGAAAATCCCATGATTTCAAGCGGAAGCTTGATGTTGCCGGCAATCGTCCGCCAGGGGTAGAGGCCAGCCGCCTGGAAGACATAGCCATAGGCCCGCCTCCGCCGCGCCTCGTCCGGCGTCATGCCGTTGACCGTCAGCGTGCCGCTTGTCGGATGCTCCAGCGCCGCGATGGCACGGAGGAACGTGGTCTTCCCACATCCGCTTGGACCGATGAAACTGACGAAGTCGCCCTGGTTGATCACCAGGTTCACGTCCTTCAACGCCTGTACCGGGCCGTCGGCGGTCTGGAAAACCAGGTTCAGCCCCTTCGCCTCAACCACCGGCTGGCTTGTTCCGTCCTTCACGCCGCCTTCCCTTCACATTCCCGTTGCCCGACCCTGCGATACTTGCGCCGGCTGGAGATCGCCCCCACCTCGGGCCGATACGGAGGACCGCCATGCTTATCAACGCCTTGCAGACGACCCTCGCCTTTGCTCCCATGCCCGAGGACTTCGAAGAGGTTTTCTTCGACGCCCCGGTCATCGCTTTCGCCCCCCCGCCACGGGACGACGAGGAAAGCGAACAGGGAGAGCCCTGACACCGTCACACCCCCGTCGCCGGGATACCCGTCCGCTCCACAGGGCGCGGGGCGGTCAGGTCGCGCCACTGGGTCAACGCACGGTTCACCGCCGGGCGCGCCTCGCGGGCGACGAACTTGCCGTGGCCTTCCTGGGTGCGCACCTCGCCATCGTGGATCGCGACGTGACCACGCGTCAGGGTAAAGCGCGGCAAGCCCTTTACCGTGTGTCCCTCGAAGACGTTGTAGTCGATCTTCGACTGCTGCTTTCCGGCGGTGATCGTCTTAGTCTTCTCCGGGTCCCAGACCACCAGGTCCGCATCCGCCCCGACCAGAACCGCGCCCTTCTTCGGGTAGCAGTTCAGGATTTTCGCGATATTCGTTGAGGTTACGGCGACAAATTCATTGGGCGTCAGCCGTCCCGTCGCGACGCCGTGGGTCCAGAGCATCGGCATGCGGTCCTCAAGTCCGCCGGTCCCGTTCGGGATCTTCGAGAAGTCGCCAACTCCGAACCGCTTCTGCGCGGTGGTGAAGGCGCAGTGGTCGGTGGCTACGACCGAGAGGCTGCCGGACATCAGGCCCGCCCACAGGCTGTCCTGGTGCTGCTTGTTGCGGAACGGCGGCGACATGACGCGGCGGGCGGCGTGGTCCCAGTCGGGGTGGAAGTATTCGGACTCATCCAGTGTCAGGTGCTGGATCAGCGGCTCGCCCCAGACCCGCTTGCCCTGCTGGCGCGCGCGCCGGATCGCCTCATGCGCGTCCTCGCAGCTGACGTGGACCACGTATAGCGGCACCCCCGCCATGTCGGCTATCATGATGGCGCGGTTCGTGGCCTCGCCCTCCACCTGCGGCGGACGGGAATAGGCGTGGCCCTCGGGGCCGGTGTTGCCCTCTTTCAGCAGCTTGGCCGTGAGCTCCGCCACCACATCGCCGTTCTCGGCATGGACCATCGCCAGACCGCCCACATCCCCGACGCGGCGGAAGGAGTTGAACAACTCGTCGTCGTTCACCATCAAGGCGCCCTTGTAGGCCATGAAGTGCTTGAAGCTGGTGATCCCGGCCTTGGCGGCTTCCTCGATCCCGGTCCAGACCTTCTCGCCCCACCAGGTGACGGCCATATGGTAAGAGTAATCGCAGGTGGCCCGAGTGGACTTGTTCGACCACATCTTGGCCGCGTCCATCAGGTCCTGGCCCTGCCCCGGCAGGATGAAGTCGACGACCATCGTCGTCCCGCCGGACAGCGCCGCCCGGGTGCCGGACTCGAAGTCATCCGCCGAGTAGGTGCCCATGAAGGGCATCTCCAGATGCGTATGCGGATCGATCCCCCCGGGCATCACATAGCAGCCGGTCGCGTCAAGCTCAGTCCCGCCCTTGAGGCCCTGCCCGATCTCGGTGATCACCCCGTTCTCCACCCGCACATCGGCCTTGTAGGTGAGGTCGGCGGTGACAACGGTGCCGTTCTTGATGATGGTGGTCATGTTGGTTCCTCAGAAGATGGCGGTCGCGGGGAAACGAAAAGAGCGAGGACGAGCTGAATTACAGCGAAGGGAACAAGCGCGCTGGCAGCAAGTGCTATGGCCTGGCCCGCGTGACGTGGCACGGCAGCCCAGGTCGAGGGCATTGCGATCAACGCCAAGGCCAAAACCATGCCCGCGGACAAAAGCCCGAACCAGACGAAGCTGAATGGCTTCAGGCGGAGCAGACCTTTCACCAGAAGAAAGATCAAGGAAACGGCGATCAGAAGGAAAAACGGCGGGAACTGCAGCGCCACGACCCAGCCGAAAGCCAAGTCCGGCCAGCCAACCAGCGCCAGGGTGGCCGGAATGGTCAGGAAGGCCCCTGAAGTCTTCAGCGCCGAGACCATCACTTTGCGTGACCCTTGCCACTCACCCCACCACCTCCGCCACCTCAAGCACCGCGTGCAGCAGCACATCCGTCCCCGCCGCCGCCCATTCCGGGCTGATCTTCTCGGCCTCGTTGTGGGAAAGCCCGTCCACGCAGGGGCACATCACCATCACCGTGGGGGCGACGCGGTTGATCCAGCAGGCGTCGTGGCCGGCGCCCGAAACGATGTCCATGTGGGAATATCCCAGCTTTTCAGCCGATTGCCGGACGATCTTCACAAGACCGGGGTCGAAGGTGACGGGGTCGAAGTGGCCCACGTCCTCGATCTCACACCCAAGCCCCAACTCCTTCGCCACGGCATGGGCGGCGCGGATGACCTCGGCCTTCATCGCGTCGAGCTTCGCCTGTTCGGGCGAGCGGATGTCGACCGTGAACACCACGCGTCCCGGGATCACGTTGCGGCTATTGGGAAAAACCTTGACCTGCCCCACCGCGCCCACGGCGTTCGGCTGGTGGCTCATCGCGATCTGGTGGACGCGTTCGGTGATCCGGGCCATGCCGAGGCCCGCATTCACACGCATGTGCATCGGGGTCGATCCGGTATGGGCGTCCTTGCCGGTCAGCGTGATCTCCAGCCACCAGAGGCCTTGGCCGTGGGTCACGACGCCGATGTCCTTGCCCTCGGCCTCCAAGATGGGGCCCTGTTCGATGTGAAGCTCCAGCATCGCATGCATCTTCCGCGCGCCGACCTTCTCGTCGCCGACCCAGCCGATGCGGGCCAGTTCCTCGCCGAAAAGCTTGCCGTCGAGGTCCTTTCGGGACTTGGCGTATTCCTCGGTATGGATACCCGCGAAGACACCCGAGGCGAGCATGGCGGGCGCAAACCGCGCGCCTTCCTCGTTGGTCCAGTTCGTCACCACGATGGGGTGTTTCGTCTTGACGCCCATGTCGTTGAGCGTGCGGACCACCTCCAGCGCGCCCAGGACGCCGAGGACGCCGTCATACTTCCCGCCCGTCGGCTGGGTGTCGAGGTGAGAGCCCATGTAGACCGGCAACGCCGTGGGGTCCGTCCCCGCCCGCGTGGCGAACATGTTGCCCATCGCGTCGACGCCCATCGACATGCCCGCCGCCTGACACCAGCGCTTGAAGAGGTGGCGGCCTTCGCTGTCGGCATCGGTCAGGGTCTGCCGGTTGCATCCGCCCGCGATGCCGGGGCCGATCTTGGCCATCTCTTCCAGCGAGTCCCACAGGCGCGCAGGATTGATCCGCAGGTTGTCCCCGGTGGCTGGCATCAGCGTAGCTCCCTGTTCGCGCGGGGCCATCCTGCCCCTTGCCGCGACTCATTTCCTGACCGTATGGTCAAGGTGAAGGCGACCACAACCTGACCAGACGGTCAACGAAAATCCAAAGGCACATGAGCGGCGACGCCCAGATTTCCCGCATTCGGCCCGGCCGTCGCACGGATATCCGGCGCGAGAATGAGCGGGCCATTCTGGAGGCAGCCGAGAAGGTCTTTGCCGAGGCCGGGTTCGGTGGGGCGACGATGCAGCTGATTGCCGACATGGCGGGGCTGCCGAAGGCGAACCTGCACTACTACTTCGCCACCAAGGAAGACCTCTACCGCCGCGTGGTGCAGCAGATCTTCGAGATCTGGCTGGATGCGGCGTCAAGCTTCGACAACGCGCCGGGGCCGGTGGAAGGCATCGGTGCCTATATCGACGCCAAGATGGACATCAGCCGGACGCACCCGCACGGGTCCAAGGTCTGGGCCTCCGAAGTGATGCACGGCGCACCGGTGATCCAGGACTATCTGGAGACGACCCTGCGCGACTGGACCGACGGTCGGATCGCGGTGATCCAGCGCTGGATCGACGAGGGGAAGATGGCCCCGATCGATCCGCGGCATCTTCTGTACATGCTGTGGGCCACGACCCAGCACTATGCCGACTTCGGCCACCAGATACAGACCCTTAACGGGGGCGCGCCGCTGACGGACCGGCAGTGGCGCGAGGCGAAGGCCAGCGTGCGGGACATGGTTCTGCGCGGGATCGGGGCGATCTAGGAGATGACGATGGACGTATCCGAGTTGGAAGCGGAGTTCGCCGCGCTGGACCTGCCGCAGTTCGACGAAGTGGCGGCTTTGCGGCTTGGACAGATTCTGGTGGACCTCGCGCTGGCCGAGCGCCTGCCGGTGGTGATCGACATCCGGACTGCGGATCGGACGCTCTTTCATGCGGGCCTGCCGGGCTCGGCACCCCTTAACGACCTCTGGGCGCGACGGAAGTCCAACACGGCGCTGATGTTCCAGCTTCCCTCGCTGCTGGTGGCCGCGCGGAACAAGGCCAAGGGAGAGCCTTTGGACAAGCATGGCCTGTCCGGCGCGGACTATGCCGACAGCGGCGGCGCGGTGCCGATCCGTGTCCGGGACGTGGGGGTGGTGGCGGTCGCGACCGTCTCGGGCCTGCCGCAGGTCGAGGATCACAGGCTGGTGGTGCGGGCGCTTCGGGCGCTCGCCGCCGAATAGCTGCGGCGGTTCACCGCAGCCGCTTGTTCCCGGCGTGACCCTTCCTAGCTCTTCCTGACAACAAACAGGGAGATAACAGTGTTTTCAGGCCTCAAGCGTTCGCTCCTCCTCATCACGGCGATGTTCACCCTGCTGCCCTGGAGCATCATGCAGGCAGTGCAGTAACCGCGCCGGCCGCGCCTCGGGGTCACTGTCCGGACTTTGGAATGGCGAGCCGCCGGCATCCCCGCTGACCGGCGGTCGCTCGCCGACGGCGAACCATTTGACCTTCCTCTCAACCCCGCGCTATCCAAGGGGTCCGCACAGCATTACGGACCCATGCCACCCACGCAACGCCCCCGATCCCGCATCCAGCAACGCAACCGCGAGCTTATTCTGGACGCGGCGCTGGAGGTGTTCTCTGCTCATGGCTTCCGCGGGGCGACCCTGGACCAGATCGCCGAAGTTGCGGGCCTGTCGAAGCCGAACCTTCTCTACTACTTCCGGTCGAAGGAAGAGGTCCACACGGCACTGCTGACGGGTCTTCTGGATACCTGGCTCGACCCCCTGCGCGCGATGAACCCGGCCGGGCAGCCGTTGCAGGAGATCCTGGCCTATGTCCGCCGGAAGCTCGACCTCGCGCGGGACTTCCCGCGGGAGAGCCGGCTTTTCGCGGGCGAGATCCTGCAGGGCGCGCCGCGGATGAAGGCGGCGATCGAGGGCGACCTGCGGCGGCTCGTTGAAGAGAAGGCGGCGGTCCTTACCCGCTGGATGGATGAGGGACGGATCGCGCGGGTTGATCCGGTGCATCTGGTCTTCTCGATCTGGGCCCTGACCCAGCATTACGCGGACTTCGACGTGCAGGTGCGGGCGGTGCTGGGGCCGGACCACGATCCCTTTGCCGAGGCGGGCGGCTTCCTGGAGACGCTGTTCACCCGGCTTCTGACGCCCTGATGTCCACGGTGGACAGGTGCATCTTTCCTTTTCTGAATCAAAACGATGGCAGAATCTGTTAACCTTCTGGAAAGGTATCGCAGACGCCATCCGGAGCATTTTAGACACTTCCGGGATGGCCGTTAGCAAAGTCTGAGGTATTTTGGGTCCCGGAGGTCAACCCAGGGGGACAAGATGGACCTGATATCTGCCATCCGGTCACAACTGCCGGTCCAGCAACCGCCTGCACAGCCGCCCTCGGACCGGGGGGTCAGCGCCGTGGCGGTGGAGAGCGCGCGCCCGGTGGCCGAGCCGCTTCGCCGCGATGCCGTCCGTTCGCCCGGGGGAATGGCGGCCCAGGTTTCAGTGCAGCTTGCCGACCGCGACGCCGATCGCCACCCGGCTGTCGAGGCCCGGGCCGCTGCCCAGGCCGCGCGCGAGGCCTATATCAAGGCCAGCATCGCTGCCGGGATCAGCCCCCTGCCACTGCCCTAACTGAGATCCAGCACCAGATCGAACACTTCGGGAGGCGCGGCATGGGCGAAATACCAGTCCTCTGCCTCGTGCCACTGCACTTCCCAGGGGCCGATCTCGCCTTCGCGGGCGATGAGGCGGGCATTGCGCACCGCATCTGGCACCGCAGCAAGGATCGTGAGGTCGAGAAGGTCGCGCAGCTCGGGCCGGGCCGCGTAGACGCCTTCCAGAAGGATGACCGGCGCAGGCGCGACCAGCGTTGCCTCCGGCAGCACGGAGCCGTCGAAGGCGTCCCAGTCGAAGGCGTGGTAGCTTGCCCCCTGCCCCGACCTCAGCAAAGCCAGGACCCGGCGCTGCGCAAGCCAGTCTATGCAACGCGCGGCGCGGGACTGGGGCGGATCTCCCTCGATGCCGGTTCCGCCCGCGTAGAAATCGTCCCCCTCGATCACCGTGGCCGCCAGCCGTTCGGCGAGCGCCTGGGCGAGCGTGGACTTGCCGGTTCCGCTGCGACCGTCGATGGCGACGACAAACGGCCCGGACCGGGTCCGGGCCGCTTGCTGGATGACGGTCAGAGCCTGTTCGAGCGCCGAAGTCACTCGGCCGCCTGGGCCATCGGGTTGTTCGGGTGCGTGGTCCAGTCGGCGTAGTCGCCCACGACCTTGCCGGTGCGGGGATCGACCGCGCCCTTCGGCAGTTCGCGCATGGTGATGCAGTTGTCCACCGGGCAGACGTCAACGCACAGGTTGCAGGCCACGCATTCCTCGTCCTTCACCGTGAACACCCGGTCGGGCGACATAGCGATGGCCTGGTGGCTGGTGTCCTCGCAGGCCGCGTAGCAGCGCCCGCAGGAGATGCAGAGGTCCTGGTCGATCTGCGCCTTGGTGACGTAGTTCAGGTTCAGGTGCTGCCATTCGACGAAGTTCGGGACGGCGCGGCCGATGAGGTCGTTCAGCGACATCTGCTTTTCGTCGAGGTATTGCGACAGGCCCGAGATCATCTCCTGCACGATCTTGAAGCCGTAGGTCATGGCGGCGGTGCAGACCTGCACGTTGCCCGCCCCCATCGCCATGAACTCGGCCGCGTCGCGCCAGGTGGTGACGCCACCGATGCCCGAGATCGGCAACCCGCGGGTGTCCGGATGGCGGGCAATTTCGCCCACCATGTTCAGCGCGATCGGCTTGACTGCAGGGCCGCAATAGCCCCCGTGGGACCCCTGCCCGTCGATCATCGGGAAAGGCGAGAAGTGGTCGAGGTCAACATTGGTGATCGACTTGATCGTGTTGATGAGGCTGACCGCATCCGCCCCACCCCGGTTCGCGGCCATCGCGGGTGGCAGGATCGAGGTGACGTTCGGGGTCAGCTTCACGATGCAGGGCATGCGGCTGTACTGCTTGACCCAGCGGGTGACCATCTCGATGTATTCCGGCACCTGGCCCACGGCGGAGCCCATGCCGCGTTCGGCCATACCGTGCGGGCAGCCGAAGTTCAGTTCCACCCCGTCTGCCTCGGTATCCTCGATCTGCTTGAGGATCGCCTTCCAGTGGTCCTCCTCGCAGGGGACCATCAGGCTGATGACCAGAGCCCGATCCTTCCACTTGCGCTTGACCTCCTTGATCTCGCGCAGATTCACCTCGAGCGGGCGGTCGGTGATGAGTTCGATGTTGTTCAGGCCCAGAAGGCGACGGTCGGCGCCCCAGATCGCGCCGTAGCGCGGGCCGTTCACGTTCACGATGGGCGGGCCTTCCGCGCCGAGCGTCTTCCAGACCACGCCGCCCCAGCCCGCCTCGAAGGCGCGCTCGACGTTGTATTTCTTGTCCGTGGGCGGGGCCGAGGCCAGCCAGAACGGGTTCGGGGACTTGATGCCAATGAAATTCGAGCTGAGGTCAGCCATTTGACGCCTCCTTGCGGCACGCTGGGAGTGATGCGGGGAATGTGAGGTGGGCGATGCACCCACCGTCTTTCAGAAGAGCGACCAGATCCAGCCGATCAGATCGCCGCCGAACTGGCCGAGTTTCGGCACGATGAAGGCCCAGGCGACGCAGCCCAGGCTGTTCCAGAACATGAAGCGCGGAAAGGTCATCCCGCTCATCCCGGCCATCAGGAAGACCACGGGCCGGAAGATTGTGGTGAAGTGGCCGATGAAGATGGTCACCGGACCGTACTTGTCGAAGGCGGCTTGCGCCTTTTCCACCCAGTCCGGGTGGTCTCTGAGCGGCCGCATGGTCAGGATATGTGTCCCGTAGCGTCGCCCCAGCCAGTAGCTGAAGGTCGATCCGATGAGCGCCCCGATCGTCGCTCCGATCCAGAGCGCGGTGAATGACAGCGCCCCCGTCGCGGCCAGCGCGCCGACCGCGGCAAGGACCGGCGTCGAGGGGATCAGGAGAGAGAGAAAGGCCGTGGTCTCGGCCGCCGCGAACAGCACCATGATGAACGGAAACCAGTCCTGGTTCTGTTCGATGAAACTGATGATGCTTTGCGCGAACGCTTCCACGGAGGCCCTCTTTACGGGTCACTTCTGGCCCGGACCCCCAAGGAATGCAAGGGGATACGACCACCATCAAAGTGCCGTCAGCGTGAGGTGGATCGCCTCGGCGGCATCGCGCCCCTCGGCCACGGCGGTGACGGTCAGGTCCTCGCCCCCCGCCGCGCAGTCGCCGCCGACCCAGACCTTGCCAGAGGTCCCGGCGATCTTGCCGCCGGCAACGGGGAGGCTGTCGGGCGCGCCGGTCAGCGTCTGGCCGATAGCCTTGAACACCTGGTCGGCCTTGAGCGTGAAGGTCTCGGCGGACAGCGTCAGGCCGGTGGGGCCTTCCGACGTATAGGCGAACTCCACCGCCTCGGCCTTGCCGTTGCCAAGGACGCGGACGGGGGCCGCGTTATGGATGATGCGGACGCCGGCCTGGGCCGCGTGTTCCTGCTCGTAACCAGAGGCCGACATCTTCTCCTGCCCGCGGCGGTAGACGATGGTAACGTTCTCGGCGCCGAGGAGCTTCGATTGCACGGCGGCGTCCACGGCGGTCATGCCGCCGCCGATCACAACGACATCGCGGCCGATGGGGAGCGTGGAGACATCGGCGGCCTGGCGCAGTTCGGCGATGAAGTCGACGGCGTTTCGGACACCCTGGAGGTCCTCTCCTGCCGCGCGGAGCGCGTTGACGCCCGCAAGGCCGATGCCGAGGAAGACGGCGTCGTATTCGGCCTCGAGCTGCGAAAGCTGGACATCGCGGCCGAGTTCCATGCCGGTGCGGATCTCGATCCCGCCGATCTGCAGGAGCCAGTCGACCTCCTTCTGCGCGAAGCCGCCGGTCGCCTTGTAGCTGGCGATCCCGTATTCGTTCAGGCCCCCCGCCTTGGGGCGGCGTTCGAAGATCACGACGTCATGGCCGTGCATCGCCAGACGGTGGGCGCAAGCAAGGCCCGCAGGACCGGCGCCGACGACGGCAATGCGCTTGCCGGAGGAGGGCGCGCGGGTGAACGGGTGGAGGCCCTTGGCCATCGCGATGTCGGTGGCGAAGCGCTGGAGGCGGCCGATCTCGACCGGCTTGCCTTCGGCGGCCTCGCGGACGCAGGCCTCCTCGCAAAGCGTCTCGGTGGGGCAGACGCGGGCGCAGATGCCGCCTAGGATGTTCTGGCTCCAGATAGTCTTGGCGGCGGCTTCGGGCGTGCCGGTGCCGATCTGGCGGATGAAGAGCGGGATGTCGATCGAGGTCGGACAGGCCGTGATGCAGGGTGCGTCATGGCAGAAGTAGCAGCGGTCCGCGGCGACCCGCGCCTCATGCGCGTCGAGCGGCGGCTCGTGGTCGGCGAAGTTCGTGCAATAGGCTTCTGCTGGCAGGCGGCCCGGAACGATGCCGGGCGTCAGCGGGCTGTTCGTCATGGGACGTCTCGTCCTCCCCTGTGCTTGTTTTGGGAAAGGCTGGCACAGGTCCATTTTTTTATCAAACGGTAAATTTTCTTCGGAGTCAGATTTCCGCGGGAATGCCCGTTTTCCAGGCAGCGCGGCTGGTAGCGCCAACGCTTTCGCGGCTTTTCAGCCCCGGCAGGGTCGCGTATAAGCGCCCAATACCAGACTGCGGGGGGAATTTCCCAACCCGCGCGCGCCCAGGGCAGAGAAGAACAGAGGACCCGATGAGCAAGCAGAACACCGACACCGACGTCGCCTTCATCTCGGCCCTTGCCGAGCTTCTGAACAAGAACGATCTGACCGAATTGTCGGTGAAGCGGGAATACGGCGAGGATGACAGCCTGGAAGTCCGCGTCGTGAAGCAATCCAACGTTGTCACCGTGGCTGCGGCCCCTGCCCCGGTTGCCCATCATGTTGCGGCTGCGCCGGCGCCCGCCGCGGCCCCGGCCGCCGCCCCGGTCAGCGAGGACCCGGCCCAGCATCCCGGCGCGGTGACCTCGCCCATGGTCGGTACCGTCTACCTTGCGGCGGAACCCGGCGCCTCGCCCTTCGTCACCGTCGGTGCGCAGGTGACCGAGGGCCAGACGGTCCTGATCATCGAGGCGATGAAGACGATGAACCATATCCCTGCCCCCCGCGCAGGCACGGTGAAGCGCATCCTGGTCGAGGACGGCCACCCGGTCGAATACGGCGCCCCCCTGCTGATCATCGAATAAGGGCCGTTCCCCATGTTCGACAAAATTCTGATCGCCAACCGGGGTGAGATCGCACTGCGCGTGATCCGGGCCTGCCAGGAAATGGGGATCAAGTCGGTCGCCGTCCATTCCACCGCCGATGCCGACGCGATGCATGTGCGCATGGCCGATGAATCGGTCTGCATCGGTCCCGCACCCTCGTCCGAAAGCTATCTCTCCAAGGCCGCCATCATCTCGGCCTGTGAGATCACCGGGGCGCAGGCCGTTCATCCGGGCTATGGCTTCCTGTCGGAAAACGCGGCCTTCGCGCAGGCGCTGGAAGACCACGGGATCACCTTCATCGGCCCCAATGCGGAACACATTCGCATCATGGGCGACAAGATCACTGCCAAGGTGACCGCCAAGGACCTTGGCATACCGGTTGTCCCGGGCTCGGACGGCGGGGTTCCCGATTTCGAGACGGCAAAGACCGTCGCCGAAGAGATCGGCTATCCGGTCATCATCAAGGCCACCGCTGGCGGCGGCGGGCGCGGGATGAAGGTCGCCAAGAACGCCGAAGAGCTGGAAGTGGCGTTCCGCACCGCGCGCTCCGAGGCGAAGAACGCCTTTGGCAATGACGAAGTCTACATGGAGAAGTACCTCCAGCGGCCGCGCCACATCGAGATCCAGGTGTTTGGCGACGGCAAGGGCGGCGCGGTTCATCTGGGCGAACGCGACTGTTCGCTGCAGCGGCGACACCAGAAGGTGTTCGAGGAAGCCCCCGGCCCGGTCATCACGCCGAAGCTGCGGTCCGAGATCGGCATGATCTGCGCCAATGCGATGAAGAAGCTGAAGTATATCGGCGCGGGCACCATCGAGTTCCTGTACGAGGACGGCAAGTTCTACTTCATCGAGATGAACACCCGTCTTCAGGTGGAACACCCGGTGACCGAAGGCATCTTCGGCGTGGACCTCGTGCGCGAGCAGATCCGCGTGGCGGCAGGGATGGACCTGTCGTTCAGCCAGGACGAACTGGAGATCAACGGCCACTGCATCGAGGTGCGCATCAACGCCGAGAAGATCCCGGCCTTCAGCCCCTGCCCCGGCCGGATCACCCAGTTCCATGCTCCGGGCGGTTTGGGCGTGCGGATGGACAGCGCGATCTACGACGGCTACCGCATCCCGCCCTATTACGACAGCCTGATCGGCAAGCTGATCGTCCACGGCCGCGACCGGCCCGAGGCCTTGGCGCGGCTGAAGCGGGCGCTGTCGGAACTGATCATCGACGGCATCGACACGTCGATCCCGCTGTTTCACCTGCTTCTTGCCGAGCCGGACATCCAGAACGGCGAATATAACATTCACTGGCTGGAAAAGTGGCTGGCCGAGAAGTTCGCCTGACCTGAGAGGGCGCCCTGCGGGGCGCCCCGCCGCAAAAGTCTTCGAAGACTTTTGCAAAATCCTTTGAAGGATTTTGTAAGTGGACGAAGAGCTTACTCCGGAGATCCTGCTTCGCGCCTATGCGATGGGCATCTTTCCGATGTCCGATGGCCGCGACGACACCGAGGTTCACTGGATCGACCCGCGCCGCAGGGGCGTCCTGCCACTGGACGGGTTCCACATCTCGCGGTCGCTGGCCAAACGCATCAGGTCGGGACGGTTCCGCGCAACGACCGACACAGCCTTCGAAGCGGTGGTGGAAGCCTGCGCCGAGCGGGATGAGACGTGGATCAGCCAGCGGATCCAGCGCCTTTACCTCCAGCTGCATCGGCTTGGCTTTGCCCACAGTGTCGAGATCTGGGAGGACGGCGCGCTTGTGGGCGGCGTCTACGGCGTGGCACTTGGCGCGGCCTTCTTCGGGGAAAGCATGTTCAGCCGCGCGACGGATGCGTCGAAGGTCGCACTCGCCCTTGCGGTGGACCGGCTGCGCGCAGGCGGGTTCAGACTCTTCGACACCCAGTTCCTGACGCCGCACCTGGCCAGTCTGGGCGGGAAAGAGATCCCAAGGGCTGAGTATCATCGCCTGCTGTCCGAAGCCCTTGCCGGGTCGGCCAGTTTCGATCCGCCGGGCTATTCGTTCTCGCTGGCGTCCGCGGGCGCTTCCGCCGGGGCTTCCGGCAGCACGCAGTTCAGCACCCAGACATCGTAGCGCGGATGATCCAGCGCCGAGAGCGCCGGTGACGACGCCAGCATCCAGCCCGCGAAAAGCTGGGTGTTCGTCGTCTCTTCCAGGATCGTCAGATGCGCTTCGGCGTCCGAGGCGGGGTTGTCGGTCGGGTAACGGCAGCTGTCCAGTTGCACCACGAGGCGGCCGAACTTCGCCGCCTGCCCGACGCCAAGCGCGACATCGCCGGTTTCGCTGGTGAGCTTGTCCAGGAACCGCAATTCGGCCCCTTGCGAGTCGGTGAATTCCGGACCCGCTGGTTCGGCCGGTTCCTCTTGCGCCACGGCAGGAAGCGCCAGCGCCAGCAGCAGAAGGAACGCCCTCATGGGGTCACGGTCTCGGGCGCGGCATCGCCCTCGGCCCCGCCGCCGGCGAACTTCATCAGAAGCGTGATCAGGCTGACCGCGCCCTGGGTGTCCTCGATCTCACCGCCCGGTTCCAGGGTCTCCAGCGCGCCGCCGGGCTGGACCTCGACGAAGGTGCCGCCGAGCAGGCCCTCGGACGAGATCATGATCGTGGAATCAACCGGGACCGCCACATCGTTGCGCATCGAGATGGTGGCATCGGCGAAGAAGGTTTCGGGGTTCAGGGTCAGGCTGGTGACGGTGCCCACCTTGACGCCCGCCAGGCGCACGTCGGTCCCGACGCTGACGCCCTCGACCGAGCGGAAGCTCGCGGTCAGGGGGTAGCTCGACGGCTCGCTCACCACGCCCGAGCCGCGCACCGCGTAAAGCGCGAAGGCCGCGGCCACGGCCAGAACGGCGGCCCCGGCAAGGATTTCGGCGCGTTCGTAGGCCATCACTCGGGCTGCCAGGCCTCGTAGTCGCGGCGGGCGACGGGTTCCACGCGGCGGATCGAGCCCGGGGGCGCATAGGCGGCCTCGGTCCCGGTCAGGTTCTCCTGGTGCGGCTTTTCCCAGGCTTTCTTCTTCAGCGGTGCTTTGGTCGGCGGCTCGTCCCAGGTGTAGTGCAGCCAGCCGTGCCAGTCGGGCGACACGCGCGAGGCTTCCATGTCCCCATTGTAGATCACCCAGCGGCGTTTGCCGTCTGCGGTCTGGTAGAAGATGTTGCCCGCGTCATCCTCGCCGACCCGCACGCCCTTGCGGGCGGTGAAAAGCTGGGTGCCGATGGTCTGGCTGTTCCACCAGGTCAGCAGGCGCTTGAGGAAGTACATGGGCGGCCTCCGGTTCGTTTCCCCCCATATGGCCGAAAGCCGGGGCGAGGTCTAGGGGCGAGCCGCCGGACAACGGCGATCCGGTGCCGAACTGCCAAAGAAAAAAGGCGGGCACAGAGCCCGCCCTTCGCGTGATGTCGGCCGCGTCAGGCCTTCACCGGTTCCTTCTTCTTCGTCTCGGTATAGACGAGCATCGGCTTCGCACCGGAGTTCACCGCTTCGTCCTTGACGACCACTTCCTCGACCCCGTCCATACCGGGAAGTTCGAACATGGTGTCGAGGAGGATGTCCTCCATGATCGAGCGCAGGCCACGCGCGCCGGTCTTGCGCTTGATCGCACGCTTGGCGATGGCGGTCAGCGCGTCGGAGGTGAAGGTCAGCTTCACTCCCTCGATCTCGAACAGGCGCTGGTACTGCTTGACGAGGGCGTTCTTCGGCTCGGTCAGGATGGTGACCAGCGCGGCCTCGTCGAGATCGGTCAGCGTGGCGATGACGGGCAGGCGGCCGACGAATTCCGGGATCAGGCCGAACTTGAGCAGATCCTCAGGTTCCAGTTCCTTGAAAAGTTCGCCCACGCCGCGTTCTTCCGGGCCCTTCACCTCGGCCCCGAAGCCGATACCCGAACCCTTGTTGCGCTGTGCGATGATCTTTTCGAGGCCAGCAAAGGCACCGCCGCAGATGAAGAGGATGTTCGTGGTGTCGACCTGCAGGAATTCCTGCTGCGGATGCTTGCGGCCACCCTGCGGCGGCACGCTCGCCACGGTGCCTTCCATGATCTTCAGAAGCGCCTGCTGCACGCCCTCACCCGACACGTCGCGGGTGATCGAGGGGTTGTCGGACTTCCGCGTGATCTTGTCGACCTCGTCGATGTAGACGATCCCGCGCTGCGCACGCTCGACGTTGTATTCGCTGGCCTGCAAAAGCTTCAGGATGATGTTCTCGACATCTTCACCGACGTAACCCGCTTCGGTCAGCGTGGTCGCGTCCGCCATCGTGAAGGGCACGTCCAGGATACGGGCCAGCGTCTGCGCGAGAAGCGTCTTGCCGCAGCCGGTGGGGCCGATCAGCAGGATGTTCGACTTCGACAGCTCGATGTCGTTCTTCGAGGAATGGTTCAGCCGCTTGTAGTGGTTGTGGACCGCGACCGACAGCACGCGCTTGGCGTGGATCTGGCCGATCACGTAGTCGTCCAGGACCTTGCAGATTTCGCGCGGGGTGGGCACGCCGTCGGAGGATTTCAGACCGGTGGTCTTCGTCTCTTCGCGGATGATGTCCATGCAAAGCTCGACGCATTCATCGCAGATGAAGACGGTCGGGCCCGCGATCAGCTTGCGCACCTCATGCTGGCTCTTGCCGCAGAACGAACAGTAGAGAGTGTTCTTGCTGTCGCCGCCGGTGTTCGTTGCCATCCGCAGTCCTCTGAAGCTTGCCACCGGTTAAGGGGCCGGTGCCTTGGTGGAAGTTTAGGCCAACCCCCAAGGCACCACAATCCGAAAATCCCGCCGGACCATCCGGCGGGATTGGGGCGTCACTTCGACGTATCGTCGGCCTTTCCACGGCTTTCGAGGATCTGGTCGATCAGGCCCCAGTTCTTTGCATCCTCGGCCGACATGAAGTTGTCGCGTTCCAGCGCGGCTTCGACCGTGTCGTAGTCGTTACCGGTATGCTTCACGTAGATTTCATTCAGCCGGCGCTTCAGCTTCTCCGTCTCGCGGGCATGGATCATGATGTCCGTCGCCTGGCCCTGATAACCGCCCGAGGGCTGGTGCACCATGACGCGAGAGTTCGGAAGCGAGAAGCGCATCCCCTTCTCGCCCGCGGTCAGGAGGAGCGAGCCCATGGAGGCAGCCTGCCCGATCACCAGCGTGGAAATCTTCGGCCGGATGTACTGCATCGTGTCGTAGATCGACAGGCCCGAGGTCACCACGCCCCCGGGGCTGTTGATGTACATCGAGATTTCCTTGGACGGATTTTCCGATTCCAGGAACAGAAGCTGGGCGCAGATCAGGCTCGACATGCCATCATGCACCGGTCCGCCCAGGAAAATGATCCGTTCCTTCAACATGCGGCTGAAGATGTCGTAGGCGCGTTCCCCGCGGCTCGTCTGTTCGACGACCATGGGGACGAGCGTGTTCATGTAGTGGTCAACGGGATCGCGCATCGGTACCTGCCTCTTTCAGTCGTTCGAGGATTATCGTCGAATGTATTGCCAGAGTCTTAGTGGGGTGGAACGGGGCCCGCAAGGGCGGGTCCGGTCGATTTGCCGAAGGGGTGATGCGGGGTTGAAAGGCGGCTCGCGCGGCCTAGACCCCGACCCATGATCACAGCGACCCGCACTGCCGGCCTTGACCGGCTGGCTGCCTTCCTGCCCCACGCGGGTCGCGACTATGCCGCCCTGCGCAACCTTGACCTGCCGGGACATCCGCATGTCTCGACCCTGTCGCCCTGGCTGCGCCATCGGCTGCTGACCGAGGCGGAGGTGATCAGGGCGACCCTGGAGGCCCATCCACGCGGGGCCGAGAAGTTCCTGGCCGAGGTCTGGTGGCGCAGCTACTGGAAGGGCTGGCTGGAGCTGCGGCCCGGGATCTGGACGGCCTACCGCCAGGGCGTGCAGGCCGGGCTGAACCGGATGGCGGTGGAACCGGGTCTGGCCGCGCGCGCCGAAGCGGCGATGCTGGGCGAGACGGGGATCGACGGCTTCGACCACTGGGCGCGGGAGCTGGTCGCAACGGGCTATCTGCACAACCACGCCCGGATGTGGTTCGCGTCGATCTGGATCTTCACGTTGCGCCTGCCGTGGGAATTGGGGGCGGATTTCTTCCTGCGCCACCTGATCGACGGCGATCCGGCCTCGAACACGCTGTCATGGCGCTGGGTGGCGGGACTGCACACGCCGGGCAAGACCTATCTCGCCACGACCGAGAACATCGCTTCGAACACCCGCGGCCGCTTTCACCCCGAGGGGCTTGCCGCCGAGGCCCCTGCCCTGCCCATGCCGCCCCTGCCCGCCCCGCGCGCCGCGCTGACGGGTGAGGCGCTGGATCTGTCGGCAGACTGCCTGCTTCTGGTCACGGAAGAGGACCTGAGCCCGGAATTCCTCCTGGAGCAGGGTCTGCGCCTCCGTGGGGTGGCGGTGCTGAGCGATGTGGCCGGGCGGTCTCAGTTGGCAGTTGCCGCCCCGGTCCACGCCTTCACCGAGACAGCCATCGGCGATGCGCTTTCAAGGCTCGGCACGACCGACGCGCCCCGCTTCCAGCGCGATACGCTGTCCGATCTGGTTACCCTTGCCGCTCGCGAGGGGGTGAGCCGGATCGTCACGCCCTTTGCGCCAACGGGTCCGGTGGCGACGGCCCTGGACCGGCTTGGCCGTCTGGCCGCCCGGCAGGGGATCGCGCTGGACCGCATCCTGCGCGACCACGACCGGCGGGCCTGGCCCCACGCCACGCATGGCTTCTTCCGCTTCCGCGAGGCGGTGATGGGTTAACCGCCCGACTTACCTGAACGTCCGTACCGCCAAGGCCATCCGCGCGGTCGCAGTGACAAGGCACAGCGCGCCGAAAATCCAGGCGGCCGGGACGAAGAGGCTGGGCACCAGCACGATCAAGAGGAAGAAGAGGATCGTCTCGGTCCCTTCCAGAAGGCCCGCGGTGAAGTAGAGCGACTTCTCGCCCCGCGACCGCGTCTCCATCCCGCGCTTGGCGGCCAGAATGGCGTAACCGAGGAAGGTGGCCCCGTTCACGTAGAAGGCGGCCAGCAGGAAGGCACCCGCCGCGCCGTTGCCGACAGGATCGGCCAGAACGAAGCCAAGGGGGATGGCGCCGTAGAAGGTGAAGTCGCAGACGATGTCGAGGTAGCCGCCGAAATCCGATTTGCCGCGCGCCCGAGCCACCGCGCCGTCCAGCCCGTCGGCCAGGCGGCTGGCCAGCACCAGTAGCGCCACCAACGCGCCGCTCCAGCCCAGGGCAACCAGAGCCGCCCCGAGAAGGCCGAGCCCCAGCCCCACAAGGGTCACCGCATCCGCCGACGCCCCACGGGCAGCCAGCCAGCGTCCGCCCCGGTCCAGCGGCGCATCGATCACTTCGCGGATCATTCCATCCAGCATGGCGTCTCCCGTTCGATGCACACCATGCCACGAACCGTCTGCAACAGTTCTCACGTTTGCGCAGGTGGACGGCAACTCTCCGCGCACGCAGCCTGAGGTTGAGTATCTTGAAACACCATTCTCGTATATTTCACGGTTTACGCCACATTCTGCCTGATTCCGGCCCAACTGATCCGGAAACTGAAATGGTGCCACTACCGGGGGACCAGTAATGCCGAAGTGTTCGACCCTTGCGGCCGCGGCCGCAACAGCATTCCTTTGCCTTGCCGCCGCCGCCCAGGCCGGCTGCGCCGTTCCAGGCAACTCCAGCGCCATGCAGCAGGAGTTGCTGAGCCACCTCAACGCCGAGCGCAAGGCCCGCGGCCTGCCGGCGCTGGTCCTGTCCGCGAAGCTCGACAAGGCGGCGCAGGGTCATGCCTGCGACAACGCCAAGCGCAAGTCGATCAGCCACACCTCGTCGGACGGCGGCACGCTGAAGACCCGGCTCCGCAAAGCCGGATACGCCTTCCGCACCGCCGCCGAGAACACGGGCCGCGGCTTCGCATCGGGCGCGCGGGCGGTCGAATGGTGGATGAACTCGCCCAAGCACAAGGACAACATCCTGCTGCGCAAGGCGCGCGAGGTCGGCGTCGGCATCGCGATGAGCCCGGCGCCCGACAACAAGCTGCACTGGATCATCGTGGTCGGCGCCTCGAAGTAGGCCTAACGCGCGATCACCAGCTCGGCCTTCAGGCCCCCCAGGGTGGCGCTTTGCGACAGCCGCAACGCGCCGCCGTGACTGATCGCGATATCGGACGCGATCGACAGGCCAAGGCCGACCCCTGCCCTGCGGTTCGGATCGCGTGAGGCGTCAAGCCGGGTGAACGGGCGCAGGGCCTCTTCCCGCCTGTCCGCCGGGATTCCGGGTCCGTCATCCTCGACCGCGATCCGCAGGCTCCGGTCCAGGAAGGTCAGGCGCACCTCGACCCGCTTGCCGTAACGCTGGGCGTTGGAGACCAGGTTCTCCACCGCCCGGACCACGGCCTGAGGCCGGATCTTGACCGGCTCGGGCGTGCCTTCGATCCCCGCCAGGGTCAGGCCCGCCTTGTCGACCACCTCCCGGATCAGCGCCACGACATCGGTGACCTGCGTGCCTTCCATCGCATCGCCACGGACGAAGGCCAGGAACTCGTCCACCATGCGCTCCATCTGCTCCACATCGGCCTGCAGCCCCGCAACTTCGGCGTCCTCGGGCATCAGCGACAGCGCCAGCCGCATCCGGGTGAGAGGCGTGCGCAGGTCGTGGCTTACCCCGGACAGCATGAGCGTGCGCTGTTCGATCTGGCGTTCGATCCGGTTGCGCATGTCGAGGAAGGCCCGCCCCGCCGCACGCACCTCCTGCGCCCCCCGGGGGCGATATTCGACCGTGCGGCCCTTTCCGAACTCTTCAGCCGCCTCGGCAAGCTTGGTGATCGGGCGCAACTGGCGACGAAGGAAGATGTAGGCAATGATCGTGAGCAGGATCGAGGCAAAGATCATCACGACGATCAGCTGGTGCGGGTTGGCGGCCGACATCCGACGCCGGCTGACCTCGGCCCCGATCGGCCCCAGGCGACTGTCGAAGCGGAGCGCGACGATCCGGTTCGGGCCGGTCAGATCGACCGCAGCAAGCGTGGGCAGCCGGTCGCGCAGGGTCGAGATGATCGTGCCGCCGGACAGGTCGATCATGGGAAGCCTGTCCTCGACCGGGGCGGTCGGACCGGCCGGGATCGACAACGTGATCTCCAGCGCCTCGCCCAGCGGCAATACGCGCTCTCTGGCCTCGGCGATGTCGTCGCTGGCCTCGATCTGGTCGAGAAGGAACCTGAGATCGATCGCGACGCCTTGCGTCATCTGTCCGGTCACGTCTTCATAGAAGCGCTGGATGAACTCGGTCGAGAACAAGAGCTGAAGGGCCACGATCGGCACGATCAGGATCAGCGCCGCGCGGCCGTAAAGACGCCTGGGAAAGATACGTTGAAAGACCGACATCGCCTGCCAGCCTATCCGCCCCGTCTCTGCTTGGAAAGCCGCCCCCGATGACCAGCACCCCGCCGATCCGCCGGCTTCTTGCACCGAACCCCTCACCCCTGACCGGCAAGGGCACAAACACCTGGCTGGTGGGCGGGAGCGAGCTTGCGGTGATCGATCCCGGGCCGGATGACGACCGTCACCTGGCCGAAATCCTGCGGTCGGTCGGGCCCGGCCAGCGGATCAGCCACATCGTCGTAACCCATGCGCATCTGGACCACACTGCGCTGGTTCCCCGGCTGTCTCTGGCGACGGGTGTACCGGTCCACGCCTTCGGGACGGCAACGGACGGCCGCAGCGCCTTGATGTCCCGCCTGGCCGCCAGCCTGCCCAGCCACGGCGAGGGACTTGACCACGCTTTCGTCCCGATCAACCGCCTGGCCGACGGCCAGCGGCTGGAAGGCCCCGACTGGACACTTACGGCGCTGCACACGCCCGGTCATCTTGGCGGTCATCTCTGCTTTGCGCTGGGAGACATCCTGTTTTCGGGAGATCACGTGATGGGCTGGTCGACCACGATTGTGTCACCGCCGGATGGCGACATGGCGGATTACATGGCCTCGCTCGACCGGCTGTCCGCCATGCCCTGGAGCCGTTTCCTTCCAGGCCACGGAGACGACATCACCGACCCCGCCACGCGGCTCGCCGACCTGCGAGAGCACCGACACCTGCGCGAGACACAGATCCTGCAGGCGCTGGACACGGCTGCCGCGCGGATCCCGGACCTGACCCGACGCATCTACCGGGACACACCGGCCCATCTCCTGCCGGCGGCCGAACGCAACGTCCTGGCCCATCTCATTGATCTGACGTCCAGAAACCTGGTTGCGGCAGATCCCGACCTGCATCCGGACGCCGAATTCGCCCGCAAGTAGGACCCGGCGCATTTTCCCGCCATTTGCCCCCTTGCCGCCCTCTACCACCCTTGCTATAGACCGCCCCGTGTTCCGGCGTAGCTCAGCGGTAGAGCAGTTGACTGTTAATCAATTGGTCGTAGGTTCGATCCCTACCGCCGGAGCCAAATCTTCGAAATGATCTGGTCTGCAGGTAGCATCGCGTTTGCGATGCTTGCTGCTTTTCCCACGAGACTTCTCACCGGTTCCTCACGGTATTCAAAGGTGTTGTGCGCGCGGGACCGGCAGTCTCGCCGAGCTGCGCCTGCCTGGTGGCCCGCGACGAGAAAGGGCGCCTCGGCAGGTGACCGGGAACTCTGCAAGACTACTTCCGCGCGTCGAACGCCAAACGGGCGGCGTCGATCTCGGCGCGGTGCTCCATCGCCCAGGATGCCAGGTGGGAAAACCGGAGAAAGAGGCTCTGTCCCAAGGGGCAGAGCCGATAGTCCACGCGCGGCGGTGCGGTCGGAGTGACGATCCGCTCGACCAGCCCGTCCCGCTCGAGCTTGCGCAGGGTGTGGGTCAGCACCTTCTGCGAAACATCAGGAATGTCGCGGCGCAATTCCGAGAAGCGGCGCGACGACAGATGCAGGGCCGCCATCACGAGGATCGACCATTTGTCGCTGATCCCGTCCAGCACATGACGCACCGGGCAGGTCGCGGGATCAAGCGAGATCCCGGGTGTATCGGACAAGTCCTTCAAGGTTACGGCGCCCTCACGGATTAATGATCGGTTTGGCCAATGGTTACCAAAAAGTGCCTCCTTTCGCAACTGTAACACTCGCTTTAGACGTAAAGTATCGAAAGGATACCAAGTGGCCAGCGGAGCCCAACCCCGACGCCCCTCCCCTTTTCGAACCGAACCCTTTCCTCGATCCTCAGCCGATAGGAACCACCGATGTCACTTCTCAGATCCACTGCTTTCGCGGTCGCACTGACCCTTTCACCGCTCCTTGGCCCGGCCATGGCGCAAGAGTCCAACGCGGACTTCGTCGTCAAGGCGGTTACGGAACTGTTTTCCAACAAGGACTTGACGGCCATCGACCGCTACTGGGCCGAAAGCTACATGCAGCGCAATCCCGGTCTGGCATCGACCAGTGCCGTCCTGAAGGACGCGCTGAAGGACATGCCTGCCGACATGACCTATGAGATCGGCATGGTGATTTCCGAGGGCGATCTGGTGGCGATCCATGGCCGCTACACCGGTTGGGGTCCGAAGCCGCTGATCGTGGTCGACATCTATCGCGTCGAGAACGGCAAGATCGCCGAACACTGGGATGTCGGTCAGGAAGAAGTCCTGGAAACGGCCTCTGGCCTCCCCATGTTCGAACCGAAGCAATGATTCCCGGGGGCAAGGGGGCAGACAGACCGCTGCCCCCGCGTCACCCACCCGCGCTGCCGGCCCCGACAAAGACAGGAGACACTCCATGACTGATCAGAACCAGACCCCCGCCCGCCGCAGGTTCCTGCAGTTCGCCGCGATGGTGCCAGCCAGTCTTGGCTTTTCGGCGACCTGGGCCGAAGCGCAGCAGTCCATGATCCCGACGGCAACCGACATGGAGGGTCCATTCTACATCAGCAACACCCCCGTGGTCCGCAACCTGAACCGCTTCGGCAAGCCGGGCGAGGTGATGCGGATCGCCGGCCGGGTCATGAACGCGACCGCGCCGGACTCGCCGGTGGCCGGCGCAAGGCTGGAACTGTGGCAAACCGACGGTCGCGGCCGCTACCATCCGCAGGAGAACGGCGACTACAGCGATTTCCGCGATGACCAGATCGACATGCGCGGCACCGTGATTGCGGATGACCAGGGCCGGTTCGACGTTCTGTCGGTCTTTCCGACGGAATACTGGCCGCGACCGCCGCATATCCACTACTGGATCCGGGCCGAGGGCTTTCGCCCGCTAATAACTCAGCACTATCTCGACACGGGGCCCGGCAATCGTCCCCATCGGACAGCACGCGTGCTGCGCGACCAGAGTCCGGCGCTCTACCCGGCCCCGACATTCTATATCGAGCCTCTGTAGCGTTCCGCGCCGGCTGGCACGACTAGCGCTCCCGATGCACTTGCACCGTCATAGCTCTGAACAGTCCGTGCCACCCTCAGCGGCGTGGAGGTCAGGCAATCGCCTTCAGGCTTCGACGCTACGCGCCAGTCTCACGCAATCAGCACCTCGATACCGCGGCTGCGGAAGGCGGTTGCGTCCGCTTCGGTAATGCCGCTGTCGGTCACGAAGGCATGGATGAGTTCAAGCGACCCCAGACGGGTGAAGCTGGACTTGTTGATCTTGGTCGAGTCTGCCACCAGGTACACCCGGCTGGCCGCCCGGATCATCGCCTCCTTCAGTTGAAGGTCAGCAAAGGACGGATAGGTGAGCCCCGCATCCAACGCGACCCCGGCGGTGGCGAGGAACAGCTTTCCGGCAAAGATGTTGCGGAAATACTCGACCGACTTGTCCCCTGACAGAGACAGGGTTGGTGCCTTGAACTGCCCACCGGGCATGTGGACGGCATTCCCAGGCACCGCACCAAGGATCATCGCGATGTTCAGGGCGTTGGTGATCACCGTCAGATTGCGCCGGTTTACCAACCGCAGCGCGATTTCGGTCGTCGTGGTCCCGGCGTCGAGGATGATCGTCTCGCCGTCCTTCACCAGCTCCGCCGCCAGCGCGCCGATCCGCCGCTTTTCATTCATGTGCTCCTGATGGTGGAGCGTCATGCTGCCGACCAGGGTCGGGACGGTGTTCAGGAATGCCCCGCCATGTTCCCGCGTGATCTGACCTTCGGTTTCCAATCGTTCGAGGTCCTGCCGGATCGTGGCCTCGGACACCTGGAAAGCGACCGCGAGTTCGCGCACGCGGGCACTACCTTCCTCTTGAATCCAATCCAGAATCCGCCGCCTACGCGGTTCGGACAACAGCCCCGTCACTTGTTCCTGACGCGACGCCTCGGCTTTCGGTTTCAGCAAGGGATATCCCCGAAGTGAAGTTTACCGAGCGCTACCGTAACGGATCGAAACAGAAAAACCAACCGGCTCAACGGCTCGCAGTTGCCTCTTGGGCCAGAGCGACGCGGGCCTGCAACCGGCTTTGTGCCTGATCGATCACCACCGCCAGCACGATGACGACGCCCTTGATCACCGTCTGCCAGAAGCTGGAGACTCCCATCATGATGAGGCCGTCCGACAGGATGCCGATGACGAAGGCGCCGATGATCGTGCCGAAGATGCGGCCCCGTCCACCGGACATCGAGGTCCCGCCCAGGACGGCCGCGGCGATGGCGTTCAGTTCGAAGGTCTCGCCCGTCGCGGGGTGGGCGGCCTGAAGCTGGCTCGCGATGATGATCCCCACAAGGGCCGCGCAGAAGCCCGAGAAGGCATAGACGAAAAGCTTGACCCGGTTGACCTTTACACCAGACAGCGCCGCTCCGCGTTCGTTGCCGCCAACGGCGTAGATGTGACGGCCAAGCGGCGTCCGGCGCGAGATGTAATGAGCACCCAAGGCGACTGCGATCATCAGCCAGACCATGACCGGCAGGCCGAAAAGCGTTCCCGTCCCGATCAGCGGGAAACTGGCCGTGCCCATCTCCTCCGACCCGCCGAGGTTGGGAAAGGTCCGTCCGCCGGAAGACAACAGCGCCGCCCCCCGCGCGATGTAAAGCGTGCCGAGCGTGGCGATGAAGGGCGCGACATTCAGGCGGGTGATGAGCAGCCCGTTGATCAGGCCCACCCCGATCCCCACGGCAAGGGTGATCCCCACGATCTCGATCGTGTTGAACCAGACCGTGTAGCCAAGGCCGGTATCGACCCCGTTCAGCACCAGCCAGCCCGCGACCATCGCGCAAAGGCCCACGATGGAACCCACGGACAGGTCAATCCCGCCGGTAATGATGACGAAGGTCATCCCGATCGCCAGAAGCGCATTCAGCGCGACGTGTTTCGACACAATCACCGCGTTCGCGGCTGTCAGGAAATTCGGCGCCATAAGGCTGAAATAGCCGAGCACCAGAAGCAGCGCGACCAAGGTGCGCAGGCGCAGAACCAGGAGCACCCAATTCTGCCGGGGCGGGGCAACGAGGGCTGTCATGCGGCTTCGTCCTTCTTGTAGCTCGGTGTTGCGGCGGCGATCACCGTGGCGGCGTCGGTGCCTGACGGGAATTCCCCCGTGATCCGCCCATTCGCCAGGACAAGGATGCGGTCCGACAGGGCCAGCACCTCGTCAAGGTCAGAGGTCACGAAGAGGATGCCAAGGCCTTGGGTGGCTAGGTCCCGCATGGTGCGGAACACCTCGGCCTTGGCGCCGATATCGATCCCGCGGGAGGGTTCGTCCATGAGCAGGATCTTCGGCGAGGTCATCAGCGCCTTGCCGATCACCACTTTCTGCTGGTTCCCCCCGGAAAGACTGGAGACCGGGTTCTCGGGGCTGGCGACCTTGATCGTCAGCCGCTTCACGAAGTCCAGTGCCTTTGCAGCCTCGGCCCTGAGGTCAAGGTGCATCAACCGGGTGAAGAGGTCGAGCGAGGACAGGGTCAGGTTCTCGCGGATGGCCATGATCTGCACGAGGCCGTCGCGCTTGCGGTCCTCGGGGATCAGCGCGATCCCGCGCGCGATGCGGCCCGCCACATCACGTTCGGTCAGGGGCTGACCTTCGATGACCATCCTGCCACCGGAAGCCGGATGCTGCGCCATCACGCATTCCAGAAACTCCGTCCGGCCTGCCCCCATCAATCCGTAAAGCCCGACGATCTCGCCCTTTCGAACCGAAAGGCTGACGTGATCGACTGCATAGCCGCCCCCGGCGCGGGGGAGTGTGATGTCCTCCGCCCGGAACACCTCGTCCCCAAACGCTGCGGCATGAGTGCGCGGAAATTCCCTGGTCTTGTCGCCGATCATGGCGCGGACGATCCAGGGGATGTCCACCCCGGCCATCGGGCGCGAGCCGGTGATCTCGCCATCGCGCAGGACCGTAATCCAGTCGCCCACGCGGATCAGCTCGTCCAGCCGGTGGCTGATGTAGACGATGCCGACGCCTTGCGATTTCAGTTCAGCGATGACGCGGAACAGGACCTCGACCTCGGCGGTCGAAAGGGCGCTGGTCGGCTCGTCCAGGATCAGGATGCGGGCGTCCTGGCTCAACGCCTTGGCGATCTCGACGATCTGCTGCTGCCCGACGCGGAGGTGGTCGAGCGGCGTGTCCGGCGCGATGTCCTGTTCCAGCCGCGCCATCAGTGCCCGCGTTGCCCGGGCCTGGGATGCGGTGTCGATGTCGATCCCGGCACGGACGGGTTCGTGCCCGATGAAGATGTTCTCGGCCACCGTCAGGTTCGGGAAGAGGTTAAGTTCCTGAAAGACAATGCCGATACCGGCCTTGACCGCATCGGCCTTGGTGCGGAACTGCACCTCACGACCAGCCATCTCGATCCGGCCCTCGGTCAGGGTCTCGACCCCCGCGATGACCTTCATCAAGGTGGACTTGCCAGCGCCGTTTTCCCCGACAAGGACGTTCACAGCACCCATCCGCAAGTCGAAGTCGACGCCCTTGAGCGCGCGCGTACCGGGGTAGACCTTGACCCCGCCCCGGATCGACAGGCCGATCTCTGCGGTCATGGCGCGACCGAAAGGGTGACGGCGGTCACCAGCCAGGGGTCGGTGGCGGCTTTCAGGTCGACCGTGCCGCTGAATGTGACAGTCTTGCCGACCAGATCACCCTCGGGCACCTGCAGTGCGGCCGAAGCGCGGTCGTTCAGCGCACGCGCAAGCTTGGCAAACTCGATCTGGTCGCGGAAATCACCGAAGCGGTAGAAAGGGGCCACGTCGCGCAAGCTTGTGCCCTTGATGACGGGACCAAGCTGCAGTGTCAGGTCCGCCGCACCATCCCCGTCCACGTCGACCATCGCCTTCCGCGCACGGGAGGTGAGGTTGGCCTCAACGACCTTCCCTTCGCCCTTCACCGCGAAGTTCCAGGCCGCGCCTTCGCCCGAGCCCCTGTTGCCATGCGCGGCCCCTGCAGCGTCGAGCCCCTCGGCGAGAGCCTTCCGGAGGGTGATCGCGGGAAGCGCCCGGTCAATGAGGGGCAGGAGCTCGGCCTCATAGGTCTTGTCCAGAAGCGCCGCGATCCGCGCGTCATCCCCGGCTTCACCGTCCGGGATCACGGCCGTGCCTTCGCCTTCAGGGGCGTTCTTGATGATCTTGCAGCCCGGAAGGGCCAGCGCGGCCGCAAGGCCCAGGATGACGAAAGCGGATTTCATGGCGGTCTTCCAATGGAATTCCCGGCGCGCGACAGGGAGCGCACGCGCCGGGTCGTCGGCCAGAACGGATCAGGCCGTCAGAGCGAAGGTTTCCAGTTTCGCGGCGTTGTCCTTGTTGACCAGGACGCAGTCCATCAGCTGCTTTTCCTCCAGCCCGGTCGAACCGGTCGCCAGATATTTGTCGGCCTGCTCGACCGCCATCTGCGCCTGGGCATAGGCTGGCTGCAGGACCGTGGCCTTGATCCCGTCCTTCAGGATCGAATCTCGCACATCGTTCGACCCGTCGAAGCCCACGACGATCACATCGGTCCGCCCCGCCGCTTCCAGCGCGGCCCAGGCGCCCATCGCCATCGTGTCGTTGCCTGAGATCACGCCCTTGATCGAGGGATTGGCCTGCAGCATCGATTCCATCACAGTATAGGCTTCGGTCTGCGACCAGTTGGCGGTCTGACGCGCCACCGACTTCAGGTCCGGATACTGCGAGATCACGTCGGCATAGCCCTTCGACCGGATGCCCGCGTTGGTATCGGATTCCTTGCCCACCAGCTCGGCATAGTCGCCCGCCTCGCCCATCAGACGGACGAATTCCTCGGCGCCAAGCTGCGCGCCCTGGTAGTTGTTCGACACGATCTGACTGACCGCGACGCCGGTCGCGGTGATCTCGCGGTCGATCAGGAAGCTCGGGATCCCGGCATCCTTGGCCTTCTGGACGGCGGCCACGCTGGCATCGGCACCTGCGTTGTCCAGGATAATCGCCTTCACGCCCGCGGCAATGACGGTGTCGAAAAGCTCGTTCTGCTTGTTGGCGTCGTCGTCATGCACCAGGACCATCGCTTCGTAGCCAAGTTCGGCGACCTTCGCGGCGGCGCCATCGGCCTCGGCCTTGAAGAACGGGTTGTCATGGCTGGGGGTGATGATGGCGATGGTGCCCTTGCCCTGGGCCAGCGACAGCGTCGGCAGGATGCCCGAGACGGCAGCAGTCAGGCTGCCCACAAAGAGGCGGCGGTTCAGAATCATGATGTCCTCCCATTCAAACGATATCGAGTTGATTCGATTCGCTGAAATACATGCATCCTTTCCCTACGTATCATTGTCAAATGCTTTCTATTATTTTCGATCTTTACGCTTGCAGCATCCGATTTCTTGAGTAAACGTCGACCCAACCGATCTCTGGCGGCATCATCGCTTGCGCACCGGGGCGAATCTCGATAGAAGCGCAGAAATCGAAATTAATCGAAACCTCTCGCATCTTGCAGGGGGGCGCAGTCCGGGGAGGAGAGCATGTCGGCATTGTTCAAGCGCAGGATCAGCCTGGGCGTCGTCATCGGCAGCCGAGCCTTCTTCAGCCCGGCTCCCTGCAAGGCCGCGCGCGATGATGTGCTGGCGCAACTGGCGAAACTGAACATCGATGCGGTGATCCTGCCCTACGAGGCGACCGCCAACGGGGCCGTTCAGTCGATCGCCGACGCCGACCTCTATGCCGCGCACTTCCGCGCCCATGCGGACAGGATCGACGGCCTGGTGATCTGCCTGCCGAACTTCGGCGACGAGATCGCGGTGGCGGAACTGGTGAACCGCGCGCGGCTGAATGTGCCGATCCTGCTGCAGGCCTCGAACGACGAGGTCTCGAAGGTCTCCGTTTCGGAACGTCGCGATGCCTTCTGCGGCAAGATTTCCGTCACCAACAACTTCTGGCAGTACGGCGTTCCCTTCACGGAAACCACGTCCCACACCTGCGACACCTGGGGGGAGGAATTCGGTCGGGACCTAGACCGTTTCGCCCGGGTCTGCCGCGCGGTTCGGGGCCTGCGCGGCGCTCGCCTCGGCTCAATCGGCGCGCGGACCGGTGCGTTCCAGACCATGCGCTATTCCGAGAAGCTCCTCCAGGCCGCCGGTGTCACCGTGGTCACCGTGGACCTTTCCGAAATGATGGGGGCCGCATCGGCCATCAAATCCGACGACCCTGCCCTTCTGACCACACTGGAGAAGGTGAAGAACTACGGCAGGATCCCGGCCCATATCCAGCCCGCCCAGATCGAGAAGCAGGCCCGCTGGACGCTCGCCGTCAACCGCTGGATCGCCGAGAACGGTTGCGACGCATCGGCCATCCAGTGCTGGCGGTCGCTGCAGGACAACTTCGGCTGTGCCACCTGCCTGACCATGTCGATGATGGGCGAGGATCTTATGCCCTCGGCCTGCGAGGTCGACATCATGGGTGCGCTCTCCATGTACGCTCTTGCCCTTGCCTCTGGCGCGCCGCCAGCCATCCTCGACTGGAACAACAACTACGCCTACGAGGAAGACCTCTGTGTCTGCACCCACTGTGGCAACTACCCGAAAAGCTTCATCGGCGACACTCCCGAGGTTGGAGAGCTGGACGTCCTGGGCGAAACGATCGGACGATCGAAATGCTTCGGCGCGGTCAAGGGCAAGGTGAAACCGGGGCCCATGACCTACTTCCGGCTTTCGACCGACGACCGGCGGGGCACCGTCAAATGCTACCTCGGCGAGGGTGAGTTCACCAACCACCCCTTCGGCATGGATGGCGGCATTGCCACCACACGCGTCAAGGGCCTGAGGAAGCTGCTGAAATTCGTCACCCAGAACGGCTTTGAACACCACGTCGCGATGGTGCGCGGTCATCACGCCGATGTCGTGAACGAGGCCGTGACGCGCTACCTCGGTTGGCCGATCTACCACCACGGGGGCGAGCCCGAGCCGCAACTGACCTTCCCGAACAGGTTCTGACCGATGCTGACAAACGACAAGGTCCCGCTGATCCGGGAGAAGGCGCTCTGGATGCGGCGGACGGCCTTCACCATGGTCCACCGGGCGCAGCTCGGTCATCCCGGCGGCGACTTCTCGGCGATGGACATCCTTGCCACCCTCTACTTCGGCGTGATGAACTACGACCCAAAGCGCCCGGACTGGGCCGGTCGCGACCGCTTCGTCATGTCCAAGGGCCATGCCACCGGGGCGCTCTACTCGGCCCTCTGCGCCGCGGGCTACTTCCCCGAGGAATGGCTGCCGACCTACATGCAGCCGAAGTCGCTTCTGAACGGCCACCCCAACCGCAACTACCTGCCGGGGGTGGAAACCAACACCGGCCCCCTGGGCCACGGCTTTCCCGTTGCCACTGGCATCGCCATCGCGGGCCAGCTGTCTGGCGCAAGCTACCGGACCTTCGTCCTGACCGGGGACGGCGAACAGCAGGAGGGCTCGAACTGGGAGGCCGCGATGGTCGCGGGCCACCGGAAGCTTTCCCACCTCACCCTCATCATCGACCGCAACCGCCTGCAGCAGGGCGCGGGGACGGAAGAGACCTCAGGGCTCGACCCGCTCGACGAGAAGTACCGCGCCTTTGGCTGGGAGGTGTTCGAGGTCGACGGGCATGATCCTGCCGCGCTCCTCGCCCTCCTCTCCGCAGAGCCGGGCGGGAAACCGCGTTGCGTGATCGCAAATACGGTCAAGGGCAAGGGCGTCAGCTTCATGGAAGGCGTCGCGTCCTGGCACCATGGCGTACCGAACGCCGCGCAATACGAACAGGCAATGAAGGAACTGGTCTGATGGCAACCGCCGCCCACACCGATCCCGGGTTCCAGGACTGCCGCAACGCCTGGGTCGCCGCCCTGGAGCAACTGGCCGAAGCCGATCCGCGCATCGTCGCCGTGGTCAATGACTCGGTCGGCTCGTCCAAGCTCGGAAGCTTCCAGAAGAAGTTCCCCGACCGCCTCATCAATGTCGGCATTGCCGAACAGGTGATGGTCGGCATCGGCGCGGGCCTGGCCAATGGCGGCCGCATCCCCTTCGTCTCGGCGGCAAGCTGCTTCATCACCGGCCGGGCGCTCGAACAGATCAAGGCCGACATCGCCTATGCCAGCTTCAATGTGAAACTGGTCGGCCAGTCCTCGGGTGTGGCTTATGGCGAGCTGGGCGCGACCCACCACTCCATCGAGGATTTCGCCTGGCTGCGGCCCCTGACCAACCTCACCGTAATCGTCCCCGCCGACGCCTGGGAGACCGCCGAGGCTGTCAAATGGGCGGCGGCGCATGAAGGCCCTGTCTACCTGCGTCTGTCGCGGATGCCGGTCCCCGACCTCGACATCCCGAACCGCAGCTTCCGCCCTGGACAGGCCGAGGTCGTCCGCCAGGGCGACGACCTTGCGATCATCGCTTGCGGCACCACGGTCCACCTTGCCGCCGCCGCCGCAACCCGGCTGGCCAGTCGCGACATCGCTGCCCGCGTGCTGAACTTCTCGACGCTCAATCCGCTGGACGAAGCCGCGCTCCACGCCGCCGCGGCCACCGGGGCCATCGTCACCGTCGAGGAAGCCTCGGTCCGCGGCGGACTGGGCGGCGCCGTGGCCGAGTTCACGTCTGCCCACCGGCCTGTCCCGGTTGAACGTGTGGGCTTCCCCGGCTTCCTGCCCACCGGGTCCACCGATTGGCTGTTCGAGGAACATGGTCTTTCCGCCGAGGGCATCGAGGCGGCCGCCCTGCGCGCGCTCCGGCGCAAAGGTTAGGCCATGCGCGTCCTTGCGATCGACCAGGGCACCACGAACACCAAGGCACTGCTGATCGACGGCTCTGGCCACGTCCTCGCCCGCACCTCCGCGCCGCTGACGACCAGCTACCCGCATCCCGGATGGGCCGAGCAATCGGCAACCGACATCTGGGCGTCGGTCCGGGCCGCGATTTCGGGAATCGTCGAACAGGTTGGCCCGGACGGCGTGGATGCCATCGCCATCGCAAACCAGCGCGAGACGCTCGTCTTGTGGGACAGCGCAACCGGCCAGCCGATCTGCCCCGCGCCGATCTGGCAGTGCCGGCGCACCGCGGACGATTGTGCAGCCCTGATCGCGGCGGGCCATAACACGCAGGTTGTCGAGGCGACCGGACTGGGCATCAATCCGCTCTTCCCGGCGTCGAAACTGGCCTGGGCGATGCGGAACGTTCCCGCGGCAGCGGACCTGCATGGCGATGGCCGCCTGCGCGCGGGCACAGTGGATGCCTGGCTCTTGTGGAACCTCACCGGCGGCAAGGCCTTCGCGACCGACCATTCGAACGCCAGCCGCACCCAGCTTTTCGACACCCGCAGCCTGACCTTCAGCGCCAACTTGGGCAGGATATTCGGCGCGCCCGTGGACTGCCTGCCCACGCCAATGCCTTCGGATAGCCTCTTCGGCACGACGGCACGAGGCGCAACGGCGCTGCCCGCCGGTATCCCGATCCGCGCAATGATGGGCGACAGCCACGCCGCACTGTATGGTCACGGCATCCGCGCGCCCGGCGCCGTCAAGGCGACCTATGGCACCGGCTCATCGTTGATGACGCTGACACCCGAGCGCGTGGCATCGCGGTACGGACTTTCGGGTACGATCGCCTGGACGGACCGGAACGGCACGGCTTACGCGCTCGAGGGGAACATTACCGTCTCGCCGCAGGCGGCGACGTTCATGGCCCGGCTCCTCGGCCTGCCAGATGCCGCCGCCCTGTCCGACCTTGCCCAGACCGTGCCGGATGCGGGCGGCGTGACCTTCGTCCCCGCCCTTGCGGGGCTTGGCGCGCCGCACTGGAACGATGCGGCACGCGGCACCCTTCTAGGCATGACCCACGCCACCACCCCCGCCCACCTTGCCCGCGCCACCTTCGAGGCCATCGCCCACCAGATTGCCGACGTCCTCGCCGCGATGGAGGCTGACATCGGCCA
>Ga0208243_1000130_pt1 | contig 63379 bp, 46 predicted proteins | sample Subbio2Aug_QV12A_FD_184826 | JGI IMG/M metagenome (GOLD analysis project Ga0208243, IMG submission 184826) | Serpentinite rock and fluid subsurface biosphere microbial communities from McLaughlin Reserve, California, USA - CR12Aug_QV12A (SPAdes) | ecosystem: Environmental > Terrestrial > Deep... | reverse complement strand
TGCATACTTACAAATTAGGCGGCCTAGCGCAGGGGTCCCACCTCTTCCCATCCCGAACAGAGAAGTTAAGCCCTGCAGCGCCGATGGTACTGGGGTTACTCCCGGGAGAGTAGGTCGCCGCCACATTCTAACCAAAAGCCTTCAGTTCATACCTGAAGGCTTTTTTCGTTTTTATTGAACCTTTATTTTTCATTTTATTCTATTCCTTGACGTTAAGCCTTCATTTTGACGCAAATTTTAAAGTGTGTATTGGTTTTCCATTCTTCATTTCATTTTAAGGAATATTATTGCAGTTTTGCACCAAAGTAAAATCTAATGGCTATTCTTCTTCAGAACCTTCAATTGATCCATGATGGCAAAATTCAACCATTGGCTAATTATTTTTTTGACGGGTCTTCCTTACGTGCAATAGATCTTACCCAAAAGGAGCTTTCATTTGAAGAGATCATCGATTGTACGGGTCTTATAGGTTCTCCTGGTTGGATTGATTTGCGGACTGGTTTTGGAGAGCCTGGCCAAGAATATCGGGAAACCATAGCTTCTTTATGTGAATCTCTTTTGGTTAGTGGTTTTTCAACTGCGGTTGTCATGCCAAATACCGATCCTGTCATTCAGTCTAAAAATGAAGCTGAATTTATTTTAAATAGGTCAAGGAAATTTCTACCCAATCTCATTGTAATGGGTGCGGTTACAAAAAAAACTGAAGGAGAAGATCTTACCGAAATGCTTGATATGCATTTTCAGGCTGGATTGACAGTCTTCGGTGACGGGGCAAAGCCTCTTTCAAACTCCGATAGGTACATGAAAATCCTTCAATACCTTCAGAAATTTAATGGTGTCCTCTTTGATCATGCTTATGATCCTTTGCTTAGCATTTTTGGCCAAATGCATGAAGGATTGGTTTCTACTAAACTTGGGATGAAAGGAATTCCCAACCTTGCTGAAGATGTAGCTATTCAAAGAAATTTGGAGATTATCAGATATACTGGTGGGAAAGTCCATTTTCAAACACTAAGTACTGCCAAAGGTGTTGATTTAATCAGGCAAGCAAAAAAAGAAGGGCTTCAGGTAACTTCAGATGTCTCTATTTATCAATTGATCTTTAATGATGAAGATCTTATAACTTTTGATACAAATCTCAAGGTTAAGCCTCCCTTTAGAAGCGAGTATGATCGAGTAGCCTTAATTGAAGGACTGAAGGACGGCACAATTGATGCTTTGGTATCAAATCATCAACCTCAAGACTTTGATTCTAAATTTGCTGAGTTCGACCTAGCTTCTTTTGGAATGGCTGGTCTGCAATCGTTTTTGCCTGCTATGGTTAAATTATCAGAAGAGCTTGGTTGGGAATTGTTGATAGAAAAAGTTACTTCTGGTCCCCGAAAGATTATAGGTTCTATTTCTGATTCTTGGACAATATTTAACCCAAATGAAGAATGGGAGTACAATGAGATAACTAATAAATCGCTTTCAGCTAATCATCCATGGTTTGGAAATAGACTTAAAGGAAAGGTGAAGTATGTTATTCAAAAGGGCCAATTCCAAAAAATAGATGTATAAATACCTCAAGACAGCCTATCAATTTGGCACTCTGGGAGGAGTCCTTAGCATTCTTTCATTCTTTATTCTTTCTTTGATTTATCCTGATCCGACTAATCTGAATTTGGTTTTCGGTTACTTGGTAACTCCAATTGCTCTTTTTTTAGGCATCAAATTTTTTAAAGATTATACCAATCATGGATTTTTATCCTTTGCCGAAGGAATGACCATTGGCTTTGTGACCTATATTTTGATTGGATTGCTTTCCGCTTTTGGTATTTGGAGTATTCTTTTAGGTGTTCCTGATTTATTTGCCAATATTCAAGAGACAAAATGGGCGGTTTTAGATCAAAATAAAGATGTGATTGTCTCTCAAGTAGGTTTGCCATCTTTTGAAGCTACAAAACTCAGCCTTCAGGAAATGTCTGCTTGGGATGTCGCACTTAACGATGGGATTTGGAAAATTATTCCTGGAATGTTTTTCAGTATCATTATTTCAATAATTTTAAGAAGAAACCCTAATTAATCTTTTATGGAAAAGACAAACTTGTTTTCAGAAGTATTTAAAAAGTGGGGATTGATTTATGGCCTCATAGGTGTGATTTATGTTTTTATTACTTCTATGCTTGGCATTCAGGGAGGAGGTAATTTAGTTGTTGGTATATTGAGTTGGTTATTTACAGCTGGTTTGGCTTTTGGAATTTATTCCTTTGCTATTAAGGAATATAAAGAGAATAACGAAGATCAAATCACTCTTGGAAAAGGCTTTGGTTTGAATATGATGATAGGACTTATTGGTGGTTTAATTAGAGCAGTTGGGTTTTATGTATATATAAAATTTATTGATCTTAACTATGTCCAAAGAATAATTGAAGCGCAAATGGAAGCGCAAGAGCGTTTGGGAGGGCCAACAACTTCCCCAGACCAACTTCCAGAATTCATGAAATTCTTTCAAACACCTGAGTTTTTTGCAGGATCTGTATTCTTTAGTGTAATTTTAGGGGCATTAATCATAGGATTGATTGTAGCGGCAATTAATCAAAAGAAAGAAGAATTTAACTACTAATGTCAACTCAAATTTCCGTTGTTGTCCCTGTTTTCAACGAGGAAGAATCCTTACCTGAATTAACTCATTGGATTAGCCGTGTGATGAATGCACACGGCTTTTCTTATGAGGTAATTCTTATTAATGACGGAAGTACGGATAAATCATGGGAAATTATCCAAAATCTTTCCGAATCGAATTCCCATCTTAAAGGGCTGAACTTTACCCGTAATTATGGTAAATCCGCAGCTTTGGACGCTGGTTTTAAGAAGGCTGTGGGAGAGGTAGTCATTACCATGGACGCTGATTTACAAGATAGTCCTGATGAAATTCCCGGATTGTATGCGATGATTACTGGTGGACTCGACGTAGTCTCAGGATGGAAAAAGGAACGACATGATCCTATTTCTAAGACAATACCTTCCAAATTTTTTAATGGGGTTACACGTTGGATCTCTGGAATACAACTTCACGATTTCAACTGTGGTCTAAAGGCGTATCGAAATAAAGTAGTCAAAAACATTCATGTCTATGGTGAAATGCATCGATACATTCCTCTATTAGCCAAATGGAATGGATTTCCAAAAATTGGAGAGAAAGTGGTGCAGCATCAAGCCAGAAAGTATGGATATTCCAAATTTGGTCTGGAGCGATTCCTTAATGGATTTCTTGATCTTATTTCCGTTTCTTTTGTACATCGATATAAAAAGAAACCCATGCACTTTTTTGGGCTATTGGGTACCCTTTCGTTTTTGACTGGCTTTATCATTACATTCTGGTTGATTTTGGAAAAAATTTATGGTTTAAGTCAAGGTTTTAAAGTTCGTGAAGTAGTAGACCAACCCTTGTTTTTCCTAGCCTTGGTTGCGATTATTATTGGGGTTCAACTTTTTGTAACAGGTTTCATTGCGGAGCTGATGACCTCCAATCAAGCCAAAGAAGCTGAATATAAAATTGATGAAGAGATCAATTTTGATTTCTGATGTTTTTTTCTGTTATCATACCAGTTTTCAATAGGCCTAGTGAGCTTTTTGAATTACTTCAAAGTTTAACTCAACAGACATTCTGGGGCTTTGAAGTTGTGGTCATAGAGGACGGATCGGATATTAAATCCGATCAGGTTGTAGCTTCTTTTAGAGATCGATTAAATCTTCAATATTTAGTACAGGAAAATACAGGTCAGGGTTTTGCTAGAAATAATGGCATGAAACTCGCCAAAGGGCATTTTTTTATTATTCTTGACTCAGATGTTATTTTGCCATCATGTTACCTGGAGGTACTTCAAAAAGCCATAGTTTCCAGAAATTTGGATGCTTTTGGAGGGCCTGATGCAGCGGCTTCTGATTTTTCAATTCTCCAAAAAGCAATGGACTTTGCCATGACTTCCTTTTGGACTACAGGAGGGATTCGAGGCAAACTTAAAGATCCCTCAAAATATCAGGCTAGGGGATTTAATATGGGGATTTCCAGGAGAGTCTTTGAGAAGATTGGAGGTTTTGTGGATCCCAATAGAGGTGAGGATATCGAGTGGAGTATTCGAATCAAAAAGTCGGGATTTAAGCTGGAATTGGTAGAAGAAGCGTTTGTCTACCATAAAAGAAAAAACACACTTTGGTCATTTGCCAAGCAGGCATTTTCCTTTGGAAGGAATCGGGTAAATGTTTCGCGGTTTCATCCGGAAGCCATCAAGCTAGTACACCTACTTCCCACTTTCTTTCTCATTTTTCTGATTTCGATTGTGGTCAATGCTGCGTTTTTCAAGTTTCTTCTGATTCCCCATTTGCTTATTCTTTTTGTTTGGGCTGCTCTTATTGTGGTTTCAGCAAGTTTAAAGAATCAGTCAATTTTAGTCGGCGAATTAGCTTTACTTACCTCATTAATCCAATTGTGTGGATATGGGGCTGGTCTGGTAGTGGAGCTTGTAAGGAAGGGATTTGAAAATTAAGCGCCTTTTCTACAAACAAAGATTATTTCATCTTTTGGCAGGGCATATTTTGTAATCAGATCAGAGTTAATCTGCTTCACAAATTGATTTTCTTCTATTTTCAAACCTGATTTCCGCAATCTTTCAGCATAGTCTTTACCAAACTTGCGCACATGATCTCTTTGGCCAAATAATCGCTCTCTTTCTGCAGGATCAGTGATGGATTTGTCTTCCAAGGTTTTTTCCAAAGGGTACACAGGAGATTGTAAAATACCCCATCCGCTTGGTTTCAAAACCCGGTTGAATTCAGAGCAAGCAAGTAAATCATCCTCTACATGCTCAAGTACATGATTGCAAAAAATTACATCAAAGCTATTGTCAGGAAAAGGGATAGAGTGAACATCCATTTTTACTTTGGCCAATGGAGATTCGATATCTGCTGTGATGTATTCGAGATTGGACAAACCTTCAAATCTATCGATAAAGCAATGTTCAGGTGCTATATGGAGGACTTTAAGAGGGGCTGAGAAAAAATCGGTTTGCTTTTTCAAATAAAGCCACATCAGTCGATGTCTTTCCAAAGCCAAGCAATTAGGACAAAGGGCGTTTTCCCGTGCAATTCTTCCATAAGGCAAGAATTTCTTGTATTGACTGGCGCATACCGGACATTCTACCTCATTTCCTTTGTTCAACTGGGAAAGGACCTTCATCACAAGTGGGCTCACAGTTTGGAGAATAGGCCTGGGGATATATCGGATGACAAAGCTGATAATCGGTTTCATGCAGAAGAAATTGACTTGCAATTTACCAAATAGAGCTGGGAAGGAAGGGATTTTTATTAAGGACGTGTGAGGATTTTATTCGGGCTCGCCTTCATTTGATTTTGGGAGCCTGTCTGCCTTTTTCAAAGCTTCTCGGATGATCCATTCCAGTTGCCCATTGGTACTTCGGAACTCGTCTTCTGCCCATTTTTCAACAGCTTTCATCATTTTCTCATCCAGCCGTAATGCAAAGGGTTTTTTAGCTGCCATGAGATTGAAGTTTAAATTCATTGAATTGAGCAACTGCGGCTTTAGCTTCCTGGGGTTTTTGAGTGCCCAATAAAAATTTTTTATTGGGTGTTTTTACCAGTATTCCATATTTACCACCGGACGTATAGGACCATGAGTTTCCATTCCACTTGATCCCCCAGCCCCCATATTCCAAAAGTCCATTGTATTCTATCAATTCCATCGAGGCAATCTCTTTAATGCGATATTTTCTTTCTTTGATAAAAGGAAAATAACTAAAGCACAAACTATCCTGATCTATCCGAGTCTTGAGTTCTAACTTAAAAAGAAGAACAGATACTAGGCCTATGATCCCCAATGGTATAGCAAGCTCCCAATCTAATTTTTCTGCAGAGGAAAGTATAGCACTTCCAACTACAATCCCGCTGGCCAATATCAAAATTGTCCAAATCCAAAATTGCCGAAAGCGCTGAGTTTCTTGAAATATGAAATTTGCCATTGGATTAATTTTTTGTGGAATTCCAAGTCTCAATCATTTCTTCAAATTCCTTAGGTTTTGTTGTGCTGAAGACTAATGTCTTGTCCTTAGTTTCTATTTCAATGACATGGTCAGCTAAGAAAATGTAAGCTTTTGTTTTTCCGGAAATTCTCATTCCAACACCCCCATAATCGAGGAATCCATCCTTTTTATTGACTGAAATGGTGTTGATGTCTTCTTTGTTTAGGGTTCTCCAAGAACGATGAAAAGGGCCGCTTTTGTACTTGAAGCAAGCATCATCCATTCGGGTTTCAAGGGTGATATTCATCAGCAGGAAAAAAGTAAAAGGAATGAGTGTGCCCACAGTAAGCAGGGCGATCCATCCATCGTCACCCAGCTTTCCTGTGAAATAAAGGGTGCTGATCAATACAAGCGTCGGGAGTTCCAGTAGAATGATACCATACATTAGGATCGTTCCCCGGAAACTTTGCGTTTCATTGACCACCATTTTCTTATTGGTTTAGGGTACCTACATTTAGTATTGGACTTGCACTTCTGTCTGAACAAAGTACCACCATTAAATTTGAAACCATTGCAGCCTTCTTTTCCTCGTCAAACTCGATGATGTCTTTCATTTTTAAGTCTGCAAGTGCCATTTCAACCATGCCTACCGCTCCTTCTACTATTTTTTGCCTTGCAGCTACAATTGCGGTAGCCTGCTGACGCTGGAGCATTGCCGAGGCAATTTCAGAAGCATAGGCTAAATTGGATATTCTTGCTTCAATCACTTTGATTCCTGCTTGTAGCAATCTTTCTGCGATTTCTTTTTCAAGGGAATGATTGACCTCTTCCACGCCTGACCTTAAGGTTACTTCAGTATGATCATCGTCAAAATTGTCATAGCAATAGAGGCCGGCCATTTTTCTCACGGCAGCATCTGTCTGAAGATGTACGAAGTTCTCATAGTCTTCTACATCAAAGGTAGTTTTGAAAGTGTCCTCGACTTGCCAGACCACAATGGTTCCGATCATGACAGGATTACCGATCTTGTCATTGACTTTGAGGGGCTTGTTCTCAAAGTTTCGGACACGCAGGGAAATCTTCTTTTTGGTCATAAAGGGATTAACCCAAAAGAAACCATTTGCTTTCACAGTTCCTTTGTATTCGCCGAACAGCAAGAGAACCATTGCCTTATTGGGATCAACGATGAAGAATCCCGCCATACAAATCAAGGCTATCAGAAAAACAATACCTCCTATGATGCCATAGGGAAGACCCAGTGTAAAACTGTAAACAGAACCTGCTATCGCGGCCAAGGCCAAGAAAAGCATAAAATAACCCGATGAAGGTTTGATGACTTTTTCCATGTCAATATGATGTTAAAATGATATCATTGTGAATTACGGAAAAAGAACCTCAATGTTCAACTGTTTTGAAAAAAAAATCCTCCGTGTGCTCGGAGGATTGTCTGATGGATTTGAATTTTATTTCTTTTTAAAGAGGGAATCAACAAATTCCTTTCGATTGAAGATCTGTAGATCAGTCATTTTTTCACCGACACCGATGTATTTCACCGGAATTTTAAATTGATCCGATATTCCGATTACCACTCCTCCTTTTGCAGTTCCATCAAGTTTGGTGATGGCAAGGGAGGTTACTTCGGTAGCTTTGGTAAATTCTTTCGCTTGAATGAAAGCATTTTGACCGGTGGATCCATCTAGCACCAACATGATTTCATGGGGAGCATCAGGGATGAATTTTTGCATCACCCGCTTGATCTTGCTGAGTTCATTCATCAGATTTACTTTAGTGTGAAGCCTGCCTGCAGTATCCACGATGACAACATCTGCGCCAGTATCTACACCTTGTTTGACAGCATCAAAGGCTACAGACGCTGGGTCAGTATTCATGCCATGTGACACCACTGGTACTCCGACTCGATTGCCCCAAAGGATCAATTGATCTACAGCTGCTGCCCTGAAAGTATCTGCTGCTCCCAAGACTACATTCTTTCCTGCACTTTTAAAAAGGTTGGCAAGCTTCCCAATGGTAGTGGTTTTTCCCACACCATTTACACCTACAACCATGATTACATAGGGTTTTTTCTCAGTTGGGATATCAAAATCCAGGAGATCCTGTGAATTATTTTCTTCTAATAGGGATGCGATTTCTTCGCGTAGGATGGTGTCTAGCTCAGCTGCATTTAAATATTTATCCTTGGCTACCCTTTCCTCAATTCGCCTAATTACTTTGATGGTAGTATCTACCCCTACATCGGAGGTGATGAGAATTTCCTCGAGTTCATCTAGAACATCCTCATCTACTTTAGATTTGCCTACTACAGCTTTGCTCAGTTTGGAGAAAATTGACTCATTGGTCTTTTGCAGGCCTTGATCAAGACTTTCTTTTTTCTCTTTTGAAAAGAAACCAAAGATTCCCATTGGATTAAATTGAATTAAAAGTGGAATATAATGAAAAAGTCCCTGCTGATTTGATTCAGAGGGACCTTATATGCATTACGATGCACGAGGCAAATTATTTTTTCAATGCGTCCTGTACTGAGGTAGAAGGAACCATTTCTTCTTTGAAGGTATATGCACCTGTCTTATCAGACTTTACGGCACGAATTACTTTGGCGTAAGACACGCCACCTTCTTTTTTTAGGGTTGCTACAACTTTCTTAGCCATTGCTTTTTAAGTTTAAGGGATAAATTCCCGAGCTAAAATTATTTAATTTCTTTATGAACAGTTACTCTCTTAAGGATCGGATTGAATTTCTTCAATTCCAATCTTTCAGTAGTATTTTTTCTGTTTTTGGTGGTGATGTATCTTGAAGTACCTGGCATGCCGGAGTTTTTATGCTCGGTGCATTCCATAATCACTTGTACTCTGTTTCCTTTCTTAGCCATCTCTGTATTGATTTAGGGACTGTGACTTTGATTATCTGATTACAATCATGCCTTTATCCTGCGCTTCTTTCAAAACGGCAGAGATACCTTTCTTATTGATTGTCTTCAATGCCTTAGAGCACACTTTCAAAGTGATCCATGCGTCTTCCTCAGGAACGTAGAAATTCTTCTTGTGAAGATTTGGGTAAAATCTACGCTTAGTCTTGTTGTTTGCATGGGACACGTTGTTACCTACTCGAGGTCTTTTTCCGGTAATGTCACAAACTTTTGCCATGATTATGTATCGTAATTGGTATGCGTTTCTGTAATGAGTCTGCAAATATCGGAACTTTTTGGGAATTAACAACAAAGCATTTTAAAAATATTCCCATGTGATTTACGTCTTTGGATAAGGACAATGCTTGCATCCGCTTCCACAACAATACCCACGTTTAAGATGATATTTTGCCGTGAACACCATTAGCCCCTGCTCATTGATGTAGTAGTCTTCTGGAGTCAGTGTTGGCAGAGTCTTCTTTTCTTGTTTCATGGCTTGGCCAAGAGGCATTTCCTATATTTGGGCTTGATTCGACTTTGAATCATCCCACAAAAGTAATCAAATCATGGAACGAATTACCTCAAGCCAACAGGCCATCGCACTGGAAGATCACTATGGAGCACACAACTACCATCCGCTGCCTGTAGTGCTTTCCCGAGGGGAAGGTGTTTTTCTTTGGGATGTAGAGGGAAAAAGATACTTTGATTTCCTGTCTGCTTATTCGGCAGTCAATCAAGGTCATTGCCATCCTCGAATCAAAGAGGCAATGATTGAGCAGGTAGGAACACTTACCCTGACTTCGCGGGCTTTTTATAATGACAAGCTTGGGCCATTTGAAAAGTATATTACCGAGTACTTCGGGTTCGATATGGTGCTGCCTATGAATACAGGTGCGGAAGGAGTGGAGACTGCATTGAAACTGGCTCGAAAGTGGGGTTATGAGAAAAAGGGAGTTGCTGAAAACTCAGCCAAGATTATAGTAGCCGAAAATAATTTTCACGGTCGCACCACTACTATTATATCCTTCTCCAATGATGCCAATGCAAGAAAAAGCTTTGGGCCATTTACAGAGGGGTTTATTCGAATTCCTTATAATGAAATTCCTGCCTTAGAAAAAGCTCTGGAAATCGAAGGCGTTGTAGGATTCTTAGTTGAGCCAATTCAGGGTGAAGCTGGAGTTTATACTCCTTCTGAAGATTATATTCAGAGAGCAAAAGAAGCTTGTTCTACTAAAAGTGTTCTATTCATTGCGGACGAAATTCAAACAGGCATTGCGCGGACAGGATCCCTTCTTGCTGTCTGTGGTAACTGCTCCTGCGAAGGTCACTGCGAAAAACAGGAAACTTACACCAAGCCTGATATTTTGATTCTGGGAAAAGCCTTATCTGGAGGCTTTTATCCGGTATCAGCTGTTTTGGCTGACAGATCGGTCATGGAAGTTATCAAGCCTGGTCAGCATGGGTCTACTTTTGGAGGTAATCCACTAGGCGCAGCAGTTGCCATGACGGCTTTGGAGGTAGTCCGGGATGAGAAATTGGCTCAAAATGCCCGTCGATTGGGAGAGATTTTTAGAGATCGGATGCAAAAAGTAGTTGATACCTATCCTATTGCCAAATTGGTGCGAGGAAAGGGCTTACTCAATGCCGTGGTCATTAACGATACCCCAGAAAGTTCTACGGCTTGGGATATTTGTGTCAAACTTGCTGAAAATGGACTTTTGGCAAAACCGACTCATGGAAATATCATTCGATTTGCGCCACCATTAGTAATGACTGAAGAGCAGCTTCACGAATGCTGTGACATTATAGAAAAGGTCATATCCTCTTTCAACAAGTAATCAGATTGCCACAAGTTGAATTTTCTTTGAAGTCTTCCTTCCAGTGAATAATTCATTATTCCCACTTTAAACTATGTCCAAAGCGGTCATTTTCGATATGGATGGAGTGATCTGTCACACCAATCCATTTCACTCTCAAGCATTCAAGATTTTCTTCGAAAAAAGGGGCGTATTTCCCACGGAAGAGCAATTTCAACTTCATATGTATGGGAAAAACAATGGGTATATTCTCAGCCATTTTCTTGGAAGAAAGATAATGGGGCAAGAATTACTTGATCTCGAGTTTGAGAAGGAAAGTCTGTTTAGGGAAATCTATCAACCATACGTAGATCCAATTTCCGGTTTTTTGGATTTTTTTCATTGCCTTAGAAAAGAAGGTTTTAAAACCGGAGTCGCCACTTCTGCCCCTTTTGCCAATTTAGAATTGATTGGAGGTAAATTAGATTTATTTCCACACCTGGAATCTGCCTTAGCAAGTGAGCATGTGACCAAACACAAGCCTGATCCTGAGGTCTATCTTAAAACTGCTGCAAATCTTTCTCTTTCTCCAGCCCAATGCCTCGTATTTGAGGACTCATTTTCAGGTGTTTCTGCCGCCAAAAATGCAGGCATGAAAGTCGTAGGAGTGCTATCCTCTCATTCAGTTGATCAATTGCCTGAATGTGACTTGTATATCAAGGACTATTTAGGTCTTGATGTTAACAAAATTGATGCTTTGTTTGAATAGGCGGGGAGCTTAACATTAGGTTCAAGATTTTTTAACATGAGTTAGATCAATTAACATTGGCTTAATATCAGAAAGTATTCAAAAACATTCTTTGGGCATTATTTCAATTGATCGAATATAGAAATCAATCTAATGATTTCGTTTTTGTAACAAATTCATAACGCTGGATTCATTTTCTAGCAACTTGGCGGATTCAACTTTGCACCGCTGTACAATTACTAATTAAAATTCTTCTCGTATGCGAATCCGTTTCGCAGCGGCCTTGGTGACTTTCGCCTTGGTTATTTTGAGCTCTTTTGCAAGGGGGGCTCAAAATGACTCGCTGCTCCATGAAAAACCTGAGCCTAAGGTTCAGAATGCCTGGTATGAAAAAATCCAGTTGAGGGGTTATGCCCAATTGCGGTACAATGGACTGATTGAAACCAATCCCGACCTAAAGTGCGATCAATGCGACCGCAGCTGGGGAGGAGATGGGGGAGGATTCTTTTTCCGTCGGATTCGGATGATATTCTCTGGTCAGATCCATCCTAGAGTATTCATGTATATCCAGCCCGATTTTGCATCAGGAGGTTCCAATTTGGTTCAGATCAGGGATGCATATTTTGATTTGGGATTGGATGCTGACAATGAATTTAGGGTGAGAATTGGTCAATCAAAGGTTCCTTTTGGCTTTGAGAATATGCAATCCAGTCAAAACAGATTACCGCTAGATCGCCATGATGGGATGAATTCCGCGCTGCCAAATGAGCGTGAGACGGGAGTCTTTTTCTATTATGCCCCCAAGGAGATCAGAAAGCGCTTTAGTTACTTAGTGTCCTCTGGGCTTAAAGGATCTGGAGATTATGGGGTTTTTGGATTAGGAGTTTATAATGGACAGGGGCCGAATGCACTGGACAGAAACAAAAACGTAAATGTGGTGGCGAGGCTTACTTATCCCTTTGAGTTACCCTCTGGTCAGATTATTGAAGGATCGTTTCAGGGATACACAGGGAAATACATGGTGAATAAAAGTTCCAAATTGAGTCCAAGCCAAAGTGAATTTCAAGAGTTACGCTATGGGCCTACGTTTGTCATTTATCCACAGCCTTTTGGGATACAGGCAGAATACAATTGGGGAAGAGGGCCGGAGTATGATCCCCAAACCAATACCATCTTAGACGCACCGCTTGACGGAGGTTATGTCTTGGCAAACTATATGGTAAAAACCAATTCCAAAGTGTTCATTCCTTTTGTCAGGTATCATTATTATAAAGGGGGAAAGAAATTTGAAATCGATGCAACCCGTCACAGAGTGAAAGAATTTGAATTAGGTGTAGAGTGGCAATTCAACAGAAATTTCGAATTGGTGACCATGTACACCATTTCCGATAGAACCTTTGAAAATTCAGCTGATCCAACAAACAGGCAAAAAGGTAGCCTCCTCAGACTTCAGGCTCAGGTGAATTTCTAATTCTTATTGGCGTGTAATTCCATCAAGGCGTTCCCAAATCGGAACGCCTTTTTTTATGAGACTCTTTTCAAGCTATGTAAAAGTGATAAGTTACCTTTGTGCACATTTATTCAAGTTATGCAAAGGAGACCTAGAAGAAATCGTAAATCTGAAGCAGTCCGCAATCTGGTCGAAGAGACCCAAGTCACTGTCAAAGACTTGATTTTTCCATTGTTTCTCGTGGATGGGCAAAAAAAACAAATTGAGGTAGCATCCATGCCGGGTATTTACCGATTTTCGATTGATTTGATGCTTAAAGAAATTGAGGAATGCTTAAAACTTGGAATTTATTCCTTTGATGTATTTCCGGCATATCCTGAGTCTTTAAAAAATGCAATAGCAACGGAAAGCTATAATCCTGAAACTTTTTACCTGAGAGCACTCAGAGAGATCAAAAAAAACTTCCCGGAGATATGTCTCATGTCTGATGTGGCGATGGATCCTTACAGCAGTGATGGGCATGATGGATTGGTGAAAGATGGAAAAATCCTCAACGATGAGACGCTGCAGATTCTTGGAAGAATGTCGCTGGCGCAAGCGGATGCGGGAGTAGATATCTTGGGGCCGTCTGATATGATGGACGGTCGTGTGGGCTACATCCGAAATCTGTTGGATGATAATGGATTTACGGATACTTCCATTATGTCTTACACTGCCAAATATGCCAGTGCTTTTTATGGTCCATTCCGAGATGCGTTGGATTCTGCTCCAAAATTTGGAGATAAGAAGACTTACCAAATGAATCCAGCTAATTCCAAAGAAGCCTTGATCGAAGCGGATTTGGATATGGAAGAAGGTGCAGATTTTTTAATGGTGAAGCCGGCCTTGAGTTATTTGGATATAATTAAGCAACTGAGTGACAATTATCCACTTCCTATTGCAGCATATAATGTATCAGGAGAGTATAGTATGATTAAAGCAGCAGCCGAAAAAGGTTGGTTGGATTATGATCGGTCCATGAATGAGGTTTTGCTTTCTATTAAAAGGGCAGGAGCAAAGATAATGCTTACCTACTTTGCCAAGGATTTTGCAAGAAAACAAGTCTAAGTGGTTTTTATTCATTAAAAAGCCCTGAGAAATCAGGGCTTTTTGATTTTTCAGGCTTTTTTCAGTCCCTGTTTTCTAAAAAATCTGTGTAATCTTTTTGATTCGGTTTAAAAAATAATTGAAAGCTCGAAAAATTATTGTTTTTGTAATTGGGTAAATAATTAATAAAATTTTGTTTTTGAGTAAAAAGGGAAATAAAAATTTTTGTAATCATAAAATTCTTATTGAATTTATGGAAAAGGCCTTTTCGTAATCGATTTCAAAGAATTTTCTTAACAGTTCCATTTTTGATTATTTGATTCATCACGGTTTAAAAAAACACTTATTAATGATGAAAAATTGAAAAAAATGAAAAAAATGGTTTAAAAAATATATTTAAAATCAATAAAGTTTGAAATATTTTTAAAAGTAGGTTTGTTTTTTAATCAATTATCTAATTACATTCGATTAATTCTTCTTATGAATTTTATAAGAAGCGTTAAAAGAAAGAAACCATCAATTTTCAAACCTATGAACTATTTCACAACCCTGTTAGCCAATGATCTGGCTGTGCCTGTGGAGGTCTCGACCGCCTTGGCAGAAAATCTGTTCACGACCAACAACGTCTGGATGATGCTTTGTACGGCGCTCGTGTTCATTATGCACCTTGGATTTGCCACCGTAGAGACTGGTTTTGGTCAGGCAAAAAACACCGTCAACATCCTGTTTAAAAACACGATTACGCCGGTTATCGGAATTCTAACCTATGCAATGGTTGGTTTTTACTTGATGTATCCCGGGTTTGAATCGCCGGGGTGGTTTAGCTTTAATGTGGAAGGTTGGAATTTATTCTGGTTCTCTCCTGCTAGCGCTGACGTTTCAGCTGGCTATGCAGCAGGTGGTTATACTTACTGGACTGACTTTCTTTTCCAAGCGATGTTTGCCGCCACAGCCGCTACAATTGTGTCCGGGGCTATAGCAGAAAGAGTTAAGCTTTGGGCTTACTTAATCTTTACTTTGATTTTTGTGGGTATTGTATATCCTCTGATTGGAAGTTGGCAGTGGGGTGGAGGTGCATTAAAAGCCATGGGCTTCTATGATTTTGCCGGAAGTACACTTGTGCATTCGGTAGGAGGTTGGGGGGCTCTCGCAGGAGTAATTTTGGTTGGTCCTCGAATCGGAAAGTATGTAAATGGTCAGACCGTCAACAAGCCAGCGGTAAGTGTACCATTGGCTGTTATTGGAGCATTTTTACTTTGGTTAGGTTGGTTTGGATTTAATGGCGGATCAGTTTTGTCTGCTAATCCAGCATTGGTTTCTCTTGTTCTAGTAACCACTTCTTTGGGAGCGTGCGCAGGTGCAATAGGTGCTTTGTTTACCTCCTATGTAGCTTTCAAGCGGCTTGATTTAGGAATGGTGCTTAATGGAATCCTGGCAGGATTGGTTGGTATAACCGCAGGTGCGGATGTGATTACACCTGGGGCAGCCATTCTGATTGGATTTATTGCGGGCTTTCTGGTGGTTGTGTCCTCTATACTTCTTGATAAGTTGAAGCTTGATGATGTAGTGGGTGCAGTTTCTGTTCACTTGACCTGTGGAGTCTGGGGTACGCTTGCGGTAGGTATATTTTCCACTAATCCTGATCATTCATTCCTTACGCAATTAATTGGTGTGGCTATCTGCGGAGCGACAGCATTCACATCTGCTTTCGTAATCTTCTATATTCTTAAAAAGACCATCGGAATCCGAGTTTCCGAAGATCATGAGCGAGACGGACTGGACTCCCATGAGCATGGTATCCGAGGATATACCATTGTATTCGACGAATAAATAAATAAACCTTACAAGAAATAAAAGAACCCCGTCCGGAGAAAAAAACGCGACTCTCTTTCGACCGGTTCGGGGCTCTTATTGGTCAACTCTATCATTCACCAACACTCAAAATTAAAATGAAAAATATATTCCTACTAATACTATGCTTTATTGTCATTAGTTCAACTGAAGTTTTTGCTCAAGAAGAAGCTGAAAAAGAAGAGGGAACTCTCACTCTATCAGGGTCAGTTGACGCCTATTTCAGATCCAACTTGAATGCTCCCAATAAGGGGGATGGTTTTCAGGCCCCTGCATCTTCCTTTGCAAATCTGCCTGGGTTTTCATTGGGCATGGCCAATATCATTGCCACTTACGAAGGGAAGAAAGTCGGTGCTGTTGTGGATTTGGTATTTGGACCCAGAGGTGAAGATGCTGTATTCGGATCGCCACTCTATAGCGGGGGTATGGCTGGCAGCTCACAAATGGTTAATCAGCTTTTTGTTTATTGGAATGTATCTGATAAGGTAACCTTGACTCTTGGTAATTTTAATACCTTTTTAGGATACGAGGTTATCTCTCCCACAGCCAATTTCAATTATTCTACTTCCTACATGTTCTCGTATGGACCCTTTTCACATACCGGTCTAAAGGCAAATGTCCAGTTATCTGACAAGTGGTCACTTCTCGCTGCTGTAATGAACCCTACCGATATGACGGAATTCAACTTGAATGGTACCTATACTTTAGGAGGTCAATTGGGTTATTCCACCGAAGCGGGCAATACCTATCTTAATGTGGTCTATGGAGATCAAGATGGTAGACTAAATAATAATGGGTCTTTGATTCCTGATCAAACGTCTTTGGGAAAAACGTTTCAGATTGATTTAACTACCGGGTTTTCCTTGACTGATGTGATTTATGCTGGAGTAAATACTACCTATAATGCATCTTCTTCAGGTGAGGTCTTCACGGGTACTGATATACAGGATTTGGATGGTGAGAGTTCAGGTTTTTATGGATTTGCTGGTTACCTACAGGCTAAGCCTACTGAGAAATTTGGAATAGGATTTAGAGGGGAATATTTCTCTGTCTACAATTCCGGCTTAGAAGGCGTTGTTGGATTAAACGATGCAGGTAAAGGAAGTGTATTTGCAGGAACACTTTCTGGAAATATCAAAGTGGGAGGAAACTTGACTTTAATCCCTGAGCTTAGAATAGATAGTATGAAAGAGGAGTTTTTTGTGAATAAAGATCTTAATGGAAGTAAAGGTTTGGCTTCATTTCTATTCGCCGCGGTCTTTGCTTTCTAAAAATTAAACAGGGTCTATTGTTAATTAAGCCGGGGTGATTTTCACCTCGGTTTTTTCATTTTTTATATAAATGCTCGAGTTTGAGCTTTAAAATTGAGAGATTTCCATTAAATAGTATTGCTACTCAGTAAGTATTGGTTTATTTATAAACCCACTTTTTATTTTGTTTTATTTTTATGATACAAATAAAATTTTTTTAAAAGTCGAAAAAAATAAAAAAAACATCTGATTTCTGAAACAAAGACGTTTTCGTTTCTGTATATATTTGCACAACCCAAATGTAAGGAAATGAAAAAGTTAGCGTTTCTACTCGCCGCCTTAATGGTTGCGACGGTCTCTTATTCGCAGCAACTCATCACCGGTCCCAAAGCAAAAAATGCTCAAATTGGAAAAGTGAGAACCCCGAAAATTACCATACTTCATGATTCTAATCCTGCTACTCTCCAAGGACCGGTAGCCAAGAATTCAGAAGTTTGGATGGAGGAGCCCGTTAGAAAATTTAAAGTAGGATTCAGAGAAGAAATAGATAACCCTCAAGGGCTAAAGGCTAAAAATTACAATCCTTGGGATAAGACTCAGCCAAAAGTAGATTCAAAGGCTGTATATCAAGAACCAAAGTCTATGACTTCCAAAAAAACTTGGATTCATTAATATCGATTTAAAACTCAAAAGCCCGATCAGTCTGACATTTGATCGGGCTTTTTGTTTTATTATAAATCTTGTTCTCGCTCCAGCATCAGAATAGCCGCTTGTGAGACAATGTAGTATTTTTCCCCCTCATACATCACTTCATGGGCTCCGGAAAGCAGGAAAATTGCCAAGTCACCTTCCTTTGCCTGAAGGGGGACATACTTCACTTTTTCATCTGAGTCCATCCAAGGTTCATGATCCTCTACGGGCATGGGTATGGGGTAGCCCGGTCCGGCTTTGATGATATATCCTTGCTGTACCTTTTCTTTTTCTTGTACCCCAGGAGGCAAATAAAGTCCGGAATCCGTTTTTTCATGTGGTTTTTTCAATCGGATCAATACTCTGTCACCTACCACGATGAGCTTTTTCAATTTGTTATCAGCAGTTAGTTGCATATTACTTTTTTGAAGTTTATCGATTTCAGCAATTCATCCTAATTGCCGTAGCTAAAAACATAAACAGCATCTGTCTTTCAACAGATGCTGTCCTAGTTGGTTTAGCTTAAGATTATTTTTTATCCTCGCTTACTTCTTCGTAGTCTACGTCCGAAACACCATCCCCAGCACTTGAGCTAGCACCGGCATCTGGTCCTGGCTGTGCTCCTGCACCTTGAGACGCGTTATACATTTCAGTGGAGGCAGCTTCCCAAGCCTTGTTTAGATTTGCCATAGCAGCATCAATACCCTCAATGTTTTTAGATCCGTGGGCGGATTTCAAAGCTTCAAGAGCAGAGTTAATAGTGGCCTTATTGCCGTCTGAAAGCTTGTCGCCATATTCTTTAAGCTGCTTATCGGTCTGGAAAATCAAGCTATCAGCTTGGTTTAGCTTTTCGATTTTTTCCTTTTCAGCCTTATCGCTAGCGGCATTTGCTTCCGCTTCGCGCTTCATTCTTTCGATGTCATCCTGAGAAAGTCCTGAAGAAGCTTCGATTTTGATTTTTTGCTCTTTTCCAGTTCCCTTGTCTTTTGCAGACACATTCAGGATACCGTTGGCATCGATATCAAAAGTCACTTCGATCTGAGGCACGCCTCTTGGAGCTGGTGGAATGTCAGAAAGCTGGAATCTACCGATGGATCTGTTGTCCTTTGCCAATGGTCTTTCTCCCTGCAGAATGTGCAAGTCAACAGCAGGCTGATTGTCAGATGCTGTAGAGAAAATCTCAGACTTTTTGGTTGGGATAGTTGTGTTGGCTTCGATCAACTTGGTGAATACGCCACCCATTGTCTCGATACCCAAAGAGAGTGGTGTCACGTCCAACAGCAACACGTCCTTCACTTCACCAGTCAATACGCCACCTTGGATGGCAGCACCGATGGCAACTACTTCGTCAGGGTTTACTCCTTTGGAAGGCTTCTTTCCGAAGAACTTTTCTACTTCTTCCTGAATTTTTGGAATTCGGGTAGAACCACCTACCAAGATCACTTCATCGATATCTGCCGCTGTCATGCCTGCATCTTTCAATGCCTTAATGCATGGATCCATAGATCTTCTCACCAAGGTCTCAGAAAGCTGCTCAAACTTGGCACGGCTCAGATTTCTGACCAAGTGCTTTGGTCCGGTCTGAGTTGCCGTGATATAGGGAAGGTTGATCTCTGTGGAAGCGGAGCTGGAAAGTTCGATTTTTGCCTTTTCAGCAGCTTCTTTCAATCGCTGAAGGGCCATTGGGTCTTTTCTCAAGTCGATCTGCTCTTCTGCCTGGAACTCGGAAGCCAGCCAGTCGATGATTACTTGGTCAAAGTCATCACCACCCAAGTGTACGTCACCGTTGGTGGATTTTACTTCAAATACTCCGTCGCCAAGCTCAAGGATAGAGATATCGAATGTACCACCACCAAGGTCGTACACAGCGATCTTCATGTCCTGATTTTTCTTGTCCATCCCGTAGGCCAAAGCTGCTGCTGTTGGCTCGTTGATGATACGCTTCACTTCGAGACCTGCGATTTGTCCGGCTTCTTTCGTAGCCTGACGCTCTGCATCATTGAAGTATGCCGGTACGGTAATCACCGCTTCAGTCACTGTTTGTCCCAAGAAATCCTCAGCAGTGCTCTTCATTTTTTGAAGAATCATCGCAGAAAGTTCTTGAGGTGTGTAGGATCTGTCCCCGATTTTTACAGCTACTGTATCGTTTGGACCTTGTTCTACTTTGTAAGAAGCATGTTTTTTCTCTTCAGAGACCTCTGAAAATTTCTTACCCATGAATCTCTTTACTGAGGAAATGGTATTAGCTGGGTTGGTGATAGCCTGACGTTTAGCAGGATCGCCTACCTTGCGCTCTCCGTTTCCATTGTCCAGAAAAGCCACGATTGATGGAGTGGTTCTTCTTCCTTCGCTGTTTTGGATGACTACAGGCTCGTTACCCTCCATTACGGCTACGCAGGAGTTGGTGGTACCCAAGTCAATGCCTATAATTTTTCCCATGATTATATAAGTTTTATGTGTTTTCAGAATGAATACTATCCCCCTTGTTCAATGCGTGTGCCATTGAAGTTTTTCACCTTTTTGGTGTCAGTTTGTCAGGGATAGAGACCGTTGATCCTTGACAGTCTCCTCCAATTGTCACATCGAAGAAAAAAATATGTCGTAACTGTCAGGAATGTAGGCTTGTCATGCAACCTATAGGTGAGTTAGGGCATCTGAAAATTGATGAAAGTGTTTTTCAAATCGATGGATAATGAAAAATCCAAATGGCTTGGTGTGATCGCCTTAGGGTTATCTTGGACTTGGCTTGGTTCTTTGGTGTTACGAATAGCTGAGAATTGGATACTTTTTTCGGATTTCTTTCCTTTCCTCGTGCTCCAATCTAGGCAGGGGATCTTTTTCCTGATTGGATTCCTTTATTTTTAATGCATGAAGAATCATCTAATGCTACAGGATATTTTTATTTACCCGATCAAATCATTGGGTGGGATTAGGTTAGAGAAAGCCAAAGTGGAGGAGAAGGGTTTTCAGTATGACCGAAGATGGATGCTGGTGGATAGGTCCGGTAGGTTTGTTTCTCAACGGGAGTTCTCTGTTTTGGCTTTGCTGCAGGTAGAGTTGCAGGAGGATGGGCTTTTGGTTTATGTGAAAAACATTCCACACCGACAGCTTTTTATTCCATTTGAACTGTCAGAGGGCCCCGAGATTCCTGTGGTAATTTGGGACGATCAGGTAATTGGGAAGGTGGTTTCCGAATCGGTTGGAGTTTGGTTCAGTGATTTTCTCGGTTTCAAAGTAGAATTGGTGAAAATGCCGGAATCGACCCATCGCAAAGTCGATCCGCGTTACGCGATCAATGCCGAGTCGGTGAGTTTTGCCGATGGCATGCCTTATTTGATCATCGGCCAATCTTCCTTGGATGAACTTAATTCAAGATTAGCGTCACCTGTTCCTATGAATCGCTTTCGTCCCAATTTGGTTTTTTCTGGAGGTGAGCCGTTTTTGGAAGACCGTCTGAGCAAAATTCGGATTGGATCGGTGGAGTTTCAGATTATCAAGCCCTGTGCCCGATGTGTACTGACGACGGTAGATCAAGAAACTGGGGAAAAAGGTAAAGAGCCACTGAAAACATTGTCCACTTACCGTACAGTCAATAATAAGGTCATGTTTGGCCAAAATGTGGTAGCCTTAGGTGGAGGAATGGTGAGCATTGGAGATGAATTGATTCCTTTGAATTAATCTTGACCAATTGGAAATTCAAAAGCCGGACTGATGGATCAGTCCGGCTTTTTCTTGTAAGGTGGTAGTTTGATTAGAAGCTAAATCCAGTGGTGAGCTTGAAGAAGGAATCGTTGCCTTCGACCAAGTCAGTTCCGAAAGAGAATCTGGCAAATGGTCCGCCGGTAGGATTGCTGAATTGAACGTATGGGCCAAGCCACTGGTACACATCTGTTGAAGATGTCACGTCCGATCCTCCAGAATTGATCAAATGCTCGTAATGCGCGCCGACTGAGAAAAATTGGCTAGCACGAACACCCAGGTTTAACCAGTAATGAACATAAGCCAAAGTGGTACCGTTGACAGGTGCTTCATTACGAAGCGGTGAGTAATATCCAAAGTAAAACTGTCCTTCCACTTTTTCCTTCAATAGGTTAACTGTCAAATTTGGAACGATACCGTCTCCAAAAATGGCAGGTCCTCTGGTGCCGGAGCTAAGCAAATTACCTCCCAAGAAGCCAATCTGTGGATTAATGGAAAGCCCTTCAGCGGCTTGGAAATTAGCTCCTAGACCAAACTCGGTCCAATTGCCCCAAGCGGCACCCGTGCCACCTCCCCAGTGAATTCCGTAAAATGTGAATTGAGCTTTGTCAGAGAATCCATACGAACCCTGAAAGGTAGGGTAAAATCCAAAGAACTGATCGGAGTTTAGCGCCACGGAGAAGTTAAACTGTTTTTCTTCTTGTGCTGAGGCATGATTTGCGATCAGGATCAATCCTAATGCTAGAATGAGGGTGGATATTAATCCGTTTGGTTTGAGATTAAACAGGTTTTTCATGAAATGATGTTTTTTGGTTTGAAATAGGTTTATAAAGAATCAGATTTTAATTCAAATGATGTATTTCAATCAAAATCCAGTTCAAAGTAAAACCAAGTTTCTAAAGAAAAAACATTTTTATTGAAAAATTTGTAAAAAAACGCATCAATAATTATTGTTTTTGCAAATCATAAGCTTGATTTATGATTTTATCTGCTGTAAATGAAAAAAGGGGCTTTTGGCCCCTTTTGTCTCTATTCAAATATTTATCAGTACTCTTTGACAGTTTGGATGAACACCTTGACCATTTCTGGGTCAATATCCGGGTAGACTCCATGGCCCAAATTGGCGATGTGTCTTGACCCTTTAAATTGATCCATCATCTCCATGGTGGCAGCTCTAACCTGATCGGGATTGCCATACAGGGCGGCAGGATCGAGATTTCCCTGTAAGGTTTTATTCGGCCCAATCAGCCTTCTGGATTCTTCGATCCCCATATTCCAGTCAAGTCCAATCGTCTCACAGTTGAGCTTTGACATTTCTTCTCTGGCAAAAAAGGCTCCTTTTGCAAATACCGTTACCGGCACTTCAGTAATCGCATCACAGATTTGAGAGATGTAATTCAGGGAAAATTCTTGATATTGATTTGGGCCCAAAATCCCCGCCCAGCTGTCAAATATCTGTACCAAGTCAGCACCGGCACGAATCTGAGCTTTCAGGTAATTGATTGTGGAGTCGGTGATCAGCTGAAGGAGTTTGTGGGAAAAAACAGGTTCCCGATACAGCATTTCTCTAGACTTGGAGAAAGTTTTGCTACCGCTGCCTTCGACCATGTAGGCAAAAATCGTCCATGGCGCACCTGCAAAGCCGATCAGAGGTACCCGACCGTTGAGGTTTTTCTTAGTGATATGAATTGCATCAATGACGTACTTGAGGTCATGGTCTCCATCTGCCACACGGAGTTTTTTCAGATCAGCCTCTGAACGTACAGTTTGTGGGAACCAAGGCCCACGCTTTTCGACCATCTCGTAAGGCAAACCCATCGCTTCTGGAATCACCAGGATATCCGAAAAAATAATGGCTGCATCTACTCCCAAAATGTCTACAGGCTGAATGGTGACCTCAGCGGCGAGCTCAGGAGTTTGAGCCAATTCTATAAATCCACTGACTGATTCACGGACTGCACGGTATTCAGGAAGGATTCGGCCTGCTTGGCGCATCAGCCATACGGGCGTTCGTTCGGTCTTTTCACCTCTTGCTGCTCGCAGCAGCAGATCGTTTTGGAGTTGCATGGCGCAAAGATAGGTTCGGAATTTTATATGGGAAGGATAAAATCACACATAAAAAAAACAGAGCCTTCATTCTGGGGCTCTGTTTGTGTAGGATTTTAGAAATTACTTAATCTCTAGGCTTGATCTGAGCATTTAGAAAGTCCTTTTCTTCAATGCCAAGCATTTTGGTGACCGCCTCGTAGTCAGTCCAATCGATTCGGGAGCCTGCAAAATCTCCAGGTATCACTACAATTCTAAATCGCTGACCTCTAGTCCAGTCTGCACTCAGGGTTTTGTAATCAATTGGGCCATCCAGAAAGAGACGAAAATCGTTCCTAGTGAAGTCATAATTGTACATCAAGACTCCTTCATTGAAAAATACAGTTTGGGGAAGTGCTCTCCAAATTGGCGTTGATCCGTTTGTTTCCCATCTGATAAATGCCAATACCACATCGCTTTCTACAATTCGGGGATTGAAGTCAAAGACACGCTCAAATTTATTGGCTTCTGTAAAGTCTACGTTTACTTCAAATACTTCGCTGACGACGTTGACTCCTGGCTGACCCTGTGGGCCTTGTGGACCTTCAGGGCCGATTGGACCCATCGGGCCTTCGCAGGATTGAAATGCCACCAAGGCAAGCAGCCCCAAAATTGCGGTTATCTTTTTCATAGTTGAGTTGGTTTATGTAAGCTTTCCACGGCATGGATCGTGCCAAGGTTGGGAGAAAAATTAAGCTATTTTATGGGTGCAATAACATGCACCTCAGATTCACTGATAATCTTATCGATAAAAATTCCACTCAACACAAACTTGTTCTCTTGTGCAAATTCTTCCAGTTTAGTTTTGACTTTATTGGGGCCGGGCATGACCCACTTATTAGCGTTCACTTTTGCTAGCAGGTACTTTTTTTCAGAAAAGGATTTAGACTCCAAATCTCCGGTAGCAAAAGGTAGATTGAGCCCTACAAAGACCTTCATCGTATCCAATTTTCCCGCAGGCTCGATGTAGTAAATGGTGTGAATCTTTGATCCCGGATTTAGTGACTGCTGGGTTTCGATGGCTCTGAAATTCTCCTCCAGTCGTCTGTCCTGAGGGATTCCGACAAACGTTTTCCCCGCTAAAGTTTCCGGGCTTTGGTTGATCAAGGTGACTTCAATGGGATTATTTCCCCCCAATTGAATGAAGAAGTAATAGCCAATAACAATGATCACAAGTAGGATAATTGCTGCAATACCTAGCTTTTTCATCGATTAGAATAAATATCGGATTCCAATTCCTCCCTGCCCCTTGAAATTAATTCGGTCGATCAATTCTAAAAACACACCAACCTCAGCAAAAATGCTTATGGGTGCTTCATCGAAGTAATATTCTGCACCGCCAAAAGCCTCGGGTCCGATGTCCAAATTGGTTCTTCTTTCGGATAAGGCGGTTTGAAGAGAACTCTGGCTAGACTGCCTGAAGTAGGAGTAGTTTACATTGGAAGTTCGCAGCTGAGCACCTACACCTGCATAGCCCAAGAGATACCCTTCGGTGATTTCAAACATATCGGTAATGTCTTCATGGAGCGCCATTCGAAAATTAAGTGCAACGCCCCGGCTGGCTGAATGACCAAGATAAAAAGCATTGGATGAAGGAGGATTGTTTTCGAAAGATCGCTGGTAATAGTCCTTTCCATTTACGCTTCCTCCTCCAACCATCACTTCAAAGGATAGGTAATCATCCAAAAAGTCTTTGTAAGTGAGTGAAAAAGGTTCTCCCAGTCGAACTCCGGCTCCTCTTTCCTGTGCAAATCCGATCATCGGGATCAATAAGGAGCCTAGCAGAAATTTGAGTTTCATAAGCGTTGGTTTAGTGATAGAAATTAAATGGCCATCATCTTCAGCTGCATCTGATGGAGCTGGGTGTAGTATCCGCCTTTTTCCAAAAGCGATTCATGGGTGCCAGTTTCTACGATTTCTCCTTTATGAAGGACTAAAATTTGATCTGCTTTTTGAATGGTGGATAGCCTGTGGGCGATCACGATGGAGGTTCTTCCTTGCATCATCTTCTCGATCGACTCTTGGATCAGCTCCTCTGTTTCCGTATCTACCGAAGAAGTCGCCTCATCCAAAATCAGAATTTCCGGGTTATACACCATCGCTCTTACGAAGGAAATCAACTGTCGCTGTCCTACGGATAGTGTCGCTCCACGCTCCATGACATTGTAGTCCAGACCTCCGGGGAGTTTTTCGATAAATTTTCTGGCGCCTACCAGTTCGGCAGCTTCCATCACCTGTTCTTTGGAGATCGATGGATTACCAAGGGTGATGTTGTGATAGATGCTGTTGGAGAAAAGAAAAACGTCCTGAAGTACCACGCCGATATGTTTTCTCAAAGCTCCAAGTTCAAACTCGCGAATATCTGTCCCATCCACATAGATGTGGCCTTTGTTGATTTCGTAGAATCTTGAAATTAGGTTGATGATGGAGGATTTGCCAGCCCCGGTAGCTCCTACCAAGGCAATGGTCTGTCCTTTTTTGACTTCAAAGCTGATGTCTTTGAGTACATATTCCTCGTCATTGTAGGCAAACCAGACATTTTCGAGCTTGATGTTTCCCTGGATTTTTTCCGGTTTGAAGCTGCCTTCATTGGCAATGTGCTCGGTGGAGGCGAGTAGTTTGAAAATTCGGGAAGAGCTTACCACCCCCATTTGGAGGGTGTTGAATCGGTCTGCAATCATCCGGATTGGACGGAAAAAGAGCTGCAGGTACATGATGAAGGAAATCAAAATCCCGATCTGTAGATCCATTCCCAATACACCTACCGCGCCATACCACACGACTAATCCTATTCCGATGGCTTGGATAATTTCAGCTACCGGAAAGTAAACTGAATAGTAAAGGACCGAGCGAATGTGTGCCGCACTGTGTTCTTTGTTGATTTCTTTGAATTTTTCGTATTCGCGCTGCTCTCGGTTGAAAATCTGCACGATGTTCATCCCGGTGATGTGTTCCTGCAAAAAGGAATTCAGATTGGAGACTGCGTTTCTGACGTCATTGAAGGTGACTTTAATTTTTTCTTTGAAGACATACGTCGAAATGATCATCAGCGGAAGCGTGCTCAGACTGACCAAGGTCAACTTCCAGTCGATGTAAAACATTACTCCCAAGATCGTGACGATCTGCAGCAAATCTCCAATGATCGCAGCAAGCCCTTCGCTGAATACATCTGCCAAAGTTTCGATGTCGGAGACGTTTCTGGTGACCAATCGACCAATAGGAGTATTGTCAAAAAACTTTAGTCGAAGCTTGAGGAGGTGCCTGTAAAGTCGCGTTCGGATGTCTTTGATGATTACCTGACCGATCCATCCCGAATAGTAAGTATGTGCCCATTGGGCGACGGATTGCACAATCATGAGACCTACCAACAGGTAAATGATCCGCAATAGCCCATCCACATTCCCAACTGCTACATATTCATCGATAGCAATTTGGATGTAATAGGGCCGGGTGGGAGCCAAAATCGCCAAGGCAATGGTGAGAAAGACCAAAAAGTAGAATTGGGCTTGATAGGGCTTCACAAAGGTGTAAAGCTGTCTCAAGACTTTCATGTCTATAATTTCCCCGGAGGACTCTTTTTCTTTTTCTAAGCTCAAAGCCTGATTAGTCTAGGTAAATGTCTGTTGGATATTCGATTTGGCTTAAAAATAAGCCTTTTGCAGAAGCTGCTTTTCCAGCCTGAGTTCGGTCTTTGGAAAGGATAATTCGATCTAAATCTTCCACCTGCTTATGACCAAAGCCAATCTCCAGCAAAGTACCTACAATTGCCCGTACCATCCCACGCAAAAAACGATTTGCGGTAATATGAAATAACAATTGGTCGTCTTTTTGTTCCCACAGCGCTTCATAAATCTTGCAGCGGAAATGGTTGACTTCCGTGTGGACTTTGCTGAAGCATTCAAAATCCTCGTGTTGGAGTAGGATTTGAGCCGCTTCATTCATTTTGTCTACATCAGGATGGTGAAAAAGCTGCCAAGCCAAACCTTCCAAGAATGGGTTTTTGGTAAATGTGATCCGGTAGAAGTAGGATCTTTTGATGGCATCAAATCGGGCGTGCGCATCTGGTTTAACCCTCCTGACCGAATGGATAGCAATCTCTTTGGGAAGGATGGCATTGATTGCTTTCAGGAAGTTGTCTCCGAGGACTTGATTTTTCAGATCGAAATGACATACCTGCATACTGGCATGCACACCGGTGTCTGTCCTCCCGCTTCCCATGATGAAAATGGGCTCGCGGAAATAGGTGCTGAGCGCTTTTTCGAGGCATTCCTGAACGGTAAAGGCATTTTGCTGGATTTGCCATCCGTGAAATGGACCTCCATGGTAGCTGAGTTCCAGAAAATAGCGGTTTGTCGTCTCGTTCATGCCGCCGCAAAGATACTATTCCCAATCAATTCGACCGTGGAGATTTGTTTTCTTGATATTCCGAGGGGAAGGCTTTTTCTTTGCCCAAAATTTAATCCAACATGATTCAGCGCGTACAAACCATATTTCTTTTCCTTGTTGCCGTGGCTATGGGCGTGACCATAGGTACAGAGCTTTGGAACCAAACCGGCGGAACCCAAGGTGATACCTGGAACCTGACTGCTTTTACACTCAGCAACCTCGATGCAAACGGTGAAGTAATTCAATCCTCCTCCAAGTGGTACCTGGGAGCTTTGGCAGCTTTTGCTGGGCTTTTGGCTATGATTTCTATCTTTCAATACCGAACTCGTTCCCGACAAATGCTACTCAACATGATCAACTCTTTGGTGATGGTATCTTTGGTAGCAGCGACTTTCTTGACTACAAATGGAATTAATTCTGCGATTCAAGCAAAAGAAGGGGGGAGTTACGAGATCGGATTTTGGTCGATTTTGGTGGCCATGGTCATGAATATGCTGGCTAACCGATTTATCAAAAAAGATGAAGCTCTAGTCCGATCGGTAGATCGGATCAGATAAGAATCCAGCCTGGCCTTACCGCCGGGCTTTTTTGTTTTCCTTTTGTGAGCAAATACCTTCTTTACTGAATCAGTCTTTTCTACCTTGTGATCAGAGAAAATTCCTCTTTTATGAAATTCGAAACAATAACCATCCATAAAGGCAATCAAATCACCGACAAAAATTGTCCGGTGGTGCAGCCAATCACTCTGAGTACGACCTTTCAACATGGAAATGAAGGGGGGGTGCTGTATACCCGAGCAAGCAATCCTAACCGAAATTCACTGGAGGAAGTACTTGCTGCGATGGAAAAGGGAGCGGATGCAGCGGCGTTTTCCTCAGGAAATGCGGCAGGTACTGCTGTTTACCAAGCGCTTGAACCAGGTTCGCACATTGTGGCACCGGATGACATGTACCACGGCTTACACAATTCCATGATACAGCTTTTTGCAGGAGTATTGGAAGTGACCTTCGTGGATATGAGTGATCTGGAGGCAGTCAAAAATGCCATCCGTCCCAACACCAAGCTTTTATGGGTTGAATCACCATCCAATCCTCTTTTGAAGATCACCGATATCCGAGCCATTGCCCAGCTGGCAAAAGCACAAGGTGCAATTATGGCTTGTGACAACACGTTTGCCACTCCTGTATTTCAGAATCCTTTGGACTTAGGTGCGGATATCGTGATGCACAGCAGTACCAAGTATTTTGGAGGTCATTCTGACATTTTGGGAGGCGCCTTGATTACCAAGGAGAAGAATACTTTTTGGGATAAAATCCGCACAGTTCAGCGGGTAGGTGGAGCTGTTCCTTCTCCTGCCGATTGCTATTGGTTGACACGAAGTATCCGTACACTGGCCTATCGGATGAAAGGCCATGCTGAGCATGCAATGATCTTGGCGGAGTTTCTACTCAACCATCCCGGAGTGGAAAAAGTCTATTATCCCGGCTTAAAATCTCATCCCGGACATGCCATTGCTGCCAGCCAAATGAGCGGTTTTGGGGGAATGGTTTCATTTACCGTAAAAGGCAGTGCCGAAGATGCCGATCGTGTGGTGTCAAAACTCAAGTATTTTATAAATGCGACTAGTCTTGGCGGAGTAGAGAGCTTGATCGAGCGAAGAGCAGCTGTCGAAGGTCCTAATACTTTGACTCCTCAAAACTTGCTTCGGGTGTCTGTCGGTTTGGAGCATACAGATGATTTGCTGGAGGATATGGATCAAGCCTTGGGATAAGAAAAAGTATTTACGATTTACGAGTGACGATTGACGACACCCAAAGTGGGGTTGAGTTTTTCTACAAAATGAACACTAACATGAACATGTTGTATTTACGATTTCAGAATGACGATTTACGGCATTTAAAGTAGGCTTGACTTTTTATTCAAAGACATAGATTTTTTTGAGTCGAGGCGAAGAACACCGAACACCGAACTTCGAATTTTGAACAAAAAAAAGGTCCTGATAGAAACTCAGGACCTTTTTGCTTATTTGTACACTTCGACAGGCCAGCTGTCATTGCCGAGGTTGATGTCGGTCATGACTTTGTCTGGGTCGATCACGACTGACTTCAGCTTCTTGGAGGTTTTGTGCAGATAGCCCCAAGTGTCTCCTCTTTGCCAGATTTCCACGGGAAGTTTCACTCGCTCTTTGGAGTCATCTTCATAAGTCATCTCCAAAATCACCGGCATAGGGAAGTCACCTTTATTGACCAGATTCACCAGGTAGTTGCCGCCGTATGGCTGTACAGAGTTGATTCCTAGGTCAATGTTTCCATTTCCATAAAACCAGCCTTTCCAAAACCATGAAAGGTTTTCCCCAGCTACATTTTCCATGTGATTGAAGAAATCGGCCGGTTGCGGATGCTTGTAAGCCCAGGTTTTGATGTAAGATCGGAACGCGTTATCAAATCGCTCAGTGCCTAGGATGTATTCTCTCAGCATCACTAGGCCTATAGCAGGCTTCATGTAGGCTACCATTCCCAGATTTCTTAGGTCTGTTACATCCGGATAGTTGTCGATTCCTTCGCGGTTTTCGCTGGTGAAATAGGTGTTAAATCTTCTTGTTTGGTTCAATGTGGATGGATACTCTCCGTTATTGAAGGCATTGGAGCTGTAGTGGTTAATGAAGGTGTTGAAGCCCTCATCCATCCAAGCATATCGTCGCTCGTTGGTTCCCACGATCATCGGAAACCAGTTGTGACCAAATTCATGATCTGTCACCCCCCATAGGGAAGCTCCTTTAGAATTGTAGTGGCAGAAGTTTAACCCCGGATATTCCATGCCTCCAATTTCAGCAGCCACGTTGCTGGCTGTTTCGTAAGGGAATTCAAACCACTCCTTGCTGTAGTATTCGATGGATGCTTTGCTGTATTCGGTAGATCGGGACCAAGCCTCTTTGCCGTTGCTTTCCATTGGGTAAACGGACTGTGCAAGGGCTTTCTTTCCGCTTGGAAGATTGATTCTAGCAGCATCCCAGATGAAGGAGTCGGAGGTGGCAAAGGCCACATCACGGGCATTTTGGATACGGAAATGCCAAGTCACGGTTCCGCTCTGTTTAGGACGGGTAAGCTGTGTATTTTTGATTTCTTCTGGAGAAACCAAATAAACGGTTTCTTCACTTTGAGCAGCTTTAGCATAGCGGGTTTGGAGTTCTTTGGAAAGAACTTCAGTCGGGTTCATCAGTTTGCCAGAGCCCACCACAATGTGGTTGTAAGGTACGGTGACTTTGTAGTCGAAATTGCCGTATTCGAGATAGAATTCCCCAGCGCCCAAGTAAGGCTCCACATTCCAACCTTCGGTCTCATCAAAAACCGCCACTTTGGGGTACCACTGTGCAAAGGCATAAATCCATCCGTCTTTCACTTTCAGTCGTCCCATTCGGTCCATGCCTTTTTGAGGCACTTTGAAAGAAAAATCCATGGAAACCGTCGCCTTTCCACCTTTTGCAGGGATCGGTTCGGCAAACCATACTTGCATCCGGGTGTCTTCGATCAAGTGCTTAGATGATGCTATTCCTTTCACCCCGACTTTGGATGATACATTACTGATGTTGTAGCCTCCGTCGATGTCTCCATTGTATCTGTTGCCTTGAACAGGAGTGGTCAAAGTGCCACGGGAAGTAGGAGTGAAGCGATTTTGCTCGAGCTGAAGCCAGATGAAATCGAGTGATTCCGGGCTGTTGTTGGTGTAGGTGATGGTGACCTTACCGGAAAGTGTGTGACTGGCTTCATCGAGTGAAACCTCGATTTGATAGTCGGCGGCATTTTGCCAGTAAGCTTCTCCGGGTTTGCCGGAGGCGGTGCGATAGCTGTTTCCTTTTCGGTCCATAAACTCCGAAAAGTCCTTCTGATTATTGTCTTTCCCTTGCTGCGAAAAAGCAGGAAAAGATGCTGTCAGAATAAAAATGGACAAAAGTCCACCAAGCAGGGTTAGTTTCTTCATGGTTCGTTTCTATTTCGGCTCAAAATAGGGACAAATGTGCTTTTGGCGAATTTTTTTTACGCCAAGTCACAGGCTTTAACCTTTTTCGAATCTGGCAGATTTTTGTTTCCAAGGGAAAAACACCTTTACCTTTGAGCTAAATAAACCAACTACCTCAATGAAAAAAGAACTGTCACTGGTAGGTCTGCTTGCGTTTTCGCTTCATTTGCATGCCCAAACAGATACTACCTCCCAAAAACTGGATGAGGTGCTCATCCAAGAAAACCGGATTCAGATTCCTTTTTCCAAGCAAAGCAGGAATATCTCTGTCGTTGATCGGAAGCAGATTGAAGTCACTCCGGCCAGAAGCCTTCAGGAAGTGTTGAGTTTTGTGCCGGGAGTAGACGTACGTCAGCGCGGCGTCACAGGAGTGCAGGCGGATATTGGCATTCGGGGCGGTTCCTTTGAGCAGACCCTCATGCTCCTCAACGGGATCAAGCTCACCGATCCTCAGACTGGCCACCACCTGATGAATATTCCCGTGCCTTTGGTCAATATCGATCGGGTAGAGGTGCTGAAAGGACCTGCTTCGCGAATCTTTGGTCAAAATGCTTACACGGGAGCGGTGAATGTCATCACCCGACTCAGTGATCAGCGAAGCCTGAGAGTCCAAGGGTATGCTGGTGATTTTGGGATGAAAGGGGTCAATTTTGCAGGTTCACTCCCCGCCGGAAAGTACCGTCAAAATGTGGCCGTCTCCTACGATGATTCGAATGGCCACTGGTACAACTCAGATTATAAAGTCAGCAATATCTTCTACGAAGGTGGTGTCCAGCTCAATCAAGCCCATGAACTCCGAGGAATGGTGGCTTACACTGATCGGACTTTTGGCGCCAATGGGTTTTATACCTCCGCATTTCCGGATCAGTGGGAAAGCATTCAGACCTCTCTTGGCTCGCTTTCGCACACTTATTCCAAAGACCGGCTTTACCTCAATACCCGGGCGTATTGGAGGAGAAATGAGGACGAGTTTCGATTGAGAAGAAATGAGCCTTCGTTTTTTCAGAATATCCATACCTCGGATGTCCTAGCCATCGAGTCCAATGGTAGCTACAAAAGCAAACTGGGAACTACCGGATTTGGGATCGAGGGCCGAAAGGAATCCATCGAATCTTCCAACCTTGGAAATCATGAGCGGGAGCTAGTTGGGCTTTTCTTGGAGCAGTTGGTCAATCTTGGAGAAAAAACTGACATCCGGGCGGGACTTTACTCCAATTACTATTCGGAATATGGATGGAAGCATTTCCCAGGAGCAGAAATTGGGTTTCATGCGACTCCTGCCATTCGATTGTATTCAGGAATAGGCTCCAGCTATCGTATTCCGACCTACACTGACTTATACTATCGCGGCCCGACCAATATCGGAAATGCCAATTTGACACCGGAACAGGCACTTTCATTCGAGTTGGGTGGAAAATGGACCAAAGAAAACTGGCGGGGAGAGTTGGTTTATTTCAACCGAACCAGTCAAAATCTGATCGAGTGGACCAGAACTTCTTCTACGCAGCCTTGGCAACCACAAAACTTCAACGAGGTGATCTTTAAAGGGGTGGAGGCTTCGGCTTATTACCAAGTGAATCCTACGGGGAAGGCGGTTCAGGTCAAGGAATTGATGCTTTCTTACAATTTCATTGATGCGGAATTTGTAGCAACACCGGGATTGGAATCCCGCTATGCGCTTACTGCCCTGCGGAATCAGCTGATAGGAGGTGTATTGGTAGGATTTGGTAAAAAGGTGGAATGGAACACCAAAATGCGCTATGTGGAGCGAATCAGCATGGATCCATACTTCTTGCTTGACTTGCGGGTGGATTACAACAGGCTTGGCAAACTCGGATTCTTTGCAGAGGCTTCCAATGTCACCAATGCTGATTACATCGAGGCTGGAACGGTGCAGATGCCCGGAAGATGGTTTAGAGCAGGGTTTATGGTGAATTTGGAGTAAGGGAATTTCTCACAGATGTCGCGGATGAACACAGATAAACTAAAATCGAATGCTGGAAATGGCATTCGATTTTTTGTTTTGTAGGTTAAAAAAAGGAAATAAAAAAGCCCCAGAATTTTCTGAGGCTTAATGTGGAAGTTGAGGGATTCGAACCCCCGACCCTCTGCTTGTAAGGCAGATGCTCTGAACCAGCTGAGCTAAACTTCCGAAGTGTTTTCGGAAAATAAGATGTGGAAGTTGAGGGATTCGAACCCCCGACCCTCTGCTTGTAAGGCAGATGCTCTGAACCAGCTGAGCTAAACTTCCATTTCGTTTGCTTTTCAAACGGATTGCAAATGTAGGTTCTAATTTCTTACAGGCAAATAAAATTTTTCATCTAGTTGCAATTCTTTGAAAATGAGCTGAATTATTTTTCTGTTTCATTAGCGCTTTTGAAAGGGGGCTTATGATTCCACTTCCATTGATTTAAGTTTTGAAAACAAGGTTATTGAAGCATGTCAAAACGAAGAGCTAAGTGTGTTTCTTCATGATTGACAGAATTTATCCACTTTTTAGGAATACAAATCAGGTTTTGAGAATACCCCTTACCTTTTTTTTTAAGTTTTTGCGTACGTTTTAAATGACGATAGTATGCTGGTATGGAGACCTGGGAATTTTAAAATCCTGATTGTAGGTAGTCAAGTGGATGCGATTCCGATAGTGGAAAGAAGAATTGGCAAGGTGATTTCCTTGCCTATAGATATACATATTCTGAGCCCTGAGAAGTTGAACCTAGACAAAGCGATCATTCCTTCCGTGGATTTAATTCTGGTCGATAAAGTTCATGAAAAGCAGTTTAGAAGCTATTACCAGGATCGTATTTTTTCCAGTAAGGATTTTATTCCGAGTTTGACCTTTCATTTAAAACACAATGATTCAGGTAGTGAGATTGAGTTTTTGCAATAAGATTTAAATGTCACCTCATTCACAATTTGATTATTCTTTGTTTCAAAATGTGTTTGAGTTTATTTTTTAAGAAAGGCAATTGATTTTGCATAGGTTAAAGGATTTTCATTTTTTGGTCATTTGTGGTTTGTGATCAAATTATGTTTTATCCTTTAAGCCTGATTAGTTGTGAGTAGTGAAATTATTTTACTTGTAGGAGGAAGCAGACCATTGTATAAAGAGGTTTCTGAAAAAGTCGAAGTGCTATTTCCTACATCGGAGTTGGTTTGGCTTAGATCTTATTCTGAAGTTGAAAAATTCTTCGAGGATGGAGGAGTTGCTAAATTAGTTTTTCTTGGTGAGGAACCCTTGGATTACAGTGGGCCTTCTTTGTTAATAGATTTAAATGAATTATCAGATAACCTACCGATTATATTCGCTTAGGTACCGATTATGAAATAAGAGACATTAGCTAGTAGTCTGATCAGTTTTTATTTTGATATGAAATGATCTTGTATTAATTTTCGAATTAATAGAGATATCATTTATGCAAGATGCATTTCATTACGGTATTTATGCACTTACTTCCGCATCGGTATTTTTATCCTTTCTTGTATTTATAATTTATTCAAGAAATAATTTCAATAGAGGATTAATATATAAAGGTATATCAATTTTATTGTTTACACTTAGTTTTCGTTTTTTTACCATTCATCTCTATTTAAATCACTTAATTACCGAATACCCGCACTTCTTATTGCTAAATAATCTCTCTTCGAGATTAGGCTTGCCGGTGTTGTATTTTGTTGTTTTGACAAGTCTTTATTCGTGGAGATTTAAATGGTATGATTTATTTCATTTAATTCTTCCAGCCCTGTTTGTGATCCATTTCTCAGCAATAATCTTTGGACCAATTTCTCAAAAAGTAGCGCTTATAGAAGAGATGGACAGATTGGGTTATGAAATTATTTGGGAAAAGGGGATTTTTTCTTCCCTTTATCTCATCAATGCCATCAAGTACCTGACGCTATATGGTTACACTTTTTTAATTTCCGCATTGTTGGTTTGGACTCGAAATTACAAGAGGCTTCCACAGCATTTATTGACATTTTTCAAACTTGCTTTGGTTTTTCTTTTCGTAAACCTTATTCCAAGCCTCATATCGCATCTTGGGTTGGACATTTGGAATTATGCCAGTTTGATTGGAGCGGGAAGTACTTTGTTTTTGACAATTTCGGTATTTCTTGTTCCTGATTTTCTTTTTCCAACAGTCCAGCTTTCAGAGCCATTAACTCCTTTCCAAGTTGATGTAGCGGTAGATAAACTTTCTGTAGTTTGTCAAATTCCCTATAAAGAAAATCAGCTATTTAGTAGAATTGAAGCTTATTTTGAAGCTGAAAAGCCGTTTTTGGATCCGGATTTTTCCCTTTCCCATGTGGAAAAACATTTGGGGATTTCGGGGAGATACATCAGTGAGGCGATTAAGCATGTGACTGGCGGGAACTTTTCAGCTTATGTAAACCAAGCGAGAATAGATTACTTAACGGTAAGTCTCTCCAAGGATATGGGTTTAAAAAGTAAAACGGTAGATGAAATTGCCTGCGAGTTGGGTTTTAGGAGTGTGAATAGCTTTTATCAGTGCATCAAAAAGACCAAGGGCTGTACTCCTAAAGAATATTTGAAAAGTGATGCTGAAAGTCCTGTATTGGATATGATGGCTTAGCCGTTGAGTCGGTCAATATATTCTTTTGGCGTGGTATTGATTACTTTTTTAAATGCCAAATAGAGGCTGTTTGTGCTTTTAAAGCCGATTGAATTAGCCAACGTCGCCATGGTGTAATTTTTCCATCTGGGATCTTTTTCCAGCATGTTCAGTAAGTATTGGATCCGGTGGTAATTCACAAAATCAGAAAATGAAATTGAATAAGCGTTTTTGAGAATCGTTCTAACCTGATATCCAGACAATTTCAGTTTTTCAGACAGTTCCTTTTGGTCAAAGTTGAAACTCAAATAGGGCTTTTCTCGGTCGAAATAGGCAATGATTTCAGTTAATAGGTGTTCTTGGTCAGGTTCTATAGAATCATTTATGGAAAGAGAACATGGCTTTTCAACAAAGATATTTTGGTCAACACTTTCATTTATTGGGTTAGAAGCGGGTGATTTCTGGTTTTCCTTGAATCTTTTGGAATACAAAAACTTTGGCTGAGTAAGTAGAATCAAAAAAAAGATCAGCTGACTGGAGATGTAGGTCAAGAGAATCGGGGAGGAGGCATAAGTGCCTGTAAAGCCAGTAATAAATGTTGCCATGGGAGGTAGCAACAATAACAGGAGATAGATGAAAAAGGTGAAAAGGAATCTTTTTTCATTTTTTGGCAACAGTTTGTTTTTCCATGCCGGGAAAAAGAGCTTGAAGCTTGAGAAGATCAAATAAAAAAGGATTTGACCTACGCTAAGGATAATGACGAAATATTTTGGCATTATCCAGCCCTCATCGAAGGTGACAAACTCAGGTGAGTGGAAAATTTCTAATTTTTCTTCGCCAGATAGTAGAAAAAATGGCAAATAGTTAATGAAGTATAGAAACGCAGGAATGAAATGGATTATGTCTTTTCTTTTTAAAGGCGTATCGGGAAGCCCTCTGGTAAGACTGAGGTAAAGTAGCGGTGATACCGTCAGTAAGACGAGGTACCCTGTACGGGCTATGTGAGGAAAGTAAATGAAAAATCCCTGTGATGCACAAAAACTGGTAAATAACCCGTAGGTGATCAAGGTAAAAGTGATAGACATCAGACGTCCAAAAAGCTTGTTATTCCAATTAAATGAAACATAAACCAGGGTTACCAAAAAGCTGATAACCATCATGGCCACATAAAGAAAACTAACAAATGTTGGATGTAGGTTCAAGGATATTTTTTGATAGGTGATTACTTCAGTAAATGTAAAGATCAATTCCTAAAATTGAAAAGTATGCTCAAGGCTAATTCCTATTTATTAAAAATAAATATATAAAATGTATTTAATGGTAAATGAAAAGATAACATAGTCTTCAATTTATGTGTTTTGTTTTATTAATTGACAATGAATGGATTTAGGCTGATTTTATTTTTATAATCTTCAAATGGTAGATTTTTAAGATTTCTTTGTTGAATTTTTAGGAAGCTAACTATCCGTTTTAGATACATTTTTAAGAGCTTCTAATTTTTAGGAAAGCATATCAGGAATTTGAACACGGGAATATTTTGGTTTGACCTACTTTCGGGTTCAGTTTTAATTGGACTAGATGAGTTGACATCTATATAGTATAGCTGAATCTGCCTCTGTCCATCGAGCTTACTGGAAATTATTGAATTACTAATCAGTTTATATGTTTAACCAATTTCTTATGATCGCAATGCGAACTAAGCGAAAGCAAAGTCTCCATAGGCTGGGGACATTTCTTTTCTTATGGGCATTTTCTTTCAGTTTAGGATTTTCCTCTTTCGCCTATGCGAGGGACAATTCGATGACTGCCGGAAAAAACCATCCACCTCACGGTGAGAATAAAGAAACTTTACTGAAACCAAGCAATCCAGATCAACCCTTCAAAAGAGTATCTCTTTTGGAAGTTAAGGATGTAGCTTCTGCTAAGGCTCAAAAGGCTCTGTTCAAGGCCGAAGCCATGGTCTTAGCCTATTTTGATCAAGCTTCAGCTGTAGATGGATTAGCAAAAGTTTTTTCCGGAGCTGACTTGACCAATCCATCCGCTTCAGTGGCTAAAGCCTCTGCTTTACTTTCCGGTAATTCACTGATTTCACCTGTAAAAGTAGAGCTTAGACCAAGCCAAGATTTAATGGGAGCATGGGCAGTGTTTGCCGCCAAAGGTCATCAGGGTCTCCCTGTGATCTACCTTAATGAGGTGGCTGCGGAAACTCTTTCCGAAGAACAATTAGTAAGAGTCTTAGTGGAGGAAATGGGCCATTGGATGGATATCCAGATCAACGGTTCTGTAGACTCCCCAGGAGATGAGGGGGAATTGTTCGCATCGTATGTTTACAATTACAACCTCTCTTCCGAAGATCAGGCTAGAATTTTAAAGGAGTCTGACTTTCTTGCCTTGAATATCGAAGGAGTAGAGGTACAAACTGAGCTTGCTTCATTGCTATTTACCAATGCAGCCTATTGGGTAGGAGCAACAGCATCTACCGAAGGAGATCTTGAACTTGAAACCAATATCCTTCATGTCCGCCGAAGAGTGGGTTCTGCAACATCGCGCTATCTTTTCATTTCTAATCCAGAGGAGGCTACTTGGTTTTCCGGAAACAATACGAAAGGCCGACTTTATGTAGTAGCCACTGATAATACCATCAGCGAAAATTACGTCGGTGAAATTACTCGATTATATAAATCGGGTAGTAATGTTATAGGATTTCAGTTTTACGTTTATCCAGACCAAACACTGACTGATCCTCAGGCACTGCTATACGAGGCCGGCCGTCAAGGAGTTTCTTCTACCATTTTGATTGATTACTTGGCGAATTTTGTCATTGGTCAGTCCTATGGTACCAGTAGTGATCCTACCTCTACGGCGTTGAATGCACTATTGGTACCTGCGCCTGTAGTGGGTAATGATGAGACTGTAGAAGCACTTGAAGCAGGAGGATTGCGTGTGAATCTTACTGCAGGTCTTAATCCAACAGGAAATGTACTCTCCAATGACACCGGGGGGTTAACTTCCTATTCTGTAAATAAGAATACCACTCCATGGACCATGGTGACTAGTAGTGCTTCATTGGTAGTTGCCACACCGGGCACGATCACTGGTACCTATGGTACATTGGTTTTGAATGCGAATGGATCGTTTACCTACACTCTGGCAAACACCAATGCATTGGTGGAAGCCTTGCGAACTACATCAAATACCCTGACGGATGTCTTTCCGTATCGAGTCGCCTCGGGTACTGAGCAAGATGCAGCTAATTTGACACTATTAATTAAAGGTCAAAATGATGCGCCAACAGCTATTGACGATTATGATTTTGCAAAAGAGTCTCTTTTGACCGATGGAACAGAATACACTGCTCCTGATTTGATTGGCCTAAAGGCGATTGGAAGTGTATTTCCGAACGACTCCGATGTCGATAATGGGGATACAAAAAGTTTGGCCCTAGTAAATTCTTCTGCAAATGTTGTTGCAGTTAATTCCGGAGCCTCAACTTACTCCTTTACGACTAGTAATGGCTGGGCTTCAGTAAAAACAGGTGACTTTGCATATCTTCTAGTAAGTGGTCAATACAGGCAATTGAGGGATGGAAGTGGTAATCATATTACCATAGTGAAGTCAGCTACCTCCTTTGCTTTATCTGCTTTAGCTGCTGAGGTATACTCGGGTTCAGGGTCTACTTATACAGCTTTACCAAGTGGTGTTCAAGTTGGGGACCAAATTGGTTTTGACGCTGCTAGTTCAGTCACTTTATCTGGAAATGTCAAGTATGCCATCGTATCTACCATTTCTTCTTCAAGTACTTCAGTTACCATTGATTCAAATTCCATAGAAGGTGGAGTTTTTGCAGGTATGACAGTAAGTGGTACAGGAGTTCCAAATGGCACTAAAATATTGAGCATTCAATATGTAAATGGAAATCCTTCTGTTTTGACACTTGACCAAACTATTACAAGTACCGCTGGTACTACCTTAACATTTACAGGTGCCTTAGGTCAAGAGCTTACTGGCCGATATGGAGACATAGTTTTTCAAGCAAATGGTTCATATGTCTATACACCATTCCCAAATAATCCAGCGATAAGTGATGGACAGCAAGTTACAGAGGCGTTTGATTATGAGCTTATTGATGCAGGACTGCTTACAAGTAGAGCAACCCTCTACATTAATTTGCTAGGTTCTGGTGCAAATAACCCGAATGCTGTTCCACAAACTGCTTTGGCTAGAGAGGCAGGTGGACTAAACAATGGAACTATTGGTATTAATCCAATTGCGAATTTGTTGACAGGAACAACCACTCCTGTTGGATCCAATTCTGTATCAGCTCTTTCAACTCCAAGCAATTCTGTTGAAACAACTCTTTCTCCGTCTCAATCTATCGTTGCAGAAACGATAACCTACAATGGATCTGTAGTTGGTATTTATGGAACCCTTTATGCACAAACAGGAGGAGCCTACATTTATGTGATTAATAATTCCCTCTCTGCAGTCCAAGCATTAAAGACTGGTGAAACTCTTACCGATATCTTCCAATATAAGATAACCAACGGTTCTGGTGTAGACTGGTCTACGCTGACTATTACTATCAATGGAGCTTACGATACTCCGATAGCTGTAGCCGATGTAAATGCTGCTGTAGTTGGCTATAGAAATGGATCACTTGTAGCTATGTCCAATCCAACGGGCAATGTTCTCCCAAATGACACGGATGTAGATGCTAATGATACCAAGACGGTTACAAAAGCAGGTACCAACACAGCAAATACTGCAGTCAGCGGTGCCACTGAGATTACGGGCACATATGGTACACTTACCATCAATGAAAATGGCACCTATTCTTATGCTGTGAATCTTGCCAATCCACAGGTTCAGGCTCTGACATCTTTGGGTTCACTTACGGATGTATTCCGATATGAGGTTACGGATGGCGGATCGCTTTCCAGTGTTACCACGTTGACGATCACCATTTCCTCCTTGAATCAGGCTCCTGTGAATACCAACCCGGCTTCTGTTACTTTGGATGCGGGCACTCAGCTAGCCTTTACAGGAGGCAACGCCATCAGCGTGGGTGATGTGGATAATAACCTGACCAGCGTTACCCTTACCGTGGATAATGGAGTGTTAAGCTATGATGGCTTAGCTACACCTGCTTCGACAATTACTATCACCGGTACTCAAGCTGAAATAAATGCGGCTCTGGCTACCTTGGTTTATACTCCAAATGCAGGCTTCTCAGGTACGGATCAATTAAGCATCAGCTCCGCGGATGCAGAGAATCTGGTGGACCTATCTGCTGTTACAATCAACGTTTCTGCTTCTGCACTTACCGTAAATAATGTCACGGTCAATGAAGCCTCTCCTTACATTGTATTCGAAGTTGGAGGATTGCCAAATCAACCCTTGACGCTTGCTCTAGCAAATGGAACTACCACGGGATTGACTGGTCTGCAGTACTCAACAGACAATGGCAATACCTGGACAAACTATACATCCGGCCAAATTAACCTTAACGGTAGTGGAGAAATGCTCGTCAGAACATCCCTCAGCCCAGAGCAAGAAACTGCTTCTGACAACGGTGAGACCATGACCCTGACAGCCACAAACTTAGCTTTGACTCCTACCATAGGCACAGGAACCATCAAGGATGATGGTACTGGTACGATCTTCGGAGAAAATGGAGAAGAAGATCCTACTGCTACAAAGGATGATGACAGACCTTTAGCAGTCAATAATGTCACCGTCAATGAAGCTTCACCATTTATAGTATTTGAAGTAAGCGGAGCTTCAGGCCAATTGGCTTCTTTGAATCTAGCTAATGTGACCACTTCGGGAATGACCGGTTTGGAATACTCTACAAATGGAGGTTCATCCTGGACTACCTATACGGGCGGTAATGTTACCTTGAATGGCAGTGGTAAGCTTTTAGTCAGAACTTCTATGACTCCAGAGCAGGAAGCTGCTTCGGATAATGGTGAGACGCTTACACTGACAGCTACCAATACTGGTGGAGGGTCTGCTGTAGGAACAGGCACCATTAAGGACGATGGTACGGGAGTTATTTTCAATCCTAACGGAACAGAAAATTTAACTGCAGTAAAAGACGATGACCGTCCGTTGGCAGTAAATAGTGTGACTGTAAATGAAGGTTCTCCATTTGTTGTGTTTGAAGTAAGTGGCGCTTCGGGTCAATTGACTTCGTTGAGCCTAGCTAATGTCACTACGACAGGATTGACCGGATTGGAATATTCTACCGATGGCGGACAGACTTGGAATACCTATACTTCTGGCAATGTTGCACTCAATGGCAGCGGCAAGATGTTGGTAAGAACTTCCCTGACTCCTGAGCAGGAAGCTGCTTCGGACAATGGAGAGACGCTTACATTGACAGCTACCAATACAGGTGGAGGATCTGCCGTAGGAACAGGCACCATCAAGGATGATGGTACAGGGACAGTATTCAATCCTAATGGAACAGAAAATCCAAACGCTGTAAAAGACGATGACCGTCCTTTATCAGTAAACAATGTAACTGTAAATGAAGGATCTCCTTACGTAGTATTTGAGGTAAATGGTGGCCCAAGCCAGTTGATTACGCTTGGCCTTGCCAATGTGACTACGACCGGATTGGCCGGATTGGAATATTCTACAGACGGAGGTCAGACTTGGATAGCTTACACCTCCGGCAATGTGGCCTTGAGCGGAAGCGGCAAGATGCTGGTGAGAACTTCTTTGACTCCGGAGCAGGAGGCAGCTTCAGATAATGGAGAAACACTAACCTTAACTGCTACCAACACATCAGGTATTCCTGCTGTGGGTACCGGAACAGTTAAAGATGATGGTACAGGTAAAGTGTTCAATCCAGACGGATCAGAGAACCTGACTGCAGTAAAAGACGATGACCGTCCGTTGACAGTAAATAATGTGACAGTTAATGAGGCATCACCTTATGTGATATTTGAAGTAAGTGGTGGTGCAGGTCAGTTGACCACGCTTAGCTTGGCCAATGTGACTACGACCGGATTGGAAGGTTTGGAATACTCTACAGACGGAGGTCAGACCTGGACAGCTTACACTTCCGGCAATGTTGCCTTGAGCGGCAGCGGCAAGATGCTGGTGAGAACTTCATTGACACCTGAGCAGGAAGCTGCATCGGACAACGGAGAGACGTTGACCCTAACAGTGACCAATACAGGTGGTACTTCTGCTACAGGAACAGGCACTGTGAAAGACGATGGTACCGGTACCATCTTTAATCCGGATGGAACAGAGAATCCGGATGCAGTGAAAGATGATGATCGAGTGCTTTCAGTAAACAGTGTGGTAGTAAATGAGATTGATCCGTTTGCAGAATTTACGGTAACCGGAGCACCCGGTCAGTTGGTGAGTCTTGCTTTGGCAGACGGCACGGCCACTGCAGCGGACTACGGCTCAGGATTGGAATACTTTAACGGCTCGTCTTGGGTTGCTTACATTCCTGGCTCCTTGGTAGCGCTGGATGAGGAAGGAGAACTCAAAGTGAGAACACCGATTAAGCAGGACGAGATTTTGGAAGGAAAAGAAACCTTCACGCTGATAGCGACCAATACAGGAGGAACTCCGGCGACAGGTACTGCTACGATTGTTGACTATGTGACGATCGCAAAAGATGATTTTGCAACTGTTCGTGGTACTTCAGGTGGTACGATCTCGGTGAGTGGCAATGTCCTAGACAATGACTTCAATACCGGAGGCGAGGATATCGAGTTGACAGCTACCCTGCTGACGGATCCTAAGGATATTCCGGGTACGCTGGTCCTTAATGCAGACGGTAGTTATACCTTCACTCCGGCTCCTGGTTTTAGCGGTTTGGTGGCTGTGTTGTATAAGGCATGCGGAGGCGATCCGTTTGAGAGCTGTGCTACGGCAACCTTGTTTATCGATGTTCAAAAACTGGTGATTCCACAGCCTGATTTCAATGCTACGTATTTGGGTATTCCATTGACAGGTACTGTATTCACCAACGATGATGTACCTGCGGGTTCTACGTATGGCACACCAAAAGCGGATGACAAGAATCCGACTGGTGCTACTTTGGTGATGAATCCTGATGGTACCTACACCTTCGATGCTACCAAGCCTGGGGTATATAACTATACCATACCGGTTTGTGCACCGGATGGAAGTTGTGTTTCGACCACGTTGACGATTACAGTAAAAGAGCGAGGAGAGCCATCTGCTCCTATATTGAATACAGATTTAGGTACTGCAAAAGCAGGACAGCCTATAGTGCTTAATACATTGGCAAACGATGCTCCGGGAAGACCTGGTGTAACGCTTGATCCTGCTACTGTAAAAATTGTAGAACAGCCTAAAAACGGTACGGTAACAGTTGATCCGGCTACCGGAAAAATCACCTACACGCCAAATCCTGGATTTGTCGGAAAGGATACTTATACCTATACCGTGTGCGATTCCGGTAGTCCAGCCTTGTGCGCTACAGCTATTCAAGAAATTACAGTCTTGGCAAAAGATATCACCAATGGGGTTTTTGCTGCTGATGATTTCGCCACTGGACCTGCAAATTCAACCCTGACTGGAAGCGTATTGTTGAATGATGGAGATTTGGCCGGCGGAAAATTAACGGTGACTCCTCAGGAGAAGGAAACCGCTCAGGGTGTCTTCAAGCTGAATGCTAACGGTACCTTCACCTTTGTTCCGAAGCCTGGATTTATTGGTCCGGTACAGTTTACCTATCAGGTGTGCACAGAAGGAGAATCTCCGATCTGTACGACAGCGACGCTGTACCTGCTGGTAGCTCCAAATGATATTTTGGCAGTGATGGACAACTTCCAAGCTAATGAGATCAACGGTCTGTTGGGTGGAGTTGCAGGCAATGTGCTGACCAACGACCTGATCAACGGTAAGCCGGTGAAGCCATCCGAGGTTAAGATTAAAGTGGTCAACAACGGTGGATTGACCGGAGTGACCATCGATGCAAACGGCAACTTGAATGTACCAAAAGGTGCAGCTCCGGGCAGATATGTGGTGACTTACTCCATCTGTGATGTGAATGATCCAACCAACTGCTCCGAAGCGATGGCCATCGTGGAAGTGTTCCATGGTGTGAACTTGAGAGTATTCAAGAGCGCGGTGACCCCGAGCAAGTTTGAAGGAGATCAAATGGAGTTTGTGATCCGCGTGGAAAACAACGGCAATACCGACGCAAGTGCAGTAGTGGTGACTGACAGGCTAGATGCAGGCTTCCGATACCTGTCTTCTACAGTGACCGGAGCCACTGCAGTGACCAGCGTATCGGGTCAGGAAGTGAAGTGGACATTTGCATCCTTGCCGGCAGGCAGGTCAGCAGAGATCACGGTAGTGGTGAAAGCCAATCCGTTGACTGACGGCAGAGAAAAATCGATTGGCAATACAGCCACGGTGACTTCACCTGCCAGAGAGCTGAGTCCGAATGACAACAGTTCCACTACTTCGGTGACCGTGAAGCCGTTCTTCTTGGCCAATGTGATTACGCCAAACGGAGACGGTAAAAACGATGCGTTTGTGATCAACGGTCTGGGCAAGTTTGTGTCCAATGAGCTGATCATCTTCAACCGCTACGGAGACCACGTATTCCAGAAGAAAGGGTATCAAAACGATTGGGCTGGAGAAGGACTGGTATCCGGTACCTACTTCTACATCCTTTCTGTGGTGGATATCAACGGTAATCCGACCGAATTCAAAGGATGGATTCAGCTTATCCGCGAGTAATGAACGGATGAATTGAAAAACTATTCAGGCAATTAACCTCAGAAAAAACAATCGTTATGATCTATACTAAATTGAAAAAATACGGAACGCTGATCCTTTTCCTGGCCCTCGCGGGCTGGGCAAAGGGCCAGCAGCTTCCCCAGTACAGCCAGTACATGTTTAATGGCTTGCATATCAATCCGGGCTATGCCGGGTACAAGAATGAAGGCTATATCCAGAGTACCTACCGAAACCAGTGGACCAATTTTCCCGGTGCACCCAAGACCATGACCGTGACGGCCGACTTCAGTGCCAACGAAGGCACGATGGGCTTCGGAGTGTCATTTGTGGATGACCGTATCGGTCCGACTGTCAATTCGGGAGGATTGGTGACTTATGCGTACCGTCTGAGAACGGGAGCCAAATCCCACCTGGCCTTGGGTCTGAGTGCTGGTTTTGCCCGTTACGGGATGGATGCTAGCCAGTTGGTTCCCAATGACCAGAATGATCCGCTTATTCCGGAAGGGAGAGTGAATGTGACGGTTCCCAACCTAAACTCCGGCTTGTTTTTCCATACGGACAAGTTCTACGCAGGGGTGAGCGTGTACAACATGATCGGCAAGAGCGCAGCCAGAAAAGAGGATGTGGCCCTGGGGTACCACGACTTCCATTACTACCTGACGGCAGGAGCTTTGTTCAGAATCAGTGACGGTGTCCAGTTGAAGCCCTCTTTCCTGGTCAAGCAGACCAAGGGCAGCCCAACCAATTACGATCTAAATGCGATGTTCCTGTTTAGAGAAAAGTTATGGCTGGGTGGTTCACTAAGATCAAATGCAAGGGCTTTTGGAAGCACACTTCAGGAAGACCTGGTACGCAGAAATGCAGTGGCTGCCATCGTGGAGTTCTTTGCCACGCCTGATCTGAGAATCGGCTACGCCTATGACCATAACCTGAACGTGCTGAACAGCTACAGCAACAATTCCCATGAGATCTCCCTGGGTTATTACCTGAGATCGAAGAACACAGTAATGAAAAATCCTAGATGGTTTTGATGATGACGAAGAACAGCTTGAAAATATCCTTACTGACTCTGATTCTCACAGGATCTGTGTCATTGAATGTGTTGGCTCAATCAAGCCGTCTGCAGTATGCGGACAAGCAGTATGAGTTGGCCAATTATAGACTTGCGGCAGATGAATATGCCAAAAGCTATGCGGTAAAACAGGATTATGCTACTGCCCGAAAGGCGGCACAATCGCTGGACGCCATCTATGCCTACTCGGAATCCTACGGATGGTGGAAAAAGGCGGTTTCCTACGCTGGTGAAGCGACGAAAGAAGATTATGCAGCCTTGGTGAAAGCCGGATATCGTTCGGTTCAGAATTACAATCCTACAGATGATCTGCGTGGTTCAACCTATGGCGCGGGGGATTTTGAGGAGTTTTCTGCCCCTAAAGCCACACAGGTTGCATACCGGGTATATGAACTGAAAGCCATGGAAGGGGTTAACTCCAACTCATCGGATTACAGCCTGACAGGTGCCAAGTCCGGAGTGCAGTATTTTGCCAGTAACCGCGGCGAGGGAGGCCAGGGCAAGAAGTCCGGAGTCCGCTTTGATGCGAAAGGCAGCAAGTTCAGCCGCAACTACTTCAAGTCAGATGGCAAGAACTATTACGGTATCTATGCCAAGGCAGCAGGCAGCGATGCCAAGAAGGTAACCGTGGAAGGTTTTGAACTTTATCATCTGGCCGATCCCCAGCCGATGGCCAATGGAAAAATGATCTTCACGGCAACCCCTAACAAGCTTAAGAAACGTGATCAGGTGATTTATCCGGGAGTATTCTATGGAACCTTTGATGCCGCTTCCAATACGGTAAAAGACGTGAAGGCCTTTCCATACAATCAGACCAATGCCTTCGCGGTGATCAGCCCAAGAGTGGATGAAGAGCAGAAGCGGGTGTACTTCTCCTCCAACCGTCCGGGAGGACAGGGGGGCTATGACCTGTATTATGTGACCTATGACGCAGAGCTGAAGTTCTCTGAACCGGTGAACCTCGGATCGGGAATTAACTCCCCAGCCAATGAGCGTGACGGGTTTAGATACGGTAATGAGTTTTATTTTGCTTCCGACCGTAAGGGAGGATTCGGAGGGCTTGACGTGTACACTGCGCTGCTTCAGGGCAATGCGTTTGGTACAGTGAGCAACATGGGGCAGCCAATCAACTCGGTTGCTGATGACTTTGGATTTATCAAGTACGGAGCTACGGAAGCCTATCTGGGTTCGGATCGCGTAGGAGGTAATGGTTTTGATGACCTGTACACGGTGGCATGGGCTGACCGCAGCCTGAAGATCATGGTGGTGGATGCCGCAGGCAATTCGATCAAGGCAGGTACCAACTTACAGCTTTTGGAAGGTACCAAGAGTACAGACATCACTTCAGTAGGGGATAAGGACCTGGTAAACATGACCAAGAAAGGCAGTACCTATACGTTTGTGGCAAGCAGGCCGGGATACTTCACCCAGAAGTTGACAGCCACTCTGGCCAACGATCAGGAAGAGATCATCCTGAAAATGGCTGAGATTCCTTATGGAATTGAGGTGTATCAGGCGATCATCTATTATGATTTTGACAAGGATTTTCTGAGAGAACTGAGCAAGGAAAAGCTCAATGAGATCACGACGTTCATGGCCAAGCATCCTGAATTGGGATTGGTAATCGAGTCTCACACAGATTCCCGAGCGAGTGATAACTACAACCAGAGACTCAGTGAGCGTAGGGCTAGGTCTGTGACTAAATACCTGGAAGAAAAGGGTATCATGGGCGAGCGAGTTAGCTCCGCGTGGTTCAGTGAATCCAGACTGGTGAATGATTGTGGTGATGGGGTACCGTGTCCTGCTCCAAAACATCAGCAGAACAGACGCAGTGAGCTGAAGCTGGTAGCTTTCCCTGATCAAAGCAAAAGCTACGAGCTCCCTGCCGGAGCTACCCCTGCAGACTTTGCCAGCAGAGAGGCTGCAGCCAAGTGGTTTGAGAAGAGGTAAGTAACTGATCTATCTAAACGGGTATCTCTTTTGGGATACCCGTTTTATTTGTCATGAAAGCAAAGAGTGTGGTATTTCTGAGCTTCTCCTCACTTTGTAAATCTCTTTATAAGAGATTTTATCAAGCAGGGTATGATTGCTCGTTTCTTAATATTTCTTCCCAAGGTGAGTTTTGTGATTTGGGTAACCGCAGTTATTTCAAATTTTGGAATGCTGATGTTGATTCAAGTCAGGAATTGATTTTGGTAAGTGATCTTCATCCTAAACTAGTCATCTCCTACCTAGATCAATATTTTGAAAACAGGAAGGTGTTAGTACTGGATGGGTATAGTTCTTTGAAGCAACCCTTCTTTTGGAAAGCCAGCTTAGTTCAGACATTAAAGGAAAAGTGTGTAGAGGTAATTAAGGCATTTGGTAACTATTCAAATGATCGCTTTAAGGATAGTGATCTATATTTTCACTCCGAGACTATACTTTGTTCCAATGATCCAAATTTGGCTATCTATATTCAAAAGTTGCTTTCTTCTATCGGTGTTAAGGCTTTCTATGCAGGTCCTCTTGCCAATCAAAAATGGTTGATGTCTCTGTATACGTTAGAGCGAGCCATTGATGTAAATGATCGCTTGCATGAAAAAGTATTCTTTAAATTGTTGAATAGTTAAGTAAGAAAAAAAGATTCTATGTTTCCAAATCTAAGTGGTAAAGAACGATTGGTGAAAATTGTACAATTTTTTCTAGTGTATTCAGTTTTTGTAATTGGAACCTACTACCTGATTAGTATGCTTTTTGGTGCGGATAGAGTATTGTGAAAATAGTCTATATTGAAGAATTAAACTGTTTGTATTTTTTTTATTGGATTGCGAAAATTGCCTTAGTGAAATTATTTCTACTGAATTGATGGAATTGTTTAGGTACTCAATTTTAATAAAACCTATTGATCGTTCCATTTAAAAATGTTCTGCTCTATTTTTATTGATAGGCTGAGAATTTGTTTTGATTGATCTAGCGAATAGGGTGTTGATTATTAGAGTATAAGGTGAAACTTTAATTGATTATTATTCTAATAATTAGATCCTTAAATGCTTGATTCTTTCATGTTTTTGGAATTTATCCTGTAGCATAATTAGTCATCGATCTTGTTATTTTTTATTTGTAGTTTCTCTTGCTTAGCCTGTTTTTTAAATTCTTGTGGAGACATTCCTGTTTCTTTTTGAAATGCTTGATTGAACGTACTCCTTGAAGTATACCCCACATCATACAATAAATCATTGATATTCAAGACCTGATTTTCCTCCATGCCTAACATTATTTTTTTGGCTTCTGCTATTCGAATAGAATGAATGAAGGAATTGAAGTTTTGACCGGTGTGGATTTTGATAGATTGCGATACATATTTGCTATTGCTTCCTAGGATGTTGGAAAGATAGCTAAGGTTGATTTCAGGTTTTTTGAAGTCTTGAAGGGTGATCAGTTGATGACATACTTGGGAATAAAGAGATTCCATGTGTTCCAAATGTGCAGGATTAGTTTCTTCCGAATCTTCTAAACCAATTTCTGTTGACTTGTTTATCTGATAGGGAGCGAGTACTTCTTTATTCAGTTTAAAAAGGCTTTTGGAAGCTTCTTTCTTATATTTTTTGAAATAGATCCATATACTGACTAAAACCAACATGCTGAAGATGGCGATGAAGTACATGGTATTGATCAATTGTGCTTTTTTGAGTTCGTAGTTCATCGCCGAGAGTTGTTCCTCCTTAAGATTTGTCTCATAGCGGATGGTCAGTTCGTTGACCTTGGTTTGTACTTGATCGCTTAGCATTTCTTTCTCCAAAGCATAGGAGGCTTTGAGTGCTTCAGTGGCTTTTTCATGTTGGCCAAGACGAGTCAATAATTCGGCCTTGTTTGCCAATAGGGCAGCTTTTTCCTTTTTACCGTCCATTTTTTGTGATAGGATCTCAGCACTGTCCAAAGCCAATTTGGCCATTTCCAATTTGCCCCACTTAGTGGCATTCTCCAAAAGGTTGATGTAATTGAGAAAAATTCCATAGTCAATTCCTAGTGCCCTGCAGATAGCGAGTGAATTGAGGTAATTCCGGTTTGCTTCACCAAATTGCTCCAACTTCATATGGACATTAGCAGCGTTCATTTGATTTTGGGCGATTCGCATGGAATCTCCGAGCGATTTGGCTAACTCCACGCTTTCATTGTATGCTCCAAGTGATTTTTGATAAGCCCCCATACTTTTGTAGACAGTGCCGATATTGACTAAATACTGAGCCAAAAGGTCTGGTTTATTTTGTTCTTTCGCCTTTTCTACGGCTTGCTGAAGGTAATTTACTGCATTGAGGGTGTCTCCAAGAGAATTGTAGAGTAATCCAAGGTCATTACTTATTGAGCCCATAAAGTTGGGATCATTCCATTTTTTGAATTCAGGTAAAGCAGACAAAAACAATTCAAGAGCCGTGTCATAATTGCCCAAAGCCGAATAGGCCTGACCTTTATAGTATGCCAGCAAATGAACTTGTCTAGGATTAAGATCCTTATCTGTGATTTTGCCCAGGTATCCCAAACTTCGAATGGGCTGATTGGACTGATTGCAATGCCAGGACAGGTTGATCAGTATGCTGTTCTTGCTTTTTGGATCAAGGTTTTCCAGCTCACCCTCATAGAGCTCTTCCAAAAGTTGAATGCTGCCTTTGAAGTTTTTGGTTGATTTGGAATAGTCCGTTACTCCAGCCAAAAAAGCATCAAGATTATCCCAATCTTTGGTTTTCTGGAATATTGCCCGCTGTCCTTTGAGGTAATCTAATCCCTCGTTTTTTTTGCTGAGTAGCGTTTCACTGTTCGGCGTGTTTTTATTGACTCCTGATTGTGCCTGGAGTGTGTTCTGGTTGGAGGTCAGGATACCAAGAGTAACTAGCAAAGCGAGTGTGGCAAGTCGAAATGACTTTTGAAGAAAGATTTGGTACAAAAGGAAAATTCCCTTCCCATTAAAAGTTAAAACTGATTCCAATTTGATAGGTAAGCGATTCATAATAAGCTATATAATAGATCCGATTTATCGGTTTGCCAAAAGAAAAATTAAGCTATTTTATTTCTGATTATTCTTCAAAATAATATATACTAATTAAGCAAAATTGTGAAATAATGTAAATGAATGGGTACTGTGATTGGTCGATAGTTTGGAATCTTAATTAGTCAGTTTGTTTGAATATTGTGCAAATTATTTGGTATGGATTATGAGTTTCTGCTTTAAAAAATAGGAACCCTTGTTGTGTTGTTATTGTCAGGTTTTAATATTTAGGAATGTGCGATTTTTTCAAGTTTATCCAGATTTTGGGTTTCCTTTTTCTTATACAATGTCTAGAATATGTTTCAAAATTTACATGGACAGGTCAAGTCTGATGCACTTTATTTATAAATAAATACAGTTTGATATATCTCCTTGGTATGATTCAGAATTTAGGTATTCTGGTACTGATTTTTAGTCTTTCTTTACACTTCGTAAGGCTACAATAGCATTTTCAATTTCATTGTAAAACTCAATTCAATTCTTATTCCTGATAAAAAGAACAGATATAATTTCTGAATGGGAATGATTTGTACATAGGACAAGAACAGTAGTACCAAAGTAAATTTTATGAAGAACCTTGTTGATTTTCACCCAGAAAATAATGGTAACAAGAGAAAGATTTGGCTCTTGATTTTTATTGGGATCCTTGGGGCCTATCTAGGATTTTCCTATCAGGGACATTCCCAAACTCCTGGACAAATATATCTTCCGGCAGACGCTACTGGTCGTGCCATCATGGATCCGAATGGTGACGGATTTGTCTCAAAAGATCGACTTGGGTTTGTCAGCAATGCGGACGGAGCAGGGAAGATGGAGCTCTCCATGATTCGGGTTCCCTATTTTACCAGAGATCCTCAGGGAGATTTGGCAACAGGCTCTTCAGGCAGCCAATTGGATTTTATCGGAAGTAGTGATGACAACGGGACTGTCTATGTGATCAGTCGAACTGTGGGTGGAGTCGAATATTTGATGGTGCGACTTAGGCTGGGTGCAAACGCTTCTGCAGGTAAAGCGTGGGGCTTGTTGATCGATACCAATAGCGATATCAGTTTTTCTGGTAGAAATCCAGGTTACGAAAAAGAAGTACTCTTGGTGACAGGAAGTGGTGGCGGTGTTCAGGTAAATTCCTTGACTCCGGGAACGACTACTGTAACGGCCTCTCCTCGGTTAACTCCATTGGACACTTATCATCAACGGGCCTTGGCAGGAAATGGAAATGTCTTTTATGACTATTACGTTCCCATTACATCACTTGGAATTACTACAAGTACTCTATTGAGATTTGTTGCAGTGACCGTCACCAACGGAACCAGTGCCATATCCGGTACGGTGGCTGATGTTTCCGGTGTAGATGACCGAACTTATGGAAACAACACGGCCACCATGCTTAAGGTCCTTGGCCAAGCCTCGCCATTGGTTTCTTTGACTAACCTTGGAGGATTGGAAGGAACACAGACTACAGTGGCGCCCACAGTAAATGGGCCGATTTCTACTGCGGCCACTACGATTACTGGTACAAGTGTGGAGGCTTCAGGAACAACGATTACGGTCTATCGAAATGGAAATTCACTGGGAACTACCACGGTGGGGGCAAGTAATACTTGGTCCTACAGTCTAGGAGGTACCACATTATCCCTTGGTGATTTAATTACTGCCAAAGCCACAGCAAGCGGTAAAAGCATATCCGAAATTTCCAATACGGTAGAAGTGACGCGAGCTCAATCTTGCTATGTTGCTCCCCCTGCCATCACGGCGGCCTCCAATTCCGGTAATATAAATGTGACCGTAACCTGGACTTGGCCAAGTGGAGTGACACCGACCACCACAGGAGATGATGCTGCCATCGTTAGTGTTTATGAGCAAACTGCTATAGGTACCTTTACCCTAAGAGGGACAGCTACTGCTATGGGCACCAATGGCACCTTGCTATACCCAGTGGGTGGTTCGGGTAACCTAAGTGGCACTTTTGTGGCTACCATCACATTCAGAACCTGTACTTCTCAGTATAGCAATACGGTGGTTTTTGATAGATCTTCTATCGTTACAACAGGTGAAACTACCGCTCCTACTGTGGTTACAGACCCGATCTTGGCTTCTACCGGAAACAGGGACATTGTGGTAAAAAACAACCATTCAGCATCTGCAACACTCATTCTCTATGTCAACGGAGCTGAAAGAGCAAGAAATACAGGTGTCGCAGCCGGTGCCAATTCCACTTTTTCCATCACCGGATTGATCGATGGGGAACGAGTTAATGCAAGGGCTCAGGGGCAAGTTTCCACTGATAGGATTTCAGATATTTCAAATCAAATCATAGTCGGAACCAGTGTAACATCAAATGCACCTACGATAACTGGCACCTACACGGCAGGATCAAGTAAAACTGTGAATGGTACCTCTGATGAGCCGGCCGGAACTGTCATCACGTTGAGTAAAACCGTAAGCAGCGTGACCACCACGTTGGGTACTGCAACTGTCGATGCTTTCGGTAACTGGTCAGTATCAGGCCTGACTTTGGCCACCGGCGATGTCTTAACTGCTACTGCCAAGGCATCTGGAGAGCTTACCAGTGCTGCCTCTAATTCAGTAACAGTTGCCGCAGGCGTTCCGACTGCACCCACTATTTCCACTACTCCCATTATTGCCAACCAGACTGCAACCATTTCAGGAACAGGAGGATTGGGTACAGTGACCCTGTACTTGGATGGATCTCCTTGGCGAACTACTACGGGAAGCTCTTGGAGCACCACGGGGTATGCTGTTTCAGACCTGTCTAGAGGGTCGGTAGTGACCGCTACCAATACGGTAAGTGGTGTAGAAAGTGCTGCCTCCAATTCTGTTACAGTGACAGGGGTCGTAAGTTTTGAGATTACCGGGGCTCCATCGAGTATCACGGCAGGTACTCCGTTTCCTATTACCATCACTGCAAAAGACGGAGCGAGTGGTACAGGAAATACATTCACCAATTTCAATGGGTATGTCACCCTGACCAGTACCTCTGCGATTGGTACCGGAGGAGGAAAGATTGGGCCATTTGTAAACGGGGTACTGGCCAATCAATCCCTGTCTTTATTGACTTCGGGTAATAATCAAGGTATCTCGGTGGTCAACAGCGATGATCCTACCGCCTTCGGTTCGGCTACCGTAGGAGTGGTCAATCCTGCATCTCCTTACCAATTGGTATTTTTGGGTTCAGACCCTACGGGTACCATCACAGCGGGAAATTCCTTGGGAAATGTTCGTGTTCAAGTGCAGGACGTTTATGGAAATAATCGATCTGACAATGATATCACAATAAGTCTTGCACTTCAGGATTCTCCGGCCAATACTACTTCTGCGAACACCCTGACGGGAACCAACTCGGCTACTACTTCATCAGGCATTGCGACTTTTTCGCCCTTGTCAGTTCAAAAAGTTGGGACCTACAGATTGGTGGCGACCAGTACCTCTTTACAGCAGAATATCGCGGGTAATTCCGGAGCATTTACGGTTGTGGCGGGTGCAGCATCCGACTATGTGGTGACAGCCCAGAGCTACACTCCCGAATCAGGTACTGCGGTGACCATCTCTGCGCAGCTCACCGATCAATATGGCAATGCAGTGACCACTTCCGGCAGGCAAGTCAACTGGACGGCTACCAATGGAAGTTCATTCGCTTCTGCAAGTTCCACTACCAATTCTAGCGGGGTAGCAACTGTTTCTTTTACAGTATCTGCCACCCCAAATACCGTCCATGTCGTAACTGCTACGGATAACGCTGATTCCGGAATCACCGGAGAAAGTCCTTCCATTACTTCTTCTGGACCAGATGAGATTGATCCGGTGATAACTCTGCCTGCGGATGCCACCAGATCTGCGGATTTGAATGCTTGTGAGTATTTGGTTCAGGGGACGGAGTTTGACCCTACCTCAGTGACAGATGATCGGGGAAGTATTGCTTCATTGACTTATCAGTTGAAAAAATTGCTTCCTAGTCCATCACTTGTATCAGAAGATTTTAATACCGGGGCTTGGGATACAAACAATTTTGAAATTGGATCTCCAACTGGTTCAGTGGTAAACTTTGCTTATCAAAGTGCACCAAATGATGACCGAGGAACTCTAAGGACAAAGGCTGATTTCAGGCCGACTGCACAAACTCCACTTTATGTAAGTGCTACCTTACGTTTTAGCGGTACTGCATTGGCTTTTATTGGTACTAGATCATCTGGCTTAAAGAATCCATCAAATTCAAACGAGCCTTTGAATGGTACATATTTTAGAATTCATAATTTCAATAATGGTCAGACTAACCTAACTAGTACACCTTTAAGTGGTGCTCCCGGCAACTCCTTTTATTCCAACCCTGTAAGAGTAGAATTTGTGGATAACGGATCCAATATTTCAGGAACGTTTACCAATACAGTAACCAACCAAGTTTTTACATTCAATGAAAATACCACCTACAGCTCTGGATCTTGGAGAGTTGTTTTTTCAGGTGGTGGTGGTGTTTCATGGGATGATATTAAAATCAGTTTCGGTCCCCACGAATACATTCAGGAATATGCAACTGGCGAAAACTCTCTTGCTGGGGTTTTACTTGGTTTAGGAGAAACCACGGTGGTTTGGACCGCGGAAGATTTGGCAGGCAATACTGCGTCAGATTCGCTGGTAGTGACCGTAGAGGATAATCAGGATCCTACACTGACCGTTTCGGACAATCTTTCAGGTCTGTCAGAATCGTCTATTAATTGGGAAACCACTGTCCCTGATGCGACTTTCAGTGATAATTGTACGGGGGCAGTTTTGACTTGGCAAATGACCGGGGCAACTTCTGCTACAGGAACAGGTCAAGTAGGTACCTATTCGTTTGCTCCGGGTATTACCACCCTTAAGTATACAGTCACAGATGCCGCTGGTAATACCACCATCGATTCTTTGACTGTAGAAAACACCAAAGAGTTCTTTGCAGGAGGAGATGGAACTGAGCAGGATCCATATCAGATTACTGATTGGGAGCAGTTGTATAACGTTCGATTCTTTAGTGGTACAGGTCCTGATTCTAAAAGGTATTTCGTTCTAAATAATGATCTTAACTCGCACAGTGGAGGGTACGATACTTATGCTTCCGAATCAGCCAATGGAGGAATGGGTTGGGAGCCTGGTTATTCATCTTATATTTATTTGGATGGTAACGGTTTTGCTATCGCTGATTTCAAGATTTTGAGAGAATTTTATTTCGAATCAGGTCTGTTTAGGTATTTGGATTACAGTGACATTCTAAACCTTGATTTGAAAGACTTTTTGGTTCAAGGAAGGTATTATTCGGGTGGTTTAGCGGCATTTGCGTATCAATGCTCTCTAAATGGAATCAAAGTTGTGAATGGAACTATTGAAAATTCAATGTATTCATCCGGCTTAATTGCTGGAGAATTATATTTTTCAAGTATAAACTCCTCTTCAATCCATGGCTCAGTTTCAGGAGAGTATTACATTGGAGGGATTTCTGGCTTTTCTTATAATAATTCTGTTAGCAACACTTTTTCGAATGTTTCACTAGTTGGGATAGAATCAATTGGGGCTTTATTTGGTCAATTCCATGCTGATAATGATTTATATTCAATTGAGAATTCTTATACAAAAGGAACAATATCAGGATCATCTTTTCTAGGTGGATTGATCGGTCAGGGGTACCAAGCAACGATTCTTAATGTTTATTCGGAAGTTTCTGTAAATGGTAGCATTGACTATGTAGGTGGAGTTATTGGTTATGCTAATAATTTAAGTCTTACAAATTCCTATAGCTTTGGAAGTATAAATGGAGCTGGTCAGAATAAAGGTGGATTGACTGGTTTTGTGGATTCAGGCACTTTAACTCAATCATTCTGGGACAAAACCCTAACTGGCCAAGAAGAAAATGCTGCAGGAGGCACAGGCTATTTGACTGCAGAAATGAAAGTCAAAGAGCTCTATGTTGATGCAGGATGGGATTTTGATACTGTTTGGAATATAAAAGTAGCTGCTGACGATGCTGGATACATCTCTTATCCGTATCTGAAAGACTTTACCTACGATGTTCCTAATGCCGATCCGGAGGTCAATCCTATTCCTGGATTGGAATTGAGTATTCTTCCTGCCGCAAAACTTACTTTTGTTACCCAGCCTACAAACACTGTTTATGGATCTGAAATTTCTCCTGCTGTAACTGTAGAGATTCAAGATGAGAATGGAGTAAAGGTTAGTTCTACAGCTGAGGTTACCTTGGATTTGGGAACAAATCCAAGTTCGGCTGTGATTTCAGGAACTTTAACAGTAGCAGCAGTAGATGGTCTGGCTACTTTTTCAGACTTGATCATAAATAAGGTAGGAGAAGGATACACTCTATCCGCGACGTCGACAGGATTGACTTCAGCTGCATCGTCCAGTTTTGATGTAGTAGCCAAATCACTGTCCTCCTTCACCGTAGATGCGATTGCAGACCAGACCTACACCGGCAGCTCGATTACGCCGTCGGTGGTGGTGAAAGACGGATCGACCACTTTGGTAGCGACTACCGACTACACGCTTTCCTACAGCAACAACACGAATGTGGGCACAGCGACCGTAACGATCACAGGCGCGGGCAATTACAGCGGGACGAAAGATGTAACCTTTGACATTGTAGCCAAATCACTGTCATCCTTCACCGTAGACGCGATTGCAGACCAGACCTACACCGGCAGCGCGATTACGCCATCGGTGGTGGTGAAAGACGGATCGACCACGTTGGTAGCGACTACCGACTACACGCTTTCCTACAGCAACAACACGAATGTGGGCACAGCGACCGTAACGATCACAGGAGCGGGCAATTACAGCGGAACAAAGGATGTGACCTTTGATATCGTAGCCAAATCACTGTCCTCCTTCACCGTAGATGCGATTGCAGACCAGACCTACACCGGCAGCTCGATTACGCCGTCGGTGGTGGTGAAAGACGGATCGACCACGTTGGTAGCGACTACCGACTACACGCTTTCCTACAGCAACAACACGAATGTGGGCACAGCGACCGTAACGATCACAGGCGCGGGCAATTACAGCGGGACGAAAGATTTAACCTTTGACATTGTAGCCAAATCACTGTCATCCTTCACCGTAGACGCGATTGCAGACCAGACCTACACCGGCAGCGCGATTACGCCATCGGTGGTGGTGAAAGACGGATCGACCACGTTGGTAGCGACTACCGACTACACGCTTTCCTACAGCAACAACACGAATGTGGGCACAGCGACCGTAACGATCACGGGAGCGGGCAATTACAGCGGGACGAAGGATGTGACCTTTGCCATTGTGGCCAAATCACTGTCCTCCTTCACCGTAGACGCGATTGCAGACCAGACCTACACCGGCAGTGCGATTACGCCATCGGTGGTGGTGAAAGACGGATCAACCACGTTGGTAGCGACTACCGACTATACGCTTTCCTACAGCAATAACACGAATGTGGGCACAGCGACCGTAACGATCACAGGAGCGGGCAATTACAGCGGAACTAAGGATGTGACCTTTGATATCGTAGCCAAATCACTGTCCTCCTTCACCGTAGACGCGATTGCAGACCAGACCTACACCGGCAGTGCGATTACGCCATCGGTGGTGGTGAAAGACGGATCGACCACGTTGGTAGCGACTACCGACTACACGCTTTCCTACAGCAACAACACGAATGTGGGCACAGCGACCGTAACGATCACGGGCGCAGGCAATTACAGCGGAACAAAGGATGTGACCTTTGATATCGTAGCCAAATCACTGTCCTCCTTCACCGTAGATGCGATTGCGGACCAGACCTACACCGGCAGTGCGATTACACCATCGGTGGTGGTGAAAGACGGATCGACCACGTTGGTAGCGACTACCGACTACACGCTTTCCTACAGCAACAACACGAATGTGGGTACAGCGACCGTAACGATCACAGGAGCGGGCAATTACAGCGGAACAAAGGATGTGACCTTTGATATCGTAGCCAAATCACTGTCCTCCTTCACCGTAGATGCGATTGCGGACCAGACCTACACCGGCAGTGCGATTACGCCATCGGTGGTGGTGAAAGACGGATCGACCACGTTGGTAGCGACTACCGACTATACGCTTTCCTACAGCAATAACACGAATGTGGGCACAGCGACCGTAATGATCACAGGAGCGGGCAATTACAGCGGAACAAAGGATGTGACCTTTGCTTTAATTAAACGAGAGGTAACTGTTACTGCGAGTAACCAATTAAAGGTTTATGGACAAACTGATCCATTGTTGACCTATCAAGTTACTTCAGGGGCTTTAGTAGATGGAGATTCATTCAATGGTGCGTTGCTACGTGAGCTTGGTGAAGGTGCAGGAATATATGAAATAGGAAAGGGAACACTTTCTTTGAGTTCTAATTATGAATTAATTTTTGAAGGTGCTCAGCTGGAAATAACTAAGGCTTCTCTTATGATCACGGCAGATGATAAGCAGAAGACCTACGGAGAGGCCAACCCAACCTTGACCTTTAGCTATGACGGTTTGACTAACGGAGACACTCAGGTGGCTACCGAACCAACAATCAGCACGACAGCGACCCAGTCTTCGGCAGTAGGCGATTATCCGATCACGCTGGAAGGCGGTTCAGATGATAACTATGAAATTACTCTGGAGGCTGGCACCCTGACCATCGGCAAGAAGGCTTTGACCATTACGGCAGATGATAAGCAGAAGACCTACGGAGAGGCCAACCCAACCTTGACCTTTAGCTATGACGGTTTGACTAACGGAGACACTCAGGTGGCTACCGAACCAACAATCAGCACGACAGCAACGTCAAGTTCGAATACCGGAACCTATCCGATCACGCTGGAAGGTGGTTCAGATGATAACTATGAAATTACTCTGGAGGCTGGCACCCTGACCATCGGCAAGAAGGCTTTGACCATCACGGCAGATGATAAGCAGAAGACCTACGGGGAGGCCAACCCAACCTTGACCTTTAGCTATGACGGTTTGACTAACGGAGACACTCAGGTGGCTACCGAACCAACGATCAGCACGACTGCGACCCAGTCATCGGCAGTAGGCGATTATCCGATCACGCTGGAAGGCGGTTCAGATGATAACTATGAGATCACGCTGGAAGCGGGCACACTGACCATCGGCAAAAAGGCCTTGACCATTACGGCAGATGATAAGCAGAAGACCTACGGAGAGGCCAACCCAACCTTGACCTTTAGCTATGACGGTTTGACTAACGGAGACACTCAGGTGGCTACCGAACCAACAATCAGCACGACAGCAACGTCAAGTTCGAATACCGGAACCTATCCGATCACGCTGGAAGGCGGTTCAGATGATAACTATGAAATTACGCTGGAGGCTGGCACACTGACCATCGGCAAGAAGGCTTTGACCATCACGGCAGATGATAAGCAGAAGACTTATGGTGAAGCCAATCCAACCTTGACCTTTAGCTATGACGGTTTGACTAACGGAGACACTCAGGTGTCCATCGAACCAACAATCAGCACGACTGCAACGTCAAGTTCGAATACCGGAACCTATCCGATCACGCTGGAAGGTGGTTCAGATGATAACTATGAAATTACGCTGGAGGCTGGCACCCTGACCATCGGCAAGAAGGCTTTGACCATTACGGCAGATGATAAGCAGAAGACCTATGGAGAGGCCAACCCAACTTTGACATTCAGCTATGACGGTTTGACTAACGGAGACACTCAGGTGGCTACCGAACCAACGATCAGTACGACCGCAACGTCAAGTTCGAATACCGGAACCTATCCGATCACGCTGGAAGGTGGTTCAGATGATAACTATGAAATTACTCTGGAGGCAGGCACACTGACCATCGGCAAGAAGTCCTTGACCATTGCGGCAGATGATAAGCAGAAGATCTACGGAGAGGCTAATCCAACCTTGACCTTTAGCTATGACGGTTTGACTAACGGAGACACTCAGGTGGCTACCGAACCAACGATCAGTACGACCGCAACGTCAAGTTCGAATACCGGAACCTATCCGGTCACGCTGGAAGGTGGTTCAGATGATAACTATGAAATTACTCTGGAGGCTGGCACCCTAACCATCGGCAAGAAGGCTTTGACGATCACGGCAGATGATAAGCAGAAGACCTATGGAGAGGCCAATCCAACTTTGACCTTCACCTACACTGGTCTAGTCAATGGCGATGAAAAAACTTCCACCGAACCAACAATCAGCACGACAGCGACCCAGTCTTCGGCAGTAGGCGATTATCCGATCACGCTGGAAGGCGGTTCAGATGATAACTATGAAATTACGCTGGAGGCTGGCACCCTGACCATCGGCAAGAAGGCTTTGACCATTACGGCAGATGATAAGCAGAAGACCTACGGAGAGGCCAACCCAACCTTGACCTTTAGCTATGACGGTTTGACTAACGGAGACACTCAGGTGGCTACCGAACCAACAATCAGCACGACAGCGACCCAGTCTTCGGCAGTAGGCGATTATCCGATCACGCTGGAAGGCGGTTCAGATGATAACTATGAAATTACTCTGGAGGCTGGCACCCTGACCATCGGCAAGAAGGCTTTGACCATTACGGCAGATGATAAGCAGAAGACCTACGGAGAGGCCAACCCAACCTTGACCTTTAGCTATGACGGTTTGACTAACGGAGACACTCAGGTGGCTACCGAACCAACAATCAGCACGACAGCAACGTCAAGTTCGAATACCGGAACCTATCCGATCACGCTGGAAGGTGGTTCAGATGATAACTATGAAATTACTCTGGAGGCTGGCACCCTGACCATCGGCAAGAAGGCTTTGACCATCACGGCAGATGATAAGCAGAAGATCTACGGAGAGGCTAATCCAACTTTGACCTTTAGCTATGACGGTTTGACTAACGGAGACACTCAGGTGGCTACCGAACCAACGATCAGCACGACTGCAACGTCAAGTTCGAA
>Ga0208243_1000129_pt1 | contig 63713 bp, 50 predicted proteins | sample Subbio2Aug_QV12A_FD_184826 | JGI IMG/M metagenome (GOLD analysis project Ga0208243, IMG submission 184826) | Serpentinite rock and fluid subsurface biosphere microbial communities from McLaughlin Reserve, California, USA - CR12Aug_QV12A (SPAdes) | ecosystem: Environmental > Terrestrial > Deep... | reverse complement strand
CCAAGTGATTGTGAATGAAATTATGACCTATGGGTATGATGGAATCGACATTGATTATGAAGGGATGTCTTGCGATAAAAAAGAAAAGTTCGAGGAATTTTTTGCCCTTTTAGCGAAGGAAGTTCATAAAAAAGGAAAACTCATTTCTGTGGCGGTTCATCCAAAAACCCCAGCTGAAAAATCAAAAAAGAAAGAACTACAATGCCGTGGCCTTTCCAAACCCATACACTTGGACTTCCGTGAAAATTGGAGAGGTCCAACTACTCATGATTATGAAGTACTCGCAAAACACGCAGACCGTGTGAAAATTATGGCATATGAACTCCACCCAAGGAAATACCATAACCCAGGCCCTGGACCTCAAGCACCTAACGTCTGGTTAAAAGACATCATTTCTTACGCGAAAAAAAGAGTTCCAACTCACAAACTTTATATGGCAATTCCAACTTATGGGTATGATTGGGCACTCAATTGTAAGGCATCGGCGAAAGCGATTTACCATTCGGATGCTCAGAGGATCAAATCAGGAACTCACAAAAACCGCCAACCCACTGATATCAACCGCATCTTAAATGAAGAGAATAAAGTGGCAAGTTGGAGAAACTTATCTAAGTTTTCGGACATACATAAGAACAGAGCTTACGAAGATCCATCTTTGTGGTACACAAGTGGTGGTTGTGACCGAGTTGCGTTTTATATGAACAGACGTGCCTTTGAAGAAAAAATGACCCTACTTCGTAAGTATGATTTGGGTGGTTTTTCATTCTGGCAACTCGTAACAGACAATGACCCAGAGATCAATGTGTATTTGAGTAAACTCGTGCAAGGCCAACTCCCACCAGTGGAAAAAGCAAAAGAGGAAGAGGAACCAAAGGAAGAAACGACGATCCAAAATTTGGATCCAAAAGAAGCACTAAAAGTTTCCAATTCACAATCGAAATCCAAATCAAAAACAAAACAGTTTTAACATGAAAACACTTATCTCTTCGGATGTTCGTTTGCTTGCGGACCTCATCCGAAAGGGAGGAGTGGTTGTGTTTCCCACCGAAACTGTTTTTGGGATTGGGGCCTCTAGTTTTAACGAAGAGGCTTGCAAACGAATCTACAAAATCAAAGGGAGACCAAGTGACAACCCACTCATAGCTCATTTTTCTTCCATTGAAAGCATTCAGTCTGTCTGCGAAGTGAGTGAAATCGCAGAACGTTTGTTACTTACATTTTCACCAGGACCTATCACACTTGTCCTACCTAAAAAAAATCCAATTGTGTTTCCAAAAGAGTTACCAACCCTTGGGGTCCGGATTCCAAAGAATCCAATCATCCGTGAGTGGATTGAGGAATGTGGTTCCCCTATCTCTGCACCGTCTGCTAATCTATCTGGTAGACCATCACTGACTCGTATGTCGGATGCTCTTCGGTATTTTGATGGGGTTGTGGATGGGATTTTAGTGGCTGAGGAACCAAATTTAGGAATCGAATCCACTGTGGTTGGGTTGTATGAAGACCCTCCAGTTCTCTTACGGCCTGGTTCCATCGAATCAAATGATCTGAAACGTTTTTTACCAAATTTGGTAATGCCAAATTCTGTGACGGAAAGGGGAGAGTTTGTTCCACCGAGTCCAGGGATGAAGTACAAACACTATTCTCCCAAAGCGAATGTGAAACTCCTCCCATCGGAAAAGTTCCTCTCAGAGTTTCGCAAGTGCAGGAATGATTCCAAAACTGCTTGGATTGGGTTCTCCTATGTGTTAAATCCAAGTCCCGGCGATGAGTCTCTGGAATTTGATCCTACTCGAATGAAATTTGTTTCTTCCAATTGGGAATACAGTTCTGCACTCTATGCATTTTTTGAATTTTGTGACCAAATAGGCATCCATACCATCTATTGTGAAGAGCCAAAAGAAGGAGAAGGCAAAGAAGGCCTTCTCAATCGTTTGCAAAAAGCATCTGAAGATAACTAATTCTGATCCAGAGGTTTCCTTCGGACCATCCATAGGTGATTGGAAATACGATTCTATTACCTAAGAGTTTTACCTTCTGTTTTTCCAATGGATTTTGGTATGAGAAAGGAGAGAGACCTCACCGAGAGATTCCAAAAGATTTAACTCAGCAAGTAGTCCACCGAGAAGTGGGATTTTATTTTTTAGGTTGTATGCTGGTAATTCTTCTGTCACATAAATTGCCTTTCCGCCTAACTTTTCTTTCACGAGTTTAATTGCATCAAGCAGACCACCTAATGAATCGACAATATTATTTTCTGTTGTTGGTAGATACACCCTTCCCATTCCAATTTTAGGCAGGGTTTCCAGTGGGATATTTCTTCCTTCCGAAACACGGCGGTAAAACAAAGCTTCTATTTTTTTGATTTGTGTTTCTAAGTACTGAATACTTTGTTTGGAAAGTGGTTGGAATTCGGAATGGATGTCACGGAACGGATAAAACCCGACAGCTTCCTTATTCAATTGAAATTTCTTATATAATTTTTGTAAATTGGCTCGGATGCTCACAGCACCGATGGAACCTGTGATACATACAGGGGATGCAGTGATATGGTCTGTGGCAGTGGCAATATAATAACCTCCACTCGCTACTGTATCTTTAAAGTAAGCTGTTACTAATTTTGATTTTTTTAATTCCAAAATTTCTTGGTGGATTTGTTCGGAATAAAAAGCAGAACCCCCTGGAGAGGAAATTTCTAATATGACAGCTTTTATTTTTTTATCTTCCGCTAATGCCTGTAAAGTGGGTATGAGAGAAAAAGCTTCAATTTTACCATTTTCTCTATTTTTATGTAAGTAGTCTCCGCCAGTAATGTTTCCATCGATTGGAAGTACCACAACTTCCAGTTTCCGTTTTGGTAGAATTGAAAAATCTTTTACTGTTTGGTAAAGAAGGGGAAAACTAGGAGAATAAAGTTTTCGATCTTCACTAAAAAATTCAGTTTCAGTTTTAATCCCTTGGATGACACCAAAAGAAAGTAAATCATCCGCAGATAACATTGGTTTGTAAAAAAGGGATTCTAGGGATTTTTTTCCCCCTGTGAGTGCATCTAAAATCACGGAACGTAAGTTTAGAATGAGGGATTCTAAATTCTTTTTTGCCTCTTTTGAAAATTCGCTGCGAGTAAAACTTTCGGCAAAAGATTTATATGGGCCTGAGGCAAAGGCTTGGACTTCAATTCCCCAAGTTTTCAGGAATTTACCAAAAAACATTGGTTCGGCGCTCGGTAACATTAAAGTGAATTCGGATTCGGGAGCAAGGTATGTCTCATTTGCGACTGTGATTAATAGTAATGTCCCAAGTCCTCCTTCTTTTGCAAACATCCGAATGGTTTTTCCAGATTCTCGGATTGCCCAAAGTTCATTTCTGATTTCATAAAATTCAGAAAGAGTCCATTCCAGTGGAGGTAAATTGATATCAAGTGATTTGATTTTTGGATTTTTTTTGATGGTTCCGAGTAAGATAAGCAGCTCTAATCTTGTGATGGTTTCTTCTTTCCCTTGCAGTTTTTTGACAAAATAGGATTTGAATGAATCCTCAAACCTAGGTGGCATTTCCAATTCATAAACTTCACGGCCTCTTTGGAACAGGAGGCTTAGACGTAGATAAATTAGGTACAAAAGGCGGAAGGGCAAAAAAAGAATCAAAAAAAGAATTCGAAACACAGGGAGTCCTCTTCCTTCCATTCCTTAAAATTCTTTCCAGAATGAAAGAGGAAAACAAGCTATCCGATGTGGATTCCTTTATTCGTATTCGTGGCGCTCGTGAACATAACCTAAAAAACCTAAACCTCGATATTCCGAGAGACAAACTTGTGGTCATCACTGGTCTTTCGGGTTCTGGGAAGTCGTCCCTTGCCTTTGATACCATTTATGCAGAAGGGCAACGGAGGTATGTAGAATCCCTATCGAGTTATGCCAGACAATTTCTCGGTCAAATGGAAAAACCAGAGGTAGACCAAATTGAGGGTTTAAGTCCTGCCATCTCCATCGAACAAAAAACAACCCATCGTAACCCTCGTTCTACGGTGGGAACTGTCACTGAAATTTATGATTACTTGCGTTTGTTATACGCTCGTGTTGGAAAACCTCACTGCCCAAAATGTGGGACTGCGATTTCCAGTTTGTCAGTCGACCAGATTACAGACAGGATCAATATTTTCCCAGAAGGAACGAAACTTCAGATCCTTGCTCCCGTCATCCAAGGGAAAAAAGGTGAACACAAAGAAGTCCTGGAACGTTTCAAAAAGGAAGGGTTCAACAGGGTTCGTGTGAATGGAGAAGTGTATTCTCTCGAAGATGAGATTCCTTTAAAGAAAAACTTTAAAGCCGACATCGATATTGTTGTGGATAGGATTGTGATGAAACCAGGGATTCAATCTCGGTTGTCGGACTCAGTCGAAACGGCACTCAAAACTGCCGATGGAATAGTCGTTGTGGAAGACGGCGAAAAAGACCACTTGTTTTCTCAAAAACTTTCTTGTCCCAAATGTGATGATGTCAGTATTCCAGAACTCACTCCAAGGCTTTTTTCTTTTAACTCTCCTTTTGGTGCTTGTTCCAATTGTGATGGACTCGGCGCCTTACTCGAGTTCGATGAAGCACTCCTTGTGACGGATAGAGAAGCATCCCTTGCGGAAGGATGTATCGAAGCTTGGGGTGGTTCAAAATCCAATTCTTACTGGTACATGGCCACCATACAGGCGTTATCAAAAAAACTAAAATTTAATTTAAATACACCATGGAAAGATTTATCGGAAAAGGTAAAAAATACAATCCTTCATGGTGATACATCCATCCATATTGATTATGATTTTCGTGGTGCCAACTCACATTATGAATTTTCTCGGAATTATGAAGGTGTGATACCCAATCTAAAAAGGCGTTACAAAGAAACCAAATCAGATTCTATGCGCCAATGGTTTGAATCCTTTATGACAAACCATGATTGTGAAGAGTGCCATGGAAAACGACTTCGGAAAGAAGCACTTGCTGTGAAGGTACAAGGGATTGGGATCGATGCCTATACGGGTTTTTCAATTGAAAAGGCTCTCGAATTCACTAAACAATCGGAATACAAGGGTGCAGAAGACACCATCTCCAAACCCATTCTAAAAGAGATCTTACAAAGGTTACATTTTTTAAATGATGTAGGAGTTGGTTACTTGAATCTCAGTCGTTCTGCAGGAACTTTGTCGGGGGGAGAGATGCAAAGGATCCGCCTTGCAACTCAAATTGGATCAAGGCTTATGGGTGTCCTCTATATCTTAGATGAACCTTCCATTGGCCTCCACCAAAGGGACAATACTAAACTTGTACAAACCTTAAAAGGTTTACGAAACTTAGGAAATACCGTCCTTGTCGTGGAACATGATAAGGAGACCATGGAAGAGGCTGATTTTATCGTGGATATGGGGCCTGGTGCCGGTGTACACGGGGGAGAGATTGTTGCTTTTGGAACTCCCGAACAAATCAAAAAAGACAAACATTCGGTCACAGGAAAGTTTTTATCAGGTGAAAAACGAATTTCGATGCCAGACACAAGAAGGTCTGGAAATGGTAAGTTTTTAAAAATCACAGGTGCTTCGCATAACAATCTAAAGAATATTGATGTATCCATTTCTCTCGGCACTTTAACTGTTGTTACAGGGGTTTCTGGTTCAGGAAAATCCACTTTGATCAATGAAATTCTCTACAAGGAACTCGCAAGTTCTGTAATGGGGATGAAACTTGTTCCAGGCAAACATAAAAAAATCCAAGGGAAAGAACAAATTGATAAAGTGATTAACATTGACCAGTCGGCCATCGGTAGAACCCCACGTTCAAATCCCGCCACCTATACTGGTTTATTCACTTTTGTGCGTGAACTTTATAGTGGTTTAGAAGAAGCAAAAGTAAGGGGTTATGGTCCTGGTCGTTTTAGTTTCAATGTCGCCGGCGGAAGGTGTGAAAAATGTGAAGGAGATGGTATCTTAAAAATTGAAATGCATTTCCTTCCTGATATTTATGTGGAATGTGAAGTTTGTAAAGGCAAACGGTACAATAGAGAAACTCTGGAAGTAAAATACAAAGGAAAAAATATTTCGGATGTTTTGGATATGACTGTCGAAGAAGCAGTTGTCTTTTTTGAAAATATTCCCAATCTCAAACGAAAGTTAGATACCCTTATGGATGTTGGTCTTGGTTACATCAAACTTGGACAAGCAGCTACAACCTTTTCTGGTGGGGAAGCACAAAGGATCAAACTTTCCACAGAACTTTCCAAACGCCCGACAGGTAAAACACTCTATATCTTGGATGAACCAACGACGGGTCTCCATTTTGAAGACATAGAAAGGTTATTGTCCGTTTTACAGGTATTAGTGGACAAAGGGAATTCGATGGTTATCATCGAACACAATTTGGATGTGATCAAAGCTGCTGACTACATCATCGACATTGGTCCGGAAGGGGGAGATGGGGGTGGTGAGGTCATTGCCACAGGTACTCCGGAAGAGGTTGTTACTGTCAAACGATCCTTTACTGGTCAATATCTCAAAAAAGTATTGGAAGAAGAAAAGTTACTCGATGCCAAGCAATCAAAGAAAAAAGGAAAATCAACTTCGTGAATGAATCTCCTTACCATCTATTTTCCAAATATGGTGAAAAAGATTCAATTTATCCAAAATCAGTATTAGAAAAAAATGATTTTTACCGCAGTTGGAAACCTTATCTTTTTGCTTCCGGTTTTTATGACTTTATCTTAAGAAAAGAATCATATTTCGAATTCCAAAATAAAATCTCAACACTTGCAGAGGAACCAAATGGAGTATCTCTTGCTCTCTCTTGTATGGTTGAGGTGAATGTAGCAGGGGGGATCCTCCTTCATTCCAAGTACCCAAATCCTGGTTCCCATTTTGTATGGGATGCATTTCTCGGGGTAACACCACCAATCATTCTATCAGTTGGGGTGAGTGAACCTGGGTTTGAGGGTAAGATTAAGAAATTACAATCCTCCGTTGTATCTGGGAAACTAACAGGGATTAAGTCATTTGTGACAAATGGTGGTGAGGCAAATTTTGTATTTTGGGTTACAAAATCAGAAAATGAAAATCCTGTTTACATTGTTCCCATTCCCAAAGAATCAAATTTTCCTTATGTAATCTTAAAAGAAAGTTTCCATACAGATTTTACCCCTCATGTTAGCCATTTAAAAATCCAAGTCAATGACCTACCGTTAGTAGCTGAGAGTTTACTCATCGAAGATTATGGTGAGTTAGGGATGGAGTTACGGCTTAAGGAATTGTGTTCGCTTGTGTCTCTCCTCATCGGAAAAACCAAGGTATTATCGACAATAGATTCCGATCTAAATCGGGAACGTAACAAACTCATCCAGTGGAGAGAATCCTTTCTCCAAGGTTTCGAAGGAAATCCCACAAAAGAAATGTTACTAGAAGGGTTTCCGTATCCAATATTGCCTCTTTTACTCTCTGTGACAAAGTATTACCAATTGGAGAAACCAGAAGACTTAAAAACCATTGATCCTGATTGGCAATTATTCGTTTGGGAAGATTCCTTAACCAAGTATCTCACCCAATTGAAAAAACGGTCACAATCTCCCTAACTTTTATCAATGTACCAAAGTTAGGTTCTATGATTTAGGTAAATCAATCAGTGTTTGTGGGTGTGACCTTTTGGTTTATTTTCCGTATGGTCATGAGAATGACCATGTTCATGCCCATGGTGACCAAATTCTCTTTGTGATTCTCGTACAGAAAGAGTTTCCAGTTTTGAAAGCACACTTGCGGATACAATTTCTACGGATACAAAGGGAACTCCAAATTCTTCTTTTAATACTTTGTGAATTTCGAAAGTGATTTTGTCACGATTTGCATTATCTTTTACAGAAACTTGGATTTCGATTGAAAACACACCAGAAGTGAGTTTCCGAATCGTAGTTTTAGGAACGGATTCAATTCCTTGTAAAACGTGGATATGTTCTAATAGATGTTCTTTGTCAAAATCACTTGTGTCTGCTTCAATTAAAATTTGGATCGATTCTTTGACGATACCGTATGAAGTTTTTAAAATAAAAAGTCCAAGTAAAATGCTGAGGATACTATCGATTTGTTTTACACCAGTAAAATGAATGAGAAGGGCTCCAAAGATCACAGCTAATGTACCTAGCAAATCACTTAACACGTGTAAGTAGGCCGACTTTAAGTTGAGGCTTGTTTTACTCACTCCCACAAGTAATCCAGCTGAAATCATATTAATTCCAAATCCGATGAGAGAATACATAAGCATGGTATCCGCTTCCACTTCAGCATTCCCATAGTACCGTAAGTAACTTTCATATAAGATAAATAATGCGATGGCAATCAAAAGCAGTCCGTTTAAAAAGGCAGCGATGACTTCAAATCGATGGAAGCCAAAAGGGTATTTTTTGTTAGGTTTTTTAGCAGCGATGATTAGGGCAAAAAGGGAGATGATATGAGCAAATACATCGGTGAAAATATGACCTGCATCTGCAAATAGGGCTAAACTCCCACTTTCTTTAGAACCAATCCATTCAATAAAAAAAATCATCACCGACAAAATGCCGGAGAGACTCAAAAAGAAGATGAGCTTACGCCTTCTTGGCCTTTGGTTAGTCATTATTTCCACCCAAAGAGCTTGTTGCTCTTGGTATCACAACAATATCTACCCGACGATTGAGTGCTTTGTTTTCTTTTGTGCTATTGGGAACAATGGGTTGGTATTCTCCATACCCTGCACTGGAAAAGTTTTTAGGGTTAAGGTTTTTATTCTGTAAAATAAATTCTAAAACAGATAATGCTCGTTCGCTCGATAAGTGCCAGTTATTTCTGAATTTGGTTTTGATAGGAACATTGTCTGTATGGCCTTCCACAACAATGTAGTTTTCTGGATACGCTGCTAAAATTTCTCTAATTTTTTCAATGGCAGGGAGAATTGCAGGTTTTAGTTCAGAGGATCCACTATCAAAAGAGATTTTGTCATCGATGTTGATGATGAGTTTGTTATGAAATCGTTTGAGTCGAATTTGTCCAGAGGTGATTTCTTTTGCGAGTTTTTCTTCAAATTCCTTGGTTTGTTCGGATAATCTTTCTAGTTCTCGTTTCTGTTCTTTGGTAAGTTTACGCAAATTGGCAAGTTCTTCTTCTAAATTGCGAATCCTTTCTTTGAGTTCATCCATTTTTGATTCGTAAGTTTCGCGGAGTTTTTGTTCCTTTTGTAGGCACTCTCTTTCTTTTTCTTCTAACTTACGTTTGAGTGCGTCTATTTCAGCCCTATCTTTTTCTTCTCGTTTTCGATTCTCTTCTGCGAGCGTTCGTTCTTTGTCGGTTCCTTTTTTTTCAATACTACGAAGGCGCATATCGTAATCGCGGAGTTTATCGGAATACTCATCTTGTTCTTTGGCACGATTGCGTTTTTCCAGTTCTAAATCTTCTGTGAGGTTTCGAATTTGAGATTGGAGATCCTTTTTTTCTTCTTCTAATCGATTCAGTTCGTTTTGGTGTTGTTTGCGAATGTCTGCAAGTTCCAATTCCAGCGCATATTTTTCTTTGTAAATTTGGTTGTATTCATAAGGAAAGTACACCCAATCGGCATACACACTCCCTGGTGTAACAAAAAAAAGGGTAAAAAAGAGAACTGTGAAGGATGAAAAGAGGTTCTGTTTATTTAGAATCATCGAAACTATCCTCTAAATTCACCTTCGGTAGGCTTGGTGCTTCTGTTTTGATTCGTTCCCAATCGGATAACCTTCGTCTAGCATCTGATTTTTTTTCAGCATACTGAGTTTCATAGATTTCTTTTTTTACATATTCAGGATCAGCTGGTGTTTTTCCTTGCGATTCTTGGAATTTAACAGCGATTTCTGATCGTACTAACTCGAGTTCTGCGATCATTTCACCGAGTGTCGCTTCTTTCATTTCTAAAAATGCTTTATCTTCTTTTTCTTTTTGCACCCAGGTTTTGTATCTGGTTTCTTCTTTTGCTCTTTCCAATTCAAACATTTGGCTTTCTTCGAGGTAACGTTTGGAAGAGGCAGAGTCTTCTTTTAAAGTAAAGTAGGATTCTTTGGCACGTTTGAGATCTCTTTCCGCAGCATGTTTGTTCACCTTGGCTTGGGAAATTTTAATCGCCTGGGATGTCAGTGCATTTGCCTTTCTTTGGTTTGTGACTTCATTATTGAGTTTGATGATTTTTTCAGTGAGGATTTTGGTAGCATTCTTTTGCTCTGCATTCATCACTTCTTCCCTTACATAAGCGTCTGGGACTTTGTTTAGTTTTGGTTCAAATAAGACACATTGTGAAAAAACTAGGATGAAAAAAAGATTCGTTTTCAAAAAAGGAACTCGTGCCGACATAGGATATAGCCTATGCTTCACGTGACATAACCGTCAATTGGAAAATTCAGGAAATCCGCTGATTTATGGAAGAAGAAAGAAAGAAAGAATCCGAATTCCGAATCAAAATCGACAGAGAAAGTGATTCCTATGAAGAGTTTGTCGAACAAATCAAATCTTCCATTGAAGCAAAGGACCAATCCCATCTTAAGTCACTGCTCGACGGAGCTCACCCGGCAGACGTTGTCACCTTATTCAAAGATTTAGAACGAGAAGAAGAGTTATACCTTTTCCGGTTATTGTCGATTGAGGACCAAGCATATTCCCTCATCAAAATGGAAGAGGAGACACTGGAGTCCTTTTTAGAAGAACTCTCAGTGGATGAAATCTCAAAAACTCTAAGCCATATTGAAACAGATGAAACTACGTATTTATTATCCTACCTTCCGAGTGCCAAACGAGAACTAGTCTTAGCCAATTTGAGTAAAACCGATAGTTTCGAAATCAGGTCCCAACTTGGATTTCGGGAATACTCTGCGGGTCGACTCATGTCAAAAGACTTTGCGACCGTTTCCATTACAGACAATGTCCGCAAAGGGATCATCAATGTCCGAAAAAAAGCAAAGGAAATCGAAGACATTTACCAAATTTATGTAACCAATGAAGATGGTGTTTTGGAAGGATTTATCCCTTTAAAAGATTTATTCCTCACACCCATCAATACAAAAATAGCAAAGATCACTAACTTCTCCGTCTTTGCCTTCCATTATGATGTGGACCAAGAGGAAGTTGCCAATACATTCAAAAAATATGACTTAGTGAGTGCTGCAGTAACTGATGATTTAGGAAGGATCATCGGTCGCATCACTGTGGACGATGTGTTAGAAATTGTGGAAGAAGAAGCATCGGAAGATATCCTCCTCATGGCAGGGGTTTCGGAAGATGAAAGGTTGTCTACTCCCATCTTACAATCTGTCAAACGAAGGATCATTTGGCTCAATGTGAATTTACTAACTGCTTTTGTGAGCTCGAGTGTGGTTGCTTTTTTTGAAGATACCATTTCCAAAATTGTTGTACTCGCGACACTCATGCCGATTGTTGCGGGTCTCGGTGGAAATGCAGGAACACAATCTGTAACAGTTGTGATTCGCAATATTGCAACAGGTGATTTGTCATTTTCCAATTGGTGGGATGCTGTGCGGAAAGAATTCACGATTGGTGTATTGAATGGATTGGCTTTGGGTACAGTTACATTTAGTATGATTTACCTAGTGAAAGGCAACTTAACCTTGGGCCTTGTTGTGGGTACTGCGATGCTCGTGAATATGATGGTTGCTTCACTTGTTGGTTCCCTCGTTCCCATTTTACTAAAAGGAATGAAAATTGATCCTGCCATTGCTTCTTCCATTTTTGTAACAGCAACAACCGATGTTTGTGGGTTTTTCTTTTTCCTAGGACTTGCCACGGTGTTTGCAAAATATTTGGTTTAGGGATTCTCCTTTTTCCCTTAAATTTCTTGCCAGGGGAAGAAACCACCAAATACTGATGTGCAAATGAAATTTTCGTTTCACTCCGCACTTTTTTTCCTTCTTTTTTACCTTGTTTCTTGCCAATCCACAAAAGACTCGATGCAGTCAAAACAAGACGAACCAAAAACGGAACCATCCATCACCAAAGAAATCCTCCCACCTCCAGGTGGCGAAGGGGAAGTGATCCTGAATGAAAGAGGAGAAGAAGTACAAAACCATACAGGAGAAATTCCCTTTTTCCAGAAAAAAAGTGAACTACCCTTAGAAGTGTTCCGTGTTTATATTGCCTCCGATTCTTATATGGTGAGACAGATCCGTTATACGGACAAAATCCGCAGAAAAGCAGATTTAGGAGGGGATGAACTTTCAAAAGAAGAAATGAAAAAATACGATCTTTTGAGTTTTGTCGATGATGGTATCATCTCCATCGGACTCAATACCGTTACAGGCAAACTCGAATCAATTGCCTTTGATAGAAGGGTGCCACGTATCAATGACATTGCAAAAATCATTCAAAATGATGCCTCTCGGTTTAATTATGAACATGCATCAAAAGATGGGACACCACTCATCACACGTTTTTTAATCACCTATCAAATCCGTTTGCACCCTGGTAAAACCAGGGATGAAATCAAACAGATGTTACAGAAGAAAAAATAGATCCTTCGGAGTAAAAGGGAAACAAATTACAAAAGGAAAAACATTACCATTGGAACTTTCCTTTTTTCTCATACGAAAAGGGAATGTTTTCTCGGAGATTTGGAACAAGGAGCCCAGAGTCTCCTCTCAGTTGGTACAAAGCTTCTTTCGATTGAATGGTTTTGTAGAGTGAGGTACCAATGGATGTGATTGGGAACTCATTTGATACTTTGACCGTCGATTCTTTTCCTGAGTTGATGATTTCTTTCGGCGATCCTGTCAGAAAATTTTCACCCGCTAACTGTAAATTGTATTTTAAATCAGTTAAATTTAGATTTGCTGCTGCTTGGTTGGAAAAAACAAAATCAAATTCTGTTTTTAAATTCAATTTCAGGCCGGCTAACCCTGCTTTGGCGGCAGAGGTAACAGGAGTTTTTGATCCTCCGAGTAATCCTTTTAAAAAATTTGTTGTGGTTCCCACCATGGATTCCGTATTCGATGCACTTAAAATTTCTGATTCCGTTGGCATTAAAATCTTAAAGTTTCGAATTTCCACATCAGGTAAAACCGCAGGAATTTCTTTTTTTTGGACAAAGGGAAAACTAATCGAATCCTTTCCTAAAAGTTGCCACTGTTTGGGAATGGCAACTTTCATATTTCCTTCCGCACTGACTTCTAACATGGGTTTTGTGGGAAATTTTTTATACAATTGGACTAAGTCTGTATATTTTAATTTTACTTCTAAGGGAAGGGCTTTGGTTTTTTTTGCTTCAATGATTCCTAAATCTGTTTTGATTTGAGATAATTTCATTCCTTCAATTTTGATATCCATATCCAAAAAGGAACTGGGAAGGGAAACTGGGTATGGATTGGTAACCGATGTTTCCACACCAAGGGTGATGTCTGTAAACGTAATTTGTTTGATATGAAGGGATTCAAAGGAAAATTCAGGAGTTGGGATTTTGTCTTGGAGGACACCAAGGACAGAACATTGAAAGTGTAAAAAAAGTGGAATGAGAAATAGGATACGTTTCATGAGAGAAGAATTGATCCGAAAAAGAACATTCTGTCAAGAGAATTGGACCTCGAGTACCACGGGGGCGTGGTCTGACATCACAGGCTCTTTTGCAATTTTAGAGTTTAATAATTGAACAAGCTTTGATTTTGTTACAAAAAAATAATCGATCCTCCAACCTTTATTGTTTTTCCTGGCTTGGAACCTGTAGGTCCACCAAGAGTATTCATCCCTTGTGTCTGGGTGTAGTGTTCGAAAACAGTCAAAAAAACCTAAGTTTAAAAAATCGGTCATCCACTTCCGCTCTTCAGGTAAAAAACCCGAATTTTTTTCATTCCCTTTGGGGTTATGGATGTCCATTTCCGTATGGGCAATATTGACATCACCACAGACGAGAAGTGGTTTTTTCTTTTTTAAAAATGGTTTTGCGAGAGCCATAAATGAATCTAAAAACTGATATTTGATCTTTTGGCGTTCTTCTCCGCTCGTACCTGAGGGAAAATACAGATTCCAAAGGTAAAACTCATCAAATTCCAAAAAAACAGAGCGACCTTCTGATCGAAATATCCCATCACCATAGCCAATGGACACAGATTTTGGTTTTGTTTTGGTGAGAACTGCCGTTCCACTGTATCCAGGTTTTTCTGCGAGACAGAAATAAATTTCATAACCCAATTCCCGAAACTCATCCCGTGTCATTTCTTTTTCGGGAGCCTTCGTTTCTTGGAAACAAATCATGTCAGGATTTTCGTGACGTATAAATTCGAGTAAACCTTTGCTGAGACTGGAACGAATTCCGTTGCAATTTAACGTGATGATTTTCATCTAGAAATGAGATCGATTGAATGCCCATTTAAGTCGATACTAAAAACAGTATGTTAGAAATTTCTGCCGAAATTCCGTTCCTTAGAACGTCCAAACTCACTTTTCTTGTCTGGGATGAAACTCCTGGAAGTTTAGAATCATGGAATGGGGACGACGGGATTACTATATTCTTCCAAACGCGAAGGACAAGGGAATTGGAGTTCCGTTTTGGACCACCTCCTTGGGGGATTCAATTTCCTAACAATCGATTTGAATACCCTTATGTATCCGTTCATCAGATTTCATCTAATAAGTATTTGGCGAAAGCTCTATCCACTGCAAGTGAAGGTAAAAATCTTTTTGTCATTTATCCTAAGTCATTGGAAGTCGAAGTTAGGTCTGTTTTTGCAAGGCTTGAGTATTTATATGATGATCGAATTTCGCCTGATCGAATCTCTCATAAATTTGGACTGACAGGAAAAACCAGTTCCATTCCAGAAATTGTCAGTGGAAAAACAAAAGAAATTGAAACTAAAGTTTTATCTTTCCCACCTTTGGAACTTGTTGGCAGTTCTGGGAAAACAAAAATTCGTCAATTTGAATTAACAACTATCGGTGTTGGTGAAAATGGAAGTTCCAATGGACACCACCAAGCGGAATCCTATTTACCAAGTTCAGAATCTTCCATTGAAAAAGAATCGGTAGTATCGGAAGTTGAAACTGATCCGAATCACCCTTATGATTTGATCGAATCCTCATTTGCATCGGATGGAGGAGATTTCCAATCAGAACCTGCGGATTCGAACGATAAGAAACGGGCATTAGGTGATTCTTCATCAATAGAAAACAAACCAATTCCGGAATCGAAAGACAAACAATCAGATGTTATCGAATCTGATTTAGCAATTGAATCGAATGTAAACACTAAGTTTTCTCTACAATTAAAGATGATGGGTGTTATTAGCCTTCTGTTTGTTTTATCAGTGGCCAGTATCATTATTTTTGCTTCTTTTTACTTTAAACGTTCCATCGAACTACAGTTACGTGATAATAATATTCGAATTGCGGAAATCATTGGATCCAAAGTAAAATCTGATATTTTAGGTGTAGTGGAAAAAGGTCGCCAAATTGCCATCACACTCACCACTCAAGGACTACCTGAAGAAGATCGAAAATTACTCCTGAAAACCTTTTTCCAAAATGATAAGGAATTTATCTACTTAGGTATTTTTGAAAAAAGGGACAACATCCTCGTGATGAAACGAGAGGTGTTTAATGAAGAAGAACTCAAAAAAAGTGCAGTTACCGAAGATGATTTTCATGCAGTTGTCAACAGAAACCGCGATGCATTAGCAGAAGCCTTTAATGGACAAGCCGTTCTCCTCAATTCAAGTCCCGGTTTTGTGGAACCTTCCTTTGCCATAGCCATTCCCACAGCAGAAAATGGTGAGTTAGACAATGCTCTTGTCATCATTGTCAAACTAGACAAAATCATTGGAGCATTTTCCAAAAAGGGAATCGAAACAACATTCTTAGTGAATGGTTCAGGCACTGTACTGGCACATCCTAAAGAAGACTTAGTGCTTGCTGCAACTGATTTAACAACGATGCCCATCGTCAAAACGATGCTAACGAGTGCCCCGAGCACAGGCCAGATGAGTTATTTGGATGAGGAATTAGGTGGGTCCTATTTAGGTTCCTTCCAAAAAATTGGATTTGCTGATGCGGGTGTCATCACAATTGTTTCTGAAGAAAAAGCGTTTGCTGATGTTTACAAAAGCCAAAAGACAAACCTTTACATAGCAGGAATTGGATTGTGTTCTGCTCTTATTTTTGTCTTTTTCTTTTCAAAAACAATCACAAAGCCCGTATTGCAATTGTTAACTGCTACTCTTGAGATTGCAAAAGGTAATTTTAAAATTGGAATCAAACCTACAACCCAAGACGAGGTTGGTCTGTTAACAAAATACTTTATCGATATGGGCCAAGGTTTAGAAGAAAGAGAAAAAGTGAAAAACATTTTGGGTAGTATGATTGATCCAGTTGTGGTTCAGGAAGCCATGGTTGATCTTGCTGCTTTAAAACGTGGATCGGAAACTCATATCACTGCATTTTTTTCTGACGTTGCCAGTTTTTCTACAATCTCCGAACAGTTAAAAAGTGCTGATCTCGCTGCACTTCTCAATGAATACCTATCAGCGATGACTTTTCTTTTAAAAAAACACGAAGGTGTTTTGGACAAATACATTGGAGATGCTATTGTTGGAATTTTCAACGCACCAGTACCTGTGACCGACCATGAACTGAAAGCGGCTAGAGCTAGTGTGGATATGGTTCTGAAGCTACAAGAGTTAAGGGAATACTGGACTACCAATAATCTTTATTCCAAAGAAGCACAAGTAATGGATGCAAGGATTGGTCTCAATTCTGGCCCAGCAAAGGTTGGGTTTATGGGAACTGATGCACTCGCGTCTTACACGATGATGGGTGATACCGTCAATTTGGCGGCACGACTGGAAGCAGCTGGTAAAGATTATGGAGTTAACATTCTCATCACAGATCCGATTCGTGAAAAAATCCAAGAAGAGATGATCACTCGGTATGTGGACCTAGTTCGTGTGAAAGGTAAAAACGAACCAGTTCGGATTCACGAATTGGTAGGCTATAAATCCCTGGTGACACCCAATCTTGTGGAAGCAGTCCAATTGTATGAAGCTGGGTTTCAGGAATACTTAAATCAAAATTGGGCAAAAGCAATTCAGTTGTTCAAAGATTCGGAAAGAAGTAAAGGCTCAAAAGATAAATCCAGTCATATGTTGATCGAACGTTGTGAAGAATATAGTCTCAATTCTCCTGGGAAAGATTGGGATGGGGTATTTACGAGGACACATAAATAATACCATGCGTTTGTTAAATGATACAAGATTTGTAGTAACAGCATTATTATTATTAATTTTGCTTTTTTCTATATTATTGTATCGTAATTTGAATTTTAGAGCCAATGATTCCACTGAACCAACGATAGGTGTGATTACGTTTAAAAATAAAACGGTCTTACGAAAGTACAATGATGCCGTTGTTTGGGATTTAATTGAATCAAAAACAGAAGTCAAAAATAGAGATACAATCCGCACAGAGGGATTGTCTGATGCTATCTTAACATTAAATGATGGAACTAAGATTAATATTTCAGAAAATTCCATGATTTTACTCGATCTTTCTGACAAAAATATCAATATTAATTTTGCCTATGGTTCCTTTGAAGCAGCGCGAGTATCAGGTTCATCTGGTGATGTAAAAATGAATATCACCGCAGGTGACAAAACCGTTGAGGTCACAAATGGTGATGTAAAACTCGATAAAACAAAGTCTGAGTTAAACATCAAAGTTGACCAAGGGGAAGCAAAATTAACCTCCAATGGAAAAGAGGAAACAATTGTCAAAGACCAAGTTGCCAATGTTTCTGAATCAGGGGTAAAGGTAGCCAAACAAATGTTTCGTCTTGTCAGTCCAGAAGACAGAAAAAACATTCTTTCTGAATCTGGAGTGGAACGGATTAACTTTTCTATCACTGGATGGAATTCGGATTCCGTAAAACGTGCTTCTCCCATGATCGAAGTTTCTTTATTCCCGGATTTTTCCAAGTCACTTGTCAGAGAAAAGTTAACATCTGCTACTATATCGAAAAAATTGGAACCAGGTTCTTATTACTGGAGAGTTTCTTATAATGATCCAAGTACTCAAACTAGATCCGTGACAGAAGTATTCCAATTTAGGATTTTAAACGATCCATCATTGAAATTATTATCTCCAAAAAATGAAGAAGTGATTTCATTTTCAAATGAAACTCCTGTTGTACGATTTGTTTGGAATGTTTTAGACTTATATTCGTCCTATTCTGTTCAAATTGCTCGCGATAAGGCTTTTACGGATATTGTCACCTTAAAACAAACTCAAAACCAATCATTAGCCTTTGATAATTTAAAGGAAGGTACATATTTTGCGAAGATAAAGGCAAAGTCTAGTTTACCAGGAATTGAAGAAAAAACATCAGCAGTGATTTCCTTCCAAATTCAGAAAAAAACGAATAGTTCACCACCTGAATTATTGGAGCCGAGTAAGGGTAAGGTGATCGCAGAAGAACAAACCAAATCACAATTATTCTTTTCATGGAAAGATGATAAGGATTTTGATTTTTACCAATGGGAATTGAGTAGTGATGTAAATTTTTCTACCATCCTCCAAACAGAAAAAATTAAAAATAATTTTTTTAAATCCACAACAGGATTAAAACTTGGAAACTATTTCTGGAGAGTAAAAGGGATTTCAAAGGAAGGAACTCGAATTGATTCCAAATTTTCTTCCTTCACTGTCATTGCAAAAGAGGAGTTGGAATTAGTTTCGCCAAACCAATCTGCAGAAGTTGAGGTGGATGATCGTAACCTTGTGGTTCTCAAATGGAAAAAACTGACTGGAAAATCGAACTATGAAATCCAGGTTTCCAAACAAGCCGACTTCCAAAGTTTGGTCGTGAAAGAATCAGTAGTTGGGAATTATTACGAGTTTAAATCAAAAGATTTTGGAAAATTTTATTGGCGAGTAAAACTTGCTGAAGATGAATCTACGGTAAGTCCCACAAGAAATTTCCAAATGGTATCCAATATTGAACCTCCCAATTTATTGTCACCAGGGAGGAATGAAACAATCGATCTTTTCACAAAAAATTACATCAGTTTCTCCTGGAAACCAGTGGAAAAAATTACGGCATATCGACTGAAGCTCATTGATGTTTCAGGCATTCGAGAAAAGGTAATACTGAATGAACGAATTAGTTCGAACAAATTCCAAATGAACGAAATCCAAAAATTAAATGTGGGTAGATTTCGATGGGAAGTTTCTTCTTTTTATAAAGCGAGTGATGGTTCAGAAAGAGAATCCGTTGCAAACAAACAAGATTTTTTCATCTCTGTTCCTGAACTAAAAGTTCCAAAAATCCTCACACCAGGTACTATCTATGTGGAATAAACAGGGGATAATCGTTTTCATTTTTATTTTCATTGGTTTTCCCATTTGGGGAGAACCAGATGGTGAAGAGGGCACACAACACCAGTTACGTTGGATGGAAGTGGAAGGTGCTACTGGTTATGTTTTGGAAATAAAAAATTCCAGTGGGTATTTGGTCCTATCCGAAAAAGTGAAAGGAACCAGTTATGATTTGGTTAATTATACTTCTGGTGTTTATGAACACCGAGTAGCAGTGATCAACAAACTAGGAAAAGTTGGTAGTTATTCTGATTGGGTGAAATTTGAAGTAGTTGTATCTCGTGTTCCCACTCTATCAAAAGATTCTGTGTTTTCTGTATCAAAGGAAGAAAAGGAAAAAGTTTTTTTACTCGAAGGTAAAGATTTTATCCATCCCATGAAAGTATACATGGTCACAGGAGGAAAACGAATCCTTGCCAAAAAAGTAGTGATAGAATCTGATTCGATTGCAAAAGCTACATTTGCCGTTGATCCTGATACGGACACCGGGATATATGATTTGGTCTTAGAAAATCCTAGGAACAAAACATTGACAGTCAAACAACGTGTCGTTTTGTCTGATTCAAAAGAAAGAGCAAATACTTTTGCAAAACGACAAGAGAAAATCATTCGGAAAGAAATACCTGAAGATTATTATGAAACTCCATATTGGTCTACCTTGTGGCGATCTTCTATTTTACCTGGATGGGGGCAAAAGTACATTGATGGAAAGGATTGGAAATTGTATGTGTATCCTGCCATTGCCATTTCTGCAGTTGCTGTTTATGCGAATTCATACAATCGTTTTTTAGCGGCAAGGTCTGATTACCAATCTGCTGTTTTACTTGGAGCTATACTCGCTGACCGAGCTGACACTCAAGTTTTATGGTTACTCAATCGAAATAATGCGGAAACAAGTTTTAATCGCGCAAAATCAGAGTTAGGCGTTATCCAGGTAGGGGCTGGAATCCTTGGGGCATTTTTGATATATAATTTGGTAGATTCGTATTTTTCTGCCAAACGGAATGTGGCGAGTTATGAACCAGGATTTCCACTTGGAAATGAAAACCAAAGAGTGTATGCCTCAATGCAACCAGAGTCTGGTTTTTCCCAAAGCAAATTGGTTAGGGAAGTGGGTTCCCGATACCAAATCGAAATCTCCTCTCGTTTTTGACAAAAAGCTTGTTTAGGAAGGCACTTCCTTCCAAGCTGAAATTATGCCGATTCCCATTCTTTCCTGTGATCGAAATTCTAAAGAGGTATACTCTCGTTTTCTCTCGGGTGCGAGGGAAGACTTAAGTACTGCCACGAGTCGGATTTTACCCATACTGGAAGATGTGCGAACCAAAGGTGATTCTGCTCTTTTTTCTTATACAGAAAAGTTTGATGGCATCAAATTATCGAAACTGACGATCAACCCAAAAGATGTCCAAACGAATGTTGATTCCAAAACCAAAGAAGCTTTTTTAAGAGCAAAAACCAATATTGAAGCCTTCCATATGGCTCAGAAACGAGAACCTTGGTCCAAGGTGATCGATGGAAATCGTTTGGGTGTGAAGTACACTCCCATTCCATCCCTTGCTGTGTATGCACCAGGTGGGAAAGCATTGTATCCATCGAGTGTGCTTATGGGAATCATTCCTGCAAAAATTGCTGGTGTTAAGTCGATCCAACTCATCACACCACCACAAAAAGAAGGGATCCCAGAAATTTTAGTTTGGTTAGCGCAAATATTGGAGATTGACCGGATTGTGACTGTGGGTGGAGCTCAAGGAATCGCGGCAGCTGCGTATGGTACTGAGTCAGTTCCCAAATCAGAGTTTATTGTTGGGCCTGGGAATTCTTATGTTGCCGCCGCCAAATCCTACTTAAGTGGCCAAGGACTCATTGGGATTGATAGTCCTGCTGGTCCAAGTGAAGTTTGTATCATTGCCGATGGAACATCTAATCCAAAGTGGATCGCCTGTGATATGTTATCACAAGCGGAACATGGTGAAGATAGTTCTGCGATTTTACTCACCACAGACGTTTCCCTTGCGGAGAAAGTAAGAGACGAATTAGAAATCGCATTTCGTGAACGGCCCAAACGTTTGGAAATGAAACAAAAGGCTATTTATGAAAATTCAAGCATTCTTGTATTTCCTTCCATTGAGGATTGTATTTGGTTTTCCAATGAATTGGCACCTGAACATTTAGAAATCCAAACAAAAGATAATGATTCAGTATTCTCCCAAATTGAACATGCAGGCAGTGTTTTTTTAGGTCCTTATTCTCCAGTTGCGATGGGTGATTATATTTCAGGTACCAACCATATTTTACCAACTGCCAGAGGCAGTCGAATTTACTCTTCCCTCGGTGTAGATACATTTTTAAAACGGGTAACCTACCAAGAAGTTACGAGAGAATCACTCGAAACACTTTACCCCTTTGTGAAACTCATGTCGGAACTAGAAGGCCTTGATGAAGAACATGGAACAAGTGTAAAGGTTAGAACCGAAGGCCATACATGAAAGTTGTCTCCGAAATTTCAGAATTAAAGCAGATCATTCAGGAATGGAAACAACAAAAGGATATTCTTGGTTTTTGTCCTACCATGGGAACCCTTCATGCAGGTCATATGGATTTAGTACGCCAGTCGAAAAAACAATGTACAAAAACCATTGTCTCCATTTTCATCAATCCAACCCAATTCAATGATCCAAAGGATTTTGAAGCTTATCCCAAAAACACGGAAGCTGATTTAAAGTTATGCGAAGAAAATGGCGTAGATTTAGTTTTTTTGCCTAGTGTTACTGTCATGTATCCAAAAACAGAGACACCCATCCAAATGAGCATTCCCTCATTACAAACAACTTTATGTGGAAAGACAAGGCCTGGGCATTTTGAAGGTGTGTTACAAATTGTATCAAAACTCTTCCATTTAACAGAGCCAGACTATGCTTTTTTTGGATTAAAAGATTACCAACAATTTCGAGTTATTTCGACTTTAGTTGAGGAACTCAATTTTCCAATGAAAATTGTAGGTGTCCCCACAAAACGAGAAGCAGATGGACTTGCGATGAGTTCTCGGAATTTACGTTTATCAAAAAAAGATAGAGAAACAGCTACCCTTGTACCAAGAATGTTCCAACTAGCTAAAAAGACTCTGTTAGGTGGCGAAAAGAACTTAACAGTATGGAAAGAAATTCTATCTGATTTTCTTTTAACAGGTCAAAATGTCAGAATTGATTATTTAGAAGTGGTACACCCTCACACATTACAACCAGTCAAAGAATTGAAAGGAAATGTACTACTTGCAACAGCTGTATTTGTAGGTGAGGTGCGATTGATCGATAACGAAATACTTGTATGTCCCGAATGATCCAAAATGACTAAAGAAATTCAAATTAGACCATACGAAGCAAAGGAAGTATTTACTGAAGCAAAAGACACTCTTGTGAGTCTCAGTGGAATTCCTGAGTCTGCTCATTCTTTTGTCACAAGTGAACTTTTTCAGAGCAAATACGCAAAAAATACGTTTGTCGTTATCCTTCCGACAAACCAAGATGCAGAGAGTTTTTCACGAGAACTTTTAAGTTTTGAATCAAAAGAAAATATCTATTTTTTTCCAGGTCCCGAAAATATTCCGTATGAATATACAAAATGGCAGGCGGAATGGAAAAGAGATCGTATCCTAACGATTAATCGAATTCTATCAGGTGACCGTTGTTTGGTGATAACTTCGGTATCAGCATTTCTTCGTAAACTTCCTAACAAAGAAAGTCTAAAAGGAAAATCCATTACCTTAAAACTTGGTGTCGATTTTCCCTTAGAATCTCTATTATCTGAACTTGTTCAACTCGGATACCATCGGGAAGAAGTTTGTGAACAATTTGGCCATTTTAGCTTAAAAGGTGGAATTCTCGATATTTACACTCCTTATTTGCCAAACCCTGTTCGGATTGATTTTTTTGGCGATACTGTAGATGAAATTAGAACATTTGATCCTAACACTCAAAAATCAATTTCAAAAATTAGTGAAATTGTAATTACGGCTGCTAATGAAACGATTGTTACAAAAAGTGAATTAGAAAAATACCATACTCTACTAAAAGAATATACTGATAAACGAATTCCTATTGATTCCGAATTAGAAATCATTGAGGAACATTTACCTCTGGTGAGAAAACAAGAAGGTTTTTTGCAGTTTTTTAAAGAACCACCGATCCTCATTTTTCCGAAATTTCAGGAAACAAAAGAAAGATCCTATGGAATGGAAAGAGAATACAATACCTTATTCGAGAAAAAAAAAGAAGAATCGGTTTGTTTACCTCCCAGTGAGTTATTATCGTTTGGTCCCGAATGGAATGCATTAACCTCTGATGACACGAGTGGAATTCAATTTACACTTCTTCCAAATCTAACAAATAATTTTGGGTATGCTCCAATCACAGAGGTAAAGGGTTTTCGAGGGAAAATCAGAGAAGCAAAGGAACATTTTTTAGAATTACTTTCCGAAAATCCAAATCAGAGTATTTATATCACTTCGTCTTTTCTCGCACAAATGTTGCGTTTAAAAGGTTTATTTTCTGAAACAGAAGTAAATACCATTGGAGAAAATTCGGAAGAACCAACCCCATTTCCCTTTGGCAATACAAAACCTGGAATCCATTTGATTCTATCTGATTTAAAACGTGGGTTCCATTTGGTGGAAAAAGGCATCCATGTTTTTACTGATAATGATTTGTTTGGACGTCAATACAAACGCAAAACCCGATATAAAAAACAATCGTCTCAAATGATCGAATCCTTCATCGATTTAAAAGAAGGTGATTACATCGTTCATGTGAATCATGGTGTGGGTCGTTTTATTAAAATGGAACGAACGAAAGCTGATGGAAAGGAAAGAGATTTCCTTAAATTGGAATATGCAGGTGGTGATAGCTTATTTGTTCCATTGGACCAAATTTCCCTCGTACAAAAATACATTGGAGGGACTGATTCTCCTAAACTAGATACATTAGGGAAAAATTCTTGGAAAAAAGCAAAAGAGCGGGTTCAGGAGTCAGTAGATAAACTTGCCGAAGAACTCGTGTTACTGTATTCAAATCGAATGAAACTAAATGGTTTTGCATTTCCGCCTGATACAATTTGGCAGGAAGAGTTTGAAGCTGCATTTGAATTTGAGGAGACACCAGATCAAATATCGGCAATTGAAGCTGTCAAACAAGACTTAGAGTCATCTCGACCGATGGATCGTTTGGTATGTGGTGATGTTGGGTATGGGAAAACAGAAGTTGCGATTCGCGCAGCTTTTAAAGTCATTATGGCTGGTAAACAGGTGATGTTACTCACGCCAACAACCATCTTGTCACTCCAACATTTTAATACCTTCAAACAAAGATATGAGAATTATCCGATTAAAATTGCTTTTGTTTCTAGATTTAGATCCACTGCTGAAATACGAGAAGATTTAAAGAATTTTACTGAAGGTAAAATTGATATGTTGATTGGAACACATGCAATTTTGTCTTCGAAGGTAAAACCGAAAAATTTGGGACTACTCATCATCGATGAAGAACAAAAATTTGGTGTCACTCATAAGGAATCGATTAAAAAATTCAAAAACCTTGTTGATGTCTTAACATTAACAGCAACTCCCATCCCACGAACTTTACATATGGCACTCACTGGAATTCGAGAGTTGTCTATCATTTCCACCGCACCTAAAAATAGACAAAGTGTCGAAACCTATGTTTTAGAAGAAGACGATACCCTAATCCAAGAAGCAATTCGAAAGGAAATTGAAAGGGGTGGGCAAGTATTCTATTTATACAACCGAGTTGAGTCAATTGAAGAAGAAGCCTCTTACGTAAGGTCCTTAGTTCCTGAAGTTTCCGTTGGAATTTTGCATGGACAATTAACTGAAGATGAAATCGAGGAAACTCTCGTAGATTTTTATGAACGAAAGTATGATATTTTGGTGACTACTACGATCATTGAATCGGGTATCGATATGCCAAATGTGAACACCTTAATTGTGAAACGGGCAGATATGTTTGGTTTATCACAATTGTACCAAATCCGAGGACGAGTGGGAAGGTCGGATCGAAAAGCATATGCTTATATGTTTTATCCTTCCAAAAAACTAATGACGGAACTTGCCGAAAAAAGACTCAATACTATCTTCGAATACCAAGAGTTAGGTTCAGGGTTCAAAGTAGCGATGCGCGATTTGGAAATTCGCGGAGCTGGGAATTTATTGGGTAAAGAACAGTCTGGCGACATTATGGAAGTTGGTTTTGATCTCTATGTAAAAATGTTAGAAGAGTCCATTTCCCGTATCAAAGGAGAAGAAGTTCGAGTAGAAGTTCGAACGGCAGTCAATTTAAAAACCAATTTTTATCTTCCCGATGAATACATCCCTGATACAAAACAAAAAATTGAATTTTATAAACGTTTTGAAGGGTCTGCCAATCTGGATGAAATTGAGGAATTGGCTCTTGAGATGGAAGACAGATTTGGTGAACTCCCTCAGATTGCAAAAACCTTTGTCGAATTGGAAAAAATTAGAACTCTTTCCTCCAATTTAGGTTTCGAATTTGTGACAGAAAAACCGGATGAGGTTCTGTTCAAATGTGGTACATACTTTAGGGGGAATCCGGACAGAGTGATCCAAGCCATGGGCCAATTTAAAGGGCTTACAATCGCTCCTTCAGAACCATCTGTTCTTCGTTATACGAACATTGAAAAAGATGATTTGAAAAAAATCAAAAAACTTTTGGGTATTTTGGAATTCTTGGCCGCTTAAATTTTAAGCATAGGAATCAAGTTTCGGTTGGCAAAAAAAGATAGACATTGAGGGAATTGGAGAAACCATCATCTCAAATCTATTTTGGCAATTAAATAATATGAAAAAAATCCTTCCTTTGTTTGTGTTTTTGGCATCTTTCGCCCTAGTACAGTGTTCTGACTCCTCTCCAGTCATCGAAACCTTAGACAACCATAAGATAACAGTAAAAGACTTTGAAGCAGCTTACGACACTGCCCTTGATTCCATCAGCCGTTTACAAAATATTGAAAAGAAAACACTCTTAGAATTCATTGAAAAAGACATCAACGAAGTTCCACCAAATTTCCAAGATCTCAATTACCAACTCCAAAAGAAAAATTTCTACCAAACTTACAGACAGATGATTATGACTCGTTTGGTAGCAGAAAAGAATGGTTTTATTTCAAGACCAGATGTAGCAGAAGTGATCAAACAAGTTGAAATGCAGACAATTGCACAAATGTATGTTTCTGAACAAGTTGAGAAAAAAATCCAAATCACGGAAGAACAAGCATTAGCGGAATGCGAAAGAATGAGAAAGTTGGATCGTAATTTTAACTTAACGATCGACAAATGTAAAACTTTTGCAAAAGCACAATTGAAACAAATGCAAACGAGAGAATACCTTCCTTTAGTAGTAGAAAGAATTAAAGAAGAAGTTAGTATCAAACGAAATGAAAAATTTGATTTGGATGCATACCTTGCTCCAAAGAAAAAAGTAGAAGAACCAACTCCAACACAAACTCCAAATAACTAAGTTTTAATGGATAATACTTTAAATGCGTTTTTACGTGGCATCATAGAAGCTGCCACGGAATTTTTGCCAGTGTCATCCACTGGCCATTTGTTTTTATTTAGTTATTTTTTCCCGTTTCAAAACCTTACTGTCCCTCACGAGGCATTTGAAGATCTGTATGATATTTTCATACAAACTGGTGCCATTTTATCTGTTGTTGTTTTGTATTATAAAACACTTTGGGGCCATTTGAAAATGGCAGTTCAGTTTGGTTTCAAACAAACCACTGACAAGGCCGGTTTCCAATTTTACCTCAATTTACTCATTGGTATTTTACCAATTTTAGTATTAGGATTTGTTTTCAAATCCCAACTCGACCAAATTAAAATGAGACCTGATCTATTATTGATCCTTGGTGTATCATGGTTCGTCGGTGGACTTCTCATGGTCATTGTTGAAAAAAGACATCTGGATGAAAGTCAAGGTAAGTCAATTGGATTCAAGGAATCATTGATTGTAGGTTTTTTACAATGTTTTGCTTTGATTCCAGGTGTATCAAGGTCAGCAGCAACTATCATATCAGCAAGAACTTTGGGTGTATCAAAAAAAGAAAGTGCTGAGTTTTCTTTTTTTCTTGCCATCCCTGTTTTAAGTTTGGCCGGATTGTACAAACTATACAAACATCGTCATATTCTAAATTCAGAAACAATAGGTCTTTTACTGTTTGGAAGTATCATCTCTTTTGTTATCTGTTATTTTATCATCAGACTATTTATGGCCTTTATCCGTAGAAGGAGTTTTATTTCCTTTGGAGTGTATCGGATTCTTTTAGGGGCATTCGTTATATTGTATTTCCTTCGTGGCTAAGAAATTCTAAGTAAAAACTCTTTTTATCAAAGTTTTCAGTAAGGTCTAGTAACCGAAAAAATAGTTTTGTGTTTTGTTTGTGAGATTTATTCCTTAAGAATAATCGTTCACACCAGATAACGGCATCTTCGATTTTACCCAATTGGAATTCAGATTTAGCTATCATATACAATAGATTTTCTTTCGACTGGTTTTCATTGAATGCAAGTTTCAGATGGTTTAAGGCTTCTATCCACTTCTTTTGGTGGAAGTAAATTTTCCCTGCTAATGAATGGAAGTTCGGATGCGAAAATTGAGTGAGAAGGGGGATCAACTCCGAAAGTGCATTTTCATAATTTCCTTTTTTGGCATCGGTTTGGATTTTTAGGAATGTTCTACGAATTTCTTCTGAAATGGAAAGTTTTGGAATTTCCGATTGGTAAGCAATTCTTAAAAAAGATATGTCATCTGTGATTTCCCCGTTGTTTTCTATTTCCTGTACAAGTGGTAAAAGTTTTGCATCTGTTCTCTCCACAAAACGAAGGATCAAAGTTTCATCTTCGTTGATATAGCGGTTCTCTGTTTCACTCATCAATCCAATATCATCTCTTCCATCGGAACCAACGAGAAGTACATCTCCATCCAATAGTGAAAATGTTTTGATTTGAAAGTGTGAGTTGTTTCTTGGAAATCCAAGTTTGCGCATTGAGAGTTCCGTTTCGATAAAGGAAGCCACACCATCTCTGTATAAAATACTCCAAGGGTGTTCAGCATTGATGTAGTAAATGTATCCATTTTTACCTACCATGCCGAGTACCACACTTGATAACATGGAACCATCAAAACTAGCGAATACAGATTGTAATTCTACATAAAGATCTTTTAGCCAAAGTTCAGGTGGTCTTCTTTTGGTATAACTGGATTTTGCTCTCGATAAGACAGCTTGGAATACAACACCTAATACAAGAGCTCCTCCTGCGCCTTGGATTGATTTTCCCATTGCATCGGCATTCGCAAAAACAGTGTATTCTCCTGATTCTAAGTGAATCGAACCAACGATACAGATATCTCCACCAATTTCTCCATTTTTCCCCCTAAATTGAAACTTTTTCTTTTGGTTGGTATAGGATTCAATTTTGAGTTCAGGGATTTTATTTTCAATTCGTGCTAATGGTTGGATGAGGAGTGATGTTAAAAAATAATCTCCATCTTGTTTTTCTTTTAAGATTTGTAATTGGTTGAGTGATTCATTTAATGCGTCAGTTCGATCCTCAACTTTTTTCTCCAAGTTTTTATTTAGGTCTTCAAATTCCTCATTTAATTTGACAAAAGAATTCGCAAGTATCATCGCAAGTGAGATGTTAAAGAACAAAAATGCATATCCCATGATTCGAGGGAAAACCCAATAATTTCGGTTTGTTGCCGTATCAATGATAGCTGCTATTAAAACAATGGTAAGTCCGATCGTAATGTAAATTGCCCGTTTTTCTTTTTTTCTCAAATTGCGAATCAAATTGGAAAAAATGAGGATTACATAGAGGATCCATGTTGGTTGCACCAAATTGGAGAGAACAAAATTGAAGTGTTCAATGTTATTGGAAAACAAGAAAAAAGAAAACACAAGTAATTGGAATCCATCTAAAATTTTTGCAAAGATTACATATTTATCTTCAAATAATGTCCGCAAAAAATGGTACATAAATGGAATTAACAACAAAATTGTTAAGTATTCCAATTTTTTCATTTCTAAGAAAGAAAATCCTAATTCATATTTTAATTGGTTCCTTAAAAAATTATAAAGTACGAATGAGAAAGAAAAGAGTGAAAAGAATAAATTTTCCCTGTCTTTTCTCCTTCTAATAAACAAAAATAAGAAGTAACTTCCCACTGTGATATAAATTGTTAAGAAAATTAATTTTATGAATTCATCTTTATAAAAACGATTTTGGATGTTTGTACTCGGACCCAATAATGTTTCGTCTTGTTCAATCCCTCCTGAATTCTGAAAGTACAATTGGATTTTGATTAACAAAAGATTCTTCTTTTTTGGTAAAATTAAATGGGAAGGAATTGAATAGATCCTTAATTTATCATAATTTTGTGGAAAGGGAGAATCCCATTCTCCTGTTTTTCCGATAAGTTTTCCATTTAAGTAAGTTCGGTCACGGTCATTGATGATCCCCAAACGAAAACTATACTGAATGTTAGGATCAACATCCATCTCGATCCATTTCGCTAAAATCACAGTCCTTCTCTGTTTTTCATTCTCTTTGGGAGGGGTTAAGTTTCCGGGAACTTTGATTCGTTTCCAATCGTACTTGGAAAAATTTTCTTCCGTTAGATTTTGAATTTCACTTTCCTCTAGTCCATTTTCCTTCATGTACCAAAGGGAACTTGGATCGTTTTGGTTTGAATCCAAGCTTGTGATGGAATGGGGATGATTCTGGATGGTAAAATCTAAAAGGGGGCTAGATTCCAATTGGGAAAAAGAAAAGACAAGAACAATCAGTAACTTTTTTATCATATTTATACGGGGGTAATCACTCCCAAAACATTTCGTAAAAACAATTGGATGAAGAATGGTCATTCGCTTAAAGAAGAATAAAGAAAAAGCTATATTAAATTTTCATCCTTGGGTATTTTCAGGTGCCATTGATTTTGTTGAGAAACATTGTAAGGCAGGCGATATCGTAGAGGTGCAATCTTCCAATGGTTCCTTTTTAGGTTGGGGATTTTTTGATCCCAGTAGCCAGATTCGAATTCGACTGTTCTCTTTTGAAAAAGAAAATGATGGAAAGTCGGAGTCGTATTGGATTTCCAAATGGAATCAAATACTAAATCTGAAGGTTGCGTTATTGCCAAACGATACAAATGGATTTCGTTTGTTTCACTCTGAGGGTGATGGTGTTCCTGGGATGATTGTGGATATCTATAATGATACTGCTGTTCTACAATTAAAAATCCCCGGTGTCATTCGATTGAAGTCATTACTCGTACAATTCTTAGAATCAGTTGGTTACCAAACAATTATAGAAAAACACGAAAAACAAGATTCGAAAAAAGGGGAAGAAGTTACTCTCGAAAAAGGGGTTCTTTCTGAATGTATTTTTCTAGAGAATGGATATCGTTTTATTTCCGATATTGAAAGAGGACAAAAAACAGGATTTTTTTTAGACCAAAGAGAAAATCGGGCACTCTTGGGTAAATATGCAAAAAATCGGACTATACTGAATACATTTGCCTATTCAGGTGCTTTCTCCGTATATGCGTTGTTAAATGGAGCTAAGTCCGTTCACAGTCTTGATATTTCAAAACAAGCATTAGAAATATGTGAAAAAAATTTGAGACTGAATGGAATTGAGTCTTCTGTTGAAAACGGGACACATAAGAGCATTGAACATGATTGTTTTGATTTTCTAAAACAAATGGAACCTGATTTTTATGATTGTATCATCCTCGATCCACCGGCATTCACCAAAAACATATCTACTGTAGTGCAAGCGAGTAGAGGATACAAAGACATTAATATGAGAGCTATTTCGAAAATCCAAGATGGTGGCCTTATATTTACCTTTTCTTGTTCACAACACATTTCCTTTGATTTATTTAAAAAAATAGTTTTTGGAGCAGCAAAGGATGCAAAAAAAAGAGTTAGAATTTTACACCACTTAACCCAAAGCCCTGACCATGGATATTCTGTTTTCCACCCGGAAGGAGAATACTTAAAAGGACTTGTGATTCAGGTTGATGGGGAAATATAAATGAAAATATTGGTGATATCTTAGAATGAAATTTACATCGCTTAGTTTCCTTTTGTTTTTTATTGTAGTGTATGCACTACACTGGTCTATACGAGGGAAGTTTAGACTTGTATTTTTATTTTTAGCATCCTTTGTTTTTTATGCAGCTTGGTCGATTCCATTTGCATTTCATTTTCTAACTTTAGTTTTGATCAATCATTTGTTGAACAAACAAATTCTAAAAAATAAAAACAGTTATTGGTATCCCATATCCTTATTCATCAATTTTGGAAACTTATTCCTCTTTAAATATTTTTATTTTTTATGGTCTCTATTGTTTCAAATCACAGGGAGTATTTGGTTTTCCAATGAATCTGTTCAGGTTTTCGTAAATTCTCAATTCGGTTTTGATTCCATTACTTTGCCTCTTGCCATTAGTTTTTATACCTTTCAAATGGTAGCCTATACGATTGATGTCAAACGAGGGAATGCAAATGAGGATCCAAGTTTTTTACAATTTGGATTGTTTATTTTCTTTTTTCCCCAATTGGTTGCAGGACCTATCGTAAGGCATGGAGAATTTTTTTACCAATTAGAAGTTTGGAATGCTAAAAAAGAACAATTATTGGAAGGATATTACTTAGTTTTTCTTGGATTATTGAAAAAGGTAGTGATTGCTGATAATTTATCTCCCATCATTGAACCTATTTTTCAAAACCCAGATTCATATGATGGTGTATCCAATACACTCGCAATGTTTGGATATGCAGCACGTGTTTTTTGTGACTTTAGCGGGTATACGGACCTTGCTCGTGGTTTAGGAAAATTATTAGGGATCAATTTACCTGAAAACTTTCATGCACCTTATTTGTCAGCATCCGTTCGTGAATTGTGGACACGTTGGCATATGACGCTTGCTACATGGATTAAGGATTATATTTATTTTCCACTAGGTGGTTCAAGAGTATCAGAATGGAGAGGGTATTTTAACCTTATCCTTACGTTTACATTAGCTGGATTTTGGCATGGCGCCAATTTTACATTTATCATTTGGGGATTTTTACATGGACTCATGCTTAGCATCGAACGAAAGATCGAAATAATTCGCAATCAACCAAAGAAAGAAACTGTTGTACTTTGGAAAAAATGGATAGGGATCATTTATACCTTTCTGTTTTTTGTAATCACAATTCCGTTTTTTAACGCACCCACAGTCAAGAATGCCGTGTCGATGTTGTGGCGTTCCTTTGTGAATGCACCAGGAGAAAGAATTGGTCAGTTAGAAAAAATTCTTTATTCTATCTTGTTAACATTCCTATTAAACTATTTACAAACAAAACATAGTTTTCCGAGAGAATCATGGACAACGAAGTTTAGTCTTTTATTTTTATTTTTGTTCTCTTTTGTTGTGACAGTTTTGTTGGGTTATTTAGCACCTGGAGGTACGGAGTTTATATACTTCCAATTTTAATATGAAAAATAAATTTCCAATTGTTTTGTATCCAATTCTTCTCGCATTTTCATTGTTTTTGTTTGATAAACTTTTTTTCCTACCTGTGATTGTTGAAAACACTTATAGTTGGAAAAAAATTGAACGTAAGTTTTACGAACTAAAAGAAGATCTTTTTGAAGTGATGCTTGAGGAATCAAAAAAAAATCCAGGGAAACAGATAGGTCTTATTTTAGGCAGTTCTCGTTCTGGTGAATTTGATTCCGAAATGGTGGAAGAATTTTTTCCGAATACAAATTCTTTTAACTTTGCTGCTCCCTTTGGTCCCCCAAGTTTCCAAGCATATTGGTTGGAACGAGTGCTTGCCACAAACTTAGCAATTCGATATGTTTTGATAGAAGTGGATCCTCTTTTATTTTCTAAATCCGCTATCGATTATTCCTTAAATGGATCATATGATAATCTTTATGTATTAGAACATTTGGATTTTTTTAGATCAAAAACGAGTGATCCATGGTCCACTCATACAACTGGATTTTCACTAGATGAAGCAGAAGTTTATTTTCTTAAAAAATTATTTGCTCTGTATAAATACCCTTTAGATCCCACAGCAATTAAGGCTAATAATAAGGAAATAGAAATTGGTTTTTTTCCTGGTATGTCTTCTGGAATCACAGGAAAGGAACATAAAAGGGGATACATTGATAAAATCAAAATGGTAAATCGTGTAAAATTTGGCGCCTTACCAAATGAGATTAAATTTGCAAATATGGATTTATTTTTAGAACGAGATGCGGAAGCAATGTACAACCAGTACTTACGAGGTTCTTCCTTAGCCCCGACTCAAATTTTCTTTTTTAAGAAGATGTTACATCTATTAGAAGGAAAAGGAATTCCTGTCATTGTCTATTTTCCTGCTGTTTCAGAACCTCTACGACGAAGGATGAAAACAGATGGTTTACTCGATCGTTTTAATGCTGAAGTTAGGAAAGAAGTGGAAGTTGTCTCACATTCACCAAATTCCAAATTTATTGTGATCGATCCAAATGAAGATATAAATTGGAAATGTAAAGATTTTGTCGATTCGCTCCATTTGAGTGGTGCTTGTTTTCCGAATTTACTTCCCATTTTATTTCCGAAGTCAATTCGTTAAAGGCGAGATTCTCTTCTTTTTTTTAATTGTTTTGGTATGTAAAAAAATCGGAAGAGTAGGTATCCAAAACCGCTGAATCCCAAAAATAGAAAGGAAAGCAGATTAAAGAGAAAGTCATTTTCTTTTGTTGTTTCCCCTTCATTTTGGTGGAGTAACGATTGGAATAAAACAATTCCTGAATACAATAACAGGTTGATCACAAGATAGATGGTTGTCTTTTTTAATACCCATAAAGTATCTCCCATCTCTCCTTTGAATCTTGAAAACTCGCTGAGAATTTCTTGGTAGGATTTTTTATGACCCAAGCGGTATATGTCGTAAGCCTCTTCCATTTCTGGGTCTTTGGCTTTTCCATCGAGTAATACAAATTCAAAATCTAAATCTGAATCATAGACTTCTCTTTTGTTAGGATCACTTAAAGTCAAATAGGCCCTTGTTAGTTCCAAAATTTTTTCTTTTGCCTCTGGACTCCCTGCCTTTTCAAGTTGTTCCCAAAAGAGTAATTCACGAAGGTAAACAGCTTCGATGCCACTTGTAGGAAAATCTCTAGAAATTCCTAATATTTCATAAAAAGTCTCCCGTTTTGTGTTCGGCATATACCCCTTCCTATCCATTCTTCTTTGCTTTACAAGGAATTTTCTTGGGAAAACATATCATTATGAACCCTACTTTGACAGAAAGCTTAGACAGTATTCCCTCCATCCAATTGGGAAAGGTCTATGTGGAAACTTACGGCTGCCAAATGAACGAATACGATTCAGGCATAGTAAAGGAACTATTCCGTAAGGAACATTACGAAACCACAAATTCGGTGGAAGACAGTGATATCATATTTTTGAATACGTGTGCCGTCCGAGAAAATGCACATGCAAAGATTTATGGACGACTCCAATCCCTCGGTTACCTCAAGAAAAAGAATCCTAATTTGGTCATCGGAGTTTTAGGTTGTATGGCACAGAACTTAGGAGAAGACTTATTCAACCAAGAATTGCCTCTCGATTTGATTGTGGGTCCAGATAATTATAGGACTTTACCAGAACTCATAGCAAACATTCGTAAGGGTGAAAAAGATGTCCAACTCACAAGGTTATCCAGGACAGAAACGTATGATGAATTAGAGCCAAAAGTTGTCAATGGTATCCAAGCATTTGTTACCATCATGCGTGGATGTAATAATTTTTGTACATTTTGTGTTGTCCCTTACACAAGAGGAAGAGAAAGGAGCCGTGAACCGCAGTCCATCATCCATGAGATCAAACAGTTGGAAACGATGGGTGTCAAACAAGTCACACTTCTTGGACAAAATGTAAATAGTTATTCCTATGAGAATTTTGATTTTTGTGCCCTTGTAGAAGAAATTCTAAAACAAACTAGTATCGAGCGAGTTCGGTTTACAAGCCCTCATCCCAAAGATTTTCCTGATCATCTTATTTCACTTATGGCAAAAGAAGAAAGATTTTCTTCTCAAATCCATATGCCACTACAAGCAGGAAGTTCCAAAGTACTCCGCGATATGAAACGTAGTTATACGAAGGAAGAATATTTGGATTTGGTTCAAAAAATCCAAGCGGTGATTCCAGATATTGGAATTACATCCGACATCATCGTAGGATTTCCAGGAGAAACAGACGAGGAATTCCAAGAAACATTAGAAGTTGTAAAACAAGTCAAATTTGACATGTCTTATATGTTTAAGTATTCCGAACGAGAGGGAACTATCGCAAAACGTAAGTTTATTGACGATGTTCCTGAGGAAGTTAAGAGTAAAAGACTAATCGAACTCGTTGAACTCCAAACAAAAATATCTTTAGAGAAAAATCTAACAAAAATTGGAAAAGAATTTTCCATTTTGGTGGAGAATACTTCAAAAAAATCAAAACAAGAGTTATGCGGAAGATCACATTGTGGTCGGATGGTTGTTTTCCCAATTCCTGAAGGAATGTCCCAAGACTTATCGGATTGGATTGGAAAAACAGTAAATGTAATCATTGAACAAGCTACAAGCGCTACTCTCAAAGGGAAATTGATTGTCTAAACCTGTTGATTTAAGAACCGTTAGGGTTTATTCAAAAGATGATTTACCACCAGATTTTATGGTGGATACGGACAGGTTAGGTAAGTGGAAACGTTTCAAACCTTCCATTTTAAGGATTTATATTCTGAAAGAGATCTTAAGTCCGTTTTTGGTTGCACTTTCCTTTTTTACAATGATCTATATGGCAGTTGCCATCCAAAAGATGATTGGACTTTTTGTTGGAAAGGGGGTCGATTTTTTCCGTTTATTGGATTATATGGGTTATGTTTTTGGGAATACACTCCCCATGACCATTCCTATGGCTTGTTTGATGTCTGGAATTATGGCGGCAGGTCGGTTGTCTGGTGATTCCGAAATCACTGCGATGAGAGCTTCTGGGGTTTCGTTTCCCTATATCTACAGTAATTTTTTAGTATTTGGCTTTCTTATGACACTTCTTGTAGGTTATCTAAATTTTTATTTAGGACCAGAGAACACTCGTAAGATGAAGGATTTTGATAATTGGATTGCATCTTATAATCCCTTACTTGCGATCCAACCTGGTCAATTCTCTGGGGATAAAACACAGGATTTTTTCTCTGAAAAAGGTCGCACCATGTATTCTGGTGGTGTGGATGAAGATGGTAACCTAAGTAATGTTCAAATTCGAGAATGGGCAATTTCTGCTAGTGGAACTGATTTTATCATGGTGAACAATTTGGCCGTCCCAATGGGTGGGTCAAAAATGTTACAAATCATCAACGCTAAGGAAGGGTTACTTGTTGAAAAAAAGAACTCTGTTGGTGAATACGAAAAGTCAGTTCGATTGAGAAAAGGTTATGTGATTGAATGGGATCCTGAAACCAATGCAATTGGTGTTACCAATTTCATGAATGGGGAAATGGATTACAATACACCAGCGAAAAAAGATACAAAAACCTTAAGTATCAATGTAAAGCCTGATACCTTCTCCTTACCAATGTTAATTGAGATTAGAAATGCCATTGAATCCGAAGGTTTGGAAAATATTCCCGGATTGGAAATTTTAAAAGAATATGGTTTGTCTATCAAAGGTGTTGGTGGGCTTAAACAAATGGTGGAACAATTCAAATATGAAATCATCATGGGTGCAAATTCAGGGAACCAAGAAGACATGGCACAAAAATTTGCCTTGTTTACACAGTTGTCTGAACTTCTAAATGAATCCAAAAAAACCCTCACTGGTTTTAATGTGGAAATCCATAAACGGTTTGCAACTCCACTCTCGTGTCAGATTTTTTTCTTCTTATCCTTTCCCCTGGGTCTTGTTGTTAAACGATCTGGAAAAGGTATGAGTTTTACTCTTGCAGTTGTTTTTTTACTCATTTACTATACATTTTTTATCTTTGGTTCTGGGATTTCTTACAAAGAAAACGTTCCGGATTGGGTGGGGCCTTGGTCTGCCAATATCGTGATTGCAACCCTTTCGATTTATATCATGATTTCAAGGACAGATGCAAAATTACCAGAGTCTATCCGAAACAAGTTAGGTTTTTATTTTCACTGGAAAGACAAGTGGGATGAAACATGGGAAATGTTAAAAAATCGCTTCGCAAAGAAGAAATAATAGAAAATTTGCTAGAAAATTCCCCTGTCTACGGTCCCATAGAGAGTAGTTGTCAATTAGGAGATCGGGTTTGAAAACTTCTTATATTTGGAATCTTTCCCAGGGCCGTCCGTTTCCCGTAGAGCTTTGGAAACATTCAAAAATTAAAATCCAAGTGAACCAAATTGGTTTGTCGGAATTGGATCAAATCACAATCACACCAAACGATATTCATATCCTTTTCATCCAAGTGACGTTCAAAGAATGGAATGAGATTTTACCAAAAATCAAATCCACATTTGAAATGAGTCCTTTTGTGTCTTTGATCTTAGTTTCTTCCGAAGATGGTGTAAACCAAATCCAAGAAATGGTACAATCCCAACCCAAATACCTGGTCTTAGAAAACCCTCTACATGTGCGGGAACTGAGAATGATTTTGGACCGAACCATCCAATCAGAATCTTACAAGGCAGCTGCATTAGATATTGGAAATTCATGTTTAGAAAACGTGGGTTTTTTTGAAGGTGTATTTTCTTTGGCACACCAAGAATACGAAGAATCAAAAAAAGAAAATGAAGCTTTGCGTTCGATCCTTAAGTATGAGGAACTTGTGAAACGTTCACAAGCTGGGATTAATTCTGCACTAGAACGTGTGAATGATATGAAGAACCAAGAGCTCATTGAGTTACACCAAAGGGTCAAAGCCATCCAACAATTGGATGAACTTCGGGAAAAGGAACTCAAACAAGCCCTTGAATTACAGAAAGCAACGGAAGAAGTATTAAATTATTCGCGAATCGAAGAAATGAATTTGGATAAGATATTACGAGCACAAGATCGATTGTTTGAGTATACGGAACAAGAAATCAAAGAACTTGTGGAAGAAAATAGAGCACTAAAGAAAAAACTTGGGATGTTATAATTCAAAAATCCTTTCCGACTTTTTCCTCTATCGCCGCGTATTCCTTTGATTCGCGGCCATAATGCAATTCTGCAAATCTCAATAAGTGTTTTTTCTTTAATTCTTTGAATTCATAATAGAGTTCTTGGTTCTTGGAACGAAAGGCTGTTTGTTCCATTTTCTCATAGGAAAGAGCAAGAAGTCTGTGGGGTTCTGCTTCCATTTCATTTTTGGATGAGATTTCAATATAACGAGTTGTAAAGTCTATGACCTGTAAGTAGTTTTTAAAGGACTCTTGGTGTTTGATGTACTCTCTGTAAATTCCAGATTTTAAATCGATATACGATGCACTTTCTTTCACCTTTGGATTTTCAATTTTATCCAACAAATTCATCGCTTTTACAAGGCGAAGTGTCGTTTGGGTCCTGAGTTCATAGAGTTGTTTTTGGAATTCTTTTTCCTTGTTTTCTTTTCTTGTTACTTTCTGCCATTCGTAACGATCTTCGTAAAAAACTTCTTTTTTAAAATCCTCTCTCCTTTTATCGATTCCCTTTTTTCCAGTTTCAAAACCATCCAAAGCAAGTGAGTATTCTTTGTTTGCATCCGACCATCGTTTTTGAGAGTTTTTTTCATCGACAAAGTCGAGAACAGGTATGGTTCCAATGGCTTGGGTAGAATCACCCCAAGGTGAACCTGATTCTGGTCGGGTAGGGAGAATGGATTCTACCCTTGTTTCGCCCGTTTGATTTGGATCAGTAGCTCCCAGTGGAATCTGGAAGGAAAGTAGGATGAGGACCCAAAAAAATCGGCGATGGTTTACCATTTCAGGGAAACTTTCCTTGAATCCAGGATATTGGCAAGAACTATCACTTTATGGTACTAATTCAGAGAAAAATGGAAACAACGAAAAAGATCGTTCTCATCGCACATGACAATCGAAAAGAAGATTTACTTGATTGGGTAAAATTTAACCGAGGAACATTGAGTAAACACCATCTTTCAGCAACAGGAACAACAGGAAAATTGATCCATGAACAAATTGGTTTGCCTGTTTTTCGTTTCATTTCGGGTCCACTTGGTGGAGACCAACAAATTGGTGCAAAAATCGTAGAAGATTCAATTGATTTTATGGTGTTTTTTTGGGATCCACTTTCTGCACAACCACATGATCCAGATGTGAAAGCTTTATTACGTATTGCAGTATTATATAATATTCCAATGGCATGCAACCGATCAAGTGCGGATTTTTTGATCTCTTCTCCACTGATGGAAAAAGAATACAATCGGCAACTAATTGATTACGGTTCGAGAATACCCGCTAAAAATTAAATTTGCTTTTGCCGTGAAATAATCAGCTGTTAGTTTGTGGCGTTTTTTGAACATAAAATACAACATTGGGTATAAAAAGTATTTGGAAATGGGCCAGAGGTAAAAATTGATATCAATCTCATCCGATAATATGGATTCTTTTTCATTCACTTTGATAAACCGATGTGTGTGTATAAACTTTAGAAATGGTCCTTTTTCTTGGGAATCTTGGAAAAGGGAATTTTTCTCGTATTTAGTATGTTTTGCGATCCATTGGGTGTAGAGAAAAGGCAGGATTGGGACCTTTAAAATGGCTGTTTCACCGACATGTAAAGATCTAGGTTTTTGGATCACCTGGATCCCTCGATTTGCCTTCATTAAAGTTTCAAAACCGATTGGATCTTCATGGAATTGGAATAACCTTTCCATCGGCACTTGGAATTTTGATTGGTAAATAAATGTATCCATACTCTTTAGAAGGTAAATCATTCCATTATGACTTTGTTTTTTAAGAAAAAGAAACAATCGGTGCCCAAATTACACTCAGAAGTAATCGAAAGGATTAAGGAAGAGTCAAAAAGGCAACAAAGGGAGCAAGTGTTATTGGTTCAATTGGTTCAAAACCAAAGCGGATTGGGCGAAGTGCAAGTGAGTTTTTCTGATCGTGTAGTGACGGATTCAAATTGGATTCGTTTTGCCAATGAAGATTCCAAAGAAAGATTACAACACGGCGAATTTTCTATCGAAAACGGAAATATATATTACCATCCAAATGTAGAGTTAAATTGGCAAAATACTCCCAAAGATACAATCCATAAAATTGTATCCAATTATCAATTTACCAATGGGAAAGTTTATTTGGATCGAAAGGATTACGATCAGTTAGTGCCTGTATTAAAACGTTGTTTTCTATCAGAACAAGTGGATTCTGTTTTTATGGATGGAAACATTTGCCAATTGGAAATTAAATCTTTAGATGATGCCAAAGAAGAACGGATTTCGGATGTTTTATTAACATTTTTTTCGTCTTTTTATCCTAGTCCGTTTTTAGAACCACATCGTCTCCTGTAGCTAATTCTTTTTCCCATCCACGTTGTTTCGGTTTGATGTTTGAAATCGATTTTCCTAAAGAAATGATTTCGCCTTCAAAAAGGGTTCTTCCTCTTCTTTGGAAAACTGGTTTCGAATCCAATTTTAATCCATCATCCTTACCAAGAGATACGATAACTTCGTCTTTTTTTACCTTAAGAATTTTACCTTCGATTGGCAGAGTCGATTTAATTCTTTCCGCAATTCGATGTACGATGGTTGGCAAACTATCGCGTCCTCTTTGGTTTGTTTTCCAATTGGCGATATCTTTTAATTGATCTCTGTCATAGATAGAAATATCAAATTTAATATCACCATTTTCAATTTGGTATTTTCCATGGACCACATAACGAATTTTAGTTGCATTTCGTCTTTTGGAATCCAAGTGATGTAAGTTATCGATAGAAAATGGAATTGTTTGTGAAAAAGGATGATAACTGGATTCTTTTAATAAATTACGAATGGACTTAAATTCACTTCCCTCAACCACTCTTACTGATAACATGTTTTTTAATTGGTATCTTAAAACTTCTGCAAACAAACGTCCAGCTTGGAGATGATAAGGAAAAGGACTTACCGATTCTAAATCAAAAACATAAACTTCTGGACTAAACCTAACCGATAAATCGGAAACAGAATTTGGATCAATTTGAATGTATCCTTCCTTAAATTCGATCGAATCCTTTAGATTTTTAATCACAAATTCCAGTTTATTTTGTAATTTAAAAGAATTTGGATCTTCTTCTCGCAGGCGTAATAATAGATTTATATATTTAACAGAATCACCTGATAAATTATAAAAATCTAAAAGTTCTTTTCTGACTACTGGTGTTTGAGCGCTTAAGTCCCTAGCTCTAAATAAATGGAATAAACTACTCTTATGGTATAAGGAATGTTTTTCAGCATAATAACGATCCCTTCGGTAATCTCCCAACTCTCGTCGTAGTTTGGATTCTTCCTTTTCGGAAGAAATGACATACTCTTCTGCTTCAAAACGTAATATTTCATCTAGATCATCGAGTGCTAATGCTCTTCTGTAATGGTATGAAGCAAATTTAGTTTCACCCAATTCCCATGCAAGATTCGCTTCAATGCTATGATAGAGTTGGTTTTCTGGGAACTCTCGTGCTAGTTCATAAATTCGTTTAAAAGCTTTTGTTTTTAAGTCTTTGTCATTATTTGCATTAGCTAAAATCAAATCATGATATACAAAATAGAATCTAGCTTCTTCGTTTTTATCATCTAAATTCAAAGCATTTTCGAGCGTTTCTTTTACACTGGGTAATACGGAAACCAAAGCCCTTGGTTGGAAGTAATTTTCATACAACAGAACTTTAGCTTTGAAGGAGAAACCGGATGGATCGTTTGGCTCTTTTTTTGTATAAGAATCAATTGTATCCAAGGCATTTTCAAATTGTTTTTTTGAAAAATACAACTCAGCTAACATTCTCAATAAATCAGAAGGTTCTCCTAATTTATCTGATAAAGATTTTATTTTGTAAAGAGCTGAATCCGTTTTACCTTGTTTTAAAAGTGATTTTGCTTCTGTGATCCTTAAGCCAGTGTGATTTGGGAATTCAGTGAGTAGGGGTTGGATTAAATCATAAACCGACTTAAACTCACCATCCATTAAATAGATTTCAGACAAACCTGTGACTGCTGGTATGAATTTGGAATCTCTTTGTAAAATTTCTAAGTAAAACTTTTTGCTTTCTTTGTAGGATCCTAATACAAAACTACAATCAGCGATTCCTAACTTAGCATCGATGGAATTTCTGTTTTTTTGTAACGCAGATTGGTATAAGGGAATGGCTTTTCTGCAATTATTGTTTGATTGGAAAATTTTGGCTTCTGCAATGTCTTCTAATGCACTCGGTTCAGCAAAAACAAACTGTGTGAAAAAAAATAGAATCCCAAGTACACTGTATTTTTTGGTATGTTTATCGAGGTTCTGGAACAAAATAACCTCCTTCGTCCCTTCCTTTTACGCCTCTATGATCTACACCAATGCCAATTTTGATATATCGATTGATGAGTTCAGGATTTGTATCTGTTTTATAGGAAAGAATATAACGGTAATCTAAATGAGATCTAAAGAGTTTGTATAAATCTCTTTCTTCCCCTTCACCATCCAAATAGATATACTTTCCATTACTTGGACCTGTTAAATCAGACCAAGATTCTTCATACGATGGATTGGAATTTGTTGTTAATACATAAATCGGAATGGAATGTGCTTTGGCATAAGATACGATTCTTGATTTTTGGTATTGTAAAAAACTATCTTCTTTTGCTTCTTTTGAAACCAAATACACGAGGATTTTTGGTCCCGTTTCCATTGATAGTTTTTTTAAGGCGGCAATACTTGCTTTGCCAAAATTGTATTTTTCTTCTGCTTGGCTATCTCGGATTTTAGCAAGAATGTCTCTGAGTGATACTGTATCTGGTAAAATCAATTGGCTATCTTTTCCAGCACGATAAAGTGTTATATGGTCTGTATCATGTAAGGACCGAAAAAGAGGGAATAAACCATCTTCTAAATTTGTTTTTCCTTTTTTCAAACTTTCGCTATTTTCATAAACAATCGCAATGTTCAATTTTTCGTTAATTTTGTTTTTGTTCGCTAAAGAGAAGAGTGGGGTCATATTGTCGTTTTCGAAGATTCGAAAACTCAAACGATCAATCCCAACTAATTCTTTACCCCCTCTATTTTTAACGCGAGTGTAAATATGAATATTGGGGAAGTCCGACGTATCAATTGATTCGATTTTTAGGTCAAGATTTGAAAGTAAATTGTTCTTATGCGAAAAAATATCAATTCTATGTTTTCCAAAATCTACAAAATACATACTTCCTGTAGAATCCATATTTGTAGCAAAAGGCCGGTATAATACTCGATAAACACCATTTTTGTCTCTGAATTTTGGAAGTTGTCTCCAATCTCCATTTAACATCGAATAGGTCCAAATCCCTGTTAACTCATCCGTTAGAAAAATTTGGTTATCTAAAATTCGGATATTTCGCGGTTTTTTCCATTCTGATTTGGAAATGGTTTCAATGGTATTGCCATCACCATCAAACACAAAAACTTTTAGTTTATCTTTATCGACTACATAGATTTTTTGATTCTCAATTGTAATCCCAGAAGGATTCACAAGTTTGGAATTTCCAATTCCAAGGATTTCTAATACAAATTGTCCATTCTGATTAAACTTTTGGATTCGACCGTTTCCAGAATCAGCTACATATAAATTCCCTAATGGATCAAAACAAATGGAAGAGGGTCCCCGGAATTGGCCTGGATTTTTTCCAGGTCCACCAATAGTTGCCAAATAACTTCCATTCAAGTCAAAAACTAAAACTTCATCTCTAACAAAATCAGCGATATAAACTTTTTGGTTTTGGTAAACGAGTGAAACTGGTCTTTCGAGTTTTCTTGTAATTCCACCTCTCCAATTGGAGATGGGTGTTCCTTGTGCATTAAATTTAACCACATTGGAAGTATCAAAGCCTGCTACATAAAAGTTTCCTTCATCATCAAATGTGATATCAACTGGATTTCGAAATCGATACCCACGAATGGAATCACCTTCTATAGTTTTAAAGTATATTTTTTCTTTTTCTGTGACACCACCTGCGATCGCTAAGCGGAGAGTCTCAATTTTATTTGTTATAAGCAGGTCATTTTTTGCTTTGGTAGCTAAAATTTCTAATTCATCTAAGGCTTCTTCCCATTCACCTAACAAGTAGTAGTTATTTGCCAATTCTAAACGAGCAAGGTGGAAATCCTTTTTTAAATTCACCGCTTTTTGGAATCGTTCTTTCGCTGCGGAATATTCTCTTAAATTTTTATAGGTGAGCCCACGTTTGAATTCTTCCTTGGCATTCTCTTCCCCCAGGGAAAAATTGGGAAAGTCTAGAGGAAAGATTTGGGTGCAGACCAAAAGAAAGATGATGGATACAAACTTTCGCAAAAAACTTCCCCTCTGTCCCCCATTATAATGGGACATAATATTGTAGTCAACCCCTTCCTCAGAGAAAGGGCAAAGCAATCATTCTTTATTCTCGACAGATTCACCAAATTCGACAACATGGAATAGTCATTATGTCCCCTGATACCATCGAAAAAGAAGTCAATCGACGGAAAACCTTCGCAATCATTGCCCATCCCGACGCGGGAAAAACAACACTCACCGAGAAATTACTGCTCTACGGAGGTGCTATCCAACTTGCAGGGGCTGTGAAAGCAAAAAAGGAAGGAAAATCTGCCACCTCCGACTGGATGGCAATGGAGAAAGAAAGGGGGATTTCCATCACCTCTGCCGCCTTACAATTTGAATACAAAGGTCACATTCTCAATTTATTAGACACCCCTGGCCACGAAGATTTTTCGGAGGATACCTACAGAACGTTAATGGCAGCCGATACCGCTGTTATGGTGTTAGATGCCGGAAAAGGGGTCGAACCACAAACCATTAAATTATTCCGAGTTTGCCGAGACCGAGGCATTCCCATCATCACCTTCATCAACAAAATGGACAGACCCACAAAGGATCTTTATGCTCTTTTGGATGAGATTGAAAAGGTTCTAGGAATTAAGGCAGTTCCCGATGTTTGGCCACTCGGTACAGGTTTTGATTTTAAGGGAGTTTATGATTTAAGGGATGCACAATTGTATCTTTTTGATCGAACTCCAGGTGGAAAACAAAAGGCCGGATTTCGGATGGCTGGACCCAATGATCCTAGCCTCGACGAACAATTCGATGAGGAAATTGTAAAAGCTTTCCGTGAACAAATTGACCTGGTAGAAAATGGCATTGGCCAAGTGGACAAAAATTCCTTTTTACTGGGAAAAGAAACTCCCGTGTATTTTGGTTCTGCAGTGAACAATTTTGGGATTGAGTTATTCTTAAATAAATTTTTAGAACTCGCACCCGGACCTGACCATATCCCACTTCGGGATGGCAATTACTTAGATCCCGTGAATTCTCCATTCAGTGCTTTTGTATTTAAAGTACAAGCAAACATGAATAAGGCGCACCGGGACCGAATTGCTTTTTTACGTATTTGTTCTGGTGTTTTTGAACGCGGACTCAACGTAAACCACAATCGTTTAGACAAACCAGTGAAATTGTCCTCTAGTTTTGCATTTTTTGGACAAGATAGGAACACTGTTGATTTGGCATACCCGGGTGACATCATTGGTCTCGTAAACCCAGGAACCTATAAAATTGGTGACGTACTCTCGACTGGCAATACGCCACCACTTAGACCTCTTCCTAGTTTTGCTCCAGAACTCTTTGCAACCATATCCTGTAAAGATACATTACAATTAAAGTCTTTCAAAAAGGGATTGGACCAATTAGCAGAAGAAGGAATTTTGCATCTTTTCACATCACGAACGATAGGTGGCGGTGTACCTATTATTGGTGCTATGGGAAAGTTGCAATTTGAAGTTTTTCAAAGAAGGTTAAAGGATGAATATGGGGCGGATACATCTATCAATATCCTTCCTTATGGAATTTCTCGTTGGGTAAAAAAAGAAGACCGAACTAAAATTCCATCAAATGCAAATTTGGTTGAAGATTTATTCGGGAATATGGCTTTATTGTTTGATACCGAATGGGATATGAATTATTTCCACAAAAATAATGAAGGAATTGAGTTATTAGACAATCCACCACTTGAAGATTAATTAGATGATATCAATACCAATCCAAGTGATATCATCTAATAATTCTTTCCCTTCTGAGTAAGATCGAATTTTGAAATCTAATTCTTGTTTGACGAGTGACATGTGATTACTTGTCATTTGTGAAAAAAATTTGAGTAATTCCGTTTCCCATAATTTTTCCTGATTTTTGTTTTCCACGTCTTTTAAACCATCAGTGAATAAATAAAATCGGTCCTTTGTAGTGATGGGAAATTCCAATATTTTGGGATTCAGTTTTGGTATCATCCCGAACATAGGATTCAGTTTTTCATAACAATGGAAATTTCCATTGGAATAATGGAGCATTCCTGGGTGGCCAGCATTTCCATAATAGACTTTATTTAAATCCAAATCAAAGAGTAAAAACAAAAAAGGAACAAATGCGTAAGGATCAGGGAAATGAGTGCTTACCCCTTCATTCATCTTTAATAATATATTTTTTGGATCTGTTTCTGTTTTTGCAATTTGGTGAAATAATACTTTGAGTACTGTCATCATCATGGCTGCTTTCACGCCATGTCCAATCACATCTCCTAAGGCAAAAATATATCGATTGTCTCCTAAGTTTATATAATCATAATAATCACCACCGACTTGGATAAGAGGTCTGTAAAGAATCTCATAATCTAATTTGGGAAAGATATGAATTCGAGATGGCAGGTATTTTTTTTGCAAATCCTTTGCATATTCCATCTCTCTTTCGAATTCTAATCTTTTTTTTGTTATATTTTGTATGAGTATTAATGCACCACTTGCAAATTGATTATTTTGTTCTAAGAACCAAATTTGGTAGGTGATTTCTAGAAGTATGGTAGATCCATCACTGATAAAGACTTCCAATTCCTCTTTTAGTAATTCTTGTGTGTGATCATTTTGTTCTTTGATTTCTCTTAAAAATTCAGATACTTCTTTTTTTAACCATTTTGCCAAAGGTTCTTGGTAAATATAAACATCTGATACTTGTAGTTTTTCTTCTATGAATGGATTTTCAAGTAACACATTTCCCAAGGAATCAAAAAGAATCGCTGCATGTGGGTATTCATTTAATATCAACTTTAGTTTTTGTTTGGATTCAATTTCCCTTAGCGAAATGAAGATAGAAAAAAGAAATGTGAAGAATAAAATACCAATGAGTGTTGTAATATTTGTTTTTAATGAGGAGATAATTGGTTGTAATACTAGGTTTATAGGACTTACAACAAAAAGGTGGATGGGAAGTCCATAAAGAGGAACACCTACTAGAAAAAAACCTAAATCATCTTTTTCAATTTCTTTCAAAGTTGGTAAATTGGAATTTGATTGTAAGGAGGATTTGGATTTTTCTTTCCATTCTTCCGAAACCAGAAAATTATCTTCAATAAATCCAGAGATTCCAAAATCACCATTTTGATTTAATAAAAACAAACCTTCATTCGGATCACTAAAGGATGAGTCGAGTAATGCTTCTTCCATGAATACCGTCGGATAAAGATACATTCCTTTTTCATCGGTAATTAAAATATAAGAAGCAACTGTATCTGAATGATTACAAGAAATGAATTGGATGGAAGATTTTTTCTGGATTCTGGATAAATCATTTGAACAATACTGATTTAAATCCGTTGGATTTTTGATTGGGATTAAATCTCCTGTTGGCTTCGAAAATTCATTTTGAATCTGGTTTCGAATTTGATTTTCGATGTCGATTGCTAACAGTTGAATGCGAATTAATTGGAATCTTTGGTTCCAATCCAATGCTTCTTTGTATTCTACATAAATCATCCTTCCAATGAGTAAAGCATAAGGAAGTAAGATGAACAAAACTAGTGAAAAAAAGAGCTTAACAAAGGATAAAGATCGGATGACATAAACAAAATTAGAAACGATACTCCGCATCCGATTGTGGAGATTTTCCATTTACTCGGCCTTTTTTAGACTCTGAATGAATATTTGTTTTGGGACTTCTTCATTCCCTAATCGGTCGACAGCACTGATTTCTAATCGGATGTTTTTTTCACAGCCAGAAAGTATCTCCATCCAAGAGGTCTCTAACCATATCTGGTATTCGGAAACTTGTTCATCACCACATGAGGATCTGTACCGAATGTTGGAAAGTCCTGACCCTTCATCAGAAGAACGGAGTAACAATCCGTTTTTAGGAGAAATAAATGTGATTCCATTTTTTTGGAATGATGGACTTAAAAAGGAAATTGAAGTCACGGGTGGTCTTGTATCCACCTTAAATTCCCACACTTGCATCCCATCGGAAACACCCAATTCATTTGTGACCTTGTATTCCAAACGGTAATTACCATCTTTTGAAAAACGTAAGAGAGGAGATGTTGTCGTTTGCCAAGGGCTACCATTGATTCTGTACTGGATACGAATCTTTTTGTCGGCTAAAGTTGGAACGATTGTAATTTGATTGGTTGTGAGAAATAACTCAGGTTTTCCTTCCTTTGTCGGAATGGGTACGAGAACATCTGTTTTCACTGGAATTTTTTCGACTGGCTTGGCAACGGGTTTTGGTTTTTTACCAAACAAAGCCACCTGGTACAACTCGGTCCAAAACCCTCTCACTTTCCGTTTGGCAACGGCTCGGATTCGAAAGAATTCATACCCATCTGGAATGAATAAGTTAATAGGACCTGGATTTGCCAAAACTCGAAAGGGAATTTCTTCTCCCAGTTCATCGGATTTCCAAAGTTCAATTTCATATTGAATGATGTCTTCACGATCTGGAACCAGAGAGAATTGAATTTGTTTTGCGTGTAACGGAAAGTGGCATGTGAAGCTGATTAAGAATAATAGAGCACGTATTCGTAAAGGATTGTACCTGAATAAACAGAAATTCATTTGTTTTCGGGAATAGGAGGATTGGGAACTTGGAATGGTTTTAAAGGTGGTTTTCCCTTTTCAACAAAGGTTGCATACCCAGTGTTAACGAGAACTGTAACTTTTTCTGCCGTTACAGCAACACTTCCTTCATAACAACTGAGAGTGGTATTTCCATTTGCATCCACTTCTGTTAAAAAATCAGTACCTTTGACAACAGATTCAGCAGATTCCGTTTTGAGTAAAAACATCTTTTGGTTGGGAGCAGAGGATTTTGGAATCAGAGAACGAATTCTTCCTTGCCTTAAAAAAATTTCATCAGGTTCGGTATCTGATTTTCCACGTTCCATAATGACATGGCTATTTTCTGTGATTTCAAACCGAGATCCAGATAAAAAAACAAACTGTGCTTCCGATTCCTTGAGAGTTCTCACTTCATCCTTTGCATAAAGTCCTTCTCCATTTTTTGCTTTAGCCCAATCATTTTGTTTTTGTGAGATTTTTAATACCTCTGTCGTACCAGTAAACCGTTGTAAGTCGGCAAGTGGTTTTTTTCCCAAACTTTTAGGGATCCATAACTTCATTCCGGGAATGATTAAGTTTGGATTATCAATTTGGTTGGATTTGAGAAGTTCTTTCCATTTCCTTGGATCATCCAAATAGGTTTTGGAGATGATACTTAAGGTTTGTCCTTTTTCTACTACGATTGTAATCCCATCATCTGGATTCGGTTGTATGATTTGTTTTTTAGATTCGGCAAATGTTTGGGAGAGTGGAAAAAGAAAAGTTAGGATGAATAAGGGATGAATGATAAACGAAAGTTTTGAACAATTACTTAGAAATAAAAAAACCAAAAAAGAATAACCAGTGTTACACTTTTTTGGATTTATGAATAACCCAGAAAAGGGGAATTGGATATTTTTCATCTAGTTCCCCTTTTTTAATTGTTAGTCGATGTTTTCGGCGACTAGTTCCGCAATGTCTTTTACTTTTACGGAATCAATTTTTTCTGCCGCTTTGACACCATCTGTGATCATAGTGATACAGAATGGACAAGCAGTTGCGATGGTCGTAGCACCTGTATCAAGGAGTTGTCCTGTACGTTTGCTATTGACTCGCATACTTTCTGGATTGGATTCATCCACGTGTTCTTCCATCCAGTACTGCGCACCACCCGCACCACAACAAAGACCTTTGGAGTGATGGTCGACTGCTTCTTCAATTTTTCCACCGGATACTTTTTTCACAACATCACGAGGGTTATCGTAATTGTTGTTATATCGTCCGATGTAACAAGAGTCATGGTAAGTATACTTTCCAGTGTTTGCATCATCAGCCACTTTTACATCGATTTTACCTTCTTTGGAGAGTTGGTTGATGTATTCAGAGTGGTGGATGACTTCGAAGTTTCCACCAAATTGCGGATACTCGTTTTTGATAGTGTTATAACAATGTGGGCAAGCAGTTACGATTTTTTTGATACCGTATCCGTTGATCGTGTCCACGTTGGTTTGTGCTAGTGTTTGGTAGAGGTATTCGTTACCACCACGGCGAGCAGAGTCTCCTGAGCATCCTTCTTCTGTTCCAAGGATACCAAAGTTTACATCCGCTTTTTGCATGATTTTTACGAAGTCACGAGAGATCTTTTTGTTTCTTTCATCAAAAGCACCCGCACAACCTACCCAATAGAGTACGTCTACGTTTTTGTCTTCTGCTTCTGATAGAACTTTTACATTTAATCCTTCTGCCCAGTCGGCACGAGTGTGTGCACCAACACCCCATGGATTCGAATTGTTTTCCATATTGGTGAAGGCTTTTTGAAGTTCAGGACTCATTTTTGATTCTGCAAGAACCAAGTGACGACGCATTTCAATGATGGCGTTTACTTGGTTGTTTCCAACAGGGCATGCTTCTACACACGCATAACAAGTAGTACATCCCCAAAGTGCTTCTTCACTGAGACCTTCGTGTGAGTTGATCACTCCTGTTTCAAGTGCTGCTACTGCTTCCGCTGCTTCTTCTGGCGATTTACCAGCACGTGCAGCAGCCACTTCTGGCATTTTTTCCAACATTTGGTGTTTGAGTTCCACGATGATGGCTTTTGGATTTAATACTTTGCCAGTTCTGTTGGCAGGGCATTCCACTTGGCAACGACCACATTCAATACAAGACATACCGTCGAGTAGGTTTGGCCAAGGGAAATCTTCCACACGGTTGGATCCCCAAACAGCATTTTCATCATCCAAATTGAGTTTGGAAAGTTGTCCTTTTGGAGTGTCAGTTGCGAGGAAATAGTTAAATGGAGCAAAAATTAAGTGAGCATGTTTTGAAGTAGGAACATACAACATAAATGAGAAAACAGTGATGATGTGACCCCACCACATAATTTGGAAAACGATATCAGCTGAAGAGTTGGCAACTCCTACTGATTCCCAAAGTTTTCCAATTGCACCGTCAATCAAACCAGCATGAGTGTAGTAAGTTGCAGCAACTGTTTTGGCACCGTTTCCAAGTAAGGTGGTGACCATAAGGGTAGCAATCATACTGATGACGATAGCAGAAGCAGGAGAATGAACATCTAGTCCTTTTGCTTTTTTGATCCAACGTCTCCAAGCAAAAAACCCAAGACCAGTTAATACTAAAATGGATACATAGTTAACTGCTTGTTCGTAAATATGGTTAGCGGCTTCCCCAAATAAGAAATTAGGAAGTGCAAATTGGTAAGGATCTTCCATAACATAACCGAATACACCTGCGATCATTTGGCTTGTTGTATGGATCGTATAGACGATAAATCCATAAAAAACAAACGCGTGCATGATCCCACGTACTGGTTCGCGGAAGTTCTTTTTTTGTAAGATTACGTTTAGGAAAAAACTTTTTAAACGGAATCCGATGTTTAGGTTCTTTTTTGCATCTTCATTAAAAAATGCAGGACGACCGTTGAAGATCAATCCGAGCCTGTAAAGGATAGCGCGGACAAACACTACGTTTGCCACGACGAAAAAAGCTGTGAATAATAGGTGAAAGAGAATTCTTCCGATATCCATTTATATTTATGCCCTTAAGGTGTTTGGTATTTCCTAGGATTTCTATAGAAAAATCAATGTCCAGGAAAATTCGGTTTTTACAGGGATATGTCAGAAGATTTCCTGTCCAAGTAGGTAGAGATATGAACTTGTCCTCTTTTTCCCTGAACCCAAATGACCCAGCCGATGTTGTCCTTCTCAAAGCAGTGGATGGCAAACGAATCTCTCCCAGTGAAGCTCTCGTTTTGTATAAGGAAGGAGACTTTCTAAAAATCCAGATGGTAGCCCGGTACCTTCGTGAGAAGGTTAGGCCCCATTCGGAAGCCAGTTATACCATGTTTCGGGTGGTGAATTATACCAATTATTGCAATGTTGAATGTAGTTTTTGTTCCTTTATGGATGAAATTGGAAATGGGAAGGGATATGTTCTCTCAAAAGAGGACATCTTGCAGAAGATGGATTATGCTGTGGAAGAAGGTGCCGACCAAATGTTCTTACAAGGTGGGGTGTATCCGGAACTTCCTTTTGAGTATTATTTGGATGTGATCCGAACCGTGAAGTCAAAATACCCAAAGATGCACATCCGCGCCTTTTCTCCAGTAGAAGTCATCAATTTAGAAACCATTACTGGAAAACCTCTCAGAGAAGTCCTACAAATCCTAAAAGAAGCCGGTCTTGATTCTGTCCCTGGTGCCGGTGCAGAAATCCTCACCGAGAGGATGCGCCAAATCATCTCTCCGAAAAAAGCTTCCGTTGCGGAATGGGTTCGAGCGATGGAAACCTGCCATGAAGTGGGTCTGAGAGGCTCTGCCAATATTGTATTTGGCTCGGAAGAAACAGAAGAGGAAGTCATCGAACACTTGCAAGTGGTGCGTGATTTACAAGACAGAACTGGTGGATTTTTGTCCTTTATCCCTTGGACATTCCAACCACAAACCAAACGGTTTAAGGTAAGGCCTGTTCCGACACATGAATACCTAAAGGTTCTTGGAATTTGCCGTATCTTTTTAGATAACATTCCCCATATCGAAACCTCGGTCATGGTGCTTGGCAAAGGGGTAGGCCAACTAGCATTGTATTCGGGTGCGGATGATATCTCCTCTGTTGTAATAGAAGAAAATGTCCTTAGATCGTTTGGATTAAAAACGGAAAAAGAGGCACGAAAATTTTTGATGGAAGGGGGGTTTCGCCCGGTCCGAAGGAACCTCAATTACGAAGAAGTGAGTTCCCCACTAGAAGTAGTCTAAAATCACATTTTTCAAAAGACCGTTTGGTCTCGAAAGAATTTGGATAGGGAACTGCTTTAGGCAAAAAAAAAGATGGGGGATTTTCCCCATCTCGTAAGTTTTACACCTTATCCGTAATGGACATAAACTGAGAATCAGTCTCATTTGTAAGGTTAGAATCGAATCCTAATTCCGTCGATCTTTTTTTTACATTTCTAGGAGCGTGATGCGGTTTCTGCCTTCGTTTTTGGAAGTGTAAAGTGCCGTATCTATTTTATGGTAGAGTTCATCAAAACTGGGGTCGTCTTCTGGATGGAAAAGAGTGCCACCGATGGAAACCGTAAGAGTCAGGGAATCGCTCGGGTCGTTATAGATCGGAATTTGTAATTCTTCCATTTTTTCCCTGATGGATTCCGTTAACGTATGGAGTCCCTCTTTATCAATGGGAGAAACTAATAAACAAAACTCATCACCCCCAATCCTTGCTGCAATGTCTGTGATACGAGTTCTAGACTTTAATGTTTTGGCAAAAGCTTGGATCGCAATGTCACCTTGTTTGTGTCCATAACGATCGTTAATGGTTTTAAGTTTGTCTAAATCCAAAATCACAAGACCAATCACAAATCCTTCACGGTGTGATCTTTTTTTATACAGATCAAATTGTTCTAATAGATGCCTTCTGTTAAAAAGTTCTGTCATGGAATCTACACGGGACAAATCTTCTATCTTCTGATTGATGCGTAGGAGTTTACCAACCGTTATGTGGAGTTTATCTTTGATCCTATACTCTTCAAATCTCCAGTAATTGATGAGGAAATTGGCAACAATTCCAAAGGCTAACAAAAAGGAAACAATGAGAACATCCTGGTAGAAAAAATACCGATCAAATCCTTGGATGCGAGAAAAATTCAAATGAAGAGGGATAAAAATGAAAATATAAATCAAAGATAGGATACAGATTCGAATTGGCTCTAACCAGAGTAAGATGGAAGCTCCAGCGATCACAATTGCAGAACCGAATAAATAATAAGCATGGTTAGGGTTATCAAAAACCATCATCGGGATATAAAGAGTCACGAGTCCAATGAGTACAAGACTTGTGATTCCTAAGATTTGTTTTTGGTATCGTTTGATCCCTCTTTTTGCTAAGAGATAAACAGAAAAACAAATCGCAAGGGATGAAATTCGAAAAAATGCGATCCAAAAACTAGCTTCCTTTGTTCTCACAAGTGAATCCACAAAGAGTAAAGAGATGATGGATGTAACAGCAGTCATTACGCTGAAAATTTGTAAAGAAGAAGCAATATCATCTAAATTTGTGGAGATAAACTCTGGGTGGTAGGGGCGTAAAAATAATTTACGCAAAACAAAACCGTATCGTTTGAATGTATACCTACGCATGGTGGAAACCAATCTTGAGAATACAGTTTGTCGTTTCGTTGTAAACCATTTAGTGGGTTAGAACAAAATCACTTTTCGTTGCGTTTTGGCTAAGACATCCGGTAAGGACATTCCATCACTTCCCAAAGTCCGGATCCTTTCTCCATTTGAATATAGTACAACTCCTTGGATTCCGAAATTCCCTACGTAGGTAAAGGTAATTTGGTCCAAACGGTCTTTTAAGATTTCCATACTACCTCCTGAACTCAATTCTTCCGAAATGGAAATGTGTAAGATTCCGTTCTCCAAACGATAGTTTGGTTCCATTCGGATTTTTTTAGTCAGAGCAGAAAGTACACCTTTTGATTTTTCAGTCACCGTTGGTCCCTTGGTGAGTTCTTGGAATAAAAATACAATGGGGTCCCCACCTGGAAATTCGCGGGTGAGTTTTACAAGTTGGGACTGGCTATTTTTTCCAGAACCATAAAATTTGAGAAAGTACACAGGAAGGTAGCCAGGCTCAGCACTGATTCGTTTTCCTGCACCAGGGAACCTGTCTTCTGGAAGAGTGATCTCAGGAATGGTTTCATCGATGACTTTTGTTTGTTTGGTGGACTTTGTATTTGTAGGGTAAGAATGATTGAATACTTCTTCTTCCCAATTTAATTCATCTTCAAACGTTTCACTTTGAAACGGATCCACTGGTTCGGCAAATTTTGTTTTTTCAGCTTGTTTTCCAATGTTACGGAACCCCTGTTTTGGAAAAAAATTTCCAGAAACTTTGGGATCAAACCCCATGGACTTTTCAATTAGGACGAGTACAAAGAAGATCCCGCTAAGGAAATAGCGTAATGATTTCCATTTGTCTTCTTGGATTTGGGGATGTACCGCCACAGTATCAATGTCGGAAATGTATTGGATTTCGAATTTAAAAAAATTGTTTTAAATTTGTTAAATCTTCAATTTTCCAATCAAAGTCTGGAATTTCGCCTGGAACTCCATGACCATAGGTGCAAAAACCAAATGGGCATCCATTTTGCCGCGCTGCCTCCCAATCACTGAACCGATCCCCTATCATCGCAATGGAATTTGGTTCTAAACTGTATTTGCGCACATACTCAGCTAAAATTTCACCTTTGGTGTGGATGGTCTCTTGGTTGATCACAACAATTGGTTCGAAGTATTGTAATACGCCGGCTGTATCGAGAACGGTTTCAATATAAGGTTTTCGACCATTGGAAGCGCAAGTGATCGTATAACCTTTTTCTTTGAGATAATGAATGGTAGAACCAACACCAGCGTAAAAATCCCCTCCACCACTGCGGATGGAATCACACAGTAAATCTAAAACTCTAGCCGAAATGGAATCTCTTTCGACTTCTGGCAAAGAGGGGAGGAGGTTTGCAAAAATAGTCCGCACTGGTTTTCCAATTTCATTGATGATCTGATCGTGTGTGGGTAGGGATGTAATTTTTCCCGTTTTCTTAGCAAACTCTTCGATTGCCTGCACATACGTCTTAAAGATTATGGATTCTGAGGAAAATAAGGTCCCATCGACATCGAAGGCGACCATACGGATTTCCCCCAAGCGGTTTTCTTGCATTACCACCAGAAAAGAATTTGGTGGTCTGTTGGCAAGTAAGGAATAAAATCTTATGCTCGTGCAAAACAGTTTATCAGAAGTTCTTCGGGCCAGAGAAGAATTGTTTTCCAGGACAATTTGGACTGATCCCACATCACAGTTGCAAAACCGAGTGAAAGGATCGGAACTTTCTCGTTATTTTTTACTCACCGAATCGGAACGAATAGGGATTGAACAAACCATCCGATTATTAGTTTCGACCACTCCCTATTATTTATCTTTGTCTGATCCCACGGACCCAAACTGTCCCATACGAAGGATGATTGTTCCAACAGCGGAGGAGGCAGTATTTTCATTAGAAGAAAGTTCCGATCCTTTGGATGAGGAACGACTAAGTCCTGTTCGTGGGCTCACTCATATGTACCCAAATCGTGTCCTTCTGTTTTCAAACCATTCGTGCAGTGTATATTGTCGCCATTGTATGCGAGGTAGAAAGGTATCTTCTAGTGGGGAAAGAATGGAAAAAACAGATTTAGAGACTGCATTTGATTACATACGAAACCATCCTGAAGTAGAAGATGTAGTGGTGAGTGGTGGAGATCCATTAAATCTTGCAGATGCGAGGCTTGAGTGGATTTTACAGGAACTAAATCAAATTCCACACGTTCGCATTTGTAGACTTGGGACAAGAAATCCAGTCACCTTGCCATTTCGCATAACAGATAATTTGTGTAAAATCATTGAAAGGTATAATGATGATAATCTATCGATATTCTGTCATACCCAATTTAACCATCCAAAGGAATGTACAAAGGAAGCTAAGGATGCTATATTACGTCTGTTAAAGGTAGGAGTATCTGTAGGGAATCAGGCAGTATTATTAAAAGGCATCAACGATGATGAAGAAATAATGCTCACACTTCATAAAAGGTTGTTGGAAATGCGGGTTCGAGCCTATTACCTTTATGACCCAGAACTCATTCCTGGTTCCAGGGGTTTTCGCACTCCACTTGCTCGTGGGATTGAAATCGTAGAGTATATGCGAGGAAAAATTGGAGGGATGGGAATTCCTCATTTTGTCAATGATCTTCCTGGTGGTGGCGGTAAAATTACCATCGGTGCCAATTGGTATTTAGGTTATTATCCAAAAACAAGACAACATGCCTTTCGTTCCGCAGTGACTAAAAAAATACATTTTTCATTTGAACCAGTTGGTTCCGACAAAGAATCTTATTATCCAGTTCTTTCAGATGCAGATTGGGAGAAATTCCAAGCCGAATGAAAACAGTCATTCTTGCATGTGATATTTACAATCCAGACGATCCAAAACGTTCCCAGGAATGGGAATCGGAAGAAACCATATCGCTTATGGAAAATACCATTCGTTCCTTAGGGTATGATGCTGTATCACTCTCAGACGCAAAAGAAATTACATCTGTTCTTTCCAATATTCCAAAGGGTAACAGGGAAAATTGGATCGTGTGGAATCTTGTGGAAGGATATACATCTACCTCAAGAGAAGCATACATTCCTGCGTTATGCGAATATTTAGGAATCCCACATACGGGAAGTTCCGCTTCCGTCCAATGTTTCACTTTGGATAAATTTAAAACCAAACTTTTTTTGCATTCGATGGGAATTCGAGTAACGGATTCAGAACTACTGACAGAATTTCAAACCAAACCGAAAATCAAATTTCCAGTATTTGTGAAACCCAATGGAGAAGGATCGAGTTTGGGAATTTCAGAGTCGAATACAATCCAAGACCAAGGAGAATGGGAAAATACAATCCCAAAACTTTTAGAGGAACACTCTCCACTTTTAATAGAACCATTTTTAACTGGAAGGGAACTTACGGTAGGTGTGATCGGAAATTTGAACCACTACCAAGTTTTACCGATAGCATATGTGGATACTCCTTCTGGGATTTACCATGAAGGAATCAAATCTAAATCAGAATTTTTAGAATCTTTGGACTTCGAAGTTCCGATTGCCCTCCAAAAGGAATTAGAATCCACTTCTTTGAAAATTGCAAAATTTCTTGGAAGTTCTGGTTATATTAGAATCGATTATAAATTGGAAAAAGAAATACCTTATTGTTTGGAAGTGAATGCTACACCAGGTTTTTCTAAGATATACTCCACCTTGCCGATGTTATGGGAAAAATCAGGGAAATCATATTCGGAATTATTAGAATTATGTATCAATTTAGGTTTTGAAGAATACCAAACTCATCCGCGTTACCAATATGGAAAGGACCAAAACGTATGAATCTCATTGGAATGTTAAAAAGGGAAGTGGAAACTCATTCTGTTTTACAAACAAAGTGGCTAAAAGAAAGAAATATTAGAATGAGTTTTGATGATTTAATCCTTTGGCTTAGCCAAGAATACTTTGTATCCATTGGTTTTGTCGATTGGTTTTTGTTAGTTGCTGCCAATACAAGAGACCAAAATGCCAAAATAGTCCTTGTCGAAAATATTTGGGAAGAATTGGGAGAAGGGAACATCTCCGAAACACATGTATCGATACTTACAAGTTTTTTGGAACAACTTAATTTTGATTTTTCGAAGCATCAAATTTTACCTGAGACAAAAACCTATCTAGATAAAATGAAATCGGTAATTGATTTGGGTTTTTTTTATGGGTTAGGAGCACTAGGACCTGCCAATGAATATTTACTTAAATTGGAATACTCACAAATTGCGAACGCATACCATCAATTGAAAAGAGAATTCAATTTGCCAGAAGGTAAGTTTTTTCAGGTGAATTTAGATGCAGATGAAGGGCATAGCAAACGATTGTTTGATCTCATAGAAACTGTTTGTATTACGGAGGAATCCAAAAAACAAGTGATCGAAGGGAACCGATTGGCACTAGATGCAAGAGAAGATTTTTATTTGGGTTTGTCTCGTTTGGATGAAGGGAAACGTTACTTAACCAAGTGATTTCTTAAATTTTTTAAGTAGTACCATTACAAACATTCCTAAAAATGGAACGAGTGGCAAATACAGAATCCAGACAAAATACCGATAGAATCGTAGATTCCATGCCAAAACTCGAACTCCAAAAAAACCAGGAAATCGGTTTCCATTTTGGATGATTTGTACTTCTCCTTTGCATTGTTCCTTTGTTAATTGCGAATGGATTTTCTTTAAATCCTCTTCAGAAAAGGTATGGTAAGAAACGATTTCAATTGGTTTGATGGACTGTTTTTGTAAGGAAAACGCCAATCGCGTACAAAAGGAACATTCTCCATCATATATTAATTTCATTTTAGTTTTACGTTAATGGAGTTGGTAGACCAAAGTCTTCTGGTTGGGATTTCAGAAGTGAGATGATTCCAGGGATGAGTGATTGGTCCACACCGAGCCAATAATAATACCAAGAGTTATCTTTTTCTATTCCTTGTGCAATGGACATATACCATTTATTGATTGTATTGTCAGGTTTACTCCGCCAAAAAAGAGGACTACAGTGTTCTAAAATTTGGTCCCAAATGTCTCGACCAACACCTGCACCTCTTGCCACACCATTGACAGCAAATTTAGATAACAAATAACCATATTCGGTTTTTTGCATCCAAGCGCAGGCACGATAGGATTCTTCTAAAAATAATACATCAAACTTACTTTGAAAAAAATCTGGTTTTAGTTTTTTTCCAAACGATTCTTCTATCAAACGAAAGAGACGCACCATATCCACACCATCAGTGGATTCAAACTTATGGATTTTATTTTTACGTTTTACAAGGGTTCCACTTCCTTTTACAGTAAAAAGTTCCGTTAACAGTGTGAAAGGTGAAGTGAGAACAATACTGAATTTTGGATCCTCAATTTTGGATAACATTGCCTCAGAAAGTTGGATGAATTCTTTTTGGCTTTCTGTAATGGTGAACCCACTGGGAATCGGAAAGGTATTTTCCATTTGTAAAATTGATTTTACTTTCCCAGAATTTGGATCTTTCAAAGGTCCATCGATGGATACATAAATCACTTTTGAGGAATGTAGGATAGCTCTGCAACGATCTAAGACGGATTCGAGTTTTTCGATTTCATCATTCCAAAGTAAGATTGGGATTTTTTTCTTATTAATAGAAGTTTTAACCGATTCACGAAGTGGTTCATCCCTTGCGATGATTTCATATGAAAAACCTAATGTCTTTTCATCGTTCGGATTGGCTCCCATTTGTTCGAGTGGGAAAAAAACTTTTAAGTACTGAAAACTATCCTCTTCCAAAACAACAAAGGGAAATAAATCCAATTGGTAGAGGAGTTTTAAGTCAGAAAATAAGGCCTCGGAACTTTCAAAGATGGTTTCGGAATCTGCATACAGAATGGCAAACGATTCGGGAGAAAGGGATTGGAATTCTTTTAAGAAGAGAAGACCATCTCTTGGATCTCTAGTGATTTCAAAAACACGACTTAAAATGTCCTTTGATTTCATTTCCCCCCTCTTAACTCATAATCTACGATTTTTGCCTTTAAATTTGCATGTTTCAGTGTGATGTGTTTGTTTTCTTTTAGACCAAATTTCCCAAGGAGAGAAAAATCAGCGCATAATACTGTAAACTTCCAACCACCAAATTCGTTTTTTAAAACTTTACCAAATTGAAAGTACATCTCCCGTAGATCTTCCATTGGTTTACCGATTCGGTCACCATAAGGAGGGTTTGTGACTAAGTGACCTTGCGAACCAAATGTATTATCTAGTGTTAAACAGTCTGCGACTTCAAATTTGATAAAATCTTCCACTCCTGCTTCATAGGCATTTTCCTTGGCAATGCGGATGGCTTCAGGGTCTATATCAAATCCATACAAATGGGGAGAAGTTGGGTTTTCCTTTTTTCTTTCTGAGAAAACATAGGTTGGAAATAAAGTTTGGAAAATAGGGGATTCTGCAAAGAGGAATCTGTTGATTTCCCCAAACAAGCGTTCTCTGAGTGCAGCTTCGATCAGAACTGTTCCCGATCCACACATTGGGTCAACTAAGGTTTCCCCTTCCTTCCAATCAGACATTTCAAGCATTGCTTGTGCAATAGGTTCTCTTACAGGGGCATTTCCTGCATGGAGTCTGTAACCTCGTCTTCCCACCGGGTCACCCGATAACGAAAGTTCGACGCTAAAACGATCAGTATGGGACCTGACGACGATGGTAATATCCGCTAAACGTTTCTCAATTTCAGGCAGAGGGACTTTTTTGGCCCTGAGTCTGTCAAGGATGGCATCCTTTGTTCGATGCATTGTAAATTCAGAATTTTTTAATTTGTCTTTGGTTTCTGCATCAATACGAAAACTCACATTGGGACCTATGTATTTTTCCCAAGGGATTTCGGATGTTTTGGTATAAAATTCGTCGTAGTTTTGTGCATTGTCGTGGAGGAGTTGCAAATTCACACGAGAGGCAAATTTAGTATGGATGGCAAATTGGATGACATCCTCTTTTTTGCCTGAGAAAAAAATTCCACCACGGTTGTGATTACTGATTTTTAGATGAAAGGATTGGATTTCCGTTTCCAAAAGCGGAGAAAGTCCTTCTCCGCAAATGGCATGATAGGTGGGATGAGTAGGTTTTATTCCGAATCTCCTAATTTTTGAGCCAAATAGTTTTGTAAACCAATGGATTCAATGAGCGAAGTTTGAGTTTCAATCCAATCAATGTGTTCTTCTTCCGAGACTAGGATTTTTTCCAAGAGTTCTCTTGTTCCATTGTCTTTACTTGCCACACAAATATCAATCCCACGGTTCAATCGTTCCACTGCATTGTATTCCAATTGTAAGTCATGTTGTAACATTTCAGGAACAGTTTGGCCTACATTGATTTTCATGTACTTTTGTAAGTCAGGGATTCCATCAAAATAAAGGATGCGTTCCATGATTTCGTCAGCATGTTTCATTTCTTCAATGGACTCTTTTCGAAGATACTCAGCAAGTTCCATGTATCCCCAATTTTTGCATAATTTTGCATGAATGAAATACTGATTGATGGCTGTGAGTTCCGCAGAGAGAACTTCTGCTAATATGTCGATTACTTCTTTTTTTCCCTTCATATGGGTAACCTCAAATTCTCGGTTCAATTGGAAAGATAATTGGTTTTCATAGAATAGGCAAGCGGAAACTATATTCGAATGAAGAAAGTTTACATTCACAATCCTGCGATGAGTGTATTTGGTAAACACAAAGGATCACAACTCGATTTGTCCTCTGTTACCGCAAAACAATCTGTACATGAGTTTCAATCTCACAAAATTCAATTCATCATCTATGCAAGTTTTTCACCAGATTCTTATAATCAGGAATTTCATCTTTCTGCAAAAATTGCTGCCAGGTTAGGACTAAAAGATCTTTATTCCATCCGAATGGAAACAGCTTCCTCTTCTGGTGCAGCAGCGTTCCAATTGGGAGTGAATTTGATTCTCAGTGGTCGGTTTGACCATGGACTTGTGATTGCAACAGAACTCATGTCACAACTCAACCGAGAAGAAAGCAATTTATTGTTAGGTTCAGTTCTCTCTGATTCACAACGCAAACTGGGAATGTCAATGGCACAAGGTGGTGCTATGATCACAAACCAATATCTACATGAATATGGCTACGAGGCAGAGGATTTGTTTGCCATTGCAAAAAAACTGCATGATAATGGATTACAGAATCCAAAGGCACATATCAAAAAAAATCTAACCCTGGAAGAATACAAAAACCAACCTAAGATCACAAGTCCTCTGGGGCTTTATGATATATCTCCTTTATCTGATGGGTCGGTTGCCCTGATTTTATCCAAAGATCCAAGTTCGGTATCTGTCAAAGGCATGGGTTCTGGATTATCTCCTTTCCTTTCGAGTGCAGAACCTAGTTTTTTAGCCAATCGGATTGCTTTTGCGAAGGCATACGAGGAGGCAGGAGTGGGACCAAATGACATCCATTTTGCGGAGTTACACGATGCCTTTACCCCCTTTGAACTTGTGGGTGCCGAAGAC
>Ga0208243_1000127_pt1 | contig 64368 bp, 59 predicted proteins | sample Subbio2Aug_QV12A_FD_184826 | JGI IMG/M metagenome (GOLD analysis project Ga0208243, IMG submission 184826) | Serpentinite rock and fluid subsurface biosphere microbial communities from McLaughlin Reserve, California, USA - CR12Aug_QV12A (SPAdes) | ecosystem: Environmental > Terrestrial > Deep... | reverse complement strand
CCTGCCCGCACGGATGGCCGAGGCGGAACGGGCGGCGCGGGTGGAGCAGACGGCGCCGGAGGGGCGGTTGCGGGTCACGGCCCCGCCCGACCTAGCGTTGCGCTTCCTGGTCCCCTGGGTGGCCGAGTTCCTGCGGGGGCATCCGGCGATCTCCATCGAAATGGAGTTGTCGAACGCGCCGCGGAACCTGATCGAAAGCCGGTTCGACCTGGCGATCCGGGGGACGCTGGATGTGGGGCCAAACCTGATCACCCGATCCATCGGGCAGTCGCGGCTATACACCTGCGCGCGGGCGGATTACCTGGCGCGGCGGGGGGTGCCGGAGGTCCCGATGGATTTGACGGGACACGATCTTCTGCATTTCTCGGGCCTGCGGCAGGGGCGAAACTGGACCTTCCTTCGGGGCGAGGAGCGGGTGGTGGTCCCGATCTCGCCCCGGCTGGAACTGTCCGATGGCTGGGCGCTGCGGGCTGCCGCGCTGGAGGGGGTCGGGGTGGTGCAACTGCCCGCCTTCATCATCGGCCACGACCTGCGGGAGGGGCGGCTGGTCCCGATCCTGGAGGGCTGGCAAGGCCGACCGGTGCCACTGCATGCAGTCTACCCGGACAACCGGCTGATCGCGGCCCGGGTCAAGGCTTTCGTCGGGTTCCTTGCGACGAAAGCGAAGGGCGAAGTGGACCTGCAGGCGGAGTGACGGTCAGCGCACCGGCGTCTTGTAGGTCATCCGGCGGATCGAGCCGGACTTGGAGCGCATCAGGATCGTCTCGAGCGTCACCCAGCCGGGATCGCGCTTGATGCCGGCAAGGAGCGAGCCGTTCGTGACACCGGTTGCCGCGAAGATCACATCGGAGCGCACCAGATCATCGCGGGTGTAGACGCGGTCGAAGTTGGTGATGCCGGCCTTGCGGGCGCGGGCCCTCTCGTCCTCGTTGCGGAAAAGGAGCTTGCCGTAGAACTGACCGCCCATGCATTTCAGCGCCGCGGCGGCAAGGACGCCTTCCGGCGCGCCGCCGGAGCCCATGTACATGTCGATGCCGGTGATCTCGGGCTCGGCGCAGTGCATGACGCCGGCGACGTCGCCGTCGGTGATGAGGCGGATCGCGGCGCCGGTGGAACGGACTTCGGCGATAAGGTCCTCGTGGCGGGGGCGGTCGAGGATGCAGACGGTGATGTCCTCGGTCGAGCAGCCCTTGGCTGCGGCAAGGTTCGAAACCCGTTCCGAGGGGGACATGGCAAGGGTCACGGTGCCGGGCTTGTGGCCGGGGCCGATGGCAAGCTTGTCCATGTAGACGTCGGGCGCGTGGAGGAGCGTGCCGCGCGGGGCCATGGCGATGACGGTCAGCGCGTTCGGCATGTCCTTGGCGGTCAGCGTGGTGCCTTCAAGGGGGTCGAGGGCGATGTCGACCTCGGGACCGTTGCCGGTGCCAACTTCCTCGCCGATATACAGCATCGGGGCCTCGTCGCGTTCGCCCTCGCCGATGACGACGACGCCCTTGATGTCGAGAAGGTTCAGCTGGTCGCGCATGGCGTTCACGGCGGCCTGGTCGGCGGCCTTTTCGTCGCCGCGGCCGATGAGGCGAGCCGAGGCAAGGGCGGCGGCTTCCGAGACGCGGCCAAGGCCGAGGGACAGGAGACGATCCTGGAATTGCGATTTTTCTGACATGGGTCCCTCGGGGTTTTTTCCCGTGTAGCCGGGGGTTTGCGGCGCGGCAAGGCTGGTGGCGCTAACATCGGGCTAGGGGCCGAAGTCCAGTTGGTCGCGGCGGTCGAGAAGCTTGGCGTAGCAGGCGTCAAGGCTTGCGGCGGTGGCGCGGTCGGCGGCGGCGGCGGGGTCGCGGCGCTGGGGGATCAGGGCGGCGAGGCCCCGGTCGGACGCAGCGAAGTCCACGGGGTCGAGGACATCGGCGAAGGGCTGGGTCATTTCGAACGAACCGAAGGGCTGGCCGGGATAGGCGAGGATGGCCGCTTCGCAGTCCTGCAGGCTGTCCGGGCAATGCGCCTTGCAGAGGTGGGTGGCGGGACGCAGTTCGGTTCGGCCGGCCAGCACTTCTCGGGCAATGGCGGCGGTCATGGCGGGGGTCGGGGTCTCGTAGCGGGCAAAGCCGAACCAGACGGCGCGGACGGCGCGGGCATCGGCGAGGCGGAGGTCGATCTGGCCCCGGGACAGTCCGGTGCCTGCAAGGGGGTCGCCGATGGTGTCGAAGATCTCGGGTGCGATTTCGAGAAGGTGGACGTAGGTGAGCCAGCCGACCAGCCGGTCTTCGCGCAGGAGGGACAGGAGGAGTGCGGCTTCCTCGGCGACCGGGCCGTCCTGGTAGACCGCGTTCTGCAGGCGGAACGAGATGGCGAAGGCACCCAGCATAGCAGGCATCTCGTTGGAAAGGAGGGAGGGTGGCAGCTCGCCCTGGCCGCCGGTCTGGTTGACCCAGGCCGAGAGAAGAACTGCGGCCTTCTCCGGCTCGCCCGCGGCCAGAAGGCCAGCGACACGGTCCGGCAGGTCATCTGCGGTTTCTCTATAGCCGCCGTTCCACAGCGCGGTCGCCGGGTGCGCCGCGGCGGCGGCCTCTTGCGCCTTGATCCCTCCGACCATGCGCTGGGCGTTCTTTTCCTTGAGGTTGCCTTGCGGGGGCACCCATAGCAGGGCGAAGGGCAGGGTGATCAGGGCAGCGGGGTTGCCAGCCTCGGCCAGATCGCGCAGGGCGGCGACGGCGGCGGGGTCGTCCTTGGTGAGAAGGGTGGTCAGGGCAGTGCGGAACGCCGGGTCATCCGCGCCGTCCAGCATCTCGGCCTGGGCCGGGGCCGCAACGAGGGCAAGCGTGGCGAGGAAACGGAACATCGAAGCCTCCGGCCATTGAAAGGACCGAAGGGTCGGGTCAGGGGGCGGGGTCTGTCAAGTCGCGCGGCCCGGAAAAACGGTCAGACTTCCTCGATCCGGATGGCGACGGGCTCGCCCACGAGGACTCCGGTCGCGGCGAAGCGGGTCATGGCGTGGGCGACGTCGTCGGGCGCGGCCTTGTGGGTGACGATCAGCACCGGGGCGTTGGAGCCCTGGTGGCCGTACTGGCGCATCTGGTCGATGGAGACTCCAGCGTCGCCGAGGCAGGTGGCGATCTTGGCCAGCGCCCCGGGTTTGTCGAGGAGCGTCATGCGCAGGTAATAGGGCGCAGGCGTCGCGGCGCGGGCGGGCTGGGCGGCGGTCAGGGTGCTGGCGGGCTGGCCGAAGGTCGGCAGGCGGAAGCCGCGGGCGATGTCGATGACGTCGGCCATCACCGCGCTGGCGGTCGGGCCCATCCCGGCGCCGGGGCCGCGGAGGACGATCTGGCCCACGCTGTCGCCTTCGAGGACCACCATGTTGGTGCCGCCCTGCAGTTGGCCCAGGGGACTGTCGGCGGGGACGAGGCAGGGAGTCATGCGCTGTTCAAGCCCGCGCCCGGTCATCTGCGCGACGCCGAGAAGCTTGATGCGGTAGCCCATGTCCTCAGCCAGCCGGATGTCGTCGATCGAGACGTTGCCGATGCCTTCCAGTTCCACGGCGTCGAAGGCGACGCGGGTGCCGAAGGCGATGGCGGCGAGGAGCGAGAGCTTGTGGCCCGCGTCGATGCCGCCAACGTCGAGGTTCGGGTCGGCTTCAAGGTAGCCAAGCTGGCGGGCTTCCTCGAAGACGGTCTCGTAGGGCAGGTTCTCGGCCTGCATTCGGGTCAGGATGTAGTTGCAGGAGCCGTTCATCACCCCCATCACGCGCTTCATGCGGTTGCCCGCAAGGCCCTCGGTCAGGGCTTTGATGACGGGGATACCCCCGGCCACTGCGGCTTCGAACCGCAGGGCGAGGTTCGCCGCCTCGGCCTGTTCGGCAAGCGCCTGGCCGTGGTGGGCGAGAAGGGCCTTGTTGGCGGTGACGACATGCTTGCCGGCGGCGATTGCCGCTTCGGTCGCGTGCTTCGCAGCGCCTTCATGGCCGCCCATCACTTCGACGAAGACGTCGATGTCGGCGCGTTTCGCCAGCGCGACGGGGTCGGTTTCCCAGGCATAGGCGGAGAGGTCCGCATCGCGGTTCTTCTTGGGGTCGCGTGCGGAGACCGCGGTGATCGCCACCGGGCGGCCGGCGCGGGCGGCGATCAGGTCGGCATGGGCCTGGACGATCTTCACGACACCGATTCCGACGGTCCCGAGACCGGCAAGACCAAGACGCAGGGGGGCGGCGGACATCGGGAAACCTCGGCAGTTTGTGGCTGACGTCTGTTAGCCGGAAGCCGGGAGAGGTGCAACGTCGTCAGGGGGCCGCAGGCGTGGCGGCAATTGCAGCGGCGCGGGCCTTCAGAAGCGCGGCGCGCGCGGCCAGAGCCGGGCCGGGATCCGGCGCGACCTCTCCGGCCTGGGCGAGCAGGTCATCGATAGGAAGCAACCGGGGCGGCGGGCCGGTATCGGGACCCATCGGCTCGATTTCGGGGAACGGCGCGCAGGCGACGAGACCGCCCGCAAGAAGGACTGGAAGGAACCGATGCATGCCTGGCCTGCTGTGACTTGGTCAGGCTACCCCCGGAACGCGCCGGTGGGAAGCCCGGGACAGGGATGCCGGAGTTGCTCAGGTGCAGGTATTGGTGCCTTCCAGGCACAGACGACGATGGCGCGGGCGGGTCACGACGAAGGTGCCATAGTTTCCATCATCCACCGCCACCAGGAAACCTGCGAGGACGCTCTTCATCTGGGTCCGGAACTCGACCCGGGTTTCCACCACGTAAAGGCTTTCACCGTGGTTCATGATCGGAACGCGGGTGCCGCGCCAAGGCTGAATCTGAGCCTGGTCCAGACCGGCGATCTTGTTCTGCGGCGAGCGCGAGAACAGGAGCCGGTAGGAGCCGGAGTCGTCGTCGCAGACCAGTTCGACCGGCGAGTCGCATTCAAAGCTCGTCACGCGGATCGTCAGCTCGTGCCCGCCCGGCGTCAGGAAATCGCCGATGTTCTGCAATCCGTTGAGGAAGGCCGTCGGTATCGTGTCCCGCTGACGCGACAGCAGGTCTGCGATGGAATAGGCTGCCTTCTGGGTCACGTTGACGGTGCGGAACACATCCCAGTAGATGAACATGGCCACGAGCGCCCAGATAAGGAGCGGCAGCATCATCACCGTCTCGGCAAGGATGAGGCCGTCTTCATCCCGCAGGAAGGCCCTGAAGCGTTGGAGGGGCTTCTTCATCGGTCTCATCCCGGCTCGTTCACAAAGGTAGTGGTCACAAAGAGCGCATAAGTGCCGTCGGGCTCTGGGCTCATGCCGACCGACAGGTAAGTGGTCGGGAACATCGGGTCTTCCTTCAGGCAGATGCGCACCAGCATGATGTCGTTCTCGGTCCCGTAGGCGAATTCGTTCGCCGGCGGTTCGTCCAGATTCAGCGGCTGGCGGCGGTCGACGCAGCTCTTGGGCGGGGCGGCCATCACGAAGTTTCCGGTGTTCACCGGCTGCATCCAGATCTTCATGTCCCGAACACACTGCTCGGTCGAGGCGACCATCATGCCTTCCGAACAGATCCGTTCCTTCAGGTCCTGATGCGAGATGTTGCGCAGGGTGCCCAGCCGGATTTCCCGGACGGTCTGGTCGACAGCGCGGTCGAACATGACGTGGCGCGCCATGAACATGCTGGCTTCGAACGACGTGGTAAACACCAGGAAAACGACCGGAAACACCAGCACGAATTCGATCGGAGTCGTACCGCGATCGTCCCGGAGGAAGTTGCGGAACCGGCTCATTGGGTCAGCCTCAGCGGAGAGATCAGGACGGCGATCTGTTCGAAGGCGGCGTTCAGGTCATCCGCATTCGTGACGCGGTAGTAGTAGCCCGTGCCCGGCGAAGAGCAGTTGCGCACAGGTCCCTCGGTCACGTTGTCGCCGAGGACGATGCCGAAGATTTCGACGCCGGCGTTCTTGGCGGCGGTGCAGTTCTGCGCAAGCAGGCTGTCCATGTTTGCCGTGCTGACGAGGTAGCTGTCGACGAACATGTCGTAAAGCGTGGCGTAGTTGGTCGCACCGACCACGTTCGAGCGCATGTAGAGCTGCTCGATCACCCAGTCGACCGAGGCAAAGCGCCAGACTTCCGACCAGTCCAGGCGGCGGACGACGCCGCTGCCCTGCCAGGCGGGGGCTGCGGGCGTTCCGGTCGCCGTGACCCAGGCGCGCGGATCGCAGCCGCCGGTCACCTGCGTGCCGGTGCCCTGGCCTTCCGGCTCGTTCGCATTGACGCGGCGGCGCACATTGTTGGCCTTGAGGTGGGGGACGAAGAAATTCCGGCGGACGGTGTTGCCATTGACGATGGTGTTTGCCAGCGACCAGCCCGAGCAGCTGTTCGGAGGGTTGGCGGTGGGCGTGATGCCGGGACGCGTGCCGCCGTTCGGGGCGATCCCGCTGTCGCTGAATTCGATCGCAAACCGCCCGTCGGCGCCGCGCCAGATGGGGGAGGGACCGGACTTGAAGGCGTCGACGACGTGACGGCTGGAGACGTGCGTGCCGTCCGTCATCAGGACGATGATCTTGCGGGTCTCGCTATCGTTGTTGGCGGCAGGGCGGCCGGCCATGCCGGGAACGCCATTGCGGAGCGTGGTGTAGATCGGGCGAGCCGATTCATCGATCAGCGCCGTGGCCCAGCGCATTCCGACCGCGATGGAGGTGTTGCCGCGGGGGAGAAGTTGGCTGATCTGGGTCCTGAGCGTGGAGATGTCCGTGGTCGGCAGTTGCACCATGTTCGATGCGGATTCATCGGCAGCCGTCGACGTGTTGTCCCCATGGTGGCACATGTTGGAGGAGCTAGCATAGACCGTGGCCACCGGTGCCGTGTAGCTGCGAGCCACGACACCGCCGTTCGCCCCGTTGGTGTTGGTGGCACCGGGCAGGGTGACCGCGACGTTCGGGTTGCTTTCCCCGGCGTTTGTGACGGTTGCCATCGGGATCGGATCGGTCCGCGAAAGCGCCATCGTACCGAAGGTGTTGGCAGAGATCTCAAGGCAGTTGACCTGGGGAACACCCTGATTGGGCTGGAAGTCCCAGGACGACAGGTGCGACACGGCGAACTGCTGGCGCAACAGCACCGGGACGTTGACGTTGGATGAATAGGGCACCATCCCGATCGAGATCAGGTTGTTGGGGTCCTTCGGGATCGTGTAGGCGCCGTTGGCGTCGCGGTTGAATTTCAGGATGTTGACGAAGTTCGTCGCGGCCTGGCGGAGGGCGACGATCTTGGTGGTCGAGCCAGAGGCTTCACCCATCGAGCCGGTGATATCCAGGGCCATGATGACCTCGATGTTCGACACGCCCTGTTCGGCGGCCGAAGACACCTGGCCCTGGAACCACGGGATGCCCACCATGTGCATGAAATGGTTGTAGGACCTTACGCTGGCCCGACCGACCACGGTGCGGGAGTTTGCCGTCGATTCGCCATCGAGGAAGGAGAGCGCGTAATCCACCGTCCGCTCATTGCCGAGACCCGCGACTTCGAACCAGTTCTCCGCCACCGACGCGGGCGTCTGCTCCGGCGGGACCACGATGTTCGCAGCCGCAAGCATGGCGCGGTCCATCGTTTCCTGCAGGGTGACGCGCCGCCATTCGTACCGAACGACGTCGACGGCGATGCCGCCAAAGATCACCATCAGGATGAAAAGGAATATGACGAAGATCGTGACACCGCCCTCTTCGTCGGATCGGAAGTCCGAGAACTTGCGGACGACGAGCGAGGAAACCGGTCGCTTGGCAGGTCTGGTCAACATGTCACTATCCATTGCAGCACCCCGACCGCAATTGTCGGGCATCAAACGGGGATTTAGGCACAAGATCAGGCGGAAGTATGGCATTTCCTTCAGGCTCCCGCGTGGGTTGCCACAATCCGGAAACAATTCGGGTGAATCTGCCGGGTTCTGCTGCAATCCAGGAAAACTTCCCGGTCGTTCAGACTTCTTCAACGATGGGCGAATTAAGTGATTCGTCGGGCGGAATGCGCAGCCCGAAGCCACCTCGCGCTTTCGGGGTTCCCAAGGGCCGGGGGGGTCAGTACGGTCCGCTCCGGCGCCAGGCCCACGGCGCCGACTGTTTTGGGAGGAACAGAATGGCCGTTTCCGGAGAGCCGAGTTTTCGCGAATCCGTTGATCTGATGTTCAACCGCGCCGCGAAACTGATGGACCTTAGCCCCGGTCTTGAACAGAAGATACGTGTCTGCAACTCGACCTATACGGTCCGGTTCGGGGTCCGCCTGCGCGGCAAGATCGAGACATTCACCGGGTATCGCAGCGTGCATTCCGAACACATGGAACCCGTGAAGGGCGGCATCCGCTATGCGCTCTCGGTTAACCAGGACGAGGTGGAGGCGCTTGCGGCACTGATGACCTACAAATGCGCGCTGGTGGAAACCCCGTTCGGCGGTTCGAAGGGGGGATTGTGCATCGATCCGCGCCAGTGGGACGAACACGAGCTTGAGCAGATCACCCGCCGCTTTGCCTACGAGCTGATCAAGCGCGACCTGATCCATCCGGCGCAGAACGTCCCGGCCCCCGACATGGGCACGGGCGAACGCGAGATGGCCTGGATCGCCGACCAGTATGCGCGGATGAACACCACGGACATCAACGCCAAGGCCTGCGTGACGGGCAAGCCTCCGCATGCCGGGGGCATCCAGGGCCGGGTCGAGGCAACGGGGCGGGGCGTCCAGTTCGCGCTGCGCGAGTTCTTCCGGCACCGGGAGGACCTGGGCAGGGCGGGGCTGACGGGCACCCTCGACGGCAAGCGGGTGATCGTGCAGGGGCTGGGCAACGTGGGCTACCACGCGGCGAAGTTCCTGTCCGAGGAGGACGGCTGCAAGATCGTCGCGGTGATCGAGCGGGACGGGGCACTACTCGACCCCAAGGGTCTGAACATTGAAGATGTGCGGCAATGGATGAACCGCCACGGCGGTCTTCTTGCGGGCTATCCGAACGCGACCCATGTCGCGGACGGGGCCCCGGTGCTGGAGGAAGCCTGCGACATCCTGATCCCGGCGGCGATGGAAGGGGTGATCCACCTTGGCAATGCCGCGCGGATCAAGGCGCCGCTCATCATCGAGGCGGCGAACGGCCCGATCACCTTTGGCGCGGACGAGGTGCTGCGGAAGAAGGGCTGCGTGATCATCCCGGACATGTACGCGAATGCGGGGGGTGTCACCGTGTCGTACTTCGAGTGGGTGAAGAACCTCTCGCACATCCGCTTTGGCCGGATGCAGCGTCGGGCCGAGGAGGCGCGGAGCCGACTTCTGGTCGAGGAGCTGGAACGTCTCTCGTCGGATCAGGGCCTGGGCTGGTCCTTGGCCGAGGGGTTCAAGGAGAAGTTCCTGCAAGGGTCGGACGAGCTGGCGCTGGTCCGGTCGGGTCTGGATGACACGATGCGCACTGCCTACCAGTCGATGCGTGAAGTCTGGCACAGCCGCCAGGATGTCGAGGACCTGCGCGTGGCGGCCTACATCGTGGCGATCGATCGGGTGGCAAAGACCTATCGGTCGAAGGGCCTGTAACAGCCAAGAACTGGGGGCCATGCGGCCCCCCTGATTCGTCCGGAGCGGCCTGTGCGCGCCTACTGTCAGGGCGCAAGGCAGAGTGCGCGGACCCAAAAAACAACCCAGCGTTGAAGCAGTTATTGGCAAGTCGCGCTTCGCCCCGATTTTGCCCCAAAGATAACGCCATCCGGCCATGTGTTAAACTTCGGTTAATGTTGGTTCAGGTATCCACATCCTTGGTTAAGTTGGATTTTCCAACGACGTTACAATTGATCGGGATGTGTGCCATGCGGGACCTGGCAGGCGGTATCGACAAGAAATTCAAGGCATTTTTACGGCAGGAGAACGGGAGCTCGTCGATCGAGTTCGTTCTCTGGGTGCCGTTGGTGCTGGCGATTCTGCTCCTGATCGTCGATGCGAGCATGTTGTTCATGAGCCGGACCCACGCGATCCGGGTTCTGCAGGACACCAACCGGCTTTACTCGGTGGGGCAGTTCACCGGGACGCCGACGGAACGCATCACTGCGGCGCAGGCCTATGCGCTGGCGCGGCTGCAAGGGCTTTCGCCCAGCGCCACCGCCACCACGACCGAGACCAACCGCGTCGTGCGGACCCGGGCCACGCTGGAGACAGCCGAAATCGCCCAGATCGGATTTCTCGGGCTGATGATCGACACCACGATGGTGGTCGCCGCCGAACATAGAGTGGAGTTCTGACATGTTGCGCGTTCCTGCACTTGCGTCCTTCGTCGCCTCCGAAGAGGGCGGGATGACGGCCGGCGGACTGATCTTCACGACGATCTTCCTGGCGGTGGGGGGCCTCGCGGTCGACGTGTCCAACGCGATCAACCAGCGGACCCACCTGCAATTGACGGCGGATGCCACCGCCCATGCCGCGCTTTACGTCCGCAACTACACGCTGACGGCGACCCCGGAGGAAGCCAAGGCATCGGCTCTGGCCCTGGGACAGACCAACATGCCGCCGGGTGTCTATGGAAACGTCCTGACGACCGAGGACATCGAGTTCGGGGTGTGGGACCGCGACACCCGTCGCTTCACACCGGATGATACCTCGCGTTCGGCGGTCCGGGTCTGGACCCACCGCACTGCGGCGGACGACAACGAGGTAACCACGTACCTGCTCAAGTTCGCGGGATTCGACGCCTTCGACGTGCGTACCGCATCGGTCTTCGAGACCTATGTGCCGGACTGCCTGCGTGAAGGCTTCGTTGCCGAGGAGATGGTCGATATCCAGAGCAACAACAGCTACTACGACGGCTTCTGCATCCATTCGAACGACGTCGTCTCGATCAACAGCAACAACTATTTCGAGGAAGGCACGGTGGTATCCATGCCGGATTCCACGCGGCTGGACACGCCCGCCTCGGGCTATCGGACCAACGAGGGTCTGCGCGAGGCGCTGCGCTACGGCGCCATGCAGATCCGGCTGATCAACGCCCTGCGCCAGGTGCCGTCGTCGCCCTACTCCTCGGGTATCGCCGCGATGTGGAACTACATCCAGCTGGCAACGCGGGAAGGTCAGCTGGGCTATCTGACCAGCCCGCCGCGAAACATCACCATCGTCAACGGACGCCCCGCGCCATCCTCGGCAAGCGCGGATTCGGTGCAGGCGGGCCGCAACCTTCTGGACCGCAACGATGTGCTGGCACTGCGGCCGAACGCGGTGAACTACGTCTTCTGCTCAAGCTCAAGCATGCAGTTGCAGATCGACCGGCTTCTGTCCGATATGGTGATGATCACCAACTGCCAGATCAATTTCCGCTCGGGCGGCGTGCTGGAGAACGGGCTGATCGCCACGCTGAGCACCAGTGCCATGTCGATCACCGGGTCTTCGGATACGCGGATCGGCAGGGTCGATGACTGCGCGGCCGGTGGCGGGGCGCAGCTGATCTCGCTGGGCGGGATGCACTTCGCTTCCGGCATTGCCATCCACGGCGGCCAGCTCATTGCGCTCCGCGAGATCGAGTTCGCGGCGAATGGCGAGGGCCTGCGCGGGACCTCGATCATCTCGGGCGACACCGTGTCGGGGACCTCGAACATGTCGATGGGCCTTTGCGGGTCGGGGATGGAGGGCAATCTGTCGCTCGACTACTTCCGGATGGTGCAGTAGGGCGCGACCCGTTTGCGACGCGAAGTGTCGCGGCGAGCGCAGGAATTCGGCGCACGGTCTTGAATATGCCGACCAGAGCCGGTCTTATGGCCGGGTCTGGGGAGTCTATCCATGCGCTATTCCGGCCTGAAGGTCATCACCGAGGGATTGTTCGGCAACAAGGGCTGGACGCCCGCCTGGCGCGATCCGGCGCCAAAGGCCGAATATGACGTGATCATCATCGGCGGCGGCGGTCACGGGCTGTCGACGGCCTATTACCTGGCGAAGAACCACGGCATCACCAATGTCGCCGTGCTTGAGAAGGGCTATCTCGGGTCCGGCAACATCGGGCGGAACACGACCATCGTGCGGGCGAACTACTTCCTTCCGGGGAACAGCGAGTTCTACAGCCATTCGATGAAGTTGTGGGAGGGACTGGAGGCCGACCTCAACTACAACGTGATGCATTCGCAGCGCGGTCTGATCAACCTGTTCCATTCCGACGGCCAGAGAGATGCCTTCGTGCGGCGCGGGAATGCGATGATCAACCAGGGGGACGACGCGATCCTTCTGGACCGGGAGGGGGTGCGGGAGCATCTGCCCTATCTGGATTTCGACAACACGCGGTTCCCGATCTATGGCGGCTTGCTGCATCCGCGTGGCGGCTCAGCGCGGCACGATGCCGTCGCCTGGGGCTATGCGCGGGGAGCGGACCAGCGGGGCGTGGACCTGATCCAGAACTGCGAGGTCACCGGGATCGACATCCAGGGCGGGAAGGTTGTGGGCGTCCAGACCACGCGCGGGGCGATCCGGGCGACGAAGGTGGGGATCGTGGTGGCGGGGCGGTCTTCGCAAGTCGCTGCGATGGCGGGGATGCGGTTGCCGATCGAGAGTCACATCCTGCAGGCCTTTGTCACCGAGGGGCTGAAGCCGGTCATCAACCATGTCGTCAGCTTCGGCATGGGGCACTTCTATATCTCCCAATCGGACAAGGGGGGCCTCGTGTTCGGGGGCGACCTGGATTTCTACGCGTCCTATGCGGCGCGGGGGAACCTGCCGATGGTCGAGCATGTGATGGAAGCGGGCATGACGCTGATGCCGATGATCGGGCGGGCCAAGGTGCTGCGGTCCTGGGGCGGGATCATGGACATGTCGCCGGATGGGTCTCCGGTGATCGACAAGACGCATATCGACGGTCTGTTCCTCGACTGCGGCTGGAACTACGGGGGGTTCAAGGCGGTGCCGGCCTCGGGCTGGTGCATGGCGCATCTGATAGCGACCGGCGAGCCGCACGAGGTGGCGCGCAAGTTCCGGCTGGACCGTTTTGCGACCGGGCATCTTCTGGATGAAGAAGGCACCGGATCGCAGCATAATCTGCATTGAGGGGGCGCCATGCGTGACGCGTTATTCCAGGCCGCAGTGTCGGATGCCTCCGGCGGGGATATTTTTGCAAAGATGAAAGCAGGAGCCGGATCATGCGGCTGACATGTCCCTTGTGCGGTGAACGGGACCGGCGGGAGTTCTACTATTACGGCGCGGAAGACTATCTGCGCCGTCCCGCGGAGGGTGCTCCCTTGGCGGAGTGGGACAACTACCTGCACCTGCGGGACAATCCGGCGGGGGTGACGAAGGATCTCTGGTATCACGAGGCGGGGTGTTCGCAGTGGCTTCTGGTCACGCGGAACACGGTGACGCATGAGATTTCCGGGGTCGAACTGGTAGCGGGGCGGAAGGCATGAGGATCGACGGCAAGGGGCTGATCGACCGGACGAAGCCGGTCCGCTTCCGTTTCGACGGGAAGGATTACGCGGGATACAAGGGGGATACGCTCGCCTCGGCCTTGCTGGCGAATGACGTGCGGCTGGTCGGGCGGTCGTTCAAGTATCACCGGCCGCGCGGTGTGCTGACGGCGGGGTCCGAGGAGCCGAATGCTCTGGTTGAGGTCGTCGGGCCGTCGAACCAGACGCCGAACGTGCGGGCCACGATGCAGGAGGTGTTCGAGGGGCTGGTGGCGCAGTCGCAGAACCGGCTGGGCTCGCTGCGCTTCGACCTGCTGGCGGTGAACGACTACCTGTCGCCGTTCCTGTCGGCGGGGTTCTACTACAAGACCTTCATGTGGCCGCGCGCCTTCTGGGAGGGGCTTTACGAGCCTCTGATCCGCCGGGCGGCGGGGCTTGGGAGCCTGTCGGGCAAGCATGACGAGGGGACCTACGAGAAGGCCTTCGCCTTCTGCGACGTGCTGGTGATCGGCTCGGGGCCGTCCGGACTGATGGCCGCGCTGACGGCGGGGCGGGCGGGCGCGGATGTCATCCTGTGCGAGGAGAGCCATGCGCTGGGCGGGCGGCTGCTGTCGGATGGCGGGACCATCGGCGGCCAGCCTGCGGGTGAGTGGGTGGCGCAGGTGGTGGCCGAACTGCAGGCGTTGCCGAACGTGCGGATCATGCCCAGAACCACGGTGACCGGGGCCTATGACCACGGCACCTACGGAGCCTTGGAGCGGGTGGGGCTGCACAAGCCGGCGCGCCCGAACCTGCCGCGGGAATGTTTCTGGCGGATCGTGGCGAAACATGCGGTTTTGGCCGCGGGTGCCTTGGAACGCCCGGTGTCGTTCGAGAACAACGACCGGCCGGGGATCATGATGGCCTCGGCGGTGCGGACCTACCTCAACCGCTATGGCGTGGTGCCGGGCAAACGCGTCACGCTTTTCGCCAATACCGATCAGGCGCGCGGGGTGGCGCGGGAGCTGATGGCGGCGGGGGTCACGGTGGCGGCGATCATCGACCCGCGCCCCGATGCCTCGGCAGTCGAGGATTGCCCGGTGCATGTGGGGGCCGAGGTCGTGGGCAGCCGTGGGCGGCTGGGGCTGTCGGGCATCCAGGTCCGGAAGGGCAGCGAAGTCCTCGAGATCGAGACCGACTGCCTGGCGATGTCCGGTGGCTGGAACCCGACGATCCACCTGACCTGCCACATGAACGGGCGGCCCCGGTGGAGCGAGGACCTTGCGGCCTTTGTCCCGATGGAGGGCGCGGTGCCCGGACTGGTGGCCGTGGGGGCGGCGAACGGGTCGATGTCGACCCACGGGGCGCTGGTCACGGGCCATGCGGCAACGGTGAAAGCGCTGGAAGCGCTTGGTCGGAAGGTATCCGTCCCGGTGCCGGAGGCGGAGGACATGCCCTATCGCCTGAAGGCTTTGTGGGCGGTCGAGGGCAAGGGTCGTGCCTGGATCGACTTCGCCAACGATGTGACGACGAAGGACGTGAAGCTGTCTGCGCAGGAGGGCTTCCGCTCGGTCGAGCACATGAAGCGCTACACCACGCAAGGGATGGCGCCCGATCAGGGGAAGAACTCGAACGTCGTTGCACTGGCGGTCCTGGCGGATGCGACGGGGCGGGGCATCCCCGAGACGGGCGTGACGACCTTCCGGCCACCCTATACGCCGGTTTCGATCGCCGCGATGGGGGCCGGGGGCCGGGCCGAGGGCTTTGCGCCGCAGCGGTTCCTGACCTCCGATCAGGCAAGCCGGGACCGGGGCGCTCCGATGATCGAGGCGGGGCTGTGGTACCGGCCGTCCTACTTTCCGAAGCCCGGCGAGGCAACCTGGCGGGAGGCTTGCGACCGGGAAGTGATGATGGTCCGGCAGGCGGTGGGCGTGGCCGACGTCTCGACGCTTGGGAAGATCGACATCCAGGGGCGCGATGCGGGAAAGTTCCTGGACTTTGTCTATACCAACACATTCAGCACGCTGCCCGTGGGCCGGGTCCGCTATGGGCTGATGCTGCGCGAGGATGGGCTGGTCCTGGATGACGGCACCTCGGCGCGCCTCGGGCAGGACCACTACCTGATGACCACCACCACGGCGGCGGCAGGGCTGGTGATGCGGCATCTGGACTTCGTGCATCAGGCCTTCTGTGCCGATTGGCAGGTGCGGTTCATCAGCGTCACCGAAAGCTGGGCACAGTTTGCCGTGGCGGGGCCCAAGGCGCGGGCGCTGCTGGCGGGTTATCTCGGGCAGCCCGTCGACCTGCCCTTCATGGGAGTCGCGCCGATCCGGGTCGGGGGAGTCGAGGGGCGGCTCTTCCGGATCTCGTTCAGCGGCGAGGAAGGCTACGAAATCGCGGTTCCGACACGCTATGGCGAGGCGTTGTTCCGCGACCTCGTGGCCAGGGCCGAGACGATGGGGGGCGGGCCCTACGGGATGGAGGCGCTGAACGTCCTCCGGATCGAGAAGGGCTTCATCACGCACGCCGAGATCCATGGGCGCGTCACGGCGCATGACATCGGGATGGAGAAGATGGTCTCCGCGAAGAAGGACTGCATCGGCAAGGCGGCGGCGACGCGGCCGGGGATGTGGGGGCCGGAACGGGAGCAGCTGGTGGGCCTGCGGGCGAGTGCGCCAATTTCCGCGGGGGCGCATCTGTTTGTCCCGGGGACCGAGGTGCACCGCGAGACGGACCAGGGCTATGTGACGTCGATCTGCTGGTCGCCGACCGTGGGGGCCTGGCTGGGGTTCGGATTCCTGAAGGATGGGCGCGCGCGGATTGGCGAGAAGGTGCGGCTCGTTGACCATTTGCGCGGGCTGGACGTGATCTGCGAGGTCTGCCACCCCGTGTTCCACGACCCGGAAGGGGAGAAACTTCGTGCCTGAACTGATCGCGAAATCCGCCCTTGAAGGGCGATCCCTGAGCCTGGGCGGCCTGAGCCTCTCGGAGCTCGAGGTCGGACCGATCTACAGCATTGCCGTCTTTCCCGGTGCAGGAAAGACGGTGGCAAAGGGGTTGAAGGCACTGGGACTGGGGTTCCCGGCGCCGGGCAGATTCATCGAGAAAGCGGGCGCGCGGATCGTCTGGAGCGGCCGCGAGCAGGCCTTCCTGATCGGCGTCGCGCCCGAGGCGCTGGACGGCGCGGCGGTGACTGACCAGTCGGACGGGTGGGTCGTGCTGGGGCTTTCCGGACCTTCGGCCGTGGACGTGCTGGCCCGTCTGGTGCCGATGGACCTGCGGCTTTCCGCCTGCCCGGTGGGCACCGCCCTTCGCACCCAGGTCAACCACATGAACGCAGTCATCCTGCGGACGGGGGACTACGCCTTCGAGATCATGCTGTTCCGGTCGATGGCGCGAACCGCCTGGCATGAGCTTGAGACCGCAACACATATGGTCGCAGCGCGATCCGGTGTGAAAATCTAGGCGAAAAGGCGCGAAGCGCGGATTTTGTCACTGGCGCGTGACGTTTTCGGGGTTTACACGTTTTCTTAACGTGAGATTTAGAAAAGGTGCACGAATGGCCCCCGACGGTCAGACCCTTGCCCCCAACGTCTACGACGCCGAGCCCATCCCCGAAGCAGCCCGTGCCGAGATCGACCGCCTGCTCTTGTCCGGCGACCTCTTCCGGTACACGGCGCCGTCGGATGCTCCGGTGGCACTTCTTGAACAGGAATTCGCCGAGCTTCTGGGCGCGCGCTATGCGCTGGCGGTGTCGTCATGCTCTGCGGCGCTGTTCCTGTCGCTGAAGGCGCTGGACCTGCCGCCGGGCGCGAAGGTGCTGATCCCGGCATTCACCTTCGCCGCCGTGCCGTCGTCGGTCGTGCATGCGGATTGCGTGCCGGTTCTGGTCGAGGTGGGGGAGAACTACCGCGTCGACATGGAGGATTTCGCCCGGAAGCTGCCCGATGCGAAGGCGGTGATGATCAGCCACATGCGGGGGCATACCTCGGACATGGACGCGATCATGGCCCTTTGCGACGCGGCCGGCGTGCCGGTGATCGAGGATGCGGCGCATTCGCTGGGGACGGTCTGGGGTGGACGGAACATCGGGACCATCGGGAAGGTGGGCTGCTTCAGCTTCCAGTCCTACAAGCTGGTCAATGCGGGCGAAGGCGGGATCATGATCACCGACGATCCCGAAATCGCGGCGCGGGCGATCATCATGTCGGGGGCCTATGAGGCGAACTGGAAGAAGCATCCGGGGCTGACGAATTCCTGCGCGCACTGGCAGAACAAGCTGCCGCTTTATAACCTGCGGATGCAGAACCTGTCGGCGGCGGTGATCCGGCCGCAGCTGCCGCTGGTGTCCGAGCGGGTGGCGAAAGGTCGGGCGGGGCATGACCGGGTGGCGGATCAGTTGAACCGGTCGGCGCATCTTGCCGTGCCGGAGCCGCTGGGACCGGAGGAGCGGGCTCCGGATTCCATCCAGTTCAATCTGGTGGGCAGCTGGACGGACCAGCAGGCCACGGAGTTCCAGGCGGCGGCCAAGGCGCGGGGCGTGTCCGTCCAGGTCTTCGGGCTGAGCGAGGGCAACGCGCGGGCGTTCTGGAACTGGCAGTTCCTGGGCGAGGTGCCGGACCTTCCCAAGACGCGGGCGATGCTGATGCGGGCCTGCGACGTGCGGCTGCCGGTACGGCTGACCGAGGCCGAGCTTGACTACATCGCGCGGGCGATCGTGGAGGCGGCGGCGGAAGTCCGCGGCTGAGCCTGTCCACGGTGGATAAAGTCTGAAAGCCCTTTTCTTTCAAGGGCTTGGTTTTTCCTGTTAAGGGTTTCGAAAGGATTGGCCGGGTGCCTCCACCCCCATCCCCTCTCCACGGCGGGGGAGGGGAGGCGTCTGGCCTTGGCGTCATGCGGGCGGATGGGCGTTGCGCCTGGACGCGCCTTCGGATGCCTCCGGCGGGGATATTTGGGCAAAGATGAAAGAACTTTGCCTGTCTTAAAGGACGCGCAGCGCGGGGGCGAGCCAGGGGGTAGCGGTCAGCGCGGGGGTGATCACGACCTCGGCGATCAGGGGTTTCAGGCGGGCGACGATCTGGGTCGGGACGCCTTGCAGGATGCCGGCGCGAGCGGACAGCGAAAGAGTGCGCGAGAGCGCGGGGAACGGCAGGGGGCGGACCTCCACCGATGCCCGGAAGGCACGGGCCTGGTGGAGTGCGAGCGGGGTGAGGATGGTCCAGCCCTCGCCGCCAGCGACCATCGCCAGGATCGCGGCGTAGCTGTCGAGTTCGAAGCGGTGGGCGGGCTTCAACCCTTGGCGCGCGAGGTGGGCGGCGATCTGGCGGCCCATCAGGTGGCGGGCGGTGTAGAGGATGAGGGGGAGGTCCTCGATCCGTGCGCCCGGAGGGACGACGGCCACGTAGGGTTCGGACAGGATCGGGTGCACTTCGCGCCAGTCCTCGGGGGCGGCATCGCTGGTGCTGTCGGCCGCGATGACAATGTCGAGCGCGCGCGCTTCGAGCTGGTCCATCAGGCGGTGGCTGGCGCCGGTTTCCAGAAGGAATCGGCAGCCCTTGAGGTCGCGAGCCAGGGTCGACAGGAGCCGGGGCGTGACGTCGCTGTCGAAATCCTCGATCACGCCGAGGCGGAGGGTGGTGAGGCCCGAAAGATCGGCCATCGCAAGTTCGGCCCGGGCTTCGGACGCGGCGTTGAGGATCGTCTGGGCATGGCGGCGGAACATCGCGCCGGCGGGCGTCACCTGGACCGGGCGGCTGGCGCGGTCGAGAAGCACGGCGCCGAGCGCGGTCTCAAGAACGGAAAGCTGCTGGCTGACGGCCGAGGGGCTGACCCCCAGACGCCGGGCGGCAGCCGAGATCGATCCCTCTTCGGCGGCGGCGACGAAGACCTCGATCCCCCAGAGCGTGACACGGCCTTCGGCTTCGGCCATGACTTACAGCTTGGAGAGTTTCTTCTGCAGTTCGGCCAGTTGCCGCTTGATCTCGGCAATGTCGTCCGACGAGGCGGGGGCGTCCTCGTCCTTCGCGGGCCCGGAGCCGGACCAGCCGGGCATCCCGCCCATCATCGACTTGAGGAAGGCCTCCTGCTGCTTGCGAAGCGCCTCGAAGCCCGGAACGGCGGCCATCGGGTTCGGGAAGGCGGTGAGGTTTTCGACCATTTTCGCCTGGCTGTCGCGCAGCATCTCGAAACTGGAGGCGAGGAACTGCGGCATGACCGCCTGCATCCCGGTGGCGTAGCTGCGGACGAGGTCGGTCAGGACGTCGACGGGCAGCACGCTTTCGCCCTTGGATTCATGTTCGGCGACGATCTGCAGAAGATACTGCCGGGTCAGGTCGTCGCCGGTCTTGAGATCGACGATCTGCACCTCGCGGCCCTGGCGGATGAAGCCCGCGATGTCTTCCAGGGTGACGTAGTCCGAAGTCTCGGTGTTGTAGAGACGGCGGCTGGCGTAACGCTTTATCAGGAGTGGTTTGTCGGTATCGGCCATGTTCCCCTCCCCCAGGGATTTTGCGCTTGCAGAGAAGTCTAGGGGAGGGTGCAGCGAAAAGTAAAGCTTTCGCTGCGGTCAGCGTGCGCGCGCAGCATCCGCGGCGGCGAAGTGGTCGAGCTGGTCCTGCTGCGCCTTGCGGAAGGCGGGGCGGTCGAGCGTGCGGGTGAGAAAGGCCTGGAGCGCGGGATAGTCGATCAGGGCCGCGCGGAGTTTCGGGACGCGCAGGATGTCGGCCATCAGTAGATCGGCCACGGTGAAGCGGTTCGCGGCAAGATGGTCGCGGGTGGCAAGCACCGCATTGAGGCGGGAGAGACGCGAGGTGAGCCAGCCTTCCAGGGGGTTCTCTGGCGGGCTGGACAGGCCGATGAACCACCAGGGGACCGAAACCATCTCGATGGAGTTGAGGCCAGCGATGACCCATTCGAGCGTTTCGGCCCGGGTCTGCGGGTCAGCGGGCATCAGGGTTTCGGACTTGTCCGCCAGGTGCAGCAGGCAGGCCCCGCTTTCGAAGAGCCGGATCTTGCCGTCCTGCAGGGCGGGGACCTGGGCGAAGGGCTGGCGGGCGAGGTGGTCGGGGCCGGTGCGGTCCTCGAACCTTACGGTGGCAATGCGATAGGGAAGCTGCGCTTCCTCGCAGGCCCAGCGGAGGCGGAGGTCGCGAACGTGGCCGCGGGGCGGTGGCGGCACCCAGTTGTAGGTCCAGATGGTGAGGGTCATCCGGGGACCCTGCGCCCAAGGGCTGCAAAAGGAAAGGCCCGAGGTTGCCCCCGGGCCCGATCCTGTCACTGGAGCGGCGAATTACTTCGCGGCGGCAGCGGCTTTCTTGGCGACCGAGGTCACGTCCGCGGTGGCTTTCTTGACGGCGGCGGTCGCGTCTTCCGACATGTCCTTGCCAGCGGCAAGCATCAGCTCGACGGTTTCCATCTGCACTTTCTTCGCGACTTCGGCGAAGGCGGCCAGGTTCTCGGCAGCCATCTCGGCAGCGGCCGAAGCGAAGTCGGTCACCGACTTGGTGTAGTCGGCCGGGTCAGCCTTGGCCTTGGCAACGTCGCCGACCTTGGCAAGCGCGTCCTTGGTCCACTTGGCCGAGATCTCGGTCGACTTTTCAGCGGCTTCGATAGCGACTTTCGAGAACTTCTCGGCAAAGGCAGCTTGGGTCTTGAACGCGTTCTGGAAAGCCGAAGCGTCAACGGGGAACGAAGCCATCATGTCCTGCATGGTCTTGGCGAAATCCGGGGTCTTGGTCATGTCATTCTCCATGGGGCCAGCGAGGGGGGAGGGGGAGGATCGGCCCGTTTCCTTGATGGCAGAGATATACGTGCTGCGGTGCAGCATTTCAAGTCTTTTTCTGCATTGCAGCAAAACCCCCGGGCGAGAAGGGTAACCCTGCGGAAAGCGGGTGAAATGTCAGAGTTCCGGCGTGGCGGTCACGTAGGTGCCGGGCGCGGGCGCCAGCGAATCGGCGGGTTGCCGCGCTTTCACCATCAGTCCGGAATGGCTGGCAAGCCACCCGGCCCAGCGGGGCCACCAGCTTCCTTTGTGATAGGTGGCGGACTTGAGCCAGGCCTCGGGGTCGCCAGCGACGGGAGCGTCATTGGTGTAGTGGCCGTACTTGTCCTTCGACGGCGGGTTGATGATCCCGGCGATGTGTCCGGATTCGGACAGGAGGAAGGTCTTGTCCTTGGACCCCATCTGCTTGATGCCGTTGAAGCTGCCCCTCCAGTGGGCGATGTGGTCGGTCTCGCAGGCGATTGCGCAGACCGGGAGTTTCACGTCCGCAAGGCTGACAGGCTTGCCGAAGACCTGGAACTCGCCCTTGGCGAAGCCGTCGTTCTGGCAGAGGCCGCGCAGGTATTCGACGGCCATCTTCGCGGGCAGGTTGGTGCCGTCGCCGTTCCAGTAAAGGAGGTCGAAGGCCGGGGGTGCCTCGCCAAGCATGTAGGACTTGATGGCGGGGGTGTAGATCAGGTCGTTCGAGCGGAGGTAGGAGAAGGTCCGCGACATGAAGAACTTGGACAGGATCCCGTCGCGTTCAGTCTGGCGTTCGATGCCGTCGACGAAATCGTCGTTGAGGAAGACGCCCACTTCGCCGGGGTCGGAGAAGTCGGTGAGGGTGGTGAAGAAGGTGGCGGTCTTGACGGTCTCGTCGCCGGCCTTCTGCAGGTGCGCGAGGGTGAGGCCCAGGGTTGTCCCGGCGATGCAATAGCCGACGGCGTTGATCTGCTTCTCGCCGGTGATGCGGCGGACCTCGGCCATGGCGCGGAGGTAGCCGTCGCGGATGTAGTCATCCATCGCCGTCCCGGCATAGGAGGCGTCGGGGTTGACCCAGGAGACGACAAACAGGGTGAAGCCCTGGTCCACGATCCACTTGATCAGCGAATTCGCGGGCTTGAGGTCCATCACGTAGAACTTGTTGATCCAGGGCGGGAAGATCAGGAGCGGGGTCTTGTGGACCTTCTCGGTCGTGGGCGCGTATTGGATCAGTTCCAGCATCCGGTTGCGGTAGACGACCTCGCCCTTGGTGGTGGCGATGTTCTGGCCGACGTGGAAGGCCTCGCGGTCGGCGAGGGTGACAAGGAGATCGCCCTGGTTCGCCTCGATGTCGCGGACAAGATTCTCAAGGCCCTGCACCAGCGACTCACCGTCCGTCTCGACCGCCTTTTCCAAAGCCTCGGGGTTGGTTCCGAGGAAATTGGTCGGGCTGAACATGTCGACAATCTGTTTCGTGAAATACTCCACCCGGCGGCGGTCTTCGGGTGGAAGCGTTTCCATGTCGCCCACGGCGGTCGAGATCGCGTCGGCGTTCAGCTGGTACTGCTGCTTCAGGTAGTTGAAGAAAGGGTGCGTCTCCCACAGGGGGTTCTGGAAGCGCCGGTCCTTCGGGTTCGGGTCGGGTGGCGCCTTGAATTCGCCCTTCGCAAGGGTCTGCTGCGCTTCGACATAGTGCTTCAGCGTCTTGCCCCAGTAGTTTACCTGATGCTCCACCACCTTTGCGGGGTTCGCCATCATCTCGGCGAAATAGGCGGCGGCGGCCTTCATGTAGACGTCAGGCGCCGGGCCGTGCAGTGCGGGATCGACATGACGGCGCTGGGTCAAGGCGGCGGTCAGGCGCTTTGACAATTCCTCAACCTTCGCGAGGTTAGCATTGAGACGTTCCGCACGGTCGTGATCTGCGACTTTGGAACCAGGGGTGCTGTCTTCTGTTGTCATGCTAATCAATCCCCCCTATCGTCGCCGCTATGCAGCATAACGGTGCGCCTCACGCCCCGCCATGCGACATCCGCCCGCCGGGGGCAAGGAGACATGATGAAGTATATGTTCACCTACGACCTGATGGAAAGCGCCCGCAACACTTATGAGTGGATGGGTGCCTCCGCCAGGGCGTTTGCGAGTTACCCGGCCTTCGCGATGTCGATGAACCCGATGCTTCCCTTGATGGCGGCCTGGGGCGACGTGACCGAGCGCAGCTTCAGCCGCATGATCGCCAAGCCCGACTGGGGCATCCGGTCGATCGTGGGGCCGGACGGGCAGGACCACCTGGTCGACGTCAAGAACATCGTTGAAAAGCCGTTTGGCAACCTGGTGCAGTTCTTCGTGCGCCGCCGGTCGCCGATGGCGCGGAAGGTGCTGCTGGTTGCGCCGATGTCGGGGCATTATGCGACGCTCCTGCGGTCCACGGTCGCCAGTCTGCTTCCCGATGCCGACGTCTACGTGACGGATTGGCACAATGCGCGTGACATCCCGGTGTCTGCCGGCAAGTTCGACATCGAGGATTACACGCTTTACCTGGCCGAGTTCATGAAGGCCTTGGGGCCGGATACCCACGTCATCGCGGTCTGCCAGCCGGTGCCGCTGACCCTGGCCGCGACGGCCTATCTGGCCGCCGAACACCCCGAGGCGCAGCCGACCTCGCTGATCCTGATCGGCGGGCCGGTCGACCCGGATGCGGCCGCGACAGAGGTCACCGATTTCGGCCGCCGGGTCACGATGGGGCAGCTTGAGCATCTGGCGATCCAGCGCGTCGGGTTCAAATACAAGGGCGCGGGGCGGCTGGTCTATCCGGGTCTGCTGCAACTGCAAAGCTTCATGACCATGAACGCCGAGCGGCACAGCAAGGCATTCTCGGAGCAGATCCTGCGCGTTGCGCGCGGCGAGGCGGCGGATCACGACGCCCACAACCGGTTCTACGACGAATACCTTGCCGTGATGGACATGACGGCGGAGTTCTACCTGTCGACGGTCGAGCGCATCTTCAAGAACCGTGAGATCGCCCGGAACGAGTTCGTGGTGGCGGGCCGCAAGGTCGACATGGGCGCGATCACCCGGGTTTCGGTGATGACGGTCGAAGGCGCGAATGACGACATCTCGGCCCCGGGCCAGTGCGTCGCGGCGCTGAAGCTGCTGACCGGTCTTTCGGAGGACAAGAAGGGCCAGCATCTGGAGCCGGGTGCAGGGCACTATGGCATCTTTGCGGGCAAGAGCTGGCGGTTGAACATCCGTCCGCTGGTGTTGAACTTCATCGACAAGGCGGCGGGCAAGCCCAAGGCGAAGATCGCGCTGGCCTCGGCGCAGTAGCACTCCCGGGCCGTTCGACGTTCGACTGCGTCGCGCCTCGCCAGGGCGTCACTTCAGCATCAGCGTCGGCAGGCGGCCGGCGAGGAATGTCTGAAGCACTTTCGTCACCGCCTCGGGCTGTTCCAGTTGCGGCAGGTGACCGGCCTCGGCGATGATTTCCAGACAGCCCTGCGGCATCATCGCGGCCAGGAACTCGGCCCGGCGGCGGGGGACAAGCGTGTCATGCTCCCCGGCGATGATCATCGTCGGGACGTGAACCTTGCGCAGCGTCTTCTGCTGATCGGGGCGGCGCTGGAGCACGCGCAGGTGACGCTGGAACTGGATCGGCCCCAGATTTTCGGCCATGTCCAATACGAGCGCCATCACCTCATCGCGCCAGGGGGCATCATGAAGGGCGTCGAGCGGCAGCATCTGCGCCATGCAGGCCTGGAGATGCCCGGTCTTGGCGGCGACGAGGAGCGCCTCGCGTTCCGCCGCGACCTGCGGCGGATCGGGCAGCGGGTCGGTGGAGATGAGCGCGATGCGGGTCACCGCCTCGGGCCGCTTGCGCAGGATTTCGATGGCGATGTTGCCGCCCAGGCCGTGGGCGATGAGCGCGAAGCGGGGGGGAAGATGGGGGGCGATCTCGGCCGTGATCTTCTCGACCGTCTCCCCCAGCCCCGGAGTAAGAAGGATCACCGGGCGGTCGGCGCCGAACCGCGCCAACTGGGGCATGAAGCTGCGCGCATCCGCCATGAAGCCCGGGACAAGGACCACGGGCTCGGGCGGGGTCGGATCGCGGAGAACGAGCGTGTTCAACTACCGGGCCTTCGAAGCAGGATTTCTGCAAGCAGTCTTTCTGACCGTCCGGAAAGGATAACCGACAAACCCATAATTTTAAACCAAATTTCAGCCTGAAACCGCTTGATGGGCGGAAAGGCAACATCAGCCGATGTTCGAAACCTTCAAGCCCGGGCTTTCTTCGACAGGCAAAGCCTCACGGGCGCGGATGACGTCCTCGATGGCTTCGGTGATCATCGCAAGGCAGGCCGGGGTGGAAAAACGGTGGTCCGCATCCTTGACCAGCGTCAGCCGCAGATCGGGGCTGGAGATCTGGTGGAAGAGCGAAATCGCGACGGTCGGCGGCACGTCGGTATCGGCGCTGCCCTGAAGAAGGCGCACCGGCATCGGCAGGTGCAGGGGGCCGTTCATCACCAGGTTCTGCCGCCCGTCCTCGATCAGGCGGAGGGTGATCGGATAAGGGTCGTCGGAATAGTCCGAGGGGCGCAGGAACACGCCTTCCTCAAGCAGCGTGGTGCGTTCGGCGAGGGTGAACTCGGCCTCCCACATGCGTTCGGTGAAGTCCGGGGCGGCTGCAATGCCTACGAAGCCGGCGATGCGCGGGCCCATGTCCCGGGCGAGGAGAAGCGAGATCCACCCGCCCATCGAGGAGCCGACGAGGATCTGCGGGCCTTCGGTGAGGACCTCGATCACGGCGGCCGCATCTTCGCGCCAGTCGGAGATGGCGCCGTCGACGAAGCTGCCGTGCGACTGGCCGTGACCGGAATAGTCGAAGCGCAGGAAGGCGCGGCCGGTCGCCTCGGCCCAGGCTTGCAGGGCCTGCGCCTTGGAGCCGGACATGTCGGACCGGAAGCCGCCCAGGAAGACCACGCCCGGCCCTTTGCCGGGGGTCTGGTGGTAGGCGATGTGGCGGCCCTGCGGGGTGGTGAGGAAGGTTGTCATGCGCGGAAGATAGCAAGGGTGCGGCAGCTTCGGCAGGGTGGCCGCAACCCACGGGCGAAGAACCGCGCATGGCTTGACTTGGGCGGCGGGCGGGGGCATCAAGCGGCCCGACATAACCCGCAACCGGGCGTTTCGTAGGCGCCAAACTGACGAGGAGCCGGCCATGAGCCAGATTTCCCTGACATTTCCCGACGGCAACAAGCGCAGCTATGAGGCTGGCGTGACGCCTGCCGAGGTGGCGGCGAGCATCGCGCCGTCGCTGGCCAAGGCGTCGATCTCGGCGATGGTCGATGGCAAGCACTGGGATTTGGCGTGGCCGATCACGAAGGACGCGACGATCAGCCTCAACACGATGAAGGACGACGCCCCGGCGCTGGAGCTGATCCGTCATGACTTGGCGCATATCATGGCGCGGGCGGTGCAGGAGATCTGGCCGGACGTGAAGGTGACGATCGGGCCGGTGCGCGATCAGGGCTGGTTCTACGATTTCGACAGGGCGGAGCCGTTCACGCCCGAGGATCTGGGGGCCATTGAGGCCCGGATGAAGCAGATCATCAACGCGCGCGACCCGGTGCGGACGGAAGTCTGGGAGCGGGCGCGGGCGGTGGAGTACTACCGGGGCCGCGGAGAGCCGTTCAAGCTGGAGCTGATCGACCGCATCCCCGAGGGCGAGGACCTGCGGATGTACTGGCATGGCGATTGGCAGGACCTCTGCCGGGGGCCGCACCTGCAGCACACGGGGCAGGTTCCGGCGGACGCCTTCAAGCTGACGCATGTCGCGGGGGCCTACTGGCTGGGCGATGCATCCCGCCCGATGCTGCAGCGCATCTATGGCGTGGCGTTCAAGAACCGCGACGACCTGAAGGCGCATCTGACGATGCTGGAAGAGGCCGCCAAGCGCGACCACCGCAAGCTTGGCCGCGAGATGGAGCTGTTCCACCTGCAGGAAGAAGCGCCGGGCATGGTCTTCTGGCATCCGAACGGCTGGACGATCTACCGCCAGCTTGAGGATTACATGCGGGGTCGCCTGCGGCAGGCGGGCTACAGGGAGATCAAGACGCCGCAGGTTGTGGACCGGGTGCTCTGGGAGAAGTCGGGCCACTGGGAGGCCTACCGCGAGAACATGTTCATCGTGGAGGTCGACGAAGAGGGCGCGAAGGAAAAGCGCATCAACGCGCTGAAGCCGATGAACTGCCCCTGCCATGTGCAGGTCTTCAATCAGGGCCTCAAGTCCTACCGCGACCTGCCGCTAAGGCTCGCGGAGTTCGGGTCGTGCCACCGGTATGAGTCGTCGGGCTCCATGCACGGGCTGATGCGGGTCCGCGGGTTTACCCAGGACGACGCGCATATCTTCTGCACGGAAGACCAGATCGAACAGGAATGCGCGGGGTTCATCTCGCTTCTGTCCAGCGTCTACAAGGACCTCGGATTCGAGAAGTTCGACATCAAGCTGTCGACGCGGCCCGACGTGCGGGTCGGCAGCGATGAAATCTGGGACAAGGCCGAGAACGCGCTTCAGAAGGCCATCGAGGGGCTGGGTCTGCCCTACGAGATCAACCCAGGCGACGGGGCGTTCTACGGGCCGAAGCTGGACTTCAAGCTGACCGACGCCATCGGGCGGGAATGGCAGTGCGGAACGTTCCAGGCCGACTTCAACCTGCCCGTGCGGCTGGATGCGGAATACGTGGGCGAGGACGGGGCGAAGCACCGTCCGGTCATGTTGCACCGCGCCGTGCTGGGGTCTTTCGAGCGGTTCATCGGTATCCTTCTGGAAAACTACGCCGGGAAACTGCCCTTCTGGCTGGCCCCGCGGCAAGTGGTCGTGGCGTCCATCGTCTCGGACGCCGATGACTACGTGCATCAGGTCGTGGCGGCCTTGCGGAAGGCCGGGGTCCGGGCCGAGGCGGATGTCCGGAACGAGAAGATCAACTACAAGGTCCGCGAGCATTCGGTGGGCAAGGTTCCCGTGATCCTGGCCATCGGGATGCAGGAAGTGGAGGCGCGAACTGTTTCAGTCCGGCGGCTTGGCGAGGCCAGGACTGAAACGATTTCCCTGGATCAGGCCGTCGCAACCTTCGGCTTCGAGGCATTGCCACCGTCAGGAAGCTGATTGCACGCCATTGATAGAAAAAAGAAAAGCCCTGGCCTTTGGTTGGGGCTTCTTCATTTTGCACCCTGCGACAACCTGTCACGAAGGCGTGGTTCACAGGCCCGTGGGTCGCCTGTGATCGTAGCAATCCCTTACCCCTAAGTCAGTCGCGAAGGTCGCGGCGGTCAGTAAAAGGGAACTGCTCACATGTCCTATCAATCGAAATCGCTTGCCATCGCCGGTGCCTTTGCAGCCGCACTCGCCACGGTCGGCGCAGTCCAGGCTCAGGAGAATGAGAAGTGCTTCGGCGTGGCTCTTGCCGGCCAGAACGACTGCGCTGCCGGGGAAGGCACCACCTGCGCCGGGACCTCGAAGGTCGACTACCAGGGCAACGCCTGGAAGCTGGTCCCGGCGGGAACCTGCGAGACGATGGAACTGCCGGCGGGCGAGGACGGGATGGCGCGCAAGGGCTCGCTGACCGCGCTTGAGCGCGACGTGCCTGCGGCGTGACCCGTGTCTGCCCCCTGGCTGTCGGGCCAGGGGGCGCTTCTTCAAGGGGGACGGACATGCTTGACCGCATCCAGAACGGATTGCCCGCACGACCGGGCGTTGGCTACAAGCCGCAGCACCTGTCCGCGATCCTTGCCGATCCCGGCCCGGTCGGCTGGCTGGAGATCCATGCCGAGAACTACATGGGAGCCGGCGGGCGTCCGCTGGCCCAGCTTCGCCACCTGGCCGAACGGTTCCCGATCTCGGTGCACGGCGTGGGGCTGTCCATCGGGGGCGAGGGCGCGCTGGACGCGGACCACCTGACGCGGCTGAAGGAGTTGTGCGGCTGGCTGAACCCGGCAAGTTTTTCCGAGCATCTGGCCTGGTCGACGCATGATGGGGCCTTCCTGAACGACCTATTGCCGGTGCCCTACACGCCGGCGACCCTGGCCCGGGTGTGCGACCACATCGACCAGGTGCAAGAGGTTCTGGGCCGCCGGATGCTTCTGGAGAATCCGTCGACCTACATCGCCTTTGCGGAAACGAGCATGGGCGAAGTCGAATTCCTGACGCAGATCGCCCGGCGAACGGGGTGTGGCCTGCTTCTGGACGTGAACAACGTCTACGTCTCGGCCGTGAACCAGGATTGCGATCCCGAAGGCTATATCGACGCCTTCCCGCTGCATCTGGTGGGTGAAATCCACCTGGGCGGGCATGATGAGGACCGCGATGACCACGGCAACCGGTTGTTGATCGACAGTCACGGCGCCGAGGTCGTGGACCCGGTCTGGGCGCTGTACGCCCGGGCGGTACGGCGTGGCGGCCCGCTGCCGACGCTGATCGAATGGGACAACGACGTGCCCGACTGGCCGGTCCTGGCCGGCGAGGCGGCCTGTGCCGCGCGGATGCTGGAGACGGTGGCATGAGCCAGGCCCTGTTTGCCCGGGCGCTTCTGGACCCCGAGGCCGCACTGCCGCCGGGCCTGGTCGATCCGCAGGGCCGCCCGGCGCCGAAGCGCTTCGCGGTCTACCGCAACAACGTCGCAAGCTCGCTGACCCGGGCGCTGGAGGCCGGGTTTCCGACCGTCCGCGCGCTGGTTGGCGGCGAATTCTTCGCGGCGCTGGCGCTGGTCTATCTGCGCGCCCATCCGCCCCGGTCGCGGATGCTGATGCTTTACGGTGCCGAGTTCCCGACCTTCCTTGAAGGCTTTCTGCCGGTGGCGCATCTGGGCTACCTGCCCGACGTCGCCCGGCTGGAACTGGCCTTGCGCGACAGTTACCACGCCGCCGACAGCGCTCCCCTGGCCGCGGCCGAGTTCCAGCGCCTGCTTGGGGCGGACATCTCGGGCCTGCGGCTGCGGCTGGCGCCGTCGGTCCGGCTGTTGCGGTCGTCCTGGCCGGTGGTGTCGATCTGGGCCGCACATCATGAGGGCGGCCCAGCGCCGGAGCCCGGCGCGGAGACCGCGCTGGTCCTGCGGCCAGAGTTCGACCCCCGCCCGCACCGGCTGCCCGTCGGGGGAGAGGCCTTTCTGGCCAGCCTTCTGGACGGACGGACGCTGGGTGAAAGTCTGGACGCGGCGGGACCGCAGCTGGACCTGGCTGCGCTGCTTGGCCTTCTGATTTCGGGCCGTGCCATCATCGGAGTGTCGAAATGACCTTGCCCAACCGCCTTGCCTACGCGCTGGACCGTCAGTCGGACTGGCTGCTTCCCACCCTGGCCCGCGTCGTTTTTGCCGGGGTGCTCGTGGCCTACTTCTGGGCCTCGGCCCTGACCAAGTTCGACGGACCCTTCACGCCGGCGATGGGGGCCTATGCGCAGATCTTCCCCAAGGCGTTCGAGGCGGTGGGCTATGACGCGAGCCAGATGGGCCTGTGGCACCGGCTGGTCGTGCTGCTGGGCGGCTATGCGGAATTCGTCCTGCCGGCGCTGATCGTGCTGGGTCTGATGACCCGGCTGGCGGCGCTGGGGATGATGGGCTTTGTCCTGGTGCAAAGCCTGACGGACATCTGGGGCCACGGCGCAGGTGCTGGTGCCTGGTTCGACCGCGCCTCGGATGCTCTGATCCTGGACCAGCGGGCGCTTTGGTTCGTGCTTCTTGCCGTTCTCTTGTGCAAAGGTGCTGGTCCGCTTTCGGCAGATCGCTACCTTGGGGTTGAACCTGTTCGCCTTGCGGCTTGATTTTCAGAGAATCATTGGCATCATCCCCGCAGTGACGACAGAATTCCTGCACGGCTCTCGGAACGAAGGCCTGGAAGTCCTGGTGGCACGGCTCGCGGCAATGGCGCCGCGGGGGGTTCTGAGAGGAGAAGCGGAATGCCGACAGGCACCGTGAAGTGGTTTAACGCTACCAAGGGTTACGGGTTCATCGCACCGGATGACGGCGGCAAGGATGTGTTCGTCCACATCTCTGCCGTGGAGCGCGCCGGGCTGAAGGGCCTCAGCGACAACCAGAAGATCGGCTACGAATTGCAGTCGGGACGCGACGGCAAGCAGTCGGCCGGCGATCTGCGTCTGCTCTAACTGGTCAGCGCGGCTTCGGTCGCGCTGTCCCAGCCCAGGTACCAGCGATCCCCATCCTGGATGACCGGTCGTTTCATGACGGTCGGCTGAGCCATGATCTGCGCCTCGGGGTCCGAGGCTTTCAGGAAATCATTGAAGCTGCGGTAGGTGGTGGACTGCTGGTTCACCGCTTTCGACCCGAACTCCTGCACGATGCGGTCGACCTCGGCCTGGGTCATCGGGTTCGCGCGGATGTCCCGGAAGGTGACGTCCTTCCCGGCCCGCTCCAGCGCTTTCAGCGCCTTCTTGCAGGTGTCGCAGGTGGGGATGCCGTAAAGGATCATGCTGGTCCCTCCTTCTTGGATTTCAAGCAGTTGCTAGCATATCCGACCCCTTGCGCAAGGGGTCAGCCGTGGATCGCCCGGGTGATCGCAACCCCGGCCCAGGCAGAGAAGGCGGTCAGGAACCCGCCCCAGGTGACATCGGTCGCCACCATCGACCAGTGCCAGTCCTTCATCACCGCCCATGAGGTGAACTCGTAGGTGCCATAGGCCATCAATCCGATGATGAGGGCTGGAAGGACCACGGGAGAGCCGGTCTTCAGGGCCGGCAACGAGACGAGGTAGACGAGACCCGCGACATAGGCGAGGTAGAACAGCGCGGCCGGGGCGATGCGGATCGGCTCGGCGAGGAGGGGGCCGATATGGCGGGTGAAGAGCGGCTTCATCACCAGCGACAGCATGATCGCATCCAGGATCAGGAACACGGCGGCAGTCGCAGCGTAGAGGGTGAGGGTCATTTGCGGCTCCTTTCCGCGCAAGCTAATCCGAAACTCTGGCGGGACCAGTGAGGCTCGTGCAACCAATGCGGCCAAACCCGCGTTAACCCGCAAAGCGGCCCTGCCGCGTTCCTTGGAGGATGCCCCCATGCGGACGTTCACCCTGCCCCTGATGCTTGCCGCCGGCCTTGGCCTTGCGACCCCCGTGGTCGCGCAGGACCTGGAGGATGTGATCGGGGGAATCGCCCAGTCGCTGATTCAGCAGGAACTGGACAAGAACGCCTACCTTGCCGCGAAGGAGGCCAACACGGTCGCGGCCTACCGGGACTATCTCGCGAAGTTCCCGAAGGGGATCTACCGCGGCAACGCGCTGCAGGCGCTGGAGCGGTTGGGGGCCTCGGCCGAGACGTCGTCGGCTGCCGAGGCCGAGGCGCGGCTGCGGATCACCTTCGCGCAGCGGGTCGCGGTGCAGCGGGAGCTGACGCGGCTTGGCTACCGGACCTACGGGACCGATGGGGTCTGGGGCCGGAACACCCGCACGGCGATCGCGACCTGGCAGCGCGACCGGGGCGACAAGGTGACGGGCTACGTCACCGAGGCGCAGCTGCGGCTCCTGCTGCGGGGGGCGGTGGTGACGCCGCCGGACGACGAGGATGACGATGACGTCGGGACGAGCCCGGTGGCGGTCGAGGCCGCGCTGCGGCTGACCCGGACCCAGCGGACCGAGATCCAGCGGCAGCTGTCGGACCTCGGCTTCGATGCCGGGGTGGCGGACGGGCTTTGGGGGGCGAAGACGCGGGCGGCGATCAAGGCCTGGCAGCGGGCCAACCGGCAGACCCAGACGGGCTATGTGACGGCGGCGCAGGTCAAGCTGATCCGGCAGCAGGCGGGGTCGGTGGCGCCCTCTCCGGGGACGGACAACGAGGCGGCGCTGGAGGAGAGCCTGCTGGAGCTGACCCGGACCGAGCGGGTGGACCTGCAGCGGCGGCTGACCCGGCTTGGCTACAACACGCTGCGGACCGACGGGACCTTCGGGCCGGCCACGCGGCGGGCCATCGCGGAGTGGCAGCGGGACGAGGGGCAGCCGGCGACGGGCTACCTCACCGCCGACCAGGTCCGGCAGATCCGGCGCGACACGGGGGGGTGAGACCCGCCCCGCTTGCGGGGGAAAACGGTCCGGTGGACCGTTTTCAGGGTCGAACGCCCGAGCAAGCTTGCGAGGGCCGGGGGGCCGCAAGGGCCTCCGTGTCCACGGTGGACATTTTCGGATTATCGTTTGGCTCCAATGGGTTGGGCGTGGGAGTTAGGGGTCTGTTAAGGGGGTGGTTAATGGTCGGGGTAACCGTCCGTTAACCGCGATGCGGCATGGTTGGGCAATGTCCAGTTACACCCGCCCCAAGGTTCCCGGCGCTTGCGTCTTCTTCACGGTCAATCTGGTGGACCGGGGAGCGGATACGCTTTTGCAGCATGTGGAGGTGTTGCGGCGGGCGGTGGCCATGACGCGGGCGAAGCGGCCGTTCAAGATCGACGCGTGGGTGGTGTTGCCGGATCACATTGCATTGCGTGTGGACGTTGCCGGAGGGGGATGCGGACTACTCCGGTCGGTGGCGCGAGATCAAAGCGCAATTTTCGATGGCGCTGCGTAGGTCGGGGCGTGCCCCGACTCCCACGGGCGAAAATCCATACGGCGCGCGGGGCGGACGGTCGGACATCCGCGGGAATGGCCGTTTTCGTCATGGCACCGCGCTGCGGGTGGGACGGTGTGGTAGGGCGGGGTTCACCCCGCCACTTCGCAGGAGATTCGGGGTGAACCCCGACCCACGGTTTGGTGAAGCACGGGTTGGTCGGGCATCCGCGTGTAGTAGGGTGGGGGCCGACGGGGGATTACGGGGAGACCCGGAGCTAAAGTTGTTCGCGCGGCAGATGATGGTTTGGATGTATTCGTTGAGACGTTGCTAGGCCTTCTTTCTGAATGAATCAATTAGCGCTTGGGTCTGAGTAAACATTGATCCAAAAAAGAAGCCCATAACGACTCCGCCCCAATCCTTCAAGGTCTTTAGTGTTTCGCTGCGGTTCTCGACGTCATTTCCAAGCCAAAGAACTGCGCCAACAATCAGGATTCCGATCAAGATAGACGCGTAAAACTGCATTCTAACTAAGCGGAACAGTTGGAGGTCCATATCAGCACCATTTACAACCGATGCAGCAGGTGATGGTTGGGCATTCGCTCTTGGATCTGTCAATTCGTTTCCTCCTTCATTAACTTAAAGCACTCTACTACTTCAGGTCGACATTTGCCGTCACTGCATACGCTTGAAGCCATTTCAGTAATCATTTGGAACTGATCATCCGTGAAGGAAATCACATTCCCGCATCGGGTTGCTTGAGTAATCTTTGATAAGATCGTCCGCGAGTCGACCTTTCTCATCAAATTTAGGTCAATCTCATTCGATAGCGCGTAAAACGCTTCTAGGCACGCTTCCGCCAATTTCGGATTTTTACGAGAGTACTCATCGCATTTTTCAGTGTACTTGCGTACGGGATTTACGAATGTGTTTGGTCCTGACCAGCCATAAATCTCCCTCTCTTGCAGTCTGTTCTCTAAGTCCATCGCTGTCGCGATACGGAGGACTTGAAAGAAGAAGTCAAAATCAGTTTCAAAGTACTGCCGCGCGACAAAAACTGAGGGATCTATCAGCAAGAGTGCCTTGAAGTAATCATGAATCTTTCTTGCGAACTCTTCCGAATGCTGAGACGTTGGGTCTGAGGCGGCTGCGAGCTTTGCTGTTTCAAATAGAACAGGAAAGAAACTGTCGCTGGGAAGCGTCACTGACATCTCAATTTCACTGGGAAAGGGCGCGGCCAAGTACTCAATTGATTCAATTCGTGCTTCTCGGCCACCTTCATCAACAATTTTCTCAAGTAGACCTATATCATACCAGCTAATAACCTTTTCGGTTGGCGTTCCCTTCATTATCATGCGCTGTTGTCTAGAAATCAGGTCCTTGTGCGTTGAAAACAGCAAATCCCAGTTCGTGTCTCGCTGGTTTAGCTCCGAGTCGATCTTGTTGCGCAGTTCGCTCAGGTACTCTAGTTCATCTTTGATGCTTCTGCTATATACTGAAACATTCCCATTAATCTTGGGCCGGTCAGAGTCTCCGATGCACTCTTCCACAATAACAAAATCAGATTCACTTGAAATAAAACATGGCAAACCTATCCAAATAGAGTTCGGAATCTGAAATCCAAACCTATTGTCATCCCTCTCGCCTGGTATCATTATCTCTGAGTTGAGCTGATTTCTCAGCTTCATATAGATCGAGAAGTCCTCATCATTCATTACATCAATAGTCTGTTCAATTACCAATGAAATCACCTGGTCCGAGTGAGCCCGGGACGCCAGCATTGTCATCAGCAAGAGCACAAAAGTAAGCTTCGCAATCATTGGCGCCTCTTGGGTGAAGGCCTAATGTCGAAGCTCCATGATAACATTAAGTTGAAAGAACCTCAATGTTTTCTCACCCCCAAACCTCCACGAACTCCCTCCACTCGCCCTTGCTCATCGCCGAGGCCTCTTGCGTGACCGTCTCACCGGCAAGCCGCCGCTTCAGCACCGCGATGGCCTTCGACGACAGCGTCACTCCGCCCATCCGGTAGTCCTCGAAGGCCGCGAAGGCCAAGGGGACCCAGTCGCGGACGCATGCTGCGATGGCCTCGGCGTAGACGCGGATTTCGTATTGGGCGTGGGCGTCGGCGCGCAGGCGCAGGAAGTGGAAGAGGTTGTGCAGGTCCGTCTTCCAGTACCATTGCGTGTAGATGTTCATCGGCAGGTTCATCCGCGCAAGCTCGCGGGCGAGGCCCTGCTGGCCGTCTTGGCTTAGCATCGCCTCGTAGTGGTCGTACATCTGCGCGGCGTCGGATTTCAGCATGGCAAGGACCCGTGCGGATTCTTCGCCGGTTAACACCTCGCCCCTACCCTGGTTGTTGACAGTGGACTGGGCGGCGAGTTGGGCGGGTTCGGGGATGTAGAACTCACGGTCCAGGATCGAGTAGCGGGCGGAGTATTCGTTGACGTTGGCGGTGCGGTGGCGGATCCACTGGCGGGCGACGAAGACGGGGAGTTTGACGTGGAGCTTCACTTCGCACATCTCGAAGGGGGTGGAGTGCCAGTGGCGCATGAGGTAGCGGATCAGCCCCTCGTCGTTCTGGACGTGCTTGGTGCCCGCCCCATATGACACGCGGGCGGCCTGGACGATGGCGCTGTCGTCGCCCATGTAGTCGATGACGCGGATGAAGCCGTGGTCAAGGACGGTGTGGGCGCGGTAGAGATGCGCCTCCATCCCCTCGCTGACGGCGCGGAGGGTGGGGCGGGGCGTGGCCCGTGCGGCCTCGATTTCGGCCAGTTGGTCGGGGGTCAGCGGCATGGGGGGCCTCATGAGTTTCGAGTCGGGTGTGACTATAGCTTGCGGCCCGACCGTGTGATACCGCTAGATGAATGCATGGAGGATGAGATGGGCATCAAGTATCTGCACACGATGGTGCGCGTGAAGGACCTGGAGAAGTCGATGGCCTTCTACCGGCTTCTGGGCCTGAAGGAGACGCGGCGGCATGAAAGCGAGCAGGGGCGGTTCACGCTGGTGTTCATGGCGCCTCCGGGGCAGGAGGAGTGCCCGGTGGAGCTGACCTACAACTGGGATGGCGACAACGGGCTGCCGTCGGACAGCCGGCACTTCGGGCATCTGGCCTATGAGGTGGACGACATCTATGCGACCTGCGCGCATCTGCAGCGGCATGGGGTGCTGATCAACCGGCCGCCGCGCGACGGGCGGATGGCCTTTGTCCGGAGCCCGGACAACGTGTCGATCGAGTTGTTGCAGAAGGGTGCGGCGAAGGCGCCTGCAGAGCCCTGGGCCAGCATGGCCTCGACCGGGCACTGGTGAAGGTCTGGCCCGCCGCCCTTTCGTCGGGCGGCGGGCCGGGATATCAGTTAGACGCTTCGGTTTCGGCTTCGCCTTCGGCCGCGGCAGCGTCAGCGGCGGGCGAGAGCGAGGCGATGAAGGCGTAGACGTTCTTGGCGTCCTCTTCCTTCGGCAGCTTGAAGCTCATCTTCGACTTGGCGCCCTTGTCGTCCAGCTTTTCCTTCAGGAACTTGGCCGGGTCGGCCACGTAGGCGACGAAGTCGGCCTCGTTCCAGGCAAAGCCCGATGCGCCGAGGGCGACGATCGATTCACCGTACTTGAAGTCCGGGTGGGTGCCCGCCGCGCGGCCCGGGAGGCCGTAGAGGTTCGGGCCGGTCTTGGAGTTCTTGCCGGCCAGGACCTCGCCCGCGTCATTGGCGATGACGTGGCAGGTCTGGCACTTGGCGAAGACCTTCTCGCCGGCGGCGGCGTCGCCCGTGGGGGCGTCCTGCGCCAGCGCGGGGCCGGCGAGAAGGGCAAGAACGGTGGCGGTGAGTTTCAGCTTCATGGGTGTCCTCCCGATGTTGGCGGCCATACGAGATGCGCTGCCATGGTGAAAAGGCAAGGGGGTCGCGAACACTTCGGCGCGAAATGGTTCAGGCGACGGCGTGGGCGATGGCGCAGCGGCTCCAGAGCGAGGAGAGCGCGGTGATGAGGTGGGCGATGTCCTCGGCCGAGTGGAGCGGGCCGGGGGTGATGCGGAGCCGTTCGGTGCCTTTCGGGACGGTGGGGTAGTTGATCGGCTGGACGTAGATGCCCCAGTCGGCCATCAGCATGTCCGAGATCATCCGGCACTTGACCGGGTCGCCGATCATCACCGGGATGATGTGGCTTTCGTTCTTCATGTGCGGGATGCCGTGGGCGTCGAGCTGGGCGCGGACCAGGGCCACGTTGGCCTTCTGGCGGGTACGCTCCTGAGCCGAGGCCTTGAGGTGGCGGATCGACGTGGCGGCGGCAGCGGCGCAGGCGGGGGGCAGCGCGGTGGTGAAGATGAACCCGCTTGCGAAGCTGCGGACGAAGTCGATCAGTTCGGCGCGGGCGGTGATGTAGCCGCCGACGACGCCGAAGGCCTTGCCGAGCGTGCCCTCGATCACGTCGATCCGATGGGCCAACCCGCGTTCCTCGGACACGCCACCGCCGCGGGGGCCGTACATGCCGACGGCGTGGACCTCGTCGATGTAGGAAAGCGCGCCGTGGGCCTCGCAGACCTCGACAATCTCGCGGATCGGGGCGATGTCGCCGTCCATCGAATAGACGCTCTCAAACGCCACGATCTTCGGGCGGTCGCCGACGGCGTGGAGCTTGCGGTCAAGGTCGCGCCAGTCGTTGTGCTTCCAGATCACCTTGTCGGCACGGGAATGGCGGACGCCTTCGATCATCGAGGCATGGTTCTTTTCGTCCGACAGGATCACCGCGTTCGGGATCTGCGCGCCCAAGGTGGAGAGCGCGGCCCAGTTCGAGACGTAGCCGGAGGTGAACAGTAGCGCCCCCGCTTTCCCGTGGAGGTCGGCGAGTTCGCGTTCCAGCATCACATGGTGGTGGTTGGTGCCCGAGATGTTGCGGGTGCCGCCCGCGCCGGTGCCGCAGGTCTGCACCGCCTCGACCATCGCGGCCACCACGTCGGGGTGCTGGCCCATGCCGAGGTAGTCGTTCGAGCACCAGATGGTGACCTCTTCCTTGGTCCCGTCCGGGCGGTGGCGCTCGGCCTTCGGGAAGCTGCCGCAGCGTTTTTCCAGGTCGGCAAAGACGCGGTAGTTGCCTTCCGCTTTCAGGGCCTCGAGGCGGTCTTGGAAATAGGTGGCAAAGTCCATGTCTGCTTCCTGTCAGGTGTCGCGGTGTGTTGGTTGGGCGGTGGGGGCTTCGGGAAGCATCCAGCGCCAGAGCTTGTGGTCGGGGACCGGCACGACCATGAAGAGGTGCTCGATCAGGGCGAGAGCGGTCAGCACCGCCAGAAGTAGGAAGCCGATGAAGCTGGCGTCATCGGTGGCGTGCGCGGCCTGGGCGGACCACCAGCCGGTGGCAAGCGCCAGGGCGGCGATGGAGAGTGGCAGAAGGGCCGTGGCACGCGCTTTCCGGAAGTGGCTGGCGATATGCGCGAGCGGGCGGGGAAGGAATTCGACGTTGATCCGCGGGGCGCCGAGAAAGAGGTTCAGCTTGGCCGAGACGCGGGCGAAGAAGAGCGTGGCGAAGGTCAGCGCCGCAAAGGGGTTCGGCGCGTTGAGCGTGAGGTGGGTCAGCACCAGAAGGCCCGCGATCAGGGCGAATTCGTGCCAGAGGATCGAGCCCACCGCGCGCCAGATGCGTTCGGGAAGCTTCGCCTCGGGCGGGCAGGGCTCGCGGTGGGGGCCGGTGACGATGCCGGAGAGGAAGGCAAGCTCGATCCAGCCCCAGAAGGCCAGTGCGGCGACGAAACCGCCGTAGACGCTGCCCACGGTCAGGTGGCCGACCGAGATATGGGCGCCGATGGCTCCGCCGATCAGAAGCGGGAGGCCGAGGATGACGGACCAGAGGTGGTCGTCCGGCCCGCCGAGGTCGGCGCGGCGCACGCGCCAGAGGATCAGCCCCGTGGAGGCCCACCAGAGGAAGATGGCGGAGAGGACGATGAGCCAGGGATTAGTCATGTGCGGCACCCCGAGACAGGGGTGCCGCACGCGATGCCCGGACGCGCCCATCCGGCATCGCACCTTCCGCCAAGGCGGAGGTATGAGGGTTTACGGTCAATACGATGGCTCCAGCCGCACCGAGACGGGCGGTGTGCTGCCCTTGACCGGGATCAGGTAGAGCCGCGCGAAGGCAAGCATTGCGCGGGCCGAGGCGGTGGCGTGCTGAAGGCGGCCGGAAAGCCCGCCCTTCTTCTTGCCCTTCTCCATGTCGATCATCGCGGCGTTCATCCGGTTCAGGTTCGGAATCCAGGCCGGGTGGTCGATGTCGATCTCCATCGGGAAGACCTGCTTGGCGATGGTCGAGGTCTTGCGGAACACCTCCTGGTCGTACCAGTCGATGTCGACGCCAAGCGCGTTGTGGAAGTCCTTGCGGGCATGGTCGCGGACCCACATCGTCGAGTAGACGGCGACGAGGAAGAAGCGGATCCAGAGCCTGTTGGCGAGGCTTTGGGTCAGTTTCGGGTCGGTGCGCATGAGCAGCGCGAAGGCTTCGCCGTGGCTGAACTCGTCATTGCACCACTCGCGGAACCACTTGAAGATCGGGTGGAAGCGGTGTTCGGGGTGCGCTTCAAGGTGCCGGTAGATGGTGATGTAGCGGGCGTAGCCGATCTTCTCGCTCAGGTAGGTGGCGTAGTAGATGAACTTGGGCCGGAAGTAGGTGTACTTCTTGGCCTTGGTCAGGAAGCCGAGGTTCACGGCCACCCCGGCCTCGCGGAGCGCGTCGTTGATGAAGCCGGCGTGGCGGGCCTCGTCGCGGGCCATGTAGTTGAAGAGCTCGCAGATGTCGGCGTTGGTGCCGCGGCGCTTCATTTCCTTGTAGAGCACGCAGCCGGAGAATTCGGCGGTGCAGCTGCTGACGAGGAAGTCGATGAACTCGGCCCGGAGCGCGGGGTCCATGCCATCCCAGTCGACGTCATCCCAGGCTTCCGTCTTTTTGAAATGACCCTTGTTCGGGTCGGACTTCATCTGGGCCAGAAGCGCGTCCCATTCCTGGCGGACGGGGGTCACGTCGATCCTGTCCATCTCGTCGAAGTCGGTGGTGTAGAAGCGCGGGTTGAGGAGCGTCGTCTCGGTGGCCATCGCCGTCGTGTCGAAGCTTTCGGCCAGTTCGGAGTGCAGTTCCCCGTGGGTTGTGGTGGTGTCTTTCATGCCGTGAGCTCCTCTGAGAACGAGAATTCGCACAGTTCCATGAAGCCGAGATCGCCTGTGGCGCGGGTCCACCAGCGTTCCAGCGGGGTGGCGCGCGTGATGGTGGCGTTGCGGCGTTCGACGATGACCTCGCCATAGGCGGCCATGATCGGCGCGCCGTGGACGAGGACTTCGTCACCGGGGTGCACCACGGCGCCGTTGTCGAAGCGGACGTGGGCGTGGAGGCTTTCGAAGCGGTGGCTGACTTCGACCGTGCAGGGCACGGTTTCCTTCGCTTTCTTGAAGATACCCATGATTTCGTTCCCTTATGGTTGGTCGAGAAGCCGCTCTACGGCAGCTTTGTTGTCGTTCCCGAAGGCGTAGAGTTCGATCGACGCCCCCGAGGCGGGGTCTTCGGCCACCAGGCGGCCGTTGTCGTACTTGACGATGCGGATGGGCGGGTTGCCCTGGATGCGCGCGACGGTGCGGGCGCGCTGGATGGCGTTCTGGATCACGGTGACGAAACCGCCGTGGTCCATGTCGGCGATGAGCTGGCCTTCGGCGTCGTAGATGGTGACGGCCTGGGCCGAGCGGCCTTCGAGGATGATCGCGCGTTCTGCCACGACCTTGCCGGGGGCGGGCTGGCCCACGGGCGGACGGTCGGTGAGGACCGCGAAGGAGGTGATCGCCAAGGCTGAAAGGGCGAGGGCGAACATGGACCAGAGGAGCGTCCGCGGGATCATCTCGCGTTCGGTCGAGGGGCGGTCGGCTAGAGCTTTCATGTAGGACATGGCCGCCTACTCCGCCGCGACGGCCGTCTCGGCCGTGAAACTGACGACGGGTTCGTTCACCCGGGTCTGGGCGGCGTCGGACAGGATCCGGGCGACTTGCGCGGCATCGGGGATGCAGCGGAAGGCGGGCTGGACCTTGCGGGCAAAGCCGGGGCGCAGATGCGGCCAGAGCGCGAGGTACGAGATGTGCTGGCCGTCGACCAGTTCCAGCGCGATGGTGCCGGTGCCGGTGATGGGCCGGGTTGAGAGCGAGGCGCTGGCGACCTTGGTGTAAGGGATCGTCCAGGTGACCTGGAGCGCGGCCCCGATGCGCAGAATCACGCGGTTCGTGGTGATCGAGTAGATCGCGGCACGGGCCACGGCGCGGGCCATGAGGCGGATGACGGCGTAGCCGGCAAGCGCGAGCACGAGGTAGGGGACGAAGACAGCGACGGACAGGCCGAAGCCGCCCTCGGGGAACGCGACCGAGGCGCGCCAGACAGCGATCACCAGCAGATAGCCAAGGACCCAGTTGGCCTTGAAGGCTTCGCGGGCCAGGACGCTGGCATCGGGGGAGCCCTGCCAGAGCAGGTCCTCGCCTGCGGGCAGGGGGGCCGGGAGACCCGGCTGGGGTTCGAAGTCGAAATCACGGTCTGACATGGCAGACCCTCCATCGTCGGGGTAAGACGAAGCGGCGCGGGCGCGCGCCGCTTCCCTTCGTCGTCAGAAGCCGCGCTTGCGGCCTTTCGCATACATCCAGCCCGAGGCGACATAGGCCGAGATCTTCTCTTCCTCGAGCTTGGTCACGCTGGTCTGGCTTTTCGTCGCGGGGATCGCGTCGAAGAGGTCGGAGGTGATCGCGTTCACCCGCACCCGGTCGGCCCAGATCTTGGCCATGGTCATCGGGATCAGGCGGGTGCCGCCAGAGTTCAGGTCGATCTCGAGATAGCGGACCAGTTGTTCCGGCACGTCCACCCACATGTCCTTGACCCGCCCGACGACCTCGAGGTCACCGGCCTGGACCGGCAGACCGCGCGGGTCGCGACCGGCGCTGACCGCCATGCCGTCGACCCTGGACAGCGGCTGGAGCTTGGCGTGGCCGTGGGCGTCAACCTCGGGCTCGTCCCGACGCGGCACCCAGGAGGCGGGGCCGACGCCGTCCAGCATCGGGTTGCCGGTGGGCGCGTGGGGGAAGCCCTCGGACACGGCGGTGCGCGCCATCGCGAGATCGCTGCGGCGGTGGGCGGCCTCGTTCTCGACCGAAGGGACGGTCACGCTGCCCTTGCCGAGCGGGAGGATGAAGGTCTTGGGCTTCGGAACCGGGAAGGGGCCCTGGTTCGGGGCCTTGGTCCCATCCTCGTTCTCCAGCGGGTAGCCTTCGCGCATGTTCTCGGTCTGCAGGTAGTAGATGAGAAGCGCGAAGAAGCCCCAGAATAGCCAGATCGACAGGCTTGCCAGGTCGAAGTTTCCAAAGAAATTGACACCAACCATTCAGGGGTCCTCCGTTGTCAGGTTGGGAATTCGGTCAGTCGCAAGCGCGACTGGCCTTGGTCCGGTGTGGATGGGGTTGTGCCGATGCGGACAAGCGGGCCCAGAGCGGCGAGCGTCAGGAAGAGAAGCGCGATCTCGACGTGGTAGACGACGGTATAGCCGAGGCTGACGTCGTGAAGCGGACCAAGGAGACCGGAAGAGACAAGCGTGTTGACGCCGTCGCGCAGGATGCCGCCGGCAAGGATGGCAAGGCCCGCGGCGGTGGCCTGGGCCGAACCCCAGGCGCCTAGGATCAGGCCGGCGCCGAGGCCGCCCTGCGCACGCGCCATCGCGGCATTCAGGGTCGAGAGGCCGAAGATGCCGTTGCCAAGCCCGATGGCGAAGGCTCCGGCATAGAAGACGACCCAGCTGTCGAGCGGGCTGGCGAATATGACGGCCGAAAAGGCGGCCACGCCCGTCAGAAGCCCGGTCGCAGCCTGCCGGAAGGGATCCGTCCCCTGCGAGAGGCGGCGGGTTGCCCAGAGGAAGCCCGCCAGCGCGCCAAGCGCCCAGAGGGCGGTCAGGACAGTGGTGGCCGAGACGGAAAGGCCGAGGACCTGGCCGCCGTAGGGTTCCAGAAGCACGTCCTGCATGTTGAACGCGAGCGTGCCGAGGAAGACCACGACCAGAAGGCGCCGCGCGCCGTCTTGTTGCATCAGCTGCCGCCAGGCGTCGCCAAAGGCGGGACGCGGGGCTGTGCGTTCGGCCTTGGACATCGGACGGACGCGTTCCTGCTTCCAGAAGGCGATGATGTTCAGGATCAGCGTGGCCGCGCCGCAGCCCTGCACGACCTGCACCAGCCACAGCGGGGCATAGTCGCGCAGGAGGTAGCCCACGATCAGGGCAGAGATGCCCATGCCCGAGAGGTAGAGGATGTAGAGCATGGCGACGACGCGGGGGCGGGTCTCGTCGGTGGCGCGGTCGGCGGCGAGCGCAAGGCCCGCGGTCTGGACCATGTGCATGCCTAGGCCGGCCATGAGGAAAGCCAGCGCCGCCAGGACTTCACCGGCCCAGGCGGGGCCCGTGAATTGGTCGCCGGAGAGGACGATCAGCGCGAAAGGCATGACGGCAAGGCCGCCCATCTGCCAGAGCGAGCCGAACCAGAGGTAGGGGATGCGCTTCCAGCCCAAGGCGCTGCGGTAGGTGTCCGACCGGTGCCCGAGAAGGGCGCGGAAGGGGGCGACGAGGATCGGGATCGAGATCATCAGCGCGACGATCATCGCGGGGACGGAAAGCTCCACGATCATCACGCGGTTGAGCGTGCCGAGGAGCAGGACCTGCGCCATGCCGACCGAGACCTGGAAGAGAGCAAGCCGCCAGAGCTGGCCGAGGGGGAGGTCCTCGGACGCGGCATCCGCGAAGGGCATCCAACGCGCGCCAAGCTGGGCGATATGCTTCTTCCGGAGGATCATGTGCGATGCTCCAGACATTCCGAGATGTAGAAGCCCGAGGTGATGCGGCCGATCTTGGTCAGCCGGCCGGGGCAGTGTTTGGCGAGGCGCGCGGCGTCATGCGGGACCATCGTGGGCGAGCGGTCGGAGCGCGGGAAGAGTTTGCCTGCTTGCCACATCACCATGAGGAGCGTCGTGCGCGGAGCGACGGTGAAGACGATGCTTTGGCCGGTGCGGCTGGCAAGGTTGCCGATGACGCGGCCGATGTCCGCATCGCGGTAGTAGATCAGGCTGTCCATCGCCAGGGCGAAGTCGAAGCGGCCGAGGGCCGGGTCGGACATGTCCCCGGCCAGGAAGTCGACTTGGTCCTGCAGGGCGGGGTGCAGGCGGCGCTTGGCGATCTCGATCAGCTGGGGCGAGATGTCGACGGCGGTGACTTGCGCGCCGCGCTGGGCGAGTTCCGTGGCCATCGCGCCGGTGCCGCAGCCGGCGTCGAGCACCCGCGCGCCGCGCAGGTCTTCGGGCAGGCGCGACAGCATCAGGGCGCGCATCCGGTCGCGGCCCTTGCGGACGGTTTCGCGGATGCGGGAGACCTTCTCGTGGCTGGTCAGCCGCTCCCACGTCTGGGTCGCGGTGCGGTCGAAGTAGGTTTCGACCCGGTCGCGGGTGAGGCCGTAGTCGGACATGCTCAATCAAATCCCAGGAGTTCGAAGATTTCGCGGTCGGGGAGCGGTTCGGGCGAGGAGCCTTCGCCGCCGACGGAGCGCCAGAGCGTGTCGGCCAGCCGCAGGTATTCGGCGCGGGCGGTGACGATGTCCTGTTCGTCGTCCATCTCGAAGAGGGTCTTCTTCTTCAGGCGCGAGCGGCGGATGGCGTCGATGTCGGGCATGTGGGCAAGGCGGTTGAAGCCCACGCGTTCGCAGTAGCGGTCGACTTCGTTCGTCTCGCGCGACCGGTTGGCGACGCAGCCCGCGAGGCGGACCTTGTAGTTGCCGGACTTCGCCTGGACGGCGGCGATGATGCGGTTCATCGCGTAGATCGAGTCGAAGTCGTTCGCGGTGACGATGACGGCGCGGTCGGCGTGCTGGAGGGGGGCCGCGAAGCCGCCGCAGACCACGTCGCCGAGGACGTCGAAGATCACCACATCGGTGTCTTCCAGGAGGTGATGCTGCTTGAGCAGTTTCACCGTCTGGCCCACGACATAGCCGCCGCAGCCGGTGCCTGCGGGGGGGCCGCCTGCCTCAACACATTTCACGCCGTTCCAGCCGTCGGCGATGTAGTCCTCGGGCCGCAGTTCCTCGGCGTGGAAGTCGACCTCCTTGAGGATGTCGATGACCGTCGGTTGCAGGCGGCCGGTGAGGGTGAAGGTGGAATCGTGCTTCGGGTCGCAGCCGATCTGGAGGACGCGCTTGCCCATCACCGAAAAGGCGGCGGAGAGGTTCGACGAGGTGGTGGACTTGCCGATCCCGCCCTTGCCATAGACGGAGAAGACCTTTGCGCCTTCAATGCGTTGGGTGGGGTCCATGTGGACCTGGACGGAGCCTTCGCCGTCAAGGCCACGGAGGTTCGGGATTTCGTCGCGCGGGCTCATACGGTGGTCCTTTCGGCGCTGTCTGTCATCCCCGCGCAGGCGGGGATCCAGGTGCTGCGCTGTGACAAAAAATGGGTCCCCGCCTTCGCGGGGATGACAGTTGGGGAAGGGCGATGCGCGGTCATTCGGCGGCGATCCCTTCCAGGCGATCCTCAAGTTCGTCGGCGGCCTGTTGCAGCGCGGCGAGGGTGGCGGGATCGGGTGTCCAATAGGCGCGGTCCGAAGCCTCAAGCAGGCGCTGGGCCATGCGGGAGGAGGCTTCGGGGTTGAGATTGGCCAGGCGGCGGCGCATGGCCTCGTCGGTGACGAAGGTTTCGGTCAGGCGCTGGTAGACCCAGGGTTCTACGGTGCCGGTGGTGGCGGACCAGCCGAAGGTGTTCGAGACGTGGGCTTCGATCAGCCGCACGCCCTCGGCCCCGTGCTTCAGCAGGCCTTCGTAGAACTTGGGGTTCAGGGTGCGGGAGCGGCTTTCCAGTGCGATCTGGTCGGAAAGCGTGCGGACCACGCCGCCGCCACGGGTCTGGTCGCCGATGTACACGGGCGTGTCCTGGCCGCCGCGGGCGCGTTTGACGGCGCGGGCGATGCCTCCCAGCGTGTCGAAGTAGTGGTCGACGGAGGTGACGCCAAGCTCGACGGATTCGAGGTTCTGGTAGGCGAGGTCGACATCCTTGAGCGCCTTTTGCAAGAGAGCCGGGTTGCCGGTGGCCTTGCCGGTGACGCCATAAGCGAAGCTCTTGCGGTTCTGGTAGGCGTCGGCGAGTTCGTCTTCGTCCCCGAAGGCGGAGTTGTCGACCATGATGTTGACGTTCGACCCGTAAGCCCCTTCGGCGTTGGAAAAGACGCGGAGGGCGGCGGTTTCCATGTCGACGCCCATCTCGGCGGCGTAGGCGAGGGCGTGGGCGCGGATGAAGTTGAGCGCCTCGGGTTCATCGGCGGTGGCGGCCTTGAAGGCGGCTTCGGCGAGCATCCTGGTTTGCAGGGGCAGGAGGTCGCGGAAGATGCCGGAGAGGGTCATCACCACGTCGATCCTGGGGCGGCCAAGTTCATCCAGGGGGATCAGGTCGGCCCCGGAGAGGCGACCGTAGCTGTCGAAGCGGGGTTTCGCGCCGATCAGGGCGAGGGCCTGGGCGATGGGGCCGCCGTCGGACTTGATGTTGTCGCTGCCCCAAAGGACGAGGGCCACGGTGCGCGGGAGGGTCGGGTGGGTCGCGAGCAGGCGGTCGGCCTGGGCCTTGCCGTCGGCGAGCGCAAAGGCGGTGGGCATCCGGAACGGGTCGAAGGCGTGGATGTTGCGGCCGGTGGGGAGGATCTGCGGCGAGCGGATCAGGTCGCCACCCGGGACGGGGGAGATGAAGCGACCCGAGAGGGCGCGGAGGAGGGCGGGGATTTCGGTTTGGGTTTGCAGGTGAAGGGCGGCCTTGGCGCGGGCCTCGGCGTCGTCGGGCATGAGGGCCAGGTATTCGGCGCGCTGGGCGTCGGTGAACGGGCGGCCAAGGACGTGGAGGCCGTCGGTGATGAGGGCGCCTTCGGTTTCCAGGAGCTTGAGCCAGAGGGTTTCGAGGTTGGTCGCGTCCATGTCGACGGCCTTCGCCTGCTCAGTGATGAGGAGGGCGAGGTCGTCGCGGTCGGGCGCATCGGGTGCCAGGGCGCGGAAGCGGGTGAGGCTGTCCTTGAGGTCCACAAGGCCCTTATAAAGGCCGGATTGCGCCAGGGGCGGGGTCAGGTGGGTGATGGTGACGGCATTTGACCGGCGCTTGGCCAGCGTCGCCTCGGACGGGTTGTTCGCGGCGTAGAGGTAGACGTTGGGCAGGTTGCCGATCAGGCGGTCGGGCCAGCAGCTGCCGGAGAGGCCCGCCTGTTTGCCGGGCATGAATTCGAGCGCGCCGTGCATGCCGAAGTGGAGGAGGACGTCGGCGCCGAAATCGGTTTTCATCCAGTCGTAGAAGGCGGTGAAGGCGTGGGTCGGCGCGAAGCCCTTCTCGAACAGAAGTCGCATCGGGTCGCCTTCGTAGCCGAAGACGGGCTGGATGCCGACGAAGACATTGCCGAACTGGCGGCCCAGGACGAAGACATCGGCCCCGTCGGATTGCGCGCGGCCGGGGGCGGGGCCCCAGACTTTCTCGGTTTCCGCCAGCCAGCGGGAGCGGCGGACGAGGTCGCGGGCGGGGATGCGGGCGGCGACGTTGGCGGGTTGGCCGAAGGCTGTGGCGTTGCCGTTCAGGACGGCGTCGCGGAGGGCATCGACGCTGGCGGGGGGCGTGACGTCGTAGCCCTCGGCCCGCATGGCGTGAAGGGTGTTGAGGAGGCTTTCGAAGACGCCGAGGTAGGCGGCGGTGCCGACGGCCCCGGCGTTCGGCGGGAAGCCGTAGAGGACGATGCCGACCTTGCGCTTGGGCGCGTCGGAGCGGCGGAGGGTGGCGAGGCGGAAGACTTTTTCGGCCAGCGCCTCGATCCGTTCCGGGCAGGGGGCCATCACGCGGGAGGCGTGATCGGCGGGGGCGGCGCACATTTTGGCGCAGCCGGTGCAGCCGCCGGCGTCGTGGCGGCCGGCGAAGACGGTGGGGTTGGTCGCGCCGTCGATCTCAGGCAGCGCGATGAGCATGGTGGTCTCGACGGGACCCAGGCCGCCGTCGGTGGCGGCCCATTGGCCGAGCGTCTGGAATTCCAGCGGGTGGGCGGCGACGTAGGGCGCGTCGAGGCCTTCGAGGGCCGCGATGGCGGCGGGGCTGTCGTTGTAGGCGGGGCCGCCGACGAGGGAGAAGCCGGTGAGGGAGACGAGGGCGTCGATCCGTCCGTGGCCCATGAAGGCGTCGATGGCGGGGCGGCCGTCGAGGCCCGAGGCGAAGGCGGGGACGCAGGCGATGCCGCGGGCCTCGAACGCCCGGATGACGGCGTCGTAATGCGCGGTGTCGGAGGCGAGGATGTAGGAGCGCAGCATCAGGAGGCCGACGGTGGCGGTCATGCCGTCGGGTTTCGGGAGCAGCGACGGGTCGGTGAAGACGCGGGCCGGGACGTCGGGGTGGTACAGGCCGACATCGGGGTAATCCACCGGGGCGGCGGCCTTGACCTTGTTCCAGTCGCGGTTCGGGGCATAGCGGCTGACGAGGTAGCGCACCATGCTTTCGATGTTATCGTCGGACCCGCCAAGCCAGTACTGCATCGACAGGAACCAGGCGCGCATGTCCTGGGCCTTGCCGGGGATGAAGCGCAGGATCTTCGGCAGCCGCCGCAGCATCGCCATCTGCTTTTCGCCCGAGGAGCCGGAGGGGGACTTGTTGCCCCGCAGCTTCTTGAGGAAGGCCATGGCTCCGGACGCAGGCAGCGACATGTCGAGGTCGCCCATCTTGGTCAGCTTGACGACCTGCGGGTCGGAGATGATGCCGACGCAGGCGTCGAGATGCGGGCGGCGGGCCTGGATTTGCGGGAGGATCTGGGTGAGGTGCTCTTCCAGGAAGATCAGGTTGGCGACGATGATGTTGGCCTGCGCCACGTCGGCCCGAGCGCGGGCAAGGGCGGCGGGGTTTTCGGCCCATTCGGCGGCGGCGTGGACCGAAATGGCGATGCCGGGGAAGTCCTTGGCGAGGCGTCCGGCGACGCGCTGGGCGGGGCCTGCGGCGTGGGCGTCTAGGGTGACAATGACAAAGTGGTAGAGGCCGTCGGCGACGGGGGTCTTCGGTTCCAGCGATGTGAACCGGTCATCGCGCATAATGGGCCTTGGCCTCGTAGAGGGTCTCGATGCTGATCTGCGTGACGCCCTTTTCGGCGGCGTATTTCTCGGTGTTGCGGCGGGCCTTGGCGCGGACGAAGAAGGGGATCTTCTTCAGCTCACGCTCGGCGTCGGGGAGCCAGTGGAGGGCGTGGGCCAAGGCCTGGGCGGCCTCGATCATCTGGGTCGCGGCGTCGGGGGTGGGTTCGAGGATCTGCTGGGCGGGCGCGGGCGTGGCCTTGCCGCCGTGGTGGCTGGGGCCGGCGGCGTCGTGGAACTCGAAATCCTCGCGGAACATGGTGAGGAGGTGTTCTTCGAGGCCCATGACGAGGGGATGGATCCAGGTGTCGAAGAGGACGTTCGCGCCTTCGAAGCCCATCTGCGGGGAGTAGCGGGCGGGGAAATCCTGGACGTGGACGGGGGCCGAGATCACGGCGCAGGCGATGCCGAGGCGCTTGGCGATGTGGCGTTCCATCTGGGTGCCGAGGATCAGCTCGGGCGCGGCGGCGATGATGGCGGCTTCGACGTCGAGGTAGTCGTCGGAGATCAGGGCCTCCAGCCCGTATTCCTTGGCGCAGGCGCGTATTGGCCTCGCGAATTCGCGGTTGTAGCAGCCGAGGCCGACGACTTCGAAGCCGATTTCCTTGGACGCGACGCGGGCGGCGGCCATGGCGTGGGTGGCGTCGCCGAAGATGAAGACGCGCTTGCCGGTGAGATAGGTGGAGTCGACCGAGGCCGACCACCAGGGCTGGCGGAGGTTCTTCTCGTCGACCTGGGGGCTGACGTTGGCGAGTTTGGCGACCTCGGCGATGAATTCGCGGGTGGCTTCTGCGCCGATGGGGATGGTTTTCGTCCAGGGCTGCTGGTGGGTCTTTTCCAGCCAGCGGGCGGCACCTTCGCCGGTCTCCGGGTAGAGGAGGACGTTGAAATGAGCGGCGGGGAGGCGCTTCAGGTCCTCCGGCGTCGCATCCAGCGGGGCGGCGACGTTCACCGCGATGCCCATCTGGGTGAGGAGCTTGGTGATCTCGGCCACGTCGTCGCGGTGGCGGAAGCCAAGGGCGGTGGCGCCGAGGATGTTGCAGGAGACTTCCTTGGTGCGTTCGCACGGCTGGGCGAGAGCGCGGGTGAGGGCGAGGAAGGTCTCGTCCGCGCCGAAGTTTTCCTTGCGGGAGTAGGAGGGGAGGTCAAGCGGGACCACGGGGCAGGGCAGGCCAAGGGTCGAGGCAAGGCCGCCGGGGTCGTCCTGGATCAGCTCGGCCGTGCAGGAGGCGCCGACGATCATCGCTTGCGGCTTGAAGCGGTCATAGGCGCCTTGAGCGGCGCGCTTGAAGAGGGTGGCGGTATCGGCGCCGAGGTCGGAAGCCTGGAAGGTGGTGAAGGTGACCGGCGGGCGGTGGTTGCGCCGTTCGATCATCGTGAAGAGGAGGTCGGCGTAGGTGTCGCCCTGGGGCGCGTGGAGGACGTAGTGGACGTCCTTCATGCCGGTGGCGACGCGCATCGCGCCAACGTGCGGGGGGCCTTCGTAGGTCCAGAGGGTGAGCTTCATTCGGCGGCCCCCTGCAATAGCGCGCGGCGGCGGAGGGGGCGGGAGAAGAGGCCGGCGAGGTCGCCTGCCTGTTCGTAGAAATGGACCGGGGTGAAGACCAGTTCGATCGCCCATTTGGTCGCGTGACCGGCGGCCTCCAACGGGTTCGCAAGGCCGAGGCCGCAGACGGTGAGGTCGGGGTTGAGGCTCGCGTGGCGGTCGAGTTGGAGGTCGACGTCCTGGCCTTCGGAGAGGACGGTCTGCGGCAGGAGCGCGAGTTCGGGCTCCATCAGCCCGCGGTGGAGGTAGGGGGTGCCGACCTCGACCGGGACCATGCCGCATTCGCGGGCGAGGAAGCGCGCGAGGGGGATTTCCAACTGGCTGTCGGGGAACATGAAGAGCGTCTTGTCGCGGAGCGTTTCCGCATGGGCGGCGACGGCCTTGCGGGCGCGGGCGCGGGGCGCTGCGGTGACGGCCTCGAAGGTTTCGAGGGTGACGCCGTGGGTCTTGGCGACGGCGCGGAGCCAGTCGGTGGTGCCTTCCTCGCCGAAGGGGAAGGGGGCGGCGATGCGGCTTGCCCCCCGACGTTCAAGGGCGTGGGCGGTATCGGCCAGGAAGGGCTGGGTCAGTACGAAGCGGGTGTTGGAGCCGACCCGGGGCGCATCCGCCGCGCGGCGGGAGGGCAGGAACGCCACGTTGCGGAGGCCCATCTGGGTGAGGAGCGAGAGGCACTGATCCTCGACTACGTCCGGCAGGGCGCCGACGACGAGAAGGTTCGCGTCCGTGGTTTCCTCCAGCCCCGGAACCATCGCCGCAAGGCAGGCGTCCTCGCCTTGCGTGAAGGTCGTCTCGATGCCGGAGCCGGAGTAGTTGTAGACCCGGACGGAGGGGCCGTGGCGGCCGTTCAGGCGTTCGGCGGTGCGGGACAGGTCCAGCTTGATGACCTCGGACGGGCAGGAGCCGACGAGGAAGAGCTGGCGGATGTCGGGGCGGCGGGAGAGGAGGCGTTCGACCTCACGCTCAAGTTCGACATGCGCGTCGGCGAGACCGGCAAGGTCCTTCTCTTCGAGAATCGCGGTGCCGAATCGTGGCTCGGCAAAGATCATCACCCCGGCGGCGGACTGCAGCAGGTGCGCGCAGGTCCGGGAGCCGACGACGAGGAAGAAGGCATCCTGCATCTTGCGGTGCAGCCAGATGATCCCGGTCAGGCCGCAAAAGACCTCACGCTGTCCGCGCTCGCGCAGGACAGGCGTGTGCAGGCAGCCGCTGGTGGGGGTGTCGAGGCTCATGCCGGGTGCCCCCTTGGTTCGGCGCTGTCAAGACGGGCGCGGCGGAGCTTCAGGAGGAACTGCGCGGCGTTGACGAAATAGGTGGCATAGGCCGCGAGCGTGATCAGCATCAGCTGCGTGGGCGCGATGGAATCCGTAAGCAGGCCATAGAGATAGATCGTGTGCAGCGCGATCACGCCGAAGCTGACCACGTCCTCCCAGAAGAAGGCGGGGGCGAAGAGGTACTGGCCGAACACGACCTTCTCCCAGATCGCGCCGGTGACCATGATCGTGTAGAGCAGCGCGGTCTTGAGGAGGATCGAGACGGTCGCGGCAGTGTAGCCGTCGCCGGTCATCAGGTAGCGCAGGACGAGAACCAGCGAGACCGCGCAGACCAGGAATTGAATGGGCGCAAGTATGCCCTGGACGGTTGTCCAGACGGTCGCATCACGGCGCGCGCGCTGACTGGGGGTATACAGCGCACGGGGTCGGTGATCTGAGGTCGCAGCGGACATTCCTTACGCCTCGTTCAAGCCGTGTTTACACGCAAAGTAGTCAGGTGGCATTTCCTGTCAATGTAGATTTACACTTTTGCCCAAGAAATCAGCGGCGAATGACGGCCGCAAACCGATTGCTTGCGCGCATCTGAAATAAAAAACTTTCTTTTGAAATCAACGGTCTGGTGTCCGGCCTTGCTGCCGGGGCGCACGCTGTGTCAATTTAAGTGGACATATCGACCCGTTTGGAGTGTCATGGCAAGAGCGAGTCGATGGCTTCTATTTGCACACAATCGGTGCTAACTTGCCCCGGCATCTGCGGAAGGACCCAGGGAGGGTCGCCGATGCGAGACAATGGGATACCGGAAGCCCAGGGCCTGGATGGCTCCGATTGGTTTGCTGGGCTTGCGAAGGAGGCGCTTGGTCGGTTGATTTCGGTGCGCGACCATGAAGGCGCCGTCGTAAGGCAAGATTATCTGGATCATTTCCTCAAGGTTCTCCGCGAGGCGAGGTCGGTCGATCCTGCCGTGCTGCTGGCCGAGATGCTGACCCTGCAGCTTGACCCTGCCACGGTCGCCTGTATTTACGCCCCCGCCGCAGCGCGGATCCTTGGGGCCGACTGGGAAGCTGACCGGATCAGCTTTGTCGACGTCACGCTCTGCACCGAGAAACTGCATGCCGTCGTGCGCCGGGTCGACGAGCTTCTGGGTGAAGTGCGGGCGGCATCGGGTCCCTCGGCGCTGGTCCTTGTGGCCGAGGCCGAACAGCATACGCTTGGCGCGCTGGTCCTGGCGCTGGAACTGCGGCTGGCCGGTTTCAGCGTGATGGTGCGGGTGGCGCCCACGTCGCGTGACCTGACGCTTCTGATGTCGGGGAACCGCTTCGATCTTGCCCTGGTTTCCCTTGGCTGCACCGCGGCGCTTGAGTCGGCGGTCGGTCTGGTGCGGACCCTGCGGCTTTTGTCACGGAATGGCGAGATGTGCATCTTTGTCGGCGGCGCCATCCCGGTGGATGACCCGCATTTACTGAGCGAAACAGGGGCAGACCGCGTCCTGCGCGACGTTTCCGCACTCATGTCCGAGTATGATGCGTGTCGGGGAGGACGCCAGCTTGATCGGGACCGGAAAAGAAGCCAAAGGAGTGTCGTCCAGTCTTTATTGAAGGGGGACGGAGTTGACCAATGACGGGCACCCAGTTGCGGAACTGCCTGCGGATCCGGTCGCACGAGACATCGTGCTGGACCTGGTAAGCGCCGGGTCCGATCTGACCCTGGTCGTGACCCCGGGCCGTGTCGTGGAGCGGGTGCTGGCTGCGCCGCAGTCGGGACTGGCGACGCTGGTCAGCGGCTGGGAAGGCCGGGAGCTCAAGTCGATCTTCGCCGAGGAAAGCTGGGCCAAGCTTTCGGCGCGCCTTGCAGGCCCCGAAACCGGATCCGCTCTGGAACTCAACCATGCGGGCCTCGCGCAGTACGAGTTTCCCGTCCGCTATGTCCTGCGCCGGTTTCCAGGAACGGATACGCTTCTGATGCTGGGCCGCGACCTGCGCCCGCTGGCCGAAGTGCAGCAGCAACTGGTCCAGGCGCACCGGGCCATCGGCCGCGACCACGAGGCGCAGCGCGAGCTGGAAACGCGCTACCGCGTGCTGATGGAAGAGAACTCGTTCCCGCTTCTGATCGTGTCCGAGACGACGGGCCGGATCGTTGACCTGAACAGCTCGGCCGCCCGGCTTCTGGGGGCGCAGCGCAACGATCTTCTGAATTCGCCCGTCGCACAGGAGTTCGACGGCCGCCGTCGGGGCGAGCTGATCGAGACGCTGGCGCGCAACGCGAGCAGTGAGAGCGGGGATTATGTCGACCTGAACGTGCGCCGGACCGCGCAGCGCGTGAAGGTCAGCGCGAAGATGTTCCGCGCCTCGCGCGATCGGCTGCTTCTGTGCCGGATCGGTCTTTCCGAAAGCGCGCAGTCGCAGGAAAGCGACCGCAGCCAGATGATGCAGAACCTGTTCGAGAAGGGTACGGACGCGATCATCTTCGTGGACGGCAATGGCCTGATCAAGGCGACGAACGAGGCCTTCCTGCACCTGACCGACAGCCACAGCACCTCGGTCGTGATCGACCGGGCGTTCTCGGATTTCCTGTCGCGGGGCGCGGTGGACCTGAAGGTGCTTCTGGACAACGTCAAGCGGGTGGGCCACCTGCGCCATTACCGCACGCGCCTGAACACCGACTACATGGGCGAGGTCTCGGTCGAGCTTTCCGCCACCTTGTTCCAGGACAAGGGCAAGCAGGTGATCGGGATCGTCGCGCGGGATTCCGTGGTGACGGACCGTGTGGTCCTGCCGATATCGGGCGCCGAGCATGAGGGCCTGCGCAACGTGATGCGTCTGGTGGGCTACTCGACGCTGAAGGAGATCGTCGACGAGACGACCGAGATCATCGAGAAGATGTGCATCGAGGCCGCGCTGGAGATGTCGGGGAACAACCGGGCGGCGGCGGCCGAACTTCTAAGCCTGTCGCGCCAGTCGCTTTATGTGAAGCTGCGCAAGTTTGGCATCCTGAACAAGGAAGCCGAATAGCGCTTTCCGTGGCGGCTTGATCCAAGTCAAGTCGCCCAGGCACAAACCTGTCAATCTAGGTTGACACCGCTGCTGACGGCGGGTGCCTTGGCACGGAGGGTTCGCCCATGCGCATCGTCTTCATTCATCCCAACTATCACTCCGGCGGTGCCGAGATCGCGGGGAACTGGCCCCCGGCCTGGGTCGCCTATCTCGCGGGCAGCCTGAAGCGGGCGGGGTTTCAGGATATCCATTTCCTGGATGCGATGACCTATCACCTGGGGCCGGACGTGCTGCGGGCGAAGCTGGCGGAATTGCAGCCGGACATCGTGGGGGTGACCTCGATCACGCCGTCGATCTACGAGGCCGAGGAGGTTCTGCGCATCGCGTCGGAGGTGGTGCCGGGGGCCTTGCGGGTGCTGGGGGGCGTCCATGCGACCTTCATGTTCCGGCAGGTTCTGTCCGAGGCGCCCTGGGTGGATGTGATCGTCCGCGGTGAGGGCGAGGAGATCATGGTCGCGCTGGCCGAGGCGGTGCGCGATGGCCGTTGGCCTGCGGACCGGCGCAAGATCAAGGGGTTGGCGTTTGCGGATGCCGGGGAGATCGTGGCGACGCAGGCCGCTTCCACCGTCAAGGACCTGGACGGGATTGATCCGGACTGGTCGATCCTGGACTGGGACAGCTACATCTACATCCCTCTGGGCGTGAAGGTCGCCATCCCGAACATGGCGCGGGGCTGTCCGTTCACCTGTTCGTTCTGCTCGCAGTGGAAGTTCTGGCGCGACTACCGGGTGCGGGACCCCAAGAAGGTTGCCGACGAGATCGAGCGGCTGGTCACGAATCACGGGGTTGGGTTCTTCATTCTGGCCGACGAGGAGCCAACCATCAACAAGAAGAAGTTCGTGGAGTTCTGCCAGGAGCTGATCGACCGGGGCCTGAACAAGCGGGTGAAATGGGGGATTAACACGCGGGTCACGGACATCTACCGCGACCGGGACCTGTTGAAGTTTTACCGCGAGGCGGGGCTGGTTCACGTCAGTTTGGGGACCGAGGCGGCGGCGCAGCTGAAGCTTGACCTCTTCAACAAGGAGACCAAGGTCGAGGAGAACAAGGAGGCGATCCGGCTTCTGCGCGAGGCGGACATCTTCACCGAGGCGCAGTTCATCGTCGGCCTCGACAACGAGACGCCGGAGACGCTGGAAGAGACCTACCGCATGGCTTGGGACTGGCAGCCGGACCTGGCCAACTGGTCGATGTATACTCCGTGGCCGTTCACTCCGCTGTTCCAGGAGATCCGCGATCAGGTGGAGGTGTTCGACTACTCGAAGTACAATTTCGTGACGCCGATCATGAAGCCCGCGGCGATGACTCGCGGGGCGCTGCTGGAGGGGGTGCTGAAGAACTACCGCCGGTTCTACATGAAGAAGGCGCTGTTCCATTACCCCTGGCGCGGGACGGGGTTCCGGCGGCGGTATCTGCTCGGCTGCCTGAAGGCCTTCCTGAAGGCGGGGGTGCAGCGGAGCTTCTATGACCTTGGAAAGCATGGTTATTTCAAGCCGGTGAAGCGGGATGACCTGGAGTTCGGGTTCGATACCTCGCGCACCATCGCGGAGGCGCAGATGGCGGATTGGGAGGCTTCGGCGGACAAGGCCGCGAAGGCGGCAGAGCGGCGGGCGGCGGTGAAGGCGCAGATGAAGGAGCGGGCTGCGGACCGCGCGGTTCCCGACCTGGGGCCGATGGCGTGCGGCGGCGGGCGCGAGCAGATGCAGGAGCCGGCGGAGTAATGGAGGCAGGCCGGATCGGGCCGAACGCGATCCTGCAGCTTGCGGACGTGCTGGAGCGGCGGTGGGGAGGTGACCGTCTTTCCGCAGTGCTGGCCGAGGCCGGGGTTTCGCGGCCGCCGCCCGATGCCGGAATGTTGCCCGAGGCGGACTGCGCGGCGGTGCATCAGGCGGTGCGGCGGTTGCTGCCCGGGCCTGAAGGGCTGTTGGAGGAGGCGGGGCTTGCGACGGGGGACTATATCCTGGCGCACCGGATCCCGAAGGTGGCGCAGGCGGTCTTGCGGCTGTTGCCGGGCAACCTTGCAGCGCCGGTCCTGACCAGGGCGATTGCCAGGCATTCCTGGACCTTTGCCGGGACGGGCGAGTTCCGGGTGGAGGGGGCGCGGCCCCTGCTCGTGTCAGTCGCGCGGAATCCGCTGGTGGCGGGGTGGCGGGCCGATACCCCGCAGTGCATCTGGCATGTCGCGGTGTTCCGGCGGCTTTACGGGCGGCTTGTCTGGCCGGGGGTCGCGGTGCGGGAGGTCGCGTGTTGTGCCTGTGGTGATCCAGCGTGTCGGTTCGAGATTTCGCCCCGGTAGTCCCCACCCCCGGCACCTCCCCACTGCGGGGAGAGGAGGTGAGGGGTGCTGTGGCGAGGATGGGATTTCGACGGGAGAGGCGCGGCAATGTAATCCTTGCCAGACTCGAAAGTGTCAGGCTTAATTGACACATGAGCGACGCACTCATCCACCCCCCGCACAGCTGGCCGGAACCCCGTGCCATGCTGACATTGATCAAGCCGATCACCTGGTTCCCGCCGGTCTGGGCTTACCTTTGTGGCGCGGTCTCCTCGGGCGTGCCCCTGGGCGCGAACTGGACAACGGTGCTTCTGGGGATGGTGCTGGCCGGTCCCATCGTCTGCGGGATGAGCCAGGCGGCGAACGACTGGTGCGACCGGCATGTCGACGCGGTGAACGAGCCGCATCGGCCCATCCCCTCCGGGCGGATACCCGGGAGGTGGGGGCTGTGGATCGCGCTGGCGATGACGGTGCTGTCGCTGGTCGTGGGCTGGATGTTGGGGCCTTGGGGCTTTGGCGCGACGGTTGTTGGTGTGATCGCAGCCTGGGCGTATAGCGCTGAGCCGATCCGGCTGAAGCGGTCGGGCTGGTGGGGGCCGGGACTGGTCGGGCTGTCCTATGAGGGCCTGCCGTGGTTCACCGGGGCCGCGGTGCTGCTGGGGACCGCGCCGCGGTTCGAGAACGTGATGATCGCTGCGCTTTATGCCTTTGGCGCGCACGGGATCATGACTTTGAACGATTTCAAGGCCTTGGAGGGCGACCGGCAGCATGGCGTGCGGTCCCTGCCGGTGGTGCTGGGGCCGGAGGTCGCGGCCAAGATCGCCTGTACAGTTATGGGCATGGCGCAGCTGCTGGTGGTGGCGCTGCTGGTGATCTGGGGAAAGCCCTGGCACGCGATGGCCGTGCTGGCGGTGCTGCTGGCTCAGGTCGCGGCGATGCGGGTGCTGTTCCGTGATCCCAAGGGCAAGGCGCCTTGGTACAACGGAACGGGCGTGGTGCTGTATGTCACCGGCATGATGATTTCCGCCTTTGCGATCAGGGGTTTGGCATGACCCTATCCTGGGTTCAGATCGTCCGGCTTGGCCTGGTGCAGCTGTGCCTGGGTGCGATCGTGGTCCTGATGACCTCGACCCTGAACCGGGTGATGGTGGTGGAACTGGCGCTGCCCGCGCTGGTGCCGGGGCTGCTGGTCGGCCTGCATTACGGCATCCAGATCACCCGCCCGAACTGGGGCTTCCGGTCGGACACCATGGGCAACCGGACGCGGTTTGTCGTGGGCGGCATGGCCGTGCTGGCGCTGGGCGCGATGCTTGCGACGCTGGCCGTGCTGTGGATCCCGGAGGCGAAGGCTCTGGGGCTGGCGCTGTCGGTGCTGACATACGGGCTGATCGGGGTTGGGGTCGGGGCGTCGGGCACTTCGCTGCTGGCGCTTCTGGCGACGGCCACCGCGCCGCGCCGGAGGGCGGCTGCGGCGACGATCACCTGGCTGATGATGATCTTCGGGATCGCGGTCACCGCCGGGGTCTCGGGGCAGTTTCTGGACCCCTACACGCCGGCCCGGCTGATGGAGGTCGTGACCGTGGTCTGCGTCGGTGCCGTCGTGCTGACCGGCGCGGCGATCTGGGGGATCGAGGCGCGGGTGGTGGCGGCGCGCGAGCCCGCAACGATGCCGTTCCGGCAAGGGATCGCAGAGATCTGGAGCGAACGCCGGACCCGGAACTTCACCCTGTTCGTGTTCCTGTCGATGGTCGCCTATTTCATGCAGGAGCTGATCCTGGAGCCCTATGCGGGCCTCGTCTTCGGGTTCACTCCCGGCCAGTCGACCAGCCTGTCGGGCGCGCAGAACGGCGGGGTCTTTGTCGGGATGGCGCTGGTTGGCGTGTTGGCGACCGGGTTCCGGCTGGGGAGCCTCCGGGTCTGGGTCAGTGCGGGTTGCCTTGGGTCGGCGGCAGCCTTGGCGGCGATCGTCGCGGTTGGCCAGGCGGGGCTGCCGCTTCTGGTGCCGGCGGTCGTGGCGCTGGGCTTTTTCAACGGCATGTTCGCGGTCGCGGCCATCGGGTCGATGATGGCGCTGGCCGGCGAGGGGCGCGGTGCGCGCGAGGGCACCCGCATGGGGCTTTGGGGCGCGGCGCAGGCGGTGGCGGCGGGCTTTGGCGGGCTGCTGGGTGCGGTGCTGGTCGACATTGCGCGGACCGTGCTGCCCGATGTGACGGCTTTCGGTGCGACCTTTGCGCTGGAAGCGGGGCTGTTCGTGATCGCGGCTGTCATCGCGATGAGGGTGCTGCAAACCATTCCCGACCGGCGGCAGGTGCCCTCCGGTCTGGCCATTCCGGGAGAGTGACCATGTATGACGCATTCGTGGTGGGTGGCGGGCCTTCGGGCGCGACAGCGGCGGAGGACCTGGCGCGGGCCGGGTACAAGGTGGCTTTGCTGGACCGGGACGGGCGGATCAAGCCCTGCGGGGGGGCGATCCCGCCGCGCGCGATCAAGGATTTCGACATTCCGGACCATCTCGTGGTGGCCAAGATCAAGACGGCACGGATGATTTCGCCCACGGGCCGCGCGGTCGATATCCACATCGAGGGCGGCTATGTCGGCATGGTCGACCGCGAGGATTTCGACGAGTTCCTGCGCGACCGCGCGCGGATGGTGGGGGCGGATCGGCTGACCGGCACCTTCCTGCGGGTGGAGCGGGATGCGGCGGGCACCCATGTGGTCTGGCGCGAGAAGGCGTCGGGGCAGGAGCAGCGGTCCTTGACCCGGGTGGTGATCGGGGCGGACGGGGCGAAGTCGGGGGTGGCTCGGGCCGAGGTGCCGGGCGGGGACAAGATCCCTTATGTCATCGCGTATCATGAGATCATCAAGGCTCCGCCGGCCAATGCGGCGTATGACCCGGTCCGGTGTGATGTGGTCTATGACGGGCAGATTTCGCCCGACTTCTACGGCTGGGTCTTCCCGCATGGCGACAAGGCCAGCGTCGGGATGGGGACCGAGGACGGGGCGGTGGACCTCAAGAAGGCCACGGCCGACCTGCGGGCGATGTCGGGCCTGACCGATTGCGAGACGATCCGGCGCGAGGGGGCGCCCATTCCCTTGAAGCCGTTGGACCGCTGGGACAACGGGCGGGATGTGGTGCTGGCCGGGGATGCGGCGGGGGTTGTGGCGCCGTCTTCTGGCGAAGGGATTTACTATGCGATGGCCGGGGGGCGGGCGGCGGCGACGGCGGCTCAGGCCTTCCTGCGGACCGGGAAGGCGTCCGAGCTGAAGATGGCGCGGAAGATGTTCCTGAAGGAGCATGGGACCGTGTTCAAGGTCTTGCGGTCGATGCAGAACGCGTATTATCGGAGCGACGACCGGCGCGAGCGGTTCGTTTCGCTGTGCCACGACATCGACGTGCAGCGGCTGACCTTCGAGGCCTACATGAACAAGAAGCTTGTCGCGGCGCGTCCCCTGGCCCATCTGAAGATCGGGGTGAAGAACGTGATGCATCTGATGGGAGTCGTCAGTCCAAAATGGTCGTGATGGAGCCGATTGACCTGCCGATCCCGGCCTTCGGGCCGGACGGGGTGCTGCGCCCGGTGGGGAAGCTTTCCGTGCACCGGCAGGGGCTGCGGCATCCGGCGGTATCGGTGTTTGTCCTGCGGGGCGGTGAGATCCTGATCCAGCAGCGGGCGGCGGGGAAGTATCATACTCCCGGGCTTTGGGCGAATACGTGCTGCACGCATCCGAACTGGGGCGAAACGGCTGCCGATTGCGCGGTGCGGCGGCTGGGGCAGGAGCTGGGGATTTCCGGGCTGGCCCTGCGCCATGTGGGGCAGGTGGAGTATCGGGCCGACGTGCCGGGCATCCGCGAAAACCTGATCGAGCACGAGGTGGTCGAGGTTTTCGTGGGTGAGGCTGGCTGGCCTTTGGACCTGGAGCTGGACCCCGACGAGGTGCAGGCGGTGCGGTGGCTGTCGCTGGACGCCCTGCGGGCCGAGATTGCCGCGAAGCCGGAGGCGTTCACGCCGTGGCTGCGGATTTACCTGGAGAAGCACGCGGCGATGATCTTTGCAGATTCAGGGCTGGCTGAGGCTGTCCAGGATCAGGGCTGAGAGGCCGTCCTCCGTTTCCTCATGAGCCAAATGGCCGAGCTTCGGCAGCAGGTGCAGCTTTGCGCCCGGGATGCGTTTGGCCGCGTCGATGGAGACCTGCGCGGGAACGGCGCGGTCGCCTTCGGAGGCGATCAGAGTGACTTTTGTGGTGGTCTGGGGGAGGCGGTTCAATAGCGGCTGCAGCTTCCAGTCGGCCATCATGCCGAGGGCTCCGGTCACGTGGTCAGGGTCGCGGACGAGCGCCAGGTATTGCGCGCGGCCCTCGGCGTCGAGGGGGGAGCCGGTGCCGGTCAGGATGCGCTCCACCGTGCCGGGGCGGCCGAAGAAGGCGGTGATGCCCGAGGACACGAAGGGCAGGGTGGCGAGGCCCTTGGCGATGATCGGGAAGAGGAAGGCGGCAGCGCCGTCGAATTCCCCCAGCGCGGCGTTGAGGCCGATGACGTGGGGGACAGGGCGAAGCTCGGCCATGCGGAGGCCGATGGCGGCGCCGGCGGAGTGGCCGATGATGGCTTTTGGTTCGATGGCAAGGGTGTCGCAGAGGGTCCAGAGGTCCTGCGCCATCGCGTCGAGGCCGAGGCGGCCTTGGAAGCCTTTGGCGGAAAGCCCATGGCCGGGGAGGTCGGGGGTGATGACCCGGTAGCGTTGCGACAGGCCGGGGATGGTGCGGCGGAAGCTGTGGAGGGAGGCTCCGGTGCCGTGGAGGAGGAGGAGTGTGGGCGCTTCGCGCCGGCCGGTGTCGGCGACCCAGAAGCGGTGGCGGCCTGCGGTGATCAGGCTCGATTGGGCCTTGAAGGGCCAGTCGTTTGGCAGGGTGGCGGGGGTCATCTCAGGCCAGCGTTGCAGCGATCGCCCGGGCGTCGGCGCGGGGCAGCGGAACATAGCGGCTGTTCATCAGGCTGGACAACTGGGCGAGCGCGGACTGCGGGCGGTTGGCGACATCCAGCGTGACGGCGGCGATGCCTGCGGCGCGGATGGCGGTGGCGATCTGTTCGGCGTCTGCTTGCGCTTGCGCTCGGTCGGGCTGGCCTGAAAGCGCGATGTTGGCGCGACCGTCGGTGAGGAGGGCGAGGCTGGGGGTCATGCCTTGGCGTCTTGCGCGCAGCGCGGTGTCCAAGGCCGTGGCGAGGCCGGAGGCGAGGGGGGTGCCGCCGCCGCCGGGGAGGCCACGGAGCCGGGCCTTGGTGGTGGTCAAGCTGCGGGTGGGGGGGAGGATGAGCTCGGCCTGTGCCCCTCGCAAGACGACGAGGGCGACGTGGTCGCGGCGGCTGTAGGCTTGCGCGAGCATAAGTTCGACGGCGCCCTTGGCCTCGCCGAGGCGGGCCATGGCGGAGGAGCCGGAGGCGTCGACGATGAAGATCAGGACGCGGTCGGAGACTTCCTTGTAGCGCTTGAGGCGGAGGTCCGAGCGGTGGACGATCAGGGCGCGGTCGTGCTGGTCGGTGCGTTTGCGGAGGACCTGCCAGGGGGCGGCCTGGCGGAGGGTGGCGACGAGGTCGATGCGCGAGCGGCCGTCGGGGCGGCCGGGTCTTGACGGAAGCGGGCGGCCTCGGCGGTTGCCTGCTTTCGCCGCTCCAGTGCCGGAGGCTCCCCTTGCGGCGCGGGTGGCGCGGTCGGACTGGAGTTTCGCGAGGATGTCGGGGGGGAGGGCGGCCTGCGCGGCCTCGATCAGGAGGTCGGCGAGGGACTGGAGGTCTTGTTCCTGCGGCTGCTGGTCGGGCTGGTCAGGTTGGTCTGGGGGTGGTTCGGGCGGCTGGTCGGGTTGGGCTTCGGCTTCCGGCAGGGCGCGGTGGGCGAGGCCGAGTTCTGACGCAGCGATCAGGTCGTCTTCGGTGACGGTCAGGCGGGCGTCGAGGGCGGCGATGGCGCGGGCGGCGCGGCGGGTGGTGAGGAGGGCGCGGGTGCTGGTGATGCCGAGGCGGGAGGCGAGTTGCGCGAGGGCCTGGGTCAGGTCGTCGGGGAAGGCGACGAGGGGGAAAAGGGCGCGGGCCTTGGCGAGGCGGCGGCGGCCGATGGGTTTGGGGAGGAGGCGCGGGCTGCGGGTGCCGTCGAGGGTGAGGAAGAGGCCGAGGCGGTCGGAGAGGGTGCTGGGCAGGCCTTCGCCGTCCTCGGCGGCCTCGTCGAGGGCGATGAGGGCGTGGTGGCCTTTGTCGAGGGCTTGGGCAAGGCGGGCAGTAAGGGACGCAGGCGCGGATTCCGCCATTGGCAGGATCAGGAGGGCGGGGTCGGCCAGGAGGCCCGGGCGGTGGACGGGGCGACCGGCGGCGAGCGTGGCGGCGGGGTCGGGGCCTCCAAGAAGCGCGAGGTCGTCGATCGAGGCGGAGAGGCGGCGCTGGGGGCGGTCGAAGGGGGTTTGCGCAAGCGCGGTGGTGGCGATGTCGCGGACGGGACCGG
>Ga0208243_1000126_pt1 | contig 64896 bp, 63 predicted proteins | sample Subbio2Aug_QV12A_FD_184826 | JGI IMG/M metagenome (GOLD analysis project Ga0208243, IMG submission 184826) | Serpentinite rock and fluid subsurface biosphere microbial communities from McLaughlin Reserve, California, USA - CR12Aug_QV12A (SPAdes) | ecosystem: Environmental > Terrestrial > Deep... | reverse complement strand
TAGCCGATAAGCGCTCTTGGATTGCCTTTAAAGATTTCCTGAAAGAGGTTTTATAAACCAACTTTCTTCAAATAACAAAGCCCAAAACAGTCCGCTGCTTTGGGCTTCATTATTATTATAAAATACAAAAGCCGACCTGGAGCGATCGACTTATGCGGTGAGGTGTAACTTCCTTTACGGAATCCTCGTGGCAAATATAGGTTTAAATTATGAATTACGAATTATAAATTAAGTTTTTTATGCCTAATTTATCCATTACGCCTCGAATCCTAATTCCTAATTCCTAATTCCTAAATCCTAATTCCAAATTCCAAATTCCTAAATCCAAATCACTCTTCTTTCTGTCCCATCATCATCAAATAGGCTTTCAAAAACTCGTCTAAATTTCCGTTCATTACGCCGTCAACATCACTGGTTTCATAACCTGTACGGACATCTTTCACCAATTTATAAGGATGCATTACGTAATTGCGAATTTGAGAACCCCATTCGATTTTCATCTTCCCGGCTTCTATGTCGCTGCGCATTTCCTGACGCTTTTTCAACTCAATCTCGTACAACTGCGATTTCAACATTTGCATCGCCCGTTGACGGTTGTCCTGTTGAGAACGCGTTTCCGAACACTGAATCTGAATACCGGTTGGCTTATGAAACAACTGTACTTTGGTTTCTACCTTGTTTACGTTTTGTCCACCGGCGCCGCTCGAACGAGAAGTTATAATCTCTATGTCGGCCGGATTGATTTCAATTTCTATCGTATCATCGGCTAACGGATACACATAAACAGAAGCAAACGAAGTATGACGCTTGGCATTGCTGTCAAACGGAGAAATACGCACTAATCGATGCACACCGTTTTCGCCTTTTAGATAACCAAAAGCAAAATCGCCTTCAATTTCCAAAGTCACCGTTTTAATGCCGGCCACATCGCCTTCTTGAAAGTTCAGTTCTTTTACTTTGTAGCCTTGGTTCTCCGCCCACATCAGGTACATTCGCATCAACATCGAAGCCCAATCACAGCTTTCCGTACCACCGGCACCGGCCGTAATTTGCAAAACCGCACTCAAACTGTCACCTTCGTCCGAAAGCATGTTGCGGAATTCCAGATTCTCAATATGATTATTGGCCAATTCAAACTGATGGTCAAGTTCTTCCTCAGTCGCATCGCCTTCTTTAAAAAACTCGTAGGTAATTTGCAATTCCTCTGTTAAACTCTCAGCCTTGTTAAAGTCTTCCACCCATTTTTTCTTAGAGCGCAGGTTCTTAACTATAATTTCGGCTGCTGCCGGGTTATTCCAAAAGTCGGGCGCAAAAGTTTTTTCTTCTTCGTTGGTAATTTCAATCAGCTTGGCATCAATGTCAAAGATACCTCCTCAACGCACCAAGGCGTTCTACAATACCTTTTATTTGTTCGGTATTTGTCATAAATAATGTAGTTTTGTGTTTTAAATTTTAGAAGCTGTTTCCCGCTATCCGTTGCAATCTTTTTATTGTTGTCATGCTCTGAGAATCCGAAGGGTTTTACCAAACAATAAAAAGGATTTCCACTACTATCGGGGCTAGGCTTTACTGCAAAAATAGACTATCTGACTTTCATATGGAAATAAATTTAATCAGCGATACCGTTACCAAACCCTCTCCCGAAATGTTGCAAGCCATGTTCAACGCCAAAGTAGGCGATGACGTGTTCAAACAAGATCCTACCGTAAACGCTTTTGAAAAGATGGTAGCCGATTTGTTTGGTATGGAAGCCGCTTTGTTTTTTCCCTCCGGGACTATGGCCAACCAAACCGCTATTAAATTAAATACCAATCCGGGTGACCAAATCATTTGCGATAAATGGTCGCACATCCATCTCTACGAAGCCGGTGGCGCATCATTCAATAGTGGCGTGAATTTCAATTTGCTCGACGGTCAGCGAGGTATGATTACTGCTGAACAAGTCGCCTCAGGGATTAATGATCCCGAATTCTATCACGCCCCTTTATCTAAAATGGTCAGTATAGAAAACACCACGAATAAAGGTGGTGGTGCTTGCTATGACATAGCCGAATTGCAAAAAATCAAGCAAGTTTGTGTTGATAATAATCTAAAATACCACTTAGATGGTGCGCGCTTGTGGAATGCTTTAGTAGCCAAAAAACAACATCCCAAACAATATGGTGTTTTGTTTGATACCATTTCGGTTTGTTTTTCCAAAGGATTGGGTGCGCCTATAGGCTCAGTCTTAGTATCTGATGCCGAAACCATGCACAAAGCCTTGCGCATCCGAAAGATATTTGGCGGGAATATGCGACAATCAGGCTATTTGGCGGCGGCCGGAATCTACGCTATGCAAAACAACATCAAACGCTTGGAAGACGATCACCGCAGGGCTAAAGAGTTGGGTCAGCTGTTACAACAATTGCCATGGGTTGCCACTGTGGCTCCAACTGAAACCAATATTGTGATTTTTGAAGTCAAAAAACCGTTGACGGAGAAGCAAGTAATTGACACCTTAAAAGCTAAAGGCATTCTCATCAGCTCTATGGGACAAGGCAAATTACGCATGGTAACACACCTTGATTACAAACAAGTTTTACACGAATATGTGTTGGAAAATTTAGGTAAAGTGCAGTTCTAGGTAAAAAACTGTTTTCCTATAGAAATCAAGCCAATAAGCAAAATTAAAATCAGTGAAATCATTCTGAATTTCACTTGCGGAATGTAGGCTAACAATTGTTTACCCAAATAAGAACCCAACAAACCGATTACGAAAAGAAACGGAATATAAATCATGTCGTGTTGGTGTATAAAACCGTTTTTGTAATATACTACGGTTCGAGTTAAGTCAATCATCATATCAATGGCTGCCGACGTGGCAATGAAAACGCTTTTTTCCAAATTAAAGGCTGCCATTGTTAATCCTCTAATAGCACCGCCGGTTCCTAACAAACCGGCTGAAAATCCTGAAAACACACCACCTAATGTGGCATTTTTTTTATTAGGCGGAATGATTAAATCTTTTTTAATCAGGAAAATCAAACTCATGGCCACCAAGAAAATACCTAAGAGTATTTCCAGCCAATAGCCTTGTATGTATTTTGACAGTAAGCCGCCAAGAATTACAAATAGGGCAGAAGGCAAACCAATATAAAGCAATAGATTTTTGTCTAATCCTTCTCGGAACAAGACTATTTTACTCAGGTTACTCGCCAAGTGAAAAACGGCAGTCAATCCTAGAACCGAATGAAAATCGAAATAAAAATTACCTATCGGGACAAAAAAAACAGACGAACCAAAGCCGCCAACCGTTCCGATAATTTCGGCCAGCAATGCCAGGAGCAGAAAGAGGTAGCTTATATTATTCAATTATTTAATCTTTTCAATTGCTTCTCTCACTTTAAGAATATCAGGTTGGTGTTTGTCGCATTCCTGTATGCCATCGGGATATAGGTTTTTTATAAAATCGTTGTAATCATTACAATTCTTAAAAATATTGAATTCTTTGTTTTTAATATCCCAAACAATTCCTTTTTTACTGCCGAAATTTTGTGTTCTTCCAAGTTTAACATTTGCTGAAGATAAGTCTTGAGCAATGAATGTTCCTGTAGCTCCCATATTATATGCCACGCCTTGAACCCAAAGATTCACCAAATCAGATTCTAAATAATAATAATTTTCCCCGGCAATCAAAACTCTGGAAAAACTGTTAGGAAAATCATTGGTTTGCGCTCTGTCTGTTTTATTTCTATTGTTTAAAATAGCCTGAATTTGAAAATATAAATGACCTTCATAAGCTATGGCAAAAACTTTTTTTATCTTTTTATCTGAATTTTTAGAATAAAAAAAACAAACATCAGGGATACCGTTTAGTTCAGGTTTCTCAAAGCCTATCAATCCTTTCGGAACTATTATCTCTGTTGAATTTGGATTTTTATTTAAAAAATCCTCTTTAGTATAATATATACCATTAGGAAGTAATTTTAGTTTTCGTTCTTCCTCAAGTTTTGCTCTTTCTTCTTGCTTCTTTAAATTTCTTTCTGCGGTAGCTGTTTTCTCTTCTTCCAGACGCTTCTCTTCATTTTTCTTGTACCTTTCTACTACAGTTTTGTTGGTGAATATTTTGGCATTCTGCTCATCTTCAATATACATTACTTCTTTCATCAGCAACTCTTTTTCAATTCCCTGTTCATCAGTGTATCGAAAATTTCCATTAGTTAATTTAACATTCAAATAAGGAATATGCTTGTTATCCTCTAATATAATCATTCCTTTTTTAGAAAGAATTTTTTCATTTTGCGCAAGACTATGAAGACTGAAAAATAGAGTAAAAAGGAGTAATACACTTCTCATACAAGTCATTTTATTTAAATAAATCCATGCCCGGAATATTCGGCATGCCTTCTTTGGCTACAGCAGCTAATTCTGCTTCGTTAACGTTCGTAGCTTTTTCGATGGCTTTGTTTAAGACCAAAATCAGATAATCTTCCAATTGTTCTTTGTCTTCTAACAAACTTTCATCTATGGTAATCGAACGAATTTTTCGATTGGCGGTGATGGTTACTTGCAGTAAGTTGTCGTTGCTTTTTTCGTCAATCAATACCGAGTCTAAACGTTGTTTTGTAGCTTCAATTTTTTGTTGGGTCTCTTTGAGTTTGCCCATCATGTTCATCATGTCTCCAAACATAAATTATCATTTAAATTAAAGTGCTAAGGTAACAAATACTGTTAATTTCTAAGTGTATAACTTCCGAAGTTTTGTTAAAGTTATGCAGGCATAATACTTATTTTTGTTGATTATAATTAAACGATACTAATGCCAAACGCCATACAACCGCCTAAAGCGAAAATAATTCCCAAAATTCTGGAAAAGCACGGCCATTCGAGAACCGATAACTACTATTGGCTGAATGAAAGAGAAAATCCTGAGGTTATTGATTATTTGAATCAGGAAAACGAATATTACCAAAAATCGACTGCCCATACCAAAGATTTTCAAAACAATTTGTTCGAGGAGATGAAGGCGCGAATTAAGGAAGACGATGAATCGGTGCCTTATTTTTACAATGGTTACTACTACATCACCCGTTTCGAAAAAGGCAAAGATTACCCAATCCATTCCCGAAAAAAGGGCAGTTTGGAAGCGCCCGAAGAAATCATGTTTGATTGCAACGAAATGGCCAAAGGACATGCTTATTTTAACTTGTCCGGCTTAAGTGTTAGTGAGGACAATATTTGGGTTAGTTTCGGAGTTGATACAGTTTCCAGAAGGCAATACACCATACAAATCAAGAATTTGCAAACGGGAGAAATTCTGCCTGTTAAAATAGAAAACACCACCGGTGGTGCGACCTGGGCGAGTGACAATCAAACCCTATTTTACTCCAGAAAAGACGAACAAACCTTGCGTCCGGATAAAATTTACAAACACAAATTAGGCACGACAGCTGATAAAGATGTATTGGTTTTCTTTGAAAAAGATGAAACTTTTGATGTTTCGGTATACAAATCGAAATCGAAAAAATACATCATCATTAACTCCAATAGCACCATGACTACGGAATATCGCATGGTATTGTCGGCTACACCTGATGCGAAGTTTACGGTTTTTCAAAAGCGTACCCGAGGGTTGGAATATTCTATGTCGCATTTTGGAGACCATTTTTATATCGTTACCAATAAAGACAAGGCAACCAACTTTAAATTGATGAAAACGCCGGAAACGGCCACGACCAAAGATAAATGGATTGATGTGATTCCGCATCGAGAAGAAGTGTTATTGGAAGATATTGATATTTTCAAAGACTATTTAGTAGTTACTGAGCGATACAATGGTTTGAATCAAATTCGAATCATGCCGTGGAATGGGGAAGGCGACTATTATTTGCCTTTTGACAGTGAAACATTTACGGCTTACACCACTACCAATTTGGATTTTGATACCGAAATTCTTCGTTACAGTTTCCAATCTTTGACTACACCATCTTCGGTAATCGATTTTAACATGCGTACTAAAACCAAAACGGTTTTAAAAGAACAAGAAGTTTTAGGAGGTAATTTTGACAAGCATAATTACGAAGAAAAACGTATTTGGGCTACTGCCAAAGACGGAACAAAAATCCCTATATCGATGGTATATCGCAAAGGAATGCAAAAAAACGGCAAGAACCCGACTTTGTTGTATGCCTACGGTTCGTATGGGGTTACTATGGATTGTTATTTTTCGACTGTTCGTTTGAGTTTATTAGACCGTGGTTTTATTTATGCCATTGCACACATCCGTGGTGGTGAAGATTTGGGGCGACCATGGTATGAAAACGGCAAACTCTTAAAAAAGAAAAATACTTTTACGGATTTTATCGATTGTTCCGAATTTTTGATTGAGCAACAATACACTTCAAACCAACATTTGTATGCCGAAGGCGGTTCTGCCGGTGGTCTTTTGATGGGAGCAGTGGTAAACATGGCACCATACTTGTATAACGGAGTGATAGCACAAGTTCCTTTTGTAGATGTGGTAACCACTATGCTGGACGATAGTATTCCGCTTACAACAGGAGAATACGATGAATGGGGCAACCCTAATGAAAAAAAATATTACGATTATATGCTTTCTTATTCGCCTTATGATAATGTAGTGGCTCAGGAATACCCTAATCTTTATGTGTCAACCGGTTTGCATGATTCTCAGGTGCAATATTGGGAACCGGCCAAATGGGTTGCTAAGCTTAGAGTAATGAAAACTAACAACAACCAATTGTACTTAGATACCAATATGGATGCGGGTCACGGAGGTGCTTCGGGAAGGTTTGAAGCCATTAAGGAAATTGCTAAAGAATACAGTTTTTTGTTAGATTTAGAAGGAATAAAAAAATAGTTTAAAATATTTTATTAAATTTGCAACGTTTGGGAGTCTGTAAAATTGGCTTCATAACTACGCCTTGACTAATTTATTTTATGAAAGAAGATATAAAAGCTCACGATAATGTGCTAAGTTTAATAGGGAACACACCTCTTATTAAACTTAACAGAATCACAGAATCTTTACCCGGAAATTTCTACGCTAAGGTTGAAGCTTTCAACCCGGGTCACTCCACTAAAGACAGAATTGCATTATATATTATTGAAGAGGCTGAAAGACAGGGAATTCTAACTCCGGGAGATACCATCATCGAAACTACATCGGGGAATACCGGTTTTAGTTTGGCTATGGTGAGCATCATTAAAGGGTATAATTGTATTTTAGCGGTTAGTTCAAAATCATCTAAAGATAAAATAGATATGCTCCGCAGTTTGGGCGCCAAAGTATACGTTTGTCCGGCTCACGTTTCTGCCGATGACGAGCGTTCTTATTACAATGTTGCCAAGCGTTTGCACGAAGAAACTAAAGGTTCGGTTTATATCAACCAGTATTTTAACCAACTGAACATTGATGCGCATTACAAATCTACCGGTCCTGAAATTTGGGAGCAAACCAACGGAAAGATTACCCACTTAGTAGCTTGTAGCGGAACAGGAGGAACTATCTCAGGGGCTGCCAAATTTTTGAAAGAAAAAAATCCTAACATCAGAATATTAGGTGTTGACGCATTTGGTTCTGTATTGAAGAAATACCACGAAACCAAAGAGTTTGATGCCAACGAAATTTACCCTTACCGCATTGAAGGCTTAGGAAAAAATTTAATCCCAACGGCTACCGATTTTGACTCTATTGATCATTTTATGAAAGTAACCGATGAGGAAAGCGCACACACTACACGTGAGATTGCCAAAAAAGAGGGATTGTTTGTAGGCTATACTTCGGGTGCTGTTATGCAAGCCATTAAGCAATATGCTGAAGAAGGTGAATTCAATGAAAACAGTAATGTTATTGCTATTTTCCCGGATCACGGATCTCGTTATATGAGCAAAGTGTTCAGTGATGATTGGATGAATGAACAAGGTTTCTTTGACAGTATCAATGTGGAAGAAGCACAAAAAGTGGAATTTATCAAATAGTATTAAGAATCAAGATATATAAAACGCCGAGTATTTGCTTGGCGTTTTTTTTTTTTTGCACAGATTAAAGGAAAGTTATAGTGAAGCAGATGGTTGAATTTAGCCCTTATTCTCCCTAAGTTTCGAGAGGCATTCTTTGTGTCTGACATGTTAAATCTGTTAGGTACAAAGATAGACCCAAAAGCGAGAAGATTGAGCTAAGTAAAAGCATGAAAGCTACTCCTATAAACAAAAAACGCCCGGCAAAAGCCAAGCGTTATTTTTAAATTTTGATATCTAATATTATTCCTTCATGGTGTGATAAACATTCATCACATCATCGTCTTCTTCTATTTTTTCCAAAAGTTTTTCAACGTCGGCCATTTGCTCTTCTGTCAATTCTTTGGTGATTTGCGGAATTCTTTCAAAGCCGGAAGATAAAATTTCTAAACCACGGTTTTCTAATTCTTTCTGTATGGCACCGAAGCTTTCGAAAGGCGCGTACATTACGATACCGTCTTCATCATCGGCAAAAATTTCTTCTACACCGAAATCAATCATTTCCAATTCTAATTCTTCCACGTCTTGACCCGCGGCCGGAATACGGAAATTGCAAGTATGGTCGAACATAAACTCAACCGAACCTTGTGTACCTAAAGTACCGTTGCACTTGTTGAAATAGCTGCGGATGTTGGCCACAGTTCTATTGTTATTATCAGTAGCGGTTTCGATTAGGATGGCTATTCCATGCGGTGCGTAACCTTCAAAAAGCACTTCTTTATAATTGGCAGTATCTTTATCTGTAGCTTTTTTAATAGCACGTTCTACGTTTTCTTTAGGCATATTAGCCGCCTTAGCATTTTGCATTACGGCTCTTAAGCGAGAGTTGGCATCAGGGTTTGGTCCGCCTTCTTTCACCGCCATAACGATGTCTTTTCCGATACGAGTAAATGCTTTGGCCATAGCTGCCCAACGCTTCATTTTTCTTCCTTTTCTAAATTCAAATGCTCTTCCCATTGCTGATAGAATTTGTTTTTATTTTGAGTGCAAAAATAAGGTAATAATCGATTAATGCAAATGATAGCGATTACAAATTATCCTATAGGAACATGAGAGGAAATAAAGTTATCTCCTGTGGTGTTCCACTGGTTGATGATGTTATTTTTTTCTTGGAAGTTGGTGTTGTTTATTTTGTTATAGTTATCAATTTCTTTATTAACCTGCTTCACCATATTGTTGTAATTGTCAATTTCTTCTTTAGTTCGGTCTTTATCCGATTTGGACTCTAGTGTTTTTTTAGCGGTTTCAAATTTTTCGTTAAACATCATAAATTCAACAATTTTCGGAACAAATTGTTGGCCTTGTTCTTTGTAGAATTCCAGCGCTTTTTTGGTTATCAATACCATCGAATTATCTGTGCCGAATGGTTTGATAGATTTGAGCTTTTCCAAACCTTCATCTGCATATTGTATTAATGTTGCCGCATTTTGTTGGATGCCGCCAATGTCATTTTTTTCGATGGCATTAGAAAGATACAAATCGGTTACATTGGCCTTAAAGAATATGAGGTAAAGTTCAGTGTGATAGGCAAAAACTTCGTTAGAGATTTTGATTTTTTTCCCTAACTCGCTGGTATTTTCCGAAAGGGTAATATTGTATTTAGAACAAAAATTCTTTTGCGCTAATTCGGCTTTTTCGTTTTCGGTATCAATTTTTTTGTTGACCAAATCACGCGTCATTATATAAGCTTCCATAGCATCATAAGATTGCTCGGCAACTTCTTGCATGTCGATAATTTTATCGTATTCCTCGTTGATATTTTTTTCAGAGATACTTAAGTATTCCAATATTTGGTTGCGGTACTCTGTATCACCTTTGTAACCGTCTTTTAGAGCAGCAATCTTTTTACTGGCAGTTTGGATGCTTTTAACTAATAATTTTCTGGTATTGTCTATGCGGCGTGCGCTTTTAGAATGTGCTACGGCTGAAGTGTATTTCCACATACTTCTGGAAATGTTCTCTTGTTCTTTCCCTATGTAATTTAAATAGTCAACCGGAGTCTTAAATTCTTGAGCATTTAAATTGATGCTGACAAAAAAGAGTAGAGTATAAAGCCATTGTTTTTTCATAATTTAAGGTTTAAGGTTAATGCTGTCGTACAATATATTCAAAGCTTCGGCTATGTGATAATTTTGTTTAATTTCTTTGCTTCTTTCGAGGTTGGTACTTTTAAGATACTCGTCAAATTTCTGATTTTCAAGGTCAACAGTATTTTGTATGATAACTATGTCTTGATCAATTTCTCCTGTGGTTTTAATGGTTTTCCAAAGCGAATTCATTTTATTAACATCTTCAAACACAGCAGAAAATTGTAAAGTAATCGGAGGCAAATCACCATCAAAAAGCGGATTAATTTTAGCATTAAGTTCGTTTACCTTTTTGGCATAATCATTATTTTGAATTCGTGCTTGACTCGATTGTATCAGTTTAGATTTTAGTTCGTCATTTGCCAATCGGTTGTATTTCAAACTAATGTTGAGCAATTCATTTTTTAAGGCAGTTTTATTACTGTCTTCACGCGGCATTTGTTTGTCGAACAAAAGCGGAATTTCCACATCCGGTGTTATGCCTACATATTGATTGCTCTTTCCGGTGATGCGGTAAAATTTTTCGAGCGTTAGCTTTACAAATTCTTGATTTTGGTCATCAATTGGAATAATGCGTTGCATGGATGCTTTTCCTAAAGAACGATTCCCTACTATAATAGCTCTGTTGTAATCTTGCATGGCGTTAGCAAAGAATTCACTTGCCGAAGCTGAAAAGCCGTTAATCATAACAATCATTGGTCCGTTGTAAATGGTACCGCGATTTTGGTCTTTGAGCATTTCTCTTTTTTGTTTGCCATCGCTCATAACAGCTAACGGGCCAACATCAATAAAAAGACCACTCAATTTGACCGCTTCTTCCATAGAGCCGCCGCCGTTATTTTGAATATCAATGATGATACCACTAACACCATCACCCTCAAGCTTGTAAACTTCTTTAGCTACATCATTACTAACACTTGACTTACCGTTCTCAAAAGTGGCATAAAAACTCGGAATTCGGATGTATCCAAAATAGTCATTCCCTTTTTTAAGTTTGAAACTGTAAACATTGTTCTGATAGTCTTTCATGACTTTCTTATTTAACCGAACACTGTATATTTCCCCGCTTTTTTTTCTAAAAGTAAAATCAGCTGTAGTATATTCTTTGGATGTGATAATCTCCTCGATTTTTTTCATCGACGAACAAGCAATATGGTACTCGTTATTTTGATAAGTAACCTTTAATAATTGATCTCCTTTGTCTATTTTTTCACTAAAATAAGCCGAGCTGCCGGGAATGATTTCTTCCACCGTCATCTCATCTTTTTCAGACATCGACATGTAAAAACCGAATGTCATATTGTCGGAACTGACCGTAGCATAGAAGGATGATTTGTCGCTTTCCGAGAAATAATCGGTATGCGGATCAAAGTAAGAGCAAAAAGTACTGAAAAATAAATTGTAAAATTCTGCTTTGGTCAGCACATAAGCTTCCGCTTTGCATTCAAACTTGTCAAAAATATTGGCCTTGCTTTCCATGGCTAATCGATCAAAATTTCGGACAAGAGAATCTTTGTTGGTACTTAACTCGGCAACCTCACGCAAAACATTAAATAAGAGTCGCTTTTTATAAAGATGTTGTAGTTCTTTTTCGTCTTTGGCATAAGGAAAAGCGTTGCGGGAAAATTGTACTTGCTCATTACTGCTCAAAGGAAAAGTTTCTTTTTTAATGTTTTCCAGAAGCCTTTTATAGCGGTTTGTAGTGTTGGTGTAAGCCAAATAAAAGTCGTCTAAAAAACCACAAGAATTATTATTCAAGTAATCGTCAATCTTGTATTGGTGTTTTTCTAATGCTTTAACTTCCGGTTCAATAAATAATCTGTTGTCTTCGTCAAGTCGATTTAAAAATGTTTTAAAAACATAAACCGATAAACTGTCGTCTATCGGTTTTGGCTTGTAGTGAAAATTCTGTATGAGCGAATTAATTTTTGAGAGTGTTTCACAAGGATTCTTTTCGGTTTGTCCCAAAAGAATACAAGGAAAAATTAAGGCTGCAATTAAGGATTTTATCACACTGTTATTTTTTGTAAAAAGGCATTTTTACCACTTTGGCCTTTACTTTATTGTTTCTGATTTGGATGAAGATTTCCGAGTCAACTGCGGCAAACTCCGTAGCCACATAACCCATGCCGATTCCTTTACCCAAGGATGGTGCCATGGTTCCGGAAGTTACAATACCAATATTGTTTCCGTTGGCATCCACAATTTCGTAATCGTGTCGAGGAATACCTCTTTCTATTAATTCAAAGCCGATAAGTTTTCGAGTTACACCTGCTTCTTTTTGTTGTTTCAGATTTTCGGAATTGGTAAATTCTTTGGTGAATTTGGTAATCCAACCTAAACCGGCTTCAATAGGGGAAGTGTTATCATTAATGTCGTTACCATACAAGCAGAATCCCATTTCCAAACGAAGTGTATCGCGTGCTGCCAAGCCAATTGGTTTGATGCCGAAAGCGGCTCCGGCTTCAAAAACTTTGTGCCAAACTTGTTCTACTTCCGAGTTTTTACAATAAATTTCAAATCCGCCTGAACCGGTATAACCCGTAGCGGAAATGATAACATTATCAATACCTGCAAACGGACCGACTTCAAAATGGTAATATTTGATGGCAGCTAAGTCAACACTGGTTAACGATTGCATAGCTTCCACGGCTTTTGGTCCTTGAATGGCTAAAAGCGAATACTCATCAGACAAGTTGCGCATGTCAACCCCTAAATCGTTGTGTGATGCAATCCAGTTCCAATCTTTCTCTATATTAGAGGCATTGACAACCAATAAATATTGTTCTTCTTTCATGCGATAAACAATCAAGTCGTCAACAATACCACCATCGTTATTGGGTAAACACGAATATTGGGCACGACCAATTTCTAATACAGAAGCATCGTTCGAAGTCACTTTTTGGATTAGTGCCAAGGCATTTTCTCCTGTGAGTAAAAATTCTCCCATATGAGAAACGTCAAAAACACCGACACCGTTTCTTACGGTTTCATGTTCGGCATTCACACCTTCATATTGCACCGGCATATTGTATCCGGCAAACGGTACCATTTTAGCACCTAATTTTTCATGAACGTGTGTTAAAGCTGTATTTTTCATTATAATTTAAATTGTGTTGTTGTTTGTTTTAAATTTTGAAATTGAGATTGCCATTGAAATGGTAAACTATTTTCTAACGAATGGCGGCAAAAGTTTAGTGCTGACTTCACCAAAACCGATTCGAACCGAACTGTTTTGACAATGTCCTTTGATGATTACCGTATCGTTGTCATTAATAAATTTACGCTCAGTGCCGTCGCTCATGATTAATGGATTTTTTCCACCCCAAGTCAGCTCTAACATCGAGCCGAAACTGTCAGGAGTTGGCCCTGAAATGGTGCCCGAACCCATCATGTCACCTGAATTTACACGACAACCGTTGGAAGTATGATGCGCTAATTGTTGTGACATCGACCAATACATGTATTTGAAATTGGATTTTGAAACCAAAGTCGGTACTGCATTTTCAGGCTCTATGTAAACTTCTAAGTTGATGTCAAAAGCGTTCTTTCCCTTTTGCTGTAAATAGGGCAGTGGTGTTGGTTCCTGTACCGGGCCTTTGCAACGAAATGGCTCCAAGGCATCCATAGTAACAATCCACGGAGAGATAGAGGACGCAAAGTTTTTGGCTAAGAATGGTCCAAGTGGCACATATTCCCATTTTTGGATGTCGCGAGCACTCCAATCGTTCAGCAATACCATTCCAAAGATGTAATCTTCCGCTTCTGTAACCGGAATGTTTTCTCCCATAATGTTGGCATCGGTGGTGATGAAAGCCGTTTCCAATTCAAAATCGACTAAGCGAGACGGACCGAAAACCGGAGTTGTTTCACCATTAGGTAAAGTTTGTCCCATAGGTCTGTGAACCGGAATTCCTGAGGGAATTATAGTGGAACTTCTGCCATGGTAACCCACCGGAATATGAAGCCAGTTAGGTAACAAAGCATTGTCCGGATCGCGGAACATTTTACCTACATTGGTGGCGTGTTCTTTACTCGAGTAAAAATCAGTGTAATCGCCAATCAATACAGGAAGTTGCATTTCAACTTCGTCCATGGTAAAGATTACAATTTCTCGGTGTTCAGGATTGTCTCTCAGTTTAGGATTATTGCTGTCGAAAATATCACCTATACGATTTCGCACCAAACGCCAAGTTTTTTTACCATCGGAAATAAAATCATTCAAGGTGTCTTGCATGAACATATCGTCGGTTAAATCAATGCCTTCGAAATAATTCAATTGTTGTAAAGCGCCTAAGTCGATGGCATAATCTCCGATTCTGGTCCCAATGGTAATCACGTCATCTTTGGTGAGAAAAACTCCGAAAGGGATATTTTGAATAGGGAAGTCGCTGTTTTCAGGAACGTTAAGCCATGATTTTCGATTAGGATTATTTGTTGTATTGGGCATGATGCTGTTGATTTAGTTGTTGAAAAATTAGCAATCAAATATATCATTAACTATTAATTTAACAAACGATTTTCGTAATTTTGACCTCAATTTAACGAAATATATTCAAATGCAACGCGACGAACAAATTTTTGACTTAATCCTTGAAGAACAAGACAGACAAATTCAAGGAATCGAACTCATTGCTTCTGAGAACTTTGTGAGTGATCAAGTAATGGAAGCTGCCGGTTCTGTACTAACTAATAAATATGCTGAAGGCTACCCCGGAAAAAGATATTATGGCGGATGTGAAGTAGTAGATGTTATTGAGCAAATCGCAATCGACAGAGCCAAAGCCTTGTTTGGTGCCGAATATGTAAATGTACAACCGCATTCCGGTTCACAAGCCAATACTGCTGTTTTTGCCGCTTGTTTGAAACCCGGTGATAAAATTTTAGGGTTCGATTTATCACACGGCGGTCACTTAACACATGGTTCACCGGTAAATTTCTCCGGTAAATTATATAATCCGGTGTTTTATGGTGTTGAAAAAGAAACTGGCGTGTTGAACTACGACAAGATTCAGGAAATTGCCACTAAAGAACAACCTAAAATGATTATAGCCGGTGCTTCGGCGTATTCCCGTGACATGGATTTTAAACGTTTCCGAGAAATCGCGGATAGCGTTGGCGCTCTGTTATTGGCCGATATTTCGCATCCTGCCGGTTTAATCGCTAAAGGTTTGATGAACGACCCTATTCCGCATTGTCATATAGTAACGACTACTACGCACAAAACCTTACGCGGACCAAGAGGCGGAATGATTATGATGGGGAAAGATTTCGAAAATCCATGGGGATTAACTACGCCAAAAGGAGAAATCAGAATGATGTCGCATGTTTTGGATATGTCGGTTTTCCCGGGTAACCAAGGCGGACCGTTAGAGCATATTATTGCCGCTAAAGCAGTTGCTTTTGGAGAAGCTTTATCAGACGAGTTCTTTACTTACGCTTTACAAGTACAAAAAAATGCCAAAGCCATGGCGGAGGCTTTTGTAAAAAGAGGTTATAATCTAATATCAGGTGGAACGGATAATCACATGATGTTAATCGATTTGAGAAATAAAAACATCACCGGTAAAGACGCTGAAATTGCTTTAGGAAAAGCAGAAATCACGGTAAACAAAAATATGGTGCCTTTTGACGACAAATCACCTTTTGTAACATCAGGTATTCGTGTTGGAACTCCGGCCATTACTACACGCGGTTTGGTAGAAAGCGATATGGAAACTATAGTGGATTTGATTGACCGAGTGATAAGCAATGCTACTAACGATGAAATGTTAGAAAACATTGCCGATGAAGTCAATGAAATGATGAGCGAAAGAGCAATTTTTGTTTACTAAACGCATATCAACAATCAATAGTCTAAACCTTCAAGAGCAATTTTGAAGGTTTTTTTAAGTTACCGTTATGTCAGTACTCAAATTAAAACTGCCAACCGACCCCAGATGGGTTAATATAGTAGAAACCAACATTGGCGAAATTCTAAGCGACCATGCGTGGTGTGAGCAAAAAGCAGCCACAAATGCTATCAATCTTATCATCAATAATTCTGAAAAGGAAGATTTGGTTACGGCCATGTTGGCCATCTCCATAGAAGAAATGGAGCATTTTAAAATGGTTCATGATATTATCAAAAAACGAGGCTTAGTATTGGAGCGTGAACGCAAAGACGATTATGTTAACGAATTGGCCAAGTATATGAAACAATCTTCAGATGGTAGTCGAGAAAGTGGTTTAATAGAACGCTTACTATTTGCCGCCATGATTGAAGCCCGAAGTTGTGAACGTTTCAAGGTGTTATCTGAAAATATCAACGATGTAGAATTGGCAAAGTTTTACCGCGACTTGATGGAAAGTGAAGCTTCGCATTACACTACTTTTATAGGTTTTGCCAGAAAGTATTCAGAAACCATCAATGTTGACAAGCGTTGGCAGGAATGGTTGGATTTTGAAGCCAAAGTGATTGCCAATTACGGGACCAAAGAAACGGTACACGGCTAATCCTTAACCACAATATCATATTTTTCCAATAATCCTTTCAAGCCATCCGTACTAAAGATGGCTTTTTTGATTTTGTTTTTTTCCGGATCAAAAGCATAATCATAGCTGGTTGAAAAATCGGCTTTGTTGGCTATAGTGTCAATAAATACAGCCCTTCTCAAATTGCAGTTGTCAAATAAGACTTCGGTCAAATCACAGCCCATAAAATCTACCGCTATCAAACTACAGTTGATGAACTGCATTTTGCGGAGCTTTAAAGCGTAAAATTTTGAATAATCCAACAGACAATCTTTAAAGTGAAATTCATAAATCACTTGGTCTGTCATGGCAAAATTGACATTGGTGAAATTACATTTGTTAAACCAAACGCCTCGCAAGGAAACATAGTTGATTTTAGCTTCTTTAAAATTGCATTCAAAAAAGGTACAATCCACAAAAGAAATGGTCTTGAAAGTGCAATTGGTAAAATCACAATGTCTGAATGTACAATTTTCAAATTCTTTGTATTGGGTATTGTCGTCGTCAAAAATGTCAAATTGGAATTCCTGATCCAATATATAATCTGAAGCCATAGCGAAATTTTTAGCGGTAAATCTACTAAATAAAATGCCAAACCCTTACTAACAATTGTTGATAAAATTTAGTTGGCTTTCTTCATTTTTTGCACTAACCAATGAGGATAAGTGATACTTTTGATTGTAACCTAACTTTTAAAGTATGAGAATTGAAACCGATTTGAAACTGGGCTTTAAAGATGTAATGATAAGACCTAAACGGTCGACTTTGAACAGTAGAGCGCAAGTCTCTTTGGAGCGTGAATTCAAGTTTTTGCACAGTACCCATCTCTGGACCGGAATACCCATTATGGCGGCCAATATGGATACCGTTGGTACTTTTGAAATGGCTTTGGCCTTGGCTAAAGAGAAATTGTTTACCGCCATTCACAAGCATTATTCGGTAGCCGAATGGAAAGCTTTTTTGGACAAGGCACCAAGAGATGTATGCAACTTCATAGCAGTTAGCACAGGCACCGGAATAAATGATTTCCAAAAAATAAATGCCATATTTGAACAACATCCACAGCTGAAATTCTTGTGTATTGATGTAGCCAATGGGTATTCTGAGCATTTTGTGGCTTTTTTGCGTCGGGCCAGAAAACAATTCCCGGACAAAGTCATCATAGCCGGTAATGTAGTAACCGGTGAAATGGTAGAAGAATTATTATTGGAAGGTGCAGATATTATCAAAGTGGGTATTGGGCCGGGCTCAGTTTGCACTACCAGAGTAAAAACCGGCGTAGGTTATCCGCAATTGTCCGCTATAATAGAATGTGCAGATGCCGCTCATGGTTTGGGTGGTCATATCATCAGCGATGGTGGTTGTGCTATTCCCGGTGATGTAGCCAAAGCTTTTGGAGCAGGTTCCGATTTTGTAATGCTGGGCGGTATGTTGGCCGGACATACTGAAAGTGGCGGCAGTTTGATTGAAATTAACGGAGAAAAATTCAAAGAATTTTACGGAATGAGTTCGGAAACCGCAATGAAAAAACACGTTGGTGGAGTAGCCGAATACAGGGCCAGTGAAGGCAAAACCGTTAAAGTGCCATTTAAAGGTGATGTTATCGATACTTTACATGATATTTTAGGAGGTTTGAGAAGTACCTGTACCTATGTTGGAGCTTCAAAATTAAAAGAGTTGACAAAACGAACTACCTTCATCAGAGTAACCGAACAGGAGAATACGGTTTTCGGTAAATTATAATCATGACAATAGGGACTACTTTTTTTAATCATTGTCCGAGTTGCAGCTCGACAAATTTTGAGTACAACAATAATTTCAAGTTTCATTGCTATGATTGCAACTTCGTGTTGTACCACAACATAGCGGCGGCAGTTGCTTTGGTTTTTACATTTGAAGATAAAATCCTGTTTACTGTTAGAAATGTTGAGCCGGATAAAGGCAAACTCGACTTACCCGGTGGCTTTATCGATCCGGGTGAAACAGCGGCAGAAGCTGCTTGCAGAGAAATAGCAGAAGAATTAGGGTTGAAAATCAGTCGGGACGATTTGCAGTATCTAACTACTGCTCCGAATGATTATTTGTATAAAAATGTAGCTTATCGAACGCTGGATATATTTTATGAATGTAAGTTAAGTTCAGATACTATTGCCGTAAAAGCCAAAGATGAAATTCAGGACTTGGTTTGGTTGAAGCGTAGTGAAATTGTATTGGATGCCATCGGTTTTGTTTCTATCCGAAAGGTTATAAATGACCATTATCTTATAAATTAATAGTGATTTGACTCACTATTTCCTTTAAAAACTTATTTTTGATGACAATAATCCATCAATCATTATGTCATCTAATCAAAACAAATTCTTCAGGCTTTTTAAACTCATTAAGCAATCGCTCAAAGGAGAAGAGCACGATTATACCCAAGGCAATGTAAAAACGGCTATACTGTTGCTTGCTGTTCCTATGATTTTAGAATTGAGCTTGGAATCGGTATTTGCGGTGGTTGACATTTATTTTGTTGGGCATTTGCCTAATGCTGATGTTGCTGTGGCTACCGTGGGTTTAACCGAAGCTGTAATTTCTTTGGTGTATACTTTAGGCATTGGGTTGAGTGTGGGAGCCACTGCTATTGTAGCACGTAGGGTAGGTGAAAAAGATTTTACAGAAGCTTCTAAATCAGGCGCTCAAGCCATTTGGGTTTCTATTTTGATCGCTATAGCAGTTGCTTTGGCAGGCGTTTATTTTGCTGCTGATATTTTAGCTTTGATGGGAGCAAAACCGGAAGTAATTTCCGAAGGAAAAGTATTTGCTCAAATCATTTTTGCCAGCAGTCCCGCAATTATTTTGTTGTTTTTAATCAACGGAATTTTCAGAGGTGCTGGCGATGCTGCTATGGCCATGAGAAGTTTATGGTTGGCCAGCATTATTAATATTATCTTATGCCCGCTTTTAATTTACGGCTACGGTCCGTTTCCCGAATTAGGATTGAAAGGAGCCGCCATCGCTACTGCAGTAGGCAGAACCACCGGTGTTTTATACCAATGCTACCATTTGTTTTTTAAAAACAGAACGATACAAATTTACCGACATTATTTCAAGCCCAATATAGAAATTGTCTCATCGCTGTTGGGTATTTCGATGCCGGCTATGTTGCAATTTTTTATCCAAAGCGGCAGTTGGATAGTACTCACTTATATCGTTTCAATCACCGGCAGTACTGATGCTAGTGCCGGTTATCAGATAGCGATACGAAATGTGGTATTCTTTATTTTACCGGCTTGGGGTTTGAGCAATGCGGCAGCCACTTTAGTTGGTCAGAATTTAGGCGCTCAGCAGCCGGAACGTGCCCAGCAAAGTGTGATGTTAACCACCAAATACAATGTGATTTTTATGAGTGTGGTGACCATACTATTTGTAGTGTTTTCAGAATGGATTATCAGTTTTTATACTGCTGATGAAGTTATATTGGCTTACGGAAGCAAAGCCTTACGGATTATCGGATTTGGATATGTTTTTTATGGTATCGGAATGGTAATGATACAAGCATTAAACGGTGCCGGTGATACCAAAACCCCTACATGGATTAATGTATTTTGTTTTTGGATGATACAAATTCCGTTGGCTTGGTTTTTGGCGGTTTATTCAGAATTGGGTCCGGTTGGAGCATTTATTGCCATTCCAACAGCCGAAACTGTATTGGCATTATTGGCTTATTATTTTTTCAAAAAAGGAAAATGGAAAGCCGTTAAAGTGTAGTAGCTTTAATAACCAGTCAGTTGTAAATTTTTGTTATATTTTTTGATTTTTAAATCATTTTTGATTTGCAAGTTTATCAAATATGCCTATATTTGCACCCACAAAAAGGCCTCGTGGCGCAACTGAATAGCGCATCTGATTACGGCTCAGAAGGTTACAGGTTTGAATCCTGTCGAGGTCACATCAAAGTAAAAAGTCTACATATACATGTAGACTTTTTTTATTGGAATTTCTTTTAGAATAGTCTTATTTCAGTGCCTTCTTAGTCACATAATACCGCCAAGCCAATATTGCCAATTGCCATTTTTTGGCTTTGGCCGGATCTAAACGTTGTTTAGTAAAACTAGGCAATAACATTTTGTTGAGTTTGGCTAAGACTTTGTACATGTCATTGTATTTGTTGCAAAAATAAAAAAAAACCGCCTTAAGCGGTTTTTATCTTTTAAGCCTTTTGTGTTTTCAAATTCGATTTGGTTTTTTTGAGTTCTTTTCGGGCTTCTTCTAATTCTTTTTTGGCTTTTTCCAGTTCTTTCTTGGAATCTTCTAAATCCTTGTCGGTTGGCGTTTCATTTTCCAACTTGTTGTGTTTCATCAAACGGTCAATTTGCTCTTGCATTTTTTTCATTTGCTCCGCTATATCGTCCTGTTGGTTGAAATTGAAACCCGGAAACTCTCTTCTGGAAAAAAAACTGTCTTGATTGTTTTTCTTGATTTCTTCCAATTCTTCCAGGGTATAATCTTCGCCACCTTCAATGACTTTTCCGTCTTCAATCACTAAAGGCTTTTTGTCATCTCGTAAAATTTTAATTCTCGATTTGGTTTGTCCGAATGATTGACCTTCAGGTATTCTAAAATCAAATTTGTCTATCGATAAGCTGTCATTATCGAAATTAAATTGGAATTTTTTCATCAAATCATCTCCCGAAAAACTGCTGATGAATGGGTTATTGCCAAAACTGTTTTCAGGTTCGCCGAATCCCACCGCTTCTCCTTGTTTATAGAACCTAATGGTTGGTATCGGTTTGGGCGAATTGTAACTCAAATTCCCTTTACTACCGCTTTGGTCTTCAAAAGCCACTTCTATAGCCGTAATCTCATTTTTATCATTACGCTTAATATTATTGTATTTGATGGTTACACCGTACTCTTTTAACGCTTTAATATCGTCTTTCATTTCCTGCTCGGGTGTATTTTTGTTCCAAGTCATTACAACATTGTCTTTAGCCTTTTTATCGCTTAGAGAAAAGGATTGACTTTTGGTTTGAGCTACAGTAAATAAAGAAGTTAACAACAACAGGGTTATCAGATTAAACAACTTTTTCATACAGTTTAAAAATTTATTGAATGGTTAAACGATTTTAATCAAACTTATAAACTTGTGTCATTCAAGCGGATGAGATTGACAAAATTTTAACTTTTTTGACTGGTCTTTTTCAAATCAGCTTTGGCTTTTTCCAATTCGGCTTTGGCCTTGATCATTTCTTCTTTGGCTTTCAGCATTTCTGCTTTGGCCTTTTCCATTTCGGCTTTTGCTTTTTCCATGTCGGGTTTTGACAATTCCATTTCACGACGCGCTCTTTCCATTTCCGGTCTGGCTTTTTCCATTTCCTCTCTGGCACGAAGCATTTCTTTACGTACAAGATCTCTGCTTTTGCTTAATTGTTTGCGTATTTCCGGTTTCATTCTTTGGATTTGGATTTGTGCGTTTTTCATAGCATTACTTCTGATTTTGGCTATGTCTTCACCATTGATGAAAACTTGTTTGTCTTCGCCGTTGCCATCAGTTTCAATCTTGATATTAAATTCACCTTTAGCTTCCGCTTCCTCAATGGCTTTTTCAATTTCACTATCATCAGAAATCACTTTGCCGTTGATGATAACCAAAGGTTTTTGGGCACCTTTGCGAATTAAGATATTGGCTTTATCCACATCGTGCCAAGCGAAAGCTTCCGGTAATTCGGGCATTTCGGGCATATCCGGGAATTCAGGATGTTCCGGCATTTCGAAATCGAAGTCAAAATTAAAATCACTCACCTCGGCCAAGCTATCGCCGTCAAAGTGGAACACAAAAGGTTCTTTATCATTCGTTTTCATTCCCGGAACATTGGCATATACGCGCATTCCTCTTGGTTTTCCAAATCCGATTGCTTCCTCGTTTTTATAAAAATGAATAGGAGCAATAGGCTCGTTTCCGGCTACTTGTGATACCCCTTTGTTGCCTTTCTTGTCTTTGAACTCGACTTTAATTCCGGTAATCTCACCATTTTCATTGCGTTTGATTTTGGAATATTTCAAGGTTACACCGTGCTTTTCTTTTAAGCGTTGGGCTTCTCTTTTAAGATCGGCATCAGAGGTGTTTTTGTCAATTACCAAACGTACTTCTTCTTTAGGATTGGTTTGGCTCAATACGGTATTACCCATTTTTTCTTGGGCAATGGTTTTGATTTGGAAAAGCATCACAAAACCGATTAAAACAGGTAAGATGATGGAATATTTCCAAGCATTTCTTTGTTGGGATTGATTGGTGTTTAACATAACGATTCGTTTTTTGATTAATGATTGATAAAAATTATTGGTAATTGAGAGGCAATTTTGATTAGAAATTGCTTTGAGTAGTGCCATTTGATACACTTTAGGATTTTCCAATTGCTGTACGGCTTTGTGGTCGGCTATGTATTCCAAGTTTTGGATAATGGCCTTTTTGTAAAGCCAAACAAAAGGATTGAACCAAAAAATGATACAGAACAATTTGGCCACCATAACATCGAAGGAATGCTTTTCGCGACTGTGTACTTTTTCGTGTAACAGTATGCTTTGCAATTCTTCGGGTGTGTACAGTGAGGAATTGTAAACGATATAATTGAAAAATGAAAAAGGAGCTATATTTTGGTTTAAATCAACAAGGGTAAAATCTTCTTTCTTAGTTTTTTGCTGATTGTAAAGCATTCGAAACAATGAAGTAAAATTGATTGCAATTCGGGCCAATAAAAACAAAGCAATGGCCAAATAACCAAACCAAACTAACGACATCCAATCGAAAGGTTCAGGAGTTGCAACTCGTGGTGTTGCCATCGTATTCTGAGAAGAATAGGCCACTAAATCAGCTAACGCCATTTTAGGCTTTTCAACATAAACTACTTTGGTGATATTAAACCAAGGCAGTAGGAGCGCAGTAAACAAGCCGGTCAACAAAAACCAACGATTGCTGTTGAAAAAAGTCTCTTTGCGCACCAAAAAATGATAGGCCAAATAAAAAGCAGCTATCAGTGCGCTCGACTTTAATAGGTTGATGAACAAGGTTTCCATATCATTTCTTTTGTTCGATGATGGCTAAAATCTCTCTGAGTTCCTCTGCTGAAATTTTTTCTTCTTCCGCAAAAAAGGAAACCAAGTTTTTGTACGAGCTGTTGAAATAATTTTCAATCGCCGTATTCATAAATCGCTTTCTGTACTCTTCCATTTTTACGATAGGATAGTACTGGTGGGTATTGCCAAAAGCAGTATGCCCAACAAAACCTTTGTCTTCTAAATTTCTGATGATAGTAGAAAGTGTATTGTAGTGCGGTTGGTCTTCGGTGATTTCGGCTAAGACTTCTTTCACGAAAGCCTTTTTCAGCTTCCACAAAATTTGCATGATTTCTTCTTCCTTGTTGGTTAACTTTTGCATAGTTATGGTTTTAATCGTTTTATCAAATGGACAAAACAAACCTATAACTATTTTTGTAGTTACACAACTAAATTTATAGTTATTTAACTAAATTTTAAGTTTTAAAGCGAATTTACGTGATAAAGTAGTTGATTTACAATGGTTTGTTTTCAGCTTGGATGAGTTTATATACCCAAAAGCCACAGGCTGTGCCCAGCAATCCGAATGCTCCCATGTAGAGCCAATTCATTTGGTAGCCATCGGTTTTATAGTATTCAATAATTTCCATGCCAACTTTGGCACTCAGGATGTGAGCCAAACTGAAACTCATGGTATAAATGGCCATATAGCGTCCTTCGTGACCTTTGGGAGCTCGACTTAAGGCTACCGAATTCGAGAACGGAAAAGCAAACATTTCTGCGAAAGTCATAAACAACATCATGATGGTTAAAATGCCAACCCAAGTGTTGATAAGCATCAAAAACATGCTAATAGCCATGAGAAAACAACCTAAAGTGACCATCTTTACTTTATTGATTCTTTTTCTTTCCACATAACTTACGATCGGCATTTCGCAAAAGAAAACCAATAGGCCGTTCATGGTGAGCAATAATCCGGTTTGGAATTCGGATAAATTAAATTGCTCTCGGTGGTAGAGTGGAATAGTGGTAAAAACTTGGAAAAATAATATCCCTGAGACCAAGCAAGTAAACAAAAACAGCCAAAACGGTTTGTCTTTAAAAACCGAATGGGTCAATATTTCTCCCGGATGTTCTTTGTCGGTGAAAGCCGATTTTTTCTTTTCTTTTACTTTGAGCCAGAAAATTGAAATGGCTATGATACAACTCAGGCCGTCGACCCAAAACAAGCCTTTGTATCCAATACTCATAATGATTAAGCCACCTAAAGCCGGACCGGCAGCGAAACCTAAATTAATGGCCAAACGAACTAAAGTTAATGCACGTGTACGATTTTCCGGTTTGGCATAAGCTCCAATAGAAACAAACATAGCCGGTCGGTACATATCGGCCACCGACATGATTACGAACATACTGATGCAAAGGCCGATAAAACTGGTGACAAACTGAATCGCCAAAAACAACAAACCGCTGGTAAGCAAACTGAAAATCATGATTTTATAGAATCCGATTTTGTCCGAAAGTTTGCCGCCCAACCAAGAGCCTATCATCGAACCAACGCCGAAACAAACCATAATCCATCCGACTTGTCCGTAGCTAAATCCTAAATCTTCTTTTAAATATTTAGACAAGAAAGGCAAAACCATGGTTCCGGCTCGATTGATAAAAGTAATCAACGTTAGTATCCAAATTTCTCTGGAAAAACCTTTGAAGTTATCGATATAACGTTGGAAAGCTGTTTTAAGCATGAGGATTGATTGATGGGGTAAAGGTACGAAGTTCCTGCTTTTTGAAGTCAACAACTTTCTGAGTTTCCCAACATTTTTTGTATTATTTTTGTTGAAAAGTGTCCGATGAAAAAACTACTTTCTTTTTTACTGTTAATGCCTGTTTCTTTGGTGATGTCTCAAGAAACCGCAGCCGAATTTCAAGCCAATCTCAACAGAGAATTTGCCAATCGCGAGGAAAGTCCGCTCACCGATGAAGATTTCAAAGTATTCCAATCGCTGGAATTTTATCCCATTGATGAGAAGTTTATAGTAGAGGCTAAATTTGTCAGAACACCTAAGGAAAAGGTTTTTAAAATGAAAACTTCAACCACTCGTTTACCGGAATACAAGAAGTATGGCGAACTGTTGTTCCAAATTGACGGAAAATCATTTAAGCTAAATGTTTACCAAAACATCGAATTGAGTAAAAAAGAAGGCTATGAAGATTATTTGTTTTTGCCATTTTCTGATTTAACCTGCGGCAAAGAAAGCTATATCGGCGGTCGCTACATTGACATGCGTATTCCCAAAACCAAAACAGTGACTATCGATTTCAACAAAGCATACAATCCGTATTGCGCTTACAATCATAAATATTCTTGTCCGATTGTGCCTTTGGAAAACGATTTGCCTATCGAAATTTTAGCAGGTGTGAAAAAATTCCACGACTAATGTTGTACAACTTACATACGCATCGCTTCACTAATAATTCGGAAATAACCGAATTGGTAAACCAATATCCTTGGGAGTTTGTTGCTGATATTCCGCAGTATTCCATCGGTATTCATCCTTGGTATATAGTGGAAAATCGAGTGGAAAGCGATTTGCATTTCATGGAGCAAAAGTTACAATTACCCGAATGTTGGGCATTGGGTGAATGTGGCTTAGACAAGCGAATCGACATCCCTATGGTCTTACAAACAGAAGTTTTTGAAAAGCAAATTGCTTTGGCCGAAAAGTACCACAAACCTTTAGTATTGCATTTGGTTGCGGCTTATCAGGAATTGATTGCTATTCACAAAAAACGACCTATCAAAGTACCGGTTATTTTACACGGATTTTCTAAAAATGAGCAAACCGCAAAGTCATTGTTGGATTGTGGTTTTTATTTGTCTTTTGGGAAATATTTGTTGCGGAATCCCGAATTGGCAGCTGTATTTCGATCGGTACCCAATGATCGCTTTTTTTTGGAAACAGATACCATAGAGGAAACATTAATGGAAGTTTACGATAAAGCTTCAGTCATTAAAGCTCTTAGCTTAACTGAATTGAAAAACCAAGTTGGCTTGAACTGGCGTAAAGTTTTTAAGTCATAAATCTTTTTCACAAAGGTTTTCTACTTTTTACACTACGTATTTTTCCTTATTTTTGCCGCTTTAAAATCGTATTTCATTAATTCGCATTACAATGGCAAAGTGGCAGGAAAGAGCTGAACTATTATTTAAAGAAGAAGGATTAAATCGTTTAAAAAAAGCGAATGTTTTGGTAGTTGGATTGGGTGGCGTAGGCTCGTTTGCGGCTGAGTTTTTGGCCAGAGCCGGTGTAGGAAACATGACCATAGTTGATGGCGATGTAGTTGATATTACGAACATTAACCGACAATTACCCGCTTTGCATTCTACGGTAGGATTGCCCAAAGTAAGTTTGATGGCTGCTCGTTTAATGGATATTAATCCCGAGTTGAATTTAACTCCCGTACAAGAATTTCTCTCTCCCGAAAGAGCCAACGAAATAGTTACTGCCGATTTTGATTACGTATTGGATTGTATCGATAGCGTAACGCCTAAATTAAATTTAATCATGGCGGCCAAAAGAAAAGGCGTCAAAGTCATTAGTAATATGGGCGCCGGTGGCAAATATGAAGCTTCTAAGGTAAAAGTGACCGATATCCGCAAAACCGATTATTGTCCGTTAGCAAAAGTGGTGCGAAAACGTCTTAAAAAAGAAGGCATTTCGAGCGGCGTGAAAGTTGTTTACTCTTATGAAAGACCGGATGAAAGCAGTGTAAAAATGACCGACGGAACCAACTTTAAAAAATCGTTTTACGGAACCAATAGTTGGATGCCTTGTTTGTTTGGATTGCATGCGGCTGAAACCGTGGTAAAATATTTGCTTAAAAAAGAAAATTAAATGGCAACCTCAGACCGACCGATTCTAAAACTTTCCTTGACGCCTTTCGACCGAAGTGTTGAAGTGTTAGGATTGTTGGTGTTGATTGGCTTTTGGATTTTTACCATCAATTATTATGCGTTACTTCCTGAAGTCATTCCAACCCATTTTGGCGGTGGCGGTAAACCCGATGGCTTTGGTTCCAAAGAAACTATTTTAGGATTGCCGATAGTGTCAACAGTTTTATATGTGATGTTGACTGTTTTTAGTCGGTTTCCGCACAAAATGAATTATACGGTAACCATTACCGAAGCTAATGCTGAAGTACAATACCGAATCATGACCAGAATGATTAGGGTATTAAAAGTATTTGTCTTACTTGTCTTTTTTACATTGGATTACAAAACCGTGCAAATAGCTTTAGCCTGGCCGGATGTATTGGGTAGATGGTTTTTACTCTTACTGTTTACTATGATTTTCGGTCCGTTATTTTATTTTTTAATACAATTGTCTAAAAACTCTTAACTTCTTCTTATTCAAAAACCTTAGAACCTTATAGCCTCAGAGTCTTAGCACCTTAGAAGCTCAAAAACTATCATGATACAAACTGTAATTTTCGACATGGATGGCGTAATTGTAGATACCGAACCGGTACATCATTATGCTTATAACCAACATTTTAAAAAGCTAAAAATTGAGGTTAGCCCCGAAATGTATGCTTCGTTCACTGGTAATTCGACTAAAAATATTTTTGAGCGTTTGAAAGTAGCATTCAATTTGGAAGAAGATGTAACTACTTTAGTTGAAACCAAGCGCGAACTTTTTAACGAAGCATTCGATCAAAAGGAAGATTTGTACTTGTTGGAAGGCGTGGAGGATTTAATAAAAGAATTATATGCCAATGGAATGCAGTTGGTTTTAGCTTCCTCATCGGCTACAGTAACCATCAACAGGATATTCAATCGATTCGGATTGCATCAATATTTTTCCCATATTGTTTCCGGAGAAGATTTTCCGAAGTCGAAACCCCATCCGGCCATATTCCAACACGCAGCTTTTTTAGCGCAAACACCAGTGGAAAATTGTATAGTAATTGAAGACAGTACTAACGGAATTTTAGCAGCCAAAGCCGCCGGAATTTACTGTATTGGTTACGACAGTTTTCACTCCAAAATGCAAGATTATTCTAAAGCCGATAAAGTAATTAAACACTTTAATGAGCTGAGTTACGACAGTATTAAATCGATTACAACCAGTTAGTTAACTTTATTCTCTGTCGGGTAAAGTATGTTTGGCTAAAACCCTTTTACTGTCTGACTTTACAGAGGCTTCTTTTCGCATACCCCAAAAAAAGTCGGATGATTTCTTTCTGGCTTCTTCCAAGTTAACAATTGGTAAAGGATAATTTTTGCCTGGTATGAATTCGTGAAAAACTTGCTCAATTGGGGTTAACTTCCAAGGTTCATGGACAAATGGAGTAGGTAAGTGAGCTAATTCCGGTACCCATTTTTTGATAAATTCGCCTTCCGGATCGTGTTCTACAGCATTTTTTACCGGATTGTAAACGCGCAAAGTATTGATTCCTGTAACACCGGCTTGCATTTGAATTTGCGGATAATGAATGCCCGGTTCAAAATCAAGGAACTGTTGGGCAAGGTGTGGACTGCAATTTTGCCAAGGTTGAAACAAATGATGGGTATAAAACGAAACTACCAAAGCGCGCATACGAAAGTTTAAATACCCTGTAGTGTTAAGGCATCGCATACACGCATCTACTATAGGTACTCCGGTTTTACCTGTAGCCCAAGCTAAATGCCAATCTTCACGAACAGTTTGTTTTAAGTTACGGTAGCCTTTGTTTACAGCCACAAATTCCATTTCACATTCCATTTCAAATTTTTGTATAAAATGCGCTTGCCATCGTAAACGAGAAGCAAAATTGGCTATTTGACGTTTGTTTTTACCACTTTTGGCTTTTAAACCTGCTGCTTGATAAACTTGCCTAACCGATAAATTTCCCCAAGCTATGTAAGGTGAAAGCCGACTGCAACCTTTTCTGGCAGCTTCGGGTTTGGAGATATGTCGGCTATAATTTTCAACGCGTTCTTCTAAAAAAGAATTCAAATAGCGCCTTCCTGTCTTGGTACCGCCTTTTTGAAAAGGTGCGTTTTTTTCTGTTTTTAAACTCGGTATGGTAAAATAATTTTCTATCTCTTCTAATTCGCGATATTTGATAAAACTTCGGCTATCGGCTTTGAAAGGAAAGCAGGGCTTCTCCATAAAATCGTACCAATCTTCTTTCCAATGTTTGCGATTTTGCAATCCGCGAATTACACCGTTTGTAACAAATTCATGCCAAGGAATACCATGTTCTTTCAGTATCTCGGCCACAGCCAAATCTCGATCATAGGTGGTTTTAATTCCGGTTTCTTGATGGGAATAGATACCACGAATAGAAATGGATTCGATAAGTTTTTTAAAAACAGTAACTGCTTCTTCTTCAACAATGAGGATTTGGGTATGAAAAGGGAGTAGTTCAGCTTGTAATTCTTCTAATGATTGTTTGATAAAATCGAAATGACGCTGACTGTAATGCGAATCGTTTTGTAATGATGGCTCCAAAATGTATAGCAAAAGGACTTTGCCCGGTGCCTCTAAGGCACGGTACAGCGCTTCGTTATCGTGCAAGCGTAAATCTCTTTTGAACCAAACAATATTCATTAGCCGACAGCTTCTTTATAAATGGTCAAACATTTTTCTCTGGCCATTTTATGGTCAACTATAGGTTGCGGATAAGATAAACTATTCAGTTCCGGTATCCATTTTTTGATGTAAACCAAATCTTTATCAAACTTTTTGATTTGTTCTGTTGGGTTGAAAATTCTGAAGTATGGCGCGGCATCAACGCCACTACCGGCGGCCCATTGCCAGTTACCTACGTTGCTGGCTTGTTCGTAATCCAATAGTTTTTGGGCAAAGTAGGCCTCACCCCAACGCCAGTCTATAAGCAAGTGTTTGCATAAAAAACTGGCAGTAATCATACGAACCCTATTGTGCATATGACCGGTAGCATTGAGTTCACGCATGCCGGCATCCACAAAGGGATAACCTGTTTTGCCTTCACACCATTGTTGGAATAGGGTTTTATTGTTTTCCCACTGTATTTCATCGTATTTGGGTTTGAAACTTTTGTTTACAGTATGTGGAAAATGCCATAGAATTTGCATAAAGAACTCGCGCCAAATCAATTCTTTTAAGAACGTCTCATTCTTGCTTTGCAAGGCTTTAGCAACCATTTTGCGTATAGAAACGGCTCCAAAACGCAAATAAATTCCCAAGTATGAGGTCTTGTTCATGGCCGGGAAGTTACGCGTTGCTTCGTAATTATCTATGAGTGATACTGAAACATCAAAAGCAGTTACCGGTATGGACGATCGAACAAATCCGACGTCTTTGAGACTCATGAAGGGATAGGAGTGTGATGCAATTTTATCTAGGTAATCTTCAGAATTGTAATTATTTAAAGAGGTTTTTCTAAAGTTATCTTTCCATTTATTTGAGTAAGGAGTGTATACAACGTAAGGAGAACCATCGTCCTTTACTACTTCGCTTTTCTCAAAAATAACTTGATCTTTACTGGTTTTGAATTCAATATTGTATTCTTTGAAGAGTTGATAAAGCTCTAAATCGCGCTTTCTGGCATAAGGTTCATAATCGTGGTTGGTATAAACCGTTTTGATGTTGTTTTCAGCTAATATTTTGTGATAAACTTCAAAAGGATCACCATGAAAAATAGCTAATGACTTCCCAATTTTTTTTAGTTGACTTTGAATTTTCTGCAGTTGGTCGTGGATGAAAGTCACGCGAGCATCATCTTTTGGCAATTGTGACAATATATTTTCATCAAAAATAAAAACAGGTAAAACCTCATCACCACTTTGCAAAGCGTGATAGAGTCCGGCGTTATCTTCCAATCGCAAGTCGCGTCTAAACCAGAAAATGTTCATTAGCTTAATTTTGTTAAAAAGTTAAATAGTTTAAGATTGTTTAAAAATTTAAACAACTTCGAGCAATTTCAAACAACCTCAAACAATATTAAACAACGCTGTAATCCTAATTATTTACCAACAAAGACGACATACCGCCATCAACGTGGAAGATTTGTCCGGAAACCCACGAACTGTCTTCGCTTAGTAAAAATCTGGCGGTTTTAGCCATATCTTCGGCAGTACCAACTCTTTTCAACGGATGGCGTTGGGCCGATTTTTCTTTTTTCTCTTCGCTGCTCAAAAACTTTTCTGCCAACGGCGTATCGGTTAAAGAGGGTGCGATAACATTGACTCTGATTTTCGGAGCGTACTCGGCTGCTAAAGCCTTAGCGAAACCTTCGATAGCTCCTTTGGCAGCAGCAACACTGGTGTGAAAAGGCATTCCCATTCCGGCTGCCACCGAACTAAATAAAACAACACTCGATTGGTTTGCCGCTGATAAATTTGGCAATACACTTTGAAGCACTTTAATCATACTGATGAAATTGATTTGCAAATCACTTTCAAATGCTTCCGGTTTCAAACCACGAAAAGGGCGCAAGTTGATGCTGCCCGGGCAATACACAAATCCGTCAATAACTTCAGGTAAAAGCGTAGTATCAAGTACATCGGTTGCTGCATCAAACGGAATGTGTGTTACGTTCATATCGCTTATATCTTCGTTAGTTCTGGAAGCAATGAATACTTTGTTTTCGTATTGTAATTCTTTAGCAATCGCTAAACCGATTCCGTAAGAACCGCCTATGAGTAGTATGTTTTTCATCTTATTGCGCTTTGAATTCTCCAAATAGTTCGACTAATTTTTTATGACGGTAATCGAAAATTTCCTTCAACTTAGGCTTCACTAACAAGGGATGAACCAGTTGTCCGATAAAACCCATCGGTACTTTGTAATCAACGATGTCTTCCATTTCAACACCACCCGGAATTTCTTTTAAAAAATGCTTGTGATGCCATAAATCATATGGACCAAATCTTTGTTCATCAACAAAATATTGCTTGTCAACCACATGTGTAATTTCGGTTACCCATTTCATTGGAATTCCCAAAACCGGTGTTACTATATATTGAATTATTTGACCCGGAAACATAGGTCTGTCATCTCCGGAAAGTGTTTTGAATCCCATGTAATCCGGGGTGATGGTTTTTAAATTTCTCGGATCAGACAAAAAATCCCAAGCTTCATCTAAAGTTATAGGTAGATTCTGTTTGGTATGTAAAGTGTAGATTTTCATTTGATAAAACTTTTGGTAAAAGTACTAATTGTTTAACAAATAACATTAAACATTAAACAAAATTATTTTCATTTAAGTTTTAATTAACATTTGAAAACGCTGCAATTTGTAATTTTGAACAAACTAAATAAAACATCATGAGAAAAATTATTTTAGCATTGGCTGTATTAATAGCCAATTTTACGATTGAAGCCCAAGTAAAAACCCCTCAGCCAAGCCCGAAATCTACTTTAAACCAAGTAGTTGGTTTGACTGATGTTACGGTAGAATATTCCAGACCAAGCGCTAAAGGAAGACCTGTTTTTGGAGATTTAGTACCGTTTGGTCGCCTTTGGAGAACCGGTGCAAACCAAAACTCTATGGTTAGTTTTAGTGAAGATGTTGTAATCAAAGGAAACACCTTGAAAAAAGGGAAGTATGCTATTTTCACTACTCCTAAAGCAGACATGTGGGAAATTATTTTTTACTCAGACACAGACAATTGGGGGACTCCTGAAAAATGGGATGAAAATAAAGTAGCTTTGAGAACCAATGTTGATCCTATAGTATTGGGGAATCATGTTGAGACCTTTACCATGGCCATCAACAATTTGACAAATGATAGTGCAACCCTAGACATTTCTTGGGAAAAGACGATGGTTTCTATAAAATTTGAAGTACCAACTCAAAAGGCCGCTATGGCCAGTATCAACAAGGTTTTGGCAGGGCCAACAGCCGGAGATTACTTTTCAGCAGCTCAATATCTATTCCAATCTGAAGGTGATTTAAACAAAGCTTTAGAGTATGTAAACAAGGCTGTCTCAATGGCAAAACCTGAAGACGTTCCTTTCTGGCATTTGCGTTTAAAATCATTAATACAAGCCAAAATGGGTAACAAATCAGGTGCTATTGAAACCGCTAAACTATCCTTGGCCGGTGCTGAAAAAGCCAACAATGCCGACTATGTTAAAATGAATAACGACAGTATCAAAGAGTGGAGTAAAAAGTAATTTTTATCAAACTCAAATTACAAACCATGAATCCAACAAAATTCGTGGTTTTTTTTATGCCATAATTTTTTGTTTGCCTTTGGCTATTGTTTGAAGTAATAACGAAATTATTATTGTCAGTGAAGCACCAATAAAGTTGAGCCACAAATACCCTAACTTTTCCTGACCGGTAGGATAAATATGAATGGTGTAATAATAGATGAAAAAGATGGTAGTCTGACTGATAACAGCGCCATAGAATATAGCATTGGCTTTGACATATTTGATGTAAAAACCTACCAGGAAAACCCCTAATACAGTTCCGTAGAATATTGACCCGACAATGTTAACCAACTGAATTAAGTTTTCAAATAGGGTTCCGACACAAGCAAACAAAATAGCAATTACGCCCCAGAGTAAAGTGAAGTATTTGGTAGCATTGACAAAGTGTTTTTCCGATTTTTCAGTTTTGATATTTCTTTTGTAGATGTCTATGGCTGTAGTGGATGCCAAAGCAGTTAAGCCGGAAGCTGAAGACGACATTGCTGCTGATAAAATTACGGCCAACAACAAGCCAATCAATCCCGAAGGCAAATAGTTCAGAATAAAATAAATAAACACATAGTCTTTATCATTGGTTTCGGCTTTGCTGTCAACTTTCGCAATGATTTCTTTAGCTTGTTCGTGTAAATCTTTTTCTTTGGCAGAGAGCGAAATCAATTTGTTTCTCAAAATCGGATTGTCGTAATTTTGATTTAGGTGATCTATATATAACAAATTGAACTCTTTCTTTTCCTCAGACAGTTGCGCCAGTTGCTTTTCTAAGGAATTATATTCTTCTGCATAAATCGATTTTTCAACCGCATCTCGGTTAATAGGATTAAAGTGCAACGGCACGGGATTGAATTGAAAAAATACAAATACCATCACGCCGGTTAACAAAATGAAAAACTGCATAGGCACTTTTAAAAAGCCATTCATGATCAAACCCATTTGACTCTCTCGATCTGATTTTCCCGACAAATAGCGTCCTACTTGTGACTGGTCGGTTCCGAAATAAGACAACATCAAAAAGAAACCTCCGGTTATTCCACTCCAAAACGTATAGCGATTTTCGGGATCGATGGAAAAGTCGAGTATGTTCATTTTGTCGTTGGCACCGGCTATATGCATAGCATTAGAAAAAGTCATATCATTAGGCAACAAATGTAGGATTAAGAAGAACGTAATAAACATGCCGCTCATGATGATAAACATCTGTTGTTTCTGGGTTACATTTACCGCTTTTGTTCCGCCGGCAAAGGTGTAAATGATTACCAAAATTCCGATAATGATATTCAGTAACGTCAGATTCCAACCCAAAATAGACGACAAAATAATGGAAGGCGCATAAATAGTTAAACCGGTTCCTAAACCTCTTTGCACCAAGAAGAGTATAGAAGTAAAAGAACGTGTTTTTAAATCGAAGCGTTGTTCTAAATATTCATAAGCGGTGAACACTTTGAGTCGGTGATAAATAGGAATAAACGTCATCGATATTACCACCATAGCAATAGGTAAACCGAAATAAAACTGCACAAAACCCATTCCGTCATGATACGCTTGTCCAGGAGTAGAGAGAAACGTGATGGCACTCGCTTGTGTAGCCATAACCGACAAACCTACAGTCCACCAAGGCGTTTGTTTGTTTCCTAAGATATAATCTTCTACATTTTTACTGCCTTTGGTTTTATAAACACCATAAATAACAATAAAAAGTAAGGTTACCGATAAAACAATCCAGTCGAGTTTTTGCATCTTAATAAAACAATTGCATTAATAAAAAGAAAATTAAAATATAAATGCCGTTTGCCACTAAAACCCAAGTGTAACTGTTTTTCCAACGATCTTTGTTTTCTGTTTCCATATTATTTTCCTAAAGCGATGATATTGGCTAATAAGCGGAAGGCCCCGGGAACGCATTCAGGTAATTCTCTAAAGAAACTCAAACCGGTGTAAACGTAATTTCCTTTACCGTATTTGGCTACTAATAACGCTCCGTTTTTTGGTTTTTCACCTTGGTCGTTGGCGGAAAGAATAGGTGTAAAATTGTTATCCCATTCACTTGGATAATACAATCCTTGCTCTTGTTTCCAGCCTTTAAAATCGTCAGCTGTTATTTTGTTCGGATAATTTAATATCGGATGATTGGGAGCTAAAAACCGAACTTCAGCATCTTCTTCGGTTACTCTATCTCTGGAAATTTTGAGAGGAAAAGGCGATAGGTCTTTGGTAACCAAATCGTCTAAAGTATTGTATTGTACTATCATTGTTTTGCCGTTTTGTACAAAATCCAGCAACAATCGTTGTTTGTAAGCCAAGGCATTGACCACATTGTAAGCTCGGATTCCTGTCATTACAACATCAAAATTTTGTAGTCGTTCGACCGTAATGTCTTCCGGTTTTAGCACGGTAACTTCATAACCCATTTGCGTTAAGCTCTTCGGTACTTCATCACCCGCGCCCATGACATAAGCGATTTTTTCGCTTTTGGTTTTGATTTTAACACGAATGGCTTTGGCTTCAGCAGTTTTCAACACCATTTGCTTGTAGATGTGTGAGTAGTTGATATCGATTTTTTCTTTGTTGAATTCTCGGTCACCAATAAAAATTACACTTTTGATACTGATTTCAGAGGCTTCAGAAGATGGAGTAACATTGAAAACGGCTATAGTTTCTTGTCCTTTTTTATCGATAGTAAACGGAATTTCTGTTGGTGAAACTTTCCAGCCTTCCGGTAATTGTAATTTGGCATTTCCGGAAATGTTATCTTTGCCGGCTTTGATTTTTACTGAAATTGTTTTGCTGCGGTCGCTATTAAAAATGTACACTTTCTCGGCTATAGAAGATGTAACTAACGGCACTACATCTAAAGGTTGATAAACTTCGCCTTTCACATCGTCGTTGTATTTGTAAACTACCATGCGTTCGAAAGGAATAGTCACATTATCAATTCCTATCCAAAAACCAACTTTAACGTAACGGATTACATCCGGTAACCCAATTTCTTCTTGGTTGTCCACGCGGTACATGCCATTCGTTCCGGGTTGATTTAGCCAATAGGCATTGGTAAAATCAAAATTGTTTGGAAGATCTATTGAGATGGTTTCGGTTAATGAAACGTTCTTTTTTAAAGGTGTAATTTTTTGTTCGTTTTCATGTTTATAAACCGGTACAGCGCCTATCCCTTCCAAATTCATGGCTATGTCACTTCGATTGATAGCTTCCCATTTTACTTTTAAAACACTTCCTGGTGTGACTTCCTGTACATCAGCTACAGCTTCGAGGTATAAACCGGTACTGGCGGCGATGATTTTCTTAATCTCTTCCAATTTGACAAACTTCCAATGCTTGTCTTCTATTTTTTCAATCAAACTGTAAGCTTTGATTAATTCGGGTACGCTGGCTGCAGGATTTTTAAAATCGAAATTTTTCTCAACAGCATACAAAATATCACCAATGGCTTTTCCTCCTTTGATGCGATTCCAGGTAGTATCAATGCCGTCGAACAAATTGGTTTTGTCTTTGGGCATTTCACCTTTTAAAAACTCAATATATTCATCTTCTTCTCCACGTGTTCCCGTTGAACCGAAGCCTTGCGATTGGTGACGGCTTCTACTTAAGGCTGCAATTTCCTGATTGGATTTGCCCATAGTTTGGTAATAAGTACCGATTTTGAGATTGATTAGATTGGTTTTATCTGCGGCTTCAAATTTTTCCCGACTGCCGTAAAACCACCATGAAGTATTAAAGAAAACACGCTTGGGTTGCCAAGTGGTAACATATTGTAATTGTTCCGCAAATTGGTTTGGATTATTGGCCAAATCGAAGGCTTCCATGCTCAACATAGCAGAAGCCGTGTGATGTCCGTGAGTAGTTCCGGGTGATCGATGGTCAAAACGATTGATGATAATATCCGGTTGGAATTTTCTAATGGCCCAAACCACATCGCTCAATACTTGATTTTTATCCCATATTTGCAAGGTCTCAGTCGGATTCTTAGAAAAACCAAAGTCGTTAGCTCGGGAGAAAAACTGCTCACCGCCATCAATTTTTCGAGCTTCAATGAGTTCTTGGGTTCTGATTACACCCAATAATTCTCTCAGTTCAGGTCCGATAAGATTTTGTCCGCCATCGCCACGAGTTAAAGAAAGATAGGCTGTACGGGCCTTTTTATCGTTAGATAAATAAGAAATAAGACGAGTATTCTCATCGTCAGGGTGGGCCGCAATGTATAAAACAGAACCCAAAAAGTTAAGTTTTTGAATTTGATGGTAAATGTCAACCGAATTAGGTTTTACCGGTTGCTGTGCCCAAACTGTTTGGGTAACAACTAAGAATGAAGATAATAGAAGGGTGTAAAGCTTTTGCATTTATTTTTAATTGTAGCAATAGCTTCAAATATAAACATTAAATAAAATAGTATGTTTTATTTAATTCGTTTTTAACAAATGAATAAACTTAAAATTTTTCGGTAGAAGCTGTGGTATTGTTAGGAAATCTGCCCTTTGAGTTGTAAGGGAATTTCTTCTTGTGTATTGATAAATAATCATAAGGTCTATCACCATCATAATCATCAATAATTACACGAGCTTTATTGTAAAGAGAATAACCACCATAGTTTTGCGGTAATTCAGGAGCTGTTCTCCATTCACCATTATCTTTGTAATAGTAAACCATTTCCAAGTTGTCAAAATACGCTTGAAGATTAGGATAGTAATAATATCGTATGTAACAATTGGTTTTCTTGTTGATTGGTAATTTTTCTTTTGCAGTAACTGGGGTTTGAGCAAAAGACAGACTTGTCAGAAACAAGCAGACCACAAAAAGTAGCAATTTAAGTGTTTTCATGATTTTGTAAATTTGGGGTTAACAAAAAACAGTTATCACATATTAATGCAACAAATTTAAGCAAAAATTATCTTTTAAAAGAAAATTATATCGGTGAAATGCGTTAAAACTACTGTTGAATAAGATTTTTTTTATATTAAACGGTAGTTTTGAGCGGTTTTGTTTTAAAAAAGGCGAAGTTCCTTACTTCGCCTTTTTATTAATCTCTGTCTTTTTTATGGCCTTTGCCACGATGTCCTTTGAATTTTTCATCGCGATGATGGTTTTTCCATTTGCCGTTACCTTTGTACTTTACTTTATGGGTTTTGAAATAGGAGTAAGGGCGGTTCCCGCGATAATCCGTTAAATAAATGGTGCGACCCCTATACAAATCATATCCTCTGTAATGCGGGGGTAGTGCGGCAGAACGAAACCAACGACCATTTCTGAGATAGATGTATCTTCTTGCCGGTACATCATAATAAACTTCAATATCCGGAAGATAATAATAATGAACTTCTACCGGCGCATTTGGAGCCCAAGCCGGCGGAGTGCCAACATTAATATTTACTGATACTTGTGCTTGGGTTTTCACTGCCAACACTAATAAAGTGGTAAGCAGTACTAATTTCATTGTTTTCATAATGTCTTGGATTAAATTACTATTAGCTGAGTAACTAACGTAAAAACAATGCCAAGCGATATGCAAAAAATAAAGTTTACCAAAAAATTAACAGTTAGTAATCTTAGTATTTTACGTAACTAATCAGTGAATTCTTGGTCCTCAAACTTTGGTTTTACAATAGAAATTCCTTTTTGAAGCAATAGATTGTTGGGATAAACCAAACGTTCTCCGTCTTTGGTAATTAAGTCAGTGTGAAAAGCATTGATGTCGATAATTTCTCCTTCAAAAGGAAAATCTTTGTCGTGCACTTTAATGACATCTCCAATTTTAAACGGAAACGAAAAAAACAAGATTACTCCTGAGGTAATATTACTCAATATCGACCATTGGGCAAACATGGCAACACCGACCACAGTAGCAATAGAGGAAAGTGTAATCATGATGTCATTTTTTTGAACACCCCAAATCACGATTAGGGATATCCCTGCCAAGATGTTAATCAACAAATGAATGTATTTGATCACTAAATTGGTTCTTTTTTCAATCCCGGTATGAGATTTTGAATACTTTCTTACAGCTTTAGTTACTATGATACGCAGTAAGATAACTGTTATGATTACCAATCCGGTAGCAAATAATTCTTTAGTATACAATTCAAAAAAACGCATAATTCAAAGATTACAAGTTAGTTAAATATTCAAAAACTACATCTGTGGGCATGCCTACTACATTGGTATAAGAACCTTCTATTTTGGCTATGCCTACTAATCCGATCCATTCCTGAATACCATAGGCTCCGGCTTTATCAAATGGTTTGTAATGGTCCAAATAAAACTTAATCATTTCCTCCGAAAGTGCTTTAAAAGTAACTTTAGTTACCTCAAAAACCGTGTCTGTTTTTAGATTGGTTTTAAAACAAACTGAAGTAATCACTTCGTGTGTTTTACCGGACATGGCTTTCAACATTGCAAAGGCGTCTTCATAATCTTTTGGTTTGCCCAAAGCTTTGCTTTCAAACCATACAATAGTATCACTGGTTATTAAAACTTCATTATTTTGGAGCAAACCTTCAAAAGCATTGGCTTTTAGCAGGGCTAAATAATTGGTAATTTCGACACCTTGCAGATGATCAGGGTAAATTTCTGCTACTTCTTTTAACCTGATTTCAAAATCGAAATGCAAGTCTTTCAAAAACTGTTGCCTTCTGGGTGATCCGGAAGCTAAAATGATTTTATGACTACAAAATTGATTACCCATTTAATTTAATGTTGTAGGTAATGACCAAAATAGACAATATTCCGAAGAAGATAACGTATTTCAAGATTTTACTCAATAAACTGAAATCTTCTTTATTTTCGGCATTCCAAATTTTTATCAAGAAGAAAACCATTGGTCCAACCACTGCTACTAAGCAATAAATAACTGCAGGATAAAGATGGTTTTCCATCAGGTTATTATTGATATACCACAGCAACAAAACTGTAGCCAATAACGCCATTGCAAAAATAACTTTGGCTGTTTTTTTAACTCCAATTATTACCGCCAAAGTTCTCAAACCTTCAGCATTATCTCCTTCGATATCTTCAGCATCCTTAACAATTTCTCGGATTAAATTAATCACAAAGGCAAAAATAGAGTAGTCCAAAAGGATAGATAATATAAGTTTCATTTTGGCCCAAAGTTCAACATCAGCATAGCCCATCATCGGTAAAACATCAAACATACCAACCACTATAACCGACAGAGATAAAATCAAAGCTACAACTACATTACCTATCACAGCTATTTGTTTTAAACTGGTAGCATACAAATAAAGCAGGGCAGAACTAATAATGAAAACTCCGAAAAACGAGGTCTTGTTTACTAAATCGGCCAAATAATATCCTATCAACATTCCGGCAATATTCAAACCGAAATAGAGGTTATAAGCGAAATCTTCCGAAATGCTTTGCCCTACAATCACTTTACCCGGACGATTAATGAGATCGGTTTCCTGATCCATAATGTCGTTTATTATGTAACCGGCCGCTGCAATGAATAGCGTTGCTAAAACCAATAATCCGTATTGCCAATCGTTTAGTGTCAGCGTTACATTTTGGAGCTTTAAAAACCCATATCTTAAAATGAGTTGTAGTAAAGCAATGAGTAATAAATTTTGGTATCTGAAGAGTTTTAAAAATTTCATAAAGAGCATTTAAGTCAATCTGGTTTGGGCATTTAGTCGTGTTTTCCGTTGTAATACATGTGCCATTTGTTTTGGGCTTTCATTACTTGTTCAATCACTTCCCGAACAGCACCTTTTCCACCATTTTTGTGTGAAATGTATTTGGATATCGCTTTGATTTCCGGACTGGCATCTTGCGGACAAGTTGGCAATCCTACGAGTTGCATGACGTGGAAATCCGGAATGTCATCGCCCATGTATAAAACTTCTTCAGGCTTGATATTATGCAACTCAACATATTCTTTGAATGTCGCTACTTTATCCGGTGAAGCCAAATGAATATCGTTTATCCCTAAATTCTTGAGTCGGATGCGAACACCTTCGTTATTGCCACCGGAAATAATACAAACATTGTAACCGCTTTCAATGGCAGCTTTCATCGCAAAGCCATCACGAATATTCATAATTCTCAACATTTCTCCATTAGGTGTCACATGAACCGAACCATCGGTTAAAACACCGTCAACATCAAAAATGAAGGTGGTGATGTGATTCATGATTTCTTTATAACTTTTTTCCATGATCGATTATAGATTTGGTCAGCAATTTATAGATTTCTTTTTGGTTTTCATCTGTTAAAAACGCCAGATGCTTGTTAATGGTTTGGGTGTCATTTCTCTTGGCCGGGCCGGTTTGTGCTTCAGCCGGAGACAGTGTAATTATTTTTTGAGCCGTTTCCTGAATGAGTGGTTTTAAAATGTCAAATGGCAATTGGTTTGCTTCGCAAATTTCATGACCAATTTGGTACAAATGATTGGTAAAATTACAAACAAAAACTGCGGCCGTATGCAACGCTTTTCTTTGTTCGGAATTGACGTTGTAACAATAATCAGAAATTGATTTTGCCACAGTTTCCAAGGTTTTATAATCTGCCGGATTGGTCGCTTCTATACACATAGGCACCAAACGATAATCCAAAGCTTTTGATTTAGAAAACGTTTGTAACGGATAAAACACACCTCTTCGATTTTTGGAATCTAAAGCCGAAACACCAACACTTCCGGAAGTATGAACAACCAAATGATTTTCCAAAGGAATTTGTTGGGAAACCATTTCAATGGCATCATCTGAGACAGCAATAATAATAACATCAACGCTTTTGAGTTGGGACCAGTTATCAATTATTTCGGTATTGGGTAAAACAGTTTCTATCGATTTTATACTTCGGGCAAATACTTGAACAACTTTAACTTCCGAAGTTTTACCGAAAGCTTTGAGTAAATGATGTGCTATATTTCCCGAACCAATAACAGAAACTTGTATCATGTGGCAAAATTATTGAAAATTACGTTTACAATTCCCATTTTAAAACAAAGAAATACACAAGTCTTAAAAATGTATTAAAACCCCAAATTTCTCCATCAAATATCTATTTATTTACGCTATTTTTGTAGCACTTTTTTAAAAATTCAATTCCAACTCATGGAAAAAAAATTATACGCTTTTTTATCTTCCACACGTTTAATGGCTTTTTTGTTTATTGCTTTTGCCGCGGCTATGGCTGCCGGAACATTCATAGAAAGCTATTACAACACTGATACAGCCAGAATCATGATTTACAATGCTTGGTGGTTTGAGGCCATTATGCTGTTTTTTATGATCAATTTTATCGGCAACATCAAACGATACCAATTGTACAAAAAAGAAAAATGGGCTACGTTGTTGCTGCATTTGTCTTTCATTTTCATCATAGCCGGTGCTTTTATCACCAGATACATCAGTTATGAAGGCATGATGCCGATTAGAGAAGGTGCTACTTCCAATCAGGTGTATTCTGAGAAGTGCTACTTGACTGTTTTTGTAGATGGTGATTACAAAGGCAAAATGATGCGTCGCATTTTTGAAGAACCACTACTGCTATCTCCGGTTACAAATAATTATTTTTCTATCAATGAAAAGTTTGCTGATATTCCATTCGAGATTGAATACCAAAATTTTATATTAGATGCCAAAGAAGTTATTAAAGATGATCCGAAAGGCGATACTTATCTGAAATTAGTAGAATCGGGCGACGGCACACGTCACGAACACATGCTCAAAGCCGGCGAAGTACAAAACATCCACAATGTTTTATTCGCCTTAGACAAGCCAACACCGGGAGCCATCAATATTGATACTAAAAACAACACCATCACGGCTCCGTTTGAAGGTCAGTTCATGAGAATGGCCGACAAGTTACAAGGTAAAGTGGCTAAAGATGTGGCACAACCTTTAATGTACCGCTCGTTGTACAATCTTGGCGGCAGTCAATTTGTAATTCCGGAATTGCCTAAAAAAGGAACCAAGTCCTACCAATCCAGTGGTGATTTTAAAGCCAAGAAAGGCGAGGATGCCTTAGTGCTAAAAGTGAAAACCGGAGGCAAAGAAGAGACCATCACTTTAGTGGGTTCTAAAGGCAAACAAGGTGAACCTAAGGCTTTTAAATTAGGCAATTTAGAGTTTACTTTTACTTATGGTTCTAAAGTATACGAGTTGCCATTCAGTTTAAAACTCAACGATTTTATCGCTCAAAAATATCCGGGGACGGAAAAAAGTTTTTCTTCATTTGAAAGTCAGGTTACCTTAATCGATAGCAATGAAAAGAATGACCACCGCATTTACATGAACCACATTCTAGACCACAAAGGATACCGCTTTTTTCAAGCATCTTTCGATCCGGACGAAAAAGGAACAGTACTTTCGGTTAACCACGATTTCTGGGGTACCAATATTACTTATATAGGTTACTATTTGCTGTATTTCTGTATGATGGCAATTTTATTTACTAAAAATACTCGTTTTGCCGACTTAAAGAAAAAGCTGGCTAATGTGAAAAAGAAAAAATCCCAAGTGGCTGCTCTTTTCTTTTTGTTATTTTCTTTAAACGGTTGGGCCCAACACGGTTCACACCAACAAGCATTACCCACCGAAAAGCAAATCGATTCTATCATCAATAAATACAAAGTTTCTGAAAAGCATGCGGCGCAATTCGGCCGATTGATTATTCAAGACGATGGCGGACGTATGAAGCCAATCAATACGTTTTCATCTGAACTGTTGCGTAAGGTCAGCAAAAGCGATACTTACAAAGGATTGAATTCCGACCAAGCATTTTTATCGATGACACAGTTTCCGACGGTTTGGTTTGAAACACCGTTGATTTACATCAAAAAAGGCAACGACAGTATTCGCAAGATTATCGGAATCGAACCGAATGCCAAATATGCTACATTCCGTTCGTTCTTTGATGAAAGAGGCAATTATAAATTGTCGCCTTATTTAGACGATGCATACAAAGCGGCAACGCCCAATCAGTTTGAGAAAGATTTTATTGAAACGGATAAAAAAGTGAATTTGTTAAATTCGGCTTTAAGCGGTAAAATCCTCAGAATCTTCCCGGTGCCGAATGACCCAAACAACAAATGGGTTTCGTTTTTAGAAATTAATCACGCCACCGGAACTTCATTAGACACTATCAAAAGTGCTTTGCCTGTGTATTTAGATGCGTTGATGAAGGCTTCAGACAGTAAAGATTACACTCGTGCCAACACTTATTTGGTTGGAATAGAGGATTATCAAAAAGTTTACGGTAAAGCTGTAAGACCTTCAGACGATAAAATTGATTATGAGATTCTGTATAACAAATACGATGTATTTAAAAACTTGTTTTGGTTATACATGTTGGCCGGATGCTTGATGTTAACCTTGGTAATCATCAACATATTCTTCGACAAAAAAGTACTGCGCTTTGCTATTAATCTTTTCCATATTTTCATAGGATTATTATTTGCTTTACACACTTTAGGACTTATAGCACGCTGGTACATTTCCGGTCACGCGCCTTGGAGTGATGCTTATGAGAGTATGATTTATGTAGCTTGGGCCACGATGTTTTTCACATTGGCTTTTGATGTCAAATCAAAATTAACCGTTGCCTCCGGAACATTCGTAGCCTCCATGATTTTGATGATTGCGCATTGGAATTGGATGGATCCGGCCATTGCCAACTTACAACCGGTTTTAAATTCGTATTGGTTAATGATACACGTGGCAGTTATTGTGGCGAGTTACGGTCCGTTTACTTTAGCGATGGTTTTAGGTATCGTTTCTCTTATTTTAATGTTGTTTTTGAACGATAAAAACAAAGCGAGAATGGATCTCAACATCAAGGAAATCACCTACATCAATGAAATGGCGCTAACTATCGGTTTAGTAATGTTAACTATAGGAAACTTTTTAGGCGGTCAGTGGGCCAATGAAAGTTGGGGAAGATATTGGGGCTGGGATCCGAAAGAAACTTGGGCTTTAATCAGTATCATGATTTATGCTTTTGTAATTCACGCTCGTTTTGTACCGGCTTTGCGTGGGAAATGGGTTTACAATGTAATGGCTGTGTTTGCTTTCTACTCGATATTAATGACGTATTTCGGTGTGAATTTTTATTTGACAGGGTTACACTCTTATGCCAGCGGCGATAAAGTAGTAACGCCTTCATTTGTGTATTATTCGGTGGCTATAATTTCGTTGTTATCTGTGTTGTCTTATTTCAAACACAAGAAATACTTAAGTAAATAAATAGATTACATTTTATTTGCTTAATCTTATTCAAATAAAACACCGCAAATTCTACTAATTGTAAGCGAATTTGCGGTGTTATTTTTTATGAAATCTTTGTGTTATACTTTTCCTAAAGTATATAATTTTTCCAGCGTTGGTGACTTGCTTCCGCCTGCCGGTTCTAAAGTGATACCGAAGGCTTCGGCACCTGAATTGTTGGCCACTTTAAACAGGGAATTGTCTGCTGTATAATTCTCTAACAAACCAATGCTTGTAGGCGTTAACGGATTGAGTTTTAAAGCCCAAACTTGGTACACCATACCTTCAGGCGGTTCCGGCAAACCGGCGGCATCTACGTAAACCGTTTTTTGCTCTTTGTTCCAATATACTTTAGCCGAAGCTGTAGGGTCTATAGCTTGACCGGCCAAAGGAATTATACTTGTTTTAGTATCTCTGATTACATTTAAAACTGTTGAAGTTTCTTTGTTCTTCGATTCTAATTCGACTACTGTTTGTTCCAATTTTGATTTTTGACTTTCAATCAATTGGATTTGATTTTGAGTATTGCTGAGTTTGTTATATTGGAATCCGATGCCAATTAACAAGGCTACTGCGGCTGCCCAACCAATGTAAGTTGCCGTGTTGCTTCTCGATTTCAAGTCAACTACTTTACCGTGTTTTAATTCCAACTGTGATTTTATCTTCTCAAACTGACTGTGCGATATAAAAGGAGCAAAACTGCTCGACAAATTGATGATGGCTTTTTCGATAGACTCTATCTCGGCTTTAACTTCCGGATGCTTATTAGCCATCGCATTCACCTTATCGTTTTCTTCTTCAGTCAGCAAACCATAAACATACAGTTCCAAAATGCCTGATTCTAAATATTCTTTTGTTTCCATTATACTTTCAAAAAATTTCTAAGGTCGTTCATACACATTCTGTTTTGGGTTTTTACAGTACCCAATGGGATTTCCAATTCTTCAGAGGCTTCTTGCTGTGTATAACCTTTAAAAAAGAGTAAGTCGATAATTTGAATACATTTCGGTTTGAGTTTTTTTACGAACTCTAAAATCCCGATAGTATCAATTCGGTTGGTTAGTTTGCTATTGTCATCCAACAGATGTACGAAATTATCAGCCGAGAGGTTTTTTTGACTGTTGTTAAATCCTTTAGAACGCAATTTGTCTATGGCTGTGTTTCGGGTAATATTCAACATCCAAGTATACAATCGTCCTTTGCTTTGATTGTAGGTTTCGATATTCTTCCAAATCTTGACAAATACCTCTTGGAGCACATCTTCGGCTTCTTCTTGGTCTTTTATCAAATTAGTAATTACGCTGAACAAACTCTTCGAGTACATGTCATACAACGCCGTGAAAGCCCTTTCTTCCTTCCTCAAAAGCAAGGGCAATAATTCTTCTTGTGTCATACCTAATTTTTTATAATCGTAAATTTAACGAAAGTATTTCCATTTTTGCCAATAATTTATCGGATAAATAGTCATCTTCTTAAATCCAAATCAATTATGGTTGCGTATATAACAGCAGGGAAATCAAATTAGACATTTGGTTTAGGTTTTTTGTTTTGATAGCAGCATAATTTTTTTGTTATGTTTGTTGAAAGCCCAATGATAATTATTGTTGGGCTTTTTAATTAATAAAACTTTAGGAATTGTATAACAAGAAGCTACTTAATAATGAGTAATTTTATAAAAAATTAACGGTATGAAAAACTATTTACTTTTGGCTTGCAGTGCTATGCTGCTTTGGAGCTGTCAAAACAATGCTCAAACGAAATCCGTTGCAGTTAATACTAACACTAATACTACTATGTCAACAATAAACTCGGGTGAATCCATTCACCAATTCAAAGTGACCGATTTATATGGAAACGAGTTCGATTTTTCGAGCTTAAAAGGAAAGAAAATCTTAATTGTAAATACTGCTTCGGAATGTGGTTTGACACCGCAATACAAAGATTTGGAAGCCATTTACAGCAAGTATAAGGACAAAAATTTTGTGATTGTTGGGTTTCCTGCTAATAATTTTGGGGCTCAAGAACCGGGAACCAATCAGGAGATAGCTCAGTTTTGCAAAATGAATTACGGCGTTACTTTTCCTATGATGGCTAAAATATCGGTTAAAGGTAATGACATGCATCCGCTATACCAATTTCTGACACAAAAAAGCAAAAACGGTTTACAAGACAGTGAAGTAGAGTGGAATTTTCAGAAATACCTATTGGATGAAAATGGCCGTTTGGTAAAAGTGCTTTCTCCGAGAGTATTGCCTACAGACGACAGTATAGTGTCGTGGATTAATGTGAAATAGGAATAACATTCAGTTTAAAATACAGTAACCCGGTGAAGAAATTCATCGGGTTTTTACTTTAAAAACATCGACAAACTTCACGTGCCACGTGGTTTAAAGATTTTTTTTTCCGTTTAACGATTTTAAAACGTTAGCTTAACAATACTTCTTAGTTTTGAAATGAATATCAAATACCACAATGATAATTTATGAAAAATAACATCTTCAATCCACTATACCGAGAAGATTATATTGAAGGTTACTCTAACGGTTCAAATCCACACCTAAAGTTGGTGGAAGACAAAAGTGAAGCATACAACTTTGGTTTTGAGCAAGGCAGGGCTGATTATGAACGAATGAACGGAAAAATAGCTTATGGTATACCACAACTGATTGTAACCAATAAAGTGCTGGAAGACTTTCTATTGGCCGGCATGTTGGGCATGGATATCGATTCTGACGGTTATAATTCCTTTCAGATTGATGTAATCCAAAAATGGTATCAAAGTGGTGTAGAAAAATATGATCCGAGCCAAAGCAGTTATCTGCTCTCTATTTTAGAGGAGAATGGCATAGAATTAGCCTGACAAATACCCCTGAATATTTGATAAAGACTGATGGTAACATCGGTCTTTATTTTTTATTCCAACATGAGTTGCATGATTTGTGAATGAAGCCAACGGTTGAATTTGAATCCGGTTTCCTTCAAAACAGCTACAGTTTTAAAACCAAATTGTTCGTGAAAGGCAACACTGCTTTGATTTTCAGAATCGATTACAGCTATCATAGTGTGCAATTTATTAGTCTTGGCTAAATCGATTAAATTTTGCATAATGATTTTGCCAATGCCTTTTCCATGGTAATCATTACTCACATAAACAGAATGTTCTACGGTAAACCGATAAGCTTCACGGAAACGAAACTCACTGTAATAGCCAAAACCAACTACTTTATTGTCTGCTTCAGCAACTATAACCGGAAATCCTTTGTCAATTTTTTCCTGAAAAACAGCTTGCTGTTGAGATACTGTTCGGGGATGATAATCGTATAAAGCAGTAGAATGAAGGATGTTGTAATTGATAATGTCAACTATGGCTTGACAATCTTCAATTTGGTATGGTCTGATTTTGATTTCCATGGCATTAAAGTATTTCCAAAAGTAATAAAACTAAGCTAATGTGTTGAAAAACTTATGCAAGTTTGTACATTTGTATTACTTAAAAAACGACAATGCTTTACCCTAAAATACCTTTGGCCCAAAGCATCATTGAAATTTGTAATGCCAAAGGAGTTCACGATATCATCATTTCTCCCGGTTCAAGAAATGCACCGCTTACGATTGGTTTTAGCAACCATCCTGATTTTAATTGTTACAGTATTGCTGACGAGCGTTGTGCAGGCTTTTTTGCCTTAGGAATTGCCCAGCAAAAGCAAAAACCGGTAGCAGTAGTTTGTACTTCGGGTTCGGCTTTGCTCAATTATTATCCGGCTTTGGCCGAAGCATTTTACAGCCAGATTCCGTTTATTGTTATTTCAGCCGACAGACCACATGACAAAATAGATATAGGCGATGGTCAAACGATTCGACAAGAAAATGTTTTCCTGAATCATTCTCTATACAATGCCAATTTGCTGGAGGAAGCTTCTGAAGAAAATGATGTATTTATTAATGAAGCCATCAACGTGGCCATTGTACACAAAGGTCCGGTTCACATTAATGTACCTTTCGAAGAACCTTTGTATCAAACTACTAACAAATTATCCGTTGATGTTAACGTAACAGGACTTTTTAAATCAGAATCAGCTGTTAGGGTGGAAGACATTATTGCTTTTTCTACGCTGTGGAATTATAGTCAAAAAATACTGGTTTTGGTTGGTGAATGTAAGCCGAATGCTATCGACCAGCAATGGATAGATGAATTAGCCTCGCATCCTTCAGTATTGGTGCTTACGGAAACGACTTCCAATTTGCACCACCACAGTTTTATCAACAATATAGATACATTGATAACGCCTTTTACAGATAAAGATTTTGCAGAATTACAGCCAAGAATTTTAATTACGTTTGGCGGAATGATAGTTTCAAAACGTATCAAAGCGTTCTTAAGAAAATACAAACCCAGACATCATTGGCACATAGATGAATTGAGAGCGTATGACACTTTTGGGATTTTGACCAAACATTTTATGGTTTCTCCCAATCAGTTTTTCAAACAGTTTTTACCCCACGTAAAACAAGTTGACAGCCAATATAAAACTGTATTTCTGCAAATTCGTGAGCAAAGAAAAATGAAGCACGATGAATATTTATCCAAAGTGCCTTTCTCCGATTTAAAAGCTTTTGAAAGCATACTGTCAACTTTACCGCGCAATACACAATTGCAAATCAGCAACAGTTCGGCCATACGTTATGCGCAATTGTTTGATATTGATGATTCCATTCAAGTTTTTTGTAATCGCGGGACCAGTGGTATCGACGGTAGCACTTCTACCGCCATTGGCGCCGCAGTTGCCAGTAAATTGCAAACTACTTTAATTACCGGAGATATTGGTTTTTTGTACGACAGCAATGCGCTTTGGAACAATTATATACCGAAGCATTTCAAAATTATTCTAATCAATAACGGCGGTGGCGGTATTTTCAGAATCTTGCCGGGTCATCAGGAAAACGAAACCTTCCATACTTATTTCGAAACTTCACATTGTTTGACTGCTGAACATTTGGCCAAAATGTATCAATTTGATTATATCACTGCCGCTGATGGAGAAACTTTGAAAAAAGGTTTGAAACAATTATTTGACCATAACGACCAACCTGTGATATTGGAAGTTTTCACACCAACACGCGACAATAATAAACTGTTGTTGGACTATTTCAAAGCTTTGGTGTAATTTCATATCTTTACTAAAACCGACAGTACTGTGAGCCATACCAATAAATTAAAAATTTTTAACGACCCGATTTACGGATTTATCACCATACCGAATTCGTTGATTTACGATTTAGTACAACATCCGTATTTCCAGCGATTGCGACGCATTTCCCAAATGGGATTGTCCTACTTGGTCTATCCCGGTGCGCATCATACCCGTTTTCATCACGCCCTTGGTGCCATGCACATGATGCAAAAAGCCGTTGAAGTATTGCGTTTTAAAGGTGTTGCTATCTCTAAAGAGGAAGAAAACGCGCTTTATATTGCGATTCTTTTACATGATATTGGTCACGGTCCGTTTTCCCATGCCATGGAACACAGCATAGTGGAAGAAGTGAATCACGAATCGATTTCACTGTTATTTATGAATCGGTTAAATCAAGAATTTAACGGACAATTGAGTTTAGCCATACAAGTTTTTAAGGGCGAATACCATCGCAAGTTTATGTTACAGTTGATTTCCAGTCAACTCGATATGGACCGGATGGATTATTTGAAAAGAGATAGCTTTTATTCGGGCGTAGCAGAAGGAAATATCAATTCCGATCGATTAATTCAAATGATGAATGTAGTGGATGATGTTTTGGTGATGGAAGAAAAAGGCATTTATTCAATCGAAAAATTCTTAATGGCGCGCCGATTAATGTATTGGCAAGCTTATTTGCATAAGACGAGTTTGGTGGCCGAATTGACATTGACCAAGACACTGCAAAGAGCCAAAGAATTGCTTCAGAAAGGAACGGTTGTCGAATGCAGTCGTCCGCTAAAATACTTTATGGTACACAAAGTTACTCTTGAAAATTTTTCGACTAAAGATTTAGATACTTTTGCACAATTGGATGATTTTGATATTATTAGCGCATTGAAAGATTGGCAATATCATGAAGATTTTATTTTGAGTAGTTTGAGTAAAATGATTATTAATCGTGACTTATCAAAGGTGAAGCTTAATAGTGAAAAATTCCCATCGGAGGTATTACAGGAAATGTCTGCCCAATTTGCCCAAACGAATCAATTGAGTTTGCAAGATACCAAGTACTTTATCTTCAAAGGAAAAATTAAAAACCAGGCCTACAGTAAGGATGCGGAACCAATTCGAATCCTTAAAAAGGACCGAACCATTGAAGATGTAGTGGAAGCATCCGATCAGTTGAATTTGAAAGCCTTATCGAAACCGGTGACCAAATATTTTATTTGCTATCCAAAACAACTTGCGGAAATTTAACATTAAAATTGTTTTTTTTATACTTTTGTCGCAATGAAACCAGCTAATACTCTTTTGATGCAATTACCAAAAAATGGCGATAGTGACTTTCATCTTGAGTTCATTTATAATAACCAATACTAGATGAAGTTTACAGCAGCTCAAATAGCAGGAATTTTGGAAGGCGAAGTAGTGGGAAATCCCAACGCCGAGGTATTCAAGTTGTCTAAAATTGAAGAGGGAACAGAAGGTTCTTTGACTTTTTTAGCCAATCCTAAATATGTCAATTATATCTATTCAACTAACGCCACTATCACCATAGTCAACTCGACTTTTGAACCGGAAAGTGATTTAAAAACCACGCTGATTAAAGTAGAAGATGCTTACCAATCGTTTTCCAAATTATTAGAATACTATAACCAAGTTAAGTTAATGAAATCAGGCATCGAGCAACCTTCGGTGATTTCTGAAAATGTTACTTACGGTGAAAACCTCTATCTTGGAAGTTTCTGTTACATTGGTAAAAATGTAGTGATTGGTAAAAATGTGAAGATTTACCCGAATTCATTTATAGGTGATAACGTAACTATAGGTGACGACTGTATTTTCTTTGCCGGTGTGCGTATTTATTCAGAATCAGTAATTGGGAATAATTGCGTTATCCACTCGGGAACCATTATCGGTTCAGACGGTTTTGGATTCGCACCACAAGAAGACGGCACCTACAACAAAGTGCCCCAAATTGGTAATGTAATTCTGGAAGACAATGTTGAAGTTGGTTCTTGCACCACAATAGACAGAGCAACTTTAGGTTCTACTATCATCAGAAAAGGAGTGAAACTCGACAACCAAATTCAGATTGCACACAATGTGGAAATTGGTGAGAACACTGTAATTGCCGCTCAAACCGGTGTAGCAGGTTCTACTAAAATCGGTAAAAACTGTATGATTGGAGGTCAGGTTGGTATAGCCGGACATTTGACCATCGGTAATAATGTAAGAGTTCAGGCGCAATCGGGGATAGGTAGAAATATTCCGGATGGCGAAACCCTACAAGGTTCTCCGTCTTTCAATTACAGCGATTGGAACAAGTCGTATGTACATTTCAGAAACTTGCCGAAAATTGTAGCAGAAATAGAAGAATTAAAGAAAAACAAGCCTAATTCGTAATCGAAGTTTCGGTCGCGAATTCGTTATAAACTAAACTAAAAAAAGCATACCAATGGTTAAACAAAAAACCATCCAAAACGAAATTTCTTTAACCGGCGTAGGTTTACACACCGGAAAAGAAGTAAAAATGACCTTCAAACCCGCGCCCGTAAATAACGGTTACACTTTTGTTAGGGTTGATTTAGAAGGTTGCCCAATTATTGAAGCCGATGCCAATTACGTGGTAAATACCCAAAGAGGAACCAACCTTGAGAAGTTAGGAGTTAAAATCCAAACCTCTGAGCACGTCTTAGCAGCATTTGTAGGTTGTGATATTGATAATGTAATCATCGAATTAAACGAATCTGAACCGCCTATCATGGATGGTTCATCAAAATATTTTGTTGAAGCCATTGAAAAAGCCGGTATTGTTGAACAAGATGCTGAGAGAAATTACTATGTAGTTAAAGAAGTGATTTCTTTTATGGATGAAACTACAGGAAGTGAAATACTCGTGATGCCTGCCGATGATTACCAAGTGACTACTATGGTGGATTTTGGCACTAAAGTTTTAGGAACTCAAAACGCCACACTAAAGAACATAGCCGATTTCAAAACGGAAATATCCGATGCGCGTACTTTTAGTTTCTTACACGAATTGGAAACCTTGTTGGATAATGGTTTAATTAAGGGAGGCGACTTAAACAATGCTATTGTTTATGTAGATAAAGAAATCTCCGAAAAAACCATGAACAACTTGAAAGTGGCTTTTGGCAAAGAAAAGATTTCCGTGAAACCTAATGGAATTTTAGACAACTTAACGTTGCATTACCCTAACGAAGCAGCGCGTCACAAGTTGTTGGATGTGATAGGTGATTTGGCTTTAATCGGTACCCGTATCAAAGGAAAAGTAATTGCTAACAAACCGGGACATTATGTAAACACTCAGTTTGCCAAAAAATTATCCAAGATTATCAAGATAGAACAACGCAATCAAATTCCGGTGTACGATTTACACAAGGAACCTTTGATGGACGTGAATAAAATTATGGCCATGTTGCCACACCGTCCACCATTCTTATTGGTAGACAAAATTTTGGAAATGTCAGACAATCACGTGGTAGGTTTGAAAAACGTAACCATGAACGAGGACTTTTTCGTAGGTCACTTTCCGGGCGCACCGGTAATGCCGGGAGTTTTAATTGTTGAAGCTATGGCGCAAACGGGAGGAATTTTAATTTTAAGTTCGGTTCCTGATCCGGAGAACTACCTGACGTATTTTATGAAAATTGACAATGTAAAATTCAAGCATAAAGTTTTGCCGGGCGATACCTTGGTGTTTAAATGTGATTTAATTTCGCCTATCAGAAGAGGTATTTGTCACATGCAAGCCAATGCCTATGCCAACGGAAAATTAGTAGCTGAAGCTGAATTAATGGCGCAAATTGCCAAAAAAAATTAAATAGTTATTTATGAATCAACCATTAGCCTATGTACATCCCGGAGCGAAAATCGCCAAGAATGTAGTAATAGAACCATTTACAACCATCCACAATAATGTTATCATCGGAGAAGGAACTTGGATAGGTTCTAACGTAACCATTATGGAAGGTGCGCGCATCGGTAAAAACTGCAACATCTTTCCGGGTGCTGTCATTGCTGCTGTTCCTCAGGATTTAAAATTTGGCGGGGAAGATTCCTTAGCCATTATTGGCGATAATTCAACTATCCGTGAATGTGTAACCATCAATCGTGGTACCATTGCTTCAGGACAAACAGTTATAGGAAAAAATTGTTTAGTAATGGCAACCGCTCACATAGCTCACGACTGTCATATTGGTGATAATGCCATTATTGTAAACGGCGTAGCATTGGCCGGCCATGTGACTGTTGGTAATTATGCCATCATTGGAGGTTTGGCTGCAATCCATCAATTCATACACATTGGTGACCACGCTATGATTTCCGGAGGTTCTTTGGTTCGTAAAGATGTACCGCCTTATACCAAAGCGGCAAAAGAACCGCTTTCTTATGTGGGAATTAACTCTGTAGGCTTAAGACGACGCGGATTTACTTCAGAAAAAATCAGAGAGATTCAAGATATTTACAGAATACTTTATCAAAAAAATTATAATACCTCTCAAGCTATGGCTATCATTGAAGCCGAAATGGAAGCCACACCGGAGCGAGATGAGATTTTGGATTTCATCAGAAATTCATCCAGAGGAATTATGAAAGGATATTCAGGTTCCTATTAAAAAAGTTCATGATTGTTTAAAGGGTTAAACAGGTTTCACATTTCAAAACTATCTTCTAAACTATTTTGAACAAACTTAAACACTAAAATGAATAAATTTAACAATAAACATATAATAAAATGGCATCTACAGCAGATATTAGAAACGGATTATGCATTAAGTTCAATCACGATATTTATAAAATTATCGAGTTTCTTCACGTTAAACCGGGTAAAGGTCCGGCTTTCGTTAGAACCAAATTGAAAAGTTTAACCAACGGAAAAGTTTTGGATAATACTTTTTCTGCTGGACACAAAATTGATGTAGTTCGTGTAGAAACACATACTTTCCAATATTTATATGCTGAAGGAAATGATTTCCACTTCATGAATACTGAAACTTACGAGCAAATTACCTTAAGTAGAGACGTATTAGATGCACCTGATTTGTTAAAAGAAGGAACAAACGTAATGGTTCAAATTAATACTGAAACTGATATGCCGTTGTCGGTAGATATGCCGGCTTCTATCATTTTGGAAGTAACATATACTGAGCCGGGTGTTAAAGGGAATACTGCTACCAATGCCACTAAACCGGCAAAAGTAGAAACCGGAGCGGCTGTAAACGTTCCGTTATTTATCAATGAAGGTGACAAAATCAAAATTGATACGGCTACCGGTAAATACATGGAAAGAGTGTAATTCATTTGAAGATTACATGATTTGAAGACTGTTGTTTTCATTTTCAAATTATCAAATCTTCAAATCTTCAAATCGAAATATGAAGTTTCCCAAAATCCATACATTAAAAGAGATTGCTGCTATCATTGGTTGCCCATATGTTGGTCCCGATGATTTTGCTGTACAAGGAATGAACGAAATTCACGTGGTTGAACCGGGTGATATTGTTTTTGTAGATCACCCGAAATATTACGACAAGGCATTGCAATCGGCCGCTACTATTGTTTTAATCAACAAAGAGGTAGCTTGTCCTGAAGGAAAAGCCTTGTTGATTTCAGACGATCCTTTCAGAGATTTTAATGTACTGACTAAACATTTTCGTCCGTTTGTGGCTGCCAATGTCAGTATATCAACTTCGGCAACAATAGGAGAGGAAACAATTATTCAACCCAATTGTTTTATTGGGAATAATGTTACTATTGGTAAAAACTGTTTGTTGCATGCCAATGTGATTGTTTATGACAATACTGTAATTGGTGATAATGTGATTATTCATTCCGGAACGGTGTTAGGAGCTGATGCTTTTTATTACAAAAAGCGTCCGGAAGGTTTTGACCAATTACTTTCAGGCGGTAGAGTAATTATTGAGGATAATGTTGGAATAGGAGCGCTTTGTACCATTGATAAAGGCGTTACCGGAGACACAACCATCGGAGCCGGTACTAAAATAGACAACCAAGTACACGTAGGTCATGATACCGTAATAGGAAAGAAATGTTTGATTGCTTCTCAAACGGGTATTGCAGGTTGTGTGGTTATTGAGGACGAAGTTACCCTTTGGGGACAAGTTGGTACTACCAGCGGAATTACTATCGGAGCCAAAGCAGTAGTGTTAGGACAAACCGGAGTGACTAAATCAATAGAAGGCGGCAAGAGCTATTTTGGTACACCGGTAGAAGAATCTCGAGAAAAATTAAAACAATTGGCCAACGTTAAACGTATCCCTGATATTTTAAACAAATTGAAATAAGCTATGGGCGCTAAAACTATCGTTCAAAATTTTTATAAATCTGATGTACTCTTAGAGTCGGATAAAGTTAATGCCTTATTACATCCTGATGTGGTATTGGAATGGCATAGTACCAAAGGCTTTTTAAAGCTTAATAAAAATCAAATTATCGAATTGAGTCAGGAATTAAGCAAAGCTTATGTACGATCCAAAACCAGAATTTCTCACATACTTTCCGATGGTAATATGGTAACCGTCCGCTATTCTCATTATGTAAAAACCATTGAAAATCCAAGAGAAGAAATGCTATTGGCTCATTTTATGGTGATTTGGGAAGTAAAAGACGATAAATTGTACAGAGGCTATCAAATGAGTCAACTATAGTAATTTTACAAAAAACTGAATACTGAATACTGAACACTGAATACTATTTCATACTTTTGCAACACATAAAATAAACACAAAAAAACAAACACAAACATGAGCGTTTTAGTCAATAAAAATTCAAAAATAATTGTACAAGGTTTTACCGGTAGTGAAGGCACTTTTCACGCTTCTCAAATGATTGAATACGGAACCAATGTGGTTGGTGGCGTTACTCCGGGAAAAGGAGGTACTACGCATTTAGACCGTCCGGTTTTCAACACTGTTAAAGATGCAGTTGATCAGGCCGGAGCTGATACTTCAATCATTTTTGTACCACCTGCCTTTGCTGCTGATGCTATTATGGAAGCTGCCGATGCAGGTATCAAAGTTATCATTGCTATTACTGAAGGAATTCCGGTAGCAGATATGATTAAAGCGTACAACTTTGTAAAAGGAAAAGACTGTCGTTTGGTTGGTCCTAACTGTCCCGGTGTTATCACTCCTGAGGAAGCTAAAGTGGGAATTATGCCCGGATTTGTGTTTAAAAAAGGCAATGTAGGTATCGTATCTAAATCGGGGACTTTAACTTATGAAGCCGCCGACCAAGTAGTAAAACAAGGTATGGGAATTACCACCGCAATCGGTATTGGAGGAGATCCAATTATCGGAACGACTACCAAAGAAGCAGTTGAATTGTTGATGAACGATCCTGAAACGGAGTGTATCATCATGATTGGTGAAATCGGAGGTCAGTTAGAAGCTGATGCTGCCAGATGGATTAAAGCCGATGGTAACCGCAAGCCGGTAGTTGGTTTTATCGCCGGAGAAACTGCTCCTAAAGGCAGAACAATGGGACATGCCGGAGCTATTGTTGGTGGTTCAGATGATACAGCCGAAGCCAAAAAACGCATCATGAGAGAATGTGGTATCCACGTAGTTGATTCTCCTGCGGAAATTGGTAAAAAAGTAAAAGAAGTGATGGGATAATTTTCCATTTGTAAATAATAAAAAAAGCCTCGATTTCTCGGGGCTTTTTTTGTGGTCTTTAGGTAATAAAAATTAATTCGGAAACGGATTAGACCATTTCACATCGGTATAAACATTGGTTCCGGATAAAGTTCTGAGAAAGGCAATCACAGCATTCACTTCTTGCGCATTCAAATGCAATTGTTGTCCGAAACCATTCGGACGTAACTTAACATCTAAATTGGTATTGCCCGGCGCTAAATTAATGGTGCCGTAATGACCTATAGCAGCCTGCAATGTTGTTATCACTCCCGTATGCATTATCGGTCCGTTGGGCGTTCCGTCAGTTTTTACTAAATCACGTAACGATGGCGCACGCGTGTTAGTAATATCTATACCATTGCCATTTATAGTCCCAATGATTCCATTATTACCACTTAACGGATTAATATCAAATTCAGGAGCAGCATGACAACCGGCACAGCCTAATCCACCTGAGGTTCGGTTTCCCGTAGCATCAAAAACAGGAGGCGAAAGAAAAAGATTTTTCCCCTGATTTTCTTGAGCAGTAAAATTCGGAAAAGGTTGCCCATCATTAGCTGCCTGCGCTCTACCAATATCGTATTTACTGTCGAATGATTGTATACTTCTAATAAATTGCGCCAAAGCCAATTGGATTTTACTCTCCGTAATTTCTTCCGAACCGTAAACAAATTGAAATAACTCTTTGTAATAGCCAATATTGCTGAGTTTTACAATTAAATCATTGAAGCTTTGATCACCATTTGCTCCGCTAAATCCCATTTCTCCGTGATCTTTTATCGGCATGGTGGTTTGGGTTTCTAAATTTACTGCGCGTTCATCCCAAAAAAATCGGGTTTCATTGGCAAATCGAGTGTTAATCAATCGCATCGAATGTCTGCCTGTAGTACCATTAACGCCTGTACTGGCAATATTGGTGTCGCCAAAAGCATTGGCTTGTTGATGACAACTGGAGCATGAAATGGTATTGTTGGAAGACAAATTTTTATCATAAAATAATACTCTTCCTAAAGTGGCTCCTTTATTAGTGATAAAATTACCGGCTGTATTGTCTTTAGTGATATAAACCGGAACACTTTGATTGGCATAGTTATATAAACTTTCAGGATTAATTGCACTGCCAAAAGTGGCTGTTATAGCAGCATAAGGATCGATTTCAACATAATCGGAACTGTCATCGCTGCCACAAGAATAGGAGAGCGCAACAAGGAATAGGTAGCTTATTTTTTTGTACATCATTTGGTTGGGTTGTATTTTATTAATAACTAAGGTTTATTTACTTACAATAATTTTAAAAGTTCTATCGTTTTTATCATCCGTTATTTTTATAAAGTAAACACCATTGTAAACTGTTGATAAATCGATGATACCAAGCGTGCTTCCTTGGAATATTTTTTGACTTTGTATTTGCTTTCCCAGTTCATCAATCACAATAACATTCAAATCTTTTTCCTGTATGTCTGTTTGAATTGCAATAAATTCTTGGGCTGGATTGGGATAAACTTTAATCTTTAGATTCGACAAGTTAAAATCGGCGTTCTCTAAAGTATACTGAGTAGTTGTTTCTGAAACTGAAGCAACGGTTGAGGCAGTTTTGTTTCCGTAAAAGGTTGGTCCGACGGCATAAGGATAAGCCGAATTATGATTGGCATCTACAGTGGTAAAGTAACAGTAAATTCCATTAGGATATTCGGGCGTTACACAAAAACGGCCATTGTGTTCATCCAAATAATCGGGAGCTGTGTGTACTACAAATTCATAGTCTTCTCTAAAATAACCCAGAGGATAAGTTGAGTTTACGGGTGGACCATCGGTTACATTTGTTCCGTTGGCATAATGTGTTCTGACAGTAATATTTCTCAATTGATAACTCGATTTCATGCGCACTATGCCACCGGTTCCATCAGTATTAGCGTAGCCATAAGCGCCGTAAATTGGAAAACCGTCATAGGCAAAACCAATAAGTGGGGAATGTTCATTCGTATTGATAACATACAAACCATCCGATGGATAAGTGTCACAGATAGTAGAAAGTTGGATCAAATCAAGATTGAAAGCACTCGGATTTTGATGATGATGATAATTGCCCATCGCCGGATGCGCCTTAGCACAATCAAATCCGATACGCTCTGCATATACAGCATCTCTGTTCCAAACACCATCACCGGTACATCCCATTATTGGTCCACCGCAAACCTGACCGGTTGAATTTTTCCAAGAAACGCCATCTCGATAGTCAAATAAGGCAACACCGTTTTTAAACAATCCAATGTTTCCGCCGTTGGTATTGGTAGGCGTTCCTGTATTTTGAGTCGGGTTTAAAGGGAATCTGAAAATAGCACCATTCCTACTGGTAGCTAAAGAGGGATTACCATCTAAAAATGGTCCGGTAATATAGGCCGGAATGCCATTGGTTGTTACATACACCCAGTTGTTTGAATATTGTACCGTTTGCACATTGGCCAATACGGCATCTGTAATAGGTGTCGGATTACCTGATACATAATGACGACCGGTAATTCCCGTAGTATTTCGCAACCAAGACGTAATGATTGGATTGGTTTGTGAACATACTACAGCGTTAATGAATAGTAAAGTGGATACAATGGCTTTTTTCATAATTGGTTTGGTTATTTAGACTTAGACGTCATATTGTTTTGATTCTTGCGGCTTTATAAAATTATTTTTTCGGGAAACCAAAACGTGGATTGAATAAAAAATCACGATCGGTTAATGTTTGCAAAAAAGCAACCAAATCCACTCGGTCTTTATCGTTCAGTTGCATGGGTTTTGACAAAGCCGGTGCCATATTAGGATTGTATTTCAAAGTGTTGTAATGCTTTATAACTTCCATTAAGGTTTTAAACCTGCCATCATGCATGTATGGGAAAGTGAATTGTATATTTCTAAGCGTCGGCACTTTAAAATGCAAAGAATCTTTTTTGTTGTTGGTAATTTTTATCCTGCCGTAATCATTCAAAGTATTGTCTATTGTCAGCCCATTGTTTTCAAAAGAGTTACTGCTGAAAAGTGGTTCAATATGACAAGTTGCACAATGGCGTTTGAACAAATCGTAACCGTGTTGCTCTTGCGAACTAAAAGCTGCTTTTCCTTGAATTACTTGATCATATTTTGAATTGCTTGATTGCAACATGACCGTAAATTGCGCTAATGCTTTAAGCAGCCGTTGACTCGTGATTTTTTCATCTCCAAATGCTTTTCGAAATAATGACTTGTATTGTTGGTTCTGTTGCAATTTAACAATTACATTGGCCATTTTTTCATCCATCTCAGCGGGATTTTCAATCGGATTGATGGCTTGTACTTCTAAATTATTAACGCCACCATCCCAGTGAAAATGCTTATTCCAGGCTAAATTGATTAAGGCAGGTGCATTTCTGTTACCGATTCTACTTTCGATACCATGACTCAATTCGTGGTCCACATGCGCAAAACCGGTTTGTTGTAAATGGCAACTCGAACATGAAATGGTGTTGTCGCGTGAAAGAATAGGATCGTAAAATAAGTTTCTTCCCAATTCAAAACCTTCTTCGGTTAGTGGGTTGTTTTTAAAATTATAAATCGGTTTAGGCCAACCTGAAGGCACTTCAAGATAAATAGGAGTAGAGCTGTCCACTGAAAACGACACCATTCCCAAGCAAAATAAAAAAGCAACTAATAGGAATCCGGTTGTTTTCATTCGGCGAAAAACATTTTAGCGCTGATATCTGCCAATTCCATAGCCTTATTTCCGGGTGTCATGACAGCGTTGGTTTTGGATAAATTAGTTTCGGCAAAAAAAACAGCAAGGTCAATAACGATGTTTATACTATTATCTTGGCTTTTTACGTTGATTTCTTTTCTTCTTAAATTATAATAAGGTTGCTGATAACCGCCTAAATGGAACTGAAATTGATTTTTTCTGGTTTGGCAACTGCTACTTTGTCCTTCTATTTTCAGATTGATATAACCGCTTTGCCAAGCCCAATACATGCCTTTTATTGGGTCTAAATCGCTGTCTAAAGCGCCTGAGGTATTGGTTACACTATCAATTCCTATGTTGAAACAAACTTTGGCAATTGTTTTTCTTTGATTCGGAAGAGCCAACTGCATACTATTTGGAATGGCATAATCGAGTAAATGAGGTTTGGTTTTAGGGATAAAGACAGTCTTGTCGGTGTAATGAATTTCAATTCCTGACAGGTAGCATTTGAAAGAACTGATTTGAATAGTATCGTTTTGAGCTGAAACATAAGACTTGTTGAATTCCAACGGAAACTGATCAAAATTGACTTTAAAATTTACCGCAATCGAATCATTCTTTTGAGACAACATTGGAAAGCTAATCAATAAAAACATTAGCGCATTACTCAATTTACTCATGACGAGGTCTCGGTGGTTTTGGACCAAACAACTTTGGCAAATCAACAATCAATCGGTCAAACGCTTTCAACTGTTCCGGTTTGCAAATGGATTTGATGTCTTGGAAATGTTTGTAGTGTGTGGCTTCAACCTGTTGTTGCAAACTACTCAGGTTATCCATCATTCTTTGTTTACCGGATTTAAAATCGGGCTGGGTAGTGTCTTTTTGCAAGAAACTGTATAACAGGTATTTTTTGTGTCTGATTTCTTTGTCCAAATGATCAATTTCCTCACGATGAGATCGAATTAATACAGCATATTGTTCTTGTTGTTTGGCATCAAACCCCAGTCTTTCTATTATAATTTCTTTGGGAAGTTTTCGTTCTCCGGGCGGCATTCTGTCGGGTTTGGGACCATTTAAAACCAAAAAGCCTAAAGTAGCCAAATTGAGCAACAGTAATCCAATGACGGTGATGGTTAATAATTTTGTTCTTTCCATAAGTTTTAATACAACTGATTGTTATTGTTCACTATGCTTTCGATATAAATCTCCTTGGGATTGATATTTTGCTTGTACTGATTGATTAGTATAAAATTGGCCGTTACCAAAATAGTCACTGAAGCAGCAACCAACCAAACAATGCCTGTTTGCACGGTTGGTTGTTGGTTGATTTTTTGTTTAATTTTAATCAAGATATCATCATTCGGCGTTACGGCAGTCATTCCGTTAGTGCTGTTCAACACTTGCTGAATCCATTTTTCTTTTTCCATAATTCTTTTAGACGAATATTATTTTTTATTCTTGCGGTAGGTTGAAAATTTTTGTGATAATTTTTCCTGAAGCGAAACTTTAGCCCTAAAAATCAACGATTCAACAGCAGCAATGCTGAGTTCCATGATTTCGGCTATTTCAATATTGCTCAACCCATCGAGTTTGGACAACAAAAAAACTGTTTTTTGATTTTCGGTTAAAGTATTGATAACACCAAAGAGAATTTCGGCGTTTTCTTGATTCTCCAATTGTATTCCGGGGTGTTCAAAAGTAGTTGCATTAAAATAGTCTTTTTCATTTTCGCTCTTTTTCCCAAAAATATACAAGCGCTTTATGCTGTTCTTCTTTTTGATAAAATCCAAACAATTGTTGATGGTTATGCGATAAATCCATGTCTTATAAGACGATTTTTGATTGAAGTGCTGTAGGGAATGGTAAACTTTTACAAAAACGTCTTGTGTTACTTCTTCGGCATCTTCAATGTTTTGCAAGTAATGCAGCGCCAAGTTGAATACCATAGATTTGTATTCATGATAAATGTTTTCAAAAATGACATTTTGTTGTGGCATTGGTTGGTTTAAGATTTCTTTAAGACTTGCATAAAGTTAAATGGTTTAAATGTAAAAGTATCTTTTTTCAACCTGTAAAATATTCCTATATTTGACCTTTCATTAAACATAGGAAGTTTACTATTGGAAGCAATAGTGCTAAATTATTTAATTTTTACACCATGAAATTATTAGAAGGAAAAGTAGCCATCATCACCGGTGCCAGTAGAGGAATCGGAAGCGGAATCGCCAAAGTTTTTGCCCAACACGGAGCT